>Ga0210114_1000307_pt1 | contig 12645 bp, 10 predicted proteins | sample MayberryNW_TuleA_FD_185524 | JGI IMG/M metagenome (GOLD analysis project Ga0210114, IMG submission 185524) | Wetland microbial communities from San Francisco Bay, California, USA, that impact long-term carbon sequestration - MayberryNW_TuleA_D2... | ecosystem: Environmental > Aquatic > Marine >...
GGACGTTCAGCTTCTTGCCCTGGTGCTCGATCTCGGCGAGATCGTCGAGATGCAGCACGGCGTATTTCAGGCGGCCGGCGATCAGCGCCGGGCCCGAGCTGGAGCCGAGCGCGATCTGCTTGACCTCATTGAGCTTCACCGCCGGACAGCCGACCAGCATCGAGCGCAGCGCGATCGAGCGCCCCGTCGGGGGCGATCACCGCATCGCCGAACCGAGCCACCACCGCATCGAACCCCTCCGTGCCGGGAGCAACGGCTTCGTGAGCGAGCCGATCGGCGTCGAGCACGACGGCACCGCGTTTCGCGAGCATGCCCGCGACGGTGGACTTCCCGGATCCGATGCCCCCGGTGAGCCCGACCAGCAGCACGTCGCACCCGCCGTCGACTCGGCGCCCTACTCGGAGCGGCCCTCGCGACGCTTGAGATCCTCGAGGATCGCCTCGAGCGAGACCTCCTCGGCGCCGGCCTCCTCGGCCGGCTCGGCAGCACCCTCGGCGACCTCGGCGCCGGCCTCCGTCGTCGCATCGTCGGCTTCGGCCTCGGCGACGATCGCGTCGTCGGCCGCGACCTCCTCCACGGCCGCGTCGGCCGCTTCGTCGGTTCCCGTCTCCTCGACCGACTCGGTCACGGCGGCCTCGGCTCCCTCGCGGGCATCGACGTCGGGCTCGGGCACCGCGGGAGGCTCGGGAGCGGGCTCGGGCGCGGGCTCAGGCTCAGGCGCGGGCGACGCCGGGTCGTTCTCGCGCGCCGCGTCGGCCTCGGCAACCGCGGCGAGGATGTCGTCGGGGATCTGGATCGTCGACACCATCTCGGGCGTGGGCTCGCGGCGAACTTCCGGCTCGGCCTTGATCTCGGGTTCGCGCGCGGGCGGCGAGGACACCTGCCGCATCGACAGGCTCACGCGCCGGCGGTTCACCTCGACGTCGATCACCTTGACCTGCACCTCGTCGCCGACCGACAGCACCGACTCGGGCGTGTCGACGTGCTCGTGGGAGATCTCGGAGATGTGCACGAGTCCCTCGATGCCCTGCGCGACGCGGACGAACGCGCCGAACGGCACGAGCTTGGTCACCTGCCCGGTGATGATCGCGCCAGCCTTCGAGGTGCGCTCGAACTCCTTCCAGGGATCCTCCTGGGTGGCCTTCAGCGACAACGACACGCGCTCGCGCTCGAGATCGACGTCGAGCACCTCGACCTCGACCTCCTGGCCGACCGTGACGACCTCTTGAGGGTGGTCGACGTGTTTCCAGCTCAGCTCGCTGACGTGCACGAGGCCGTCGACGCCTCCGAGGTCCACGAACGCCCCGAAGTTCACGATCGAGCTGACCGTGCCCTTCCTCCGCTCGCCCTTCTGCAGGGCCTCGAGGAACTTCTTGCGTCCCTCGCTCTGCGACTCCTCGAGGAAGGCGCGCCGGCTCAGCACGACGTTGTTGCGGTTGCGGTCGAGCTCGATGATCTTCGCCTCGAGCTCGGTGCCGACGAACGGATGCAGGTCGCGCACGCGCCGCAGGTCGACCAGCGACGCCGGCAGGAACCCTCGCAGACCGATGTCGAGGATCAGTCCTCCCTTCACGACCTCGATCACCGGACCCTTGATCGTCTGGCCCGAGTTCATGACCTCCTCGATGCGGCCCCACGCGCGTTCGTACTGGGCCCGCTTCTTCGACAGGATCAGGCGGCCTTCCTTGTCCTCCTTCTGCAGGACCAGGGCCTCGATGTGGTCGCCGACCTTCACGACCTCGTTCGGATCGACGTCGTGGCGGATCGAGAGCTCCTTGCTCGGGATCACGCCCTCGCTCTTGTAGCCGATGTCGAGCAGCACCTCGTCGCGATCGATCTTCACCACGTCGCCCTCGACGATGTCGCCGTCGCCGAAGTCGTGGAACGAGGCCTCGAGCGCCCGGACCAGCTCCTCGGGTGTGTAGTCCTTGCCGTCGGCGGGCGGCGGCGGGGCTGATGCCGCGTTGGCCGCGGGGCGGGGTTCGGTCGGCGGCGACGCCGGTGCGGGCGTCGGTTGCGTCGCGGGGGTGTCAGCGGCGGGAACCTCCTCGGTGGAGGCCTCAGGGGCCGCTTCGCTCTCGGGCGCCTCGGGGGCGGCCGTCGTCTCGTCACTCATCGTGTGGGTCTCCTCCCGGCACGCGGGGCTCACCACTCGCTGTTTGGGATTGTGCGAGCGGCACGCGAGCTCCTCGCGGCCGTGCACAGGGTAGGTGTCCAGCGGAAACGCCGTCAACGAGCGGTCAGTGCCCCGCGGGCGCGGCGTCGGACCAGTTCGTGCCCCAGCCGACGTCTGCACGCAGCGGCACCTCGAGGTCGACCGCGTGCTCCATGCGTTCCTTCACGAGCTCGGCGGCCGCTTCGACGTTCGGCTCGGGGACCTCGAACACGAGCTCGTCGTGGACCGTGAGCATCATGTGACAGGCGAGGTCGTCGTGCTCGCGCAACGCCTCGTCGACGCGGATCATCGCCACCTTGAACACGTCGCTCGCGCTGCCCTGGATCGGGGCGTTCAACGCCTGCCGGCGCCCCATGTCGCGCACCCGTGGATTCGCGGCCTGGAGCTCGGGGATGTACCGCCGGCGTCCGAGCAGCGTCTCGGTGAACCCCTCGACGGTCGCATGCCCGACCTGGTTGTCGAGGTACTCACGGATCGCGGGGAACGACGCGAAGTACGCGTCCATGATCTCCTGAGCCTCGTCGGGCGCGATGTCGAGGCGCTGCGCGAGCCCCCAGGCGTTCATGCCGTACGCCAGGCCGTAGTTCACCATCTTCGCTCGTGATCGGGACAGCGGGTCCACCGCGTCGGGGGGAAGCCCGAACACGCGAGCCGCGGTCGCGGTGTGGATGTCGTCGCCGCTCTCGAACGCAGCTCGCAGCCCCTCGTCGCCCGACAGATGCGCGAGGATGCGCAGCTCGATCTGCGAGTAGTCGAGCACCAGCAGCACCTGGTCGGCGGACCCGGGGACGAACGCGCGCCGGATCTGCCGGCCGAGCTCGGTGCGGATCGGCACGTTCTGCAGGTTCGGGTTCGTCGACGACAGCCGCCCGGTCGCCGCCGCGGTCTGGACGAACGTCGTGTGCACGCGGCCGTCGCGCGCGTCGACGAGCTTCGGCAGCGCCTCGAGGTAGGTGGAGTTCAGCTTGTCGAGCTCGCGCCACGACAGCAGGGCGTCGACGATCGGGTGCGCGTCGCGGAGCTTCTCGAGCACGCTCGCGTCGGTGGACAGCTCTCCTTTCGGGGTCCGTTTCCCCGGTTGCAGGCCGAGCTGGTCGTAGAGGATCTTCCGCAGCTGGGGCGGCGAGTTCAGGTTGAACTCCTCGCCGGCGTGCGTGTACACGTCGGCCTTCAGCGTGGCCATGCGATCGCGGACGGACTCCCCCATCTCCTCGAGGTAGTCGACGTCGAGGCGGATGCCGTGAGCCTCCATGCGAGCGAGCACCGACGAGAGCGGCAGCTCGACGTCGTCGAGCAGCGAGCGGAGACCCTGCTTCTCGATGCGCTCCTCCATCACGGGCGCCAGCAGGGCGACCGCCGCGGCCTCGGCGGCGACCGCGCGCCACGAGGAGTCGGCGAAGAGCTGGCCCTCCTCTGCCTCCTCACCCTCGACCGCGCCGAGCACGTCGGCGCCGAGATAGGTCTCGGCGAGCGCGCTCAGCGGGTAGTCGGCCGTCGCCGGATCGAGGAGGTACCCGGCGAGCATCGTGTCGAACGTGACGCCTTCGATCGGGCTGCCCGAGCGCAACGCCACCCGTTCGAGGGACTTCGCGTCGTGGGTCCACTTCGGCGCGTCGCCGTCGGCGAGGAAGCCCGTGAGTGGCTCCACCCCTTCGAGCGCGGCGTACGCCGCCTGTGCCCCTCCCGCCGAGATCGCCGCGCCTCGTACCGAATCCTCGTCGGCGTCGAGCCGCACGCCGACCGGTGCGCCGCCCGCCCACACCGAGGCGAGCTCGCCGGCGGGAACCCGTCGCAGATCGAGCTCGGCGACGTCGACCTTCGGCTTCACGGTGCCGATCTCCTGCAGCCGGTCGAACAGCGACCGGAACTCGAGCGACGTGAACAGGCGCCGTACCTCGTCGGTATCCCATTCCCCCATCACGCAGTCGTCGGGAGTCACCGGCAGGTCGATGTCGGTGTCGATGCGCGCGAGCTCCTTGTTCAGCTCGAGCCGAGCGGCCGTCGCCTCGACGTTCTCCTTCTGCTTCCCCTTGAGCATGTCGGTGTTCGCGACGAGCCCCTCGACGTCGCCGAACTGGTTCACGAGCTTGGCCGCTGTCTTGTCGCCGACGCCCGGCACACCGGGGATGTTGTCGCTCGTATCGCCCTTGAGCGCCACGAAGTCCAGATACTGATCGGGAGCGATGCCGTAGCGCTCGGTCACGGCCTGCTCGTCGTAGCGGACGATGTCGCTGATGCCCTTGCGATTGAACATCACGGTCACGCCGGGTCGCACGAGCTGGAAGAAGTCGCGGTCGGCCGTCACGATCGTGGCGTCGACGCCCTGGTCGTGCGCGCGCATCGCGAGCGTGCCGATCGCGTCGTCGGCCTCGTTGCCGTCGGCGATGCGGAGCACCGGGATCCGCATCGCTTCGAGGACCTCCTCGATCAGGCCGAGCTGCGACGTGAAGTCCTGCGGCGTCTCGCGTCGGCCGGCCTTGTAATCGGCGTCCTTCGCGAGGCGGACCGTGGGCCTGCCGGCATCGAAGAAGACCGCGATCAGGTCGGGCTTCTCCTCGGCGAGCAGCTTGATGACCATGCTCGTGAAGCCGTAGACCGCGTTCGTGAGCGTGCCGCTCGAGGTCGCCAGCGTCGGCGGCAACGCGAAGAACGCGCGGTACGCGAGCGAGTGCCCGTCGAGCAGGAACAGACGGCGGGGAGCGTCGGGCTCGGCGGACCGCTCGGCCGTCGCCGTGCGCTTCGGAGGGGTCACACCCGTATCGTAGTCTCCGCCCATGACGACCGAAGCCCCGGCCGACGCTCGCCACCCTTCGGCCGATTACCTCGAGGCCCTCTACGAGCTCGAGGAGGAGGGCTACCCGATGGTGCAGGCCGAGATCGCCCGCTGGATGGGCGTGAGCCGTCCCTCCGTGAGCGAGCACGTCAAGCGCCTCGTCGGCGACAGCCTGCTCCTCGCCGACGGCCGAACCCTCGCCTTCACGCCCGAAGGCCGGACGGTGGCGGTGGGGCTCGTGCGGCGACATCGGCTCGCCGAGCACCTGCTGATCGACGTGATCGGGTTGCCGTGGCATCAGGCCCATGCCGAGGCAGAGGTGTGGGAGCGCGTGATCTCGGCCCAGGTGGAGGAGCGCCTCGTCGAGATCCTCGGCGATCCCGGCGCGTGTCCGCACGGCAACCCGATCCCCGGTTCGAGCCGCGAGGTCGACGTCACCTCGTTCGTCGCGCTGACCGACGTCGAGCCCGGCGCCACGGTGACGCTGCGGCGCCTGACCGAGGATCTCGAGCTCGAGCTGGCCGTGATGCGCTTCCTCGAGGACTCCGGGCTGATGCCCGGCGCCGCGGTCACCGTCGACGGCGTCGGACCCGATGGCTCGATGAGCCTCACGGTGTCCCGCAAGCCGGTCGCGCTCGGCGCGGAGCTCGCCGACAACCTCTGGGTCGACGCGAGCTGACCGACCGCCCTCGTGGCCGGTCGTTCGGAGCCGAACGACCTTGACATGAATCCGACCTGCTGGATAGGGTTTCGGCGGTCCGAAGTGACGATGTTCGGGGTCCCGAACACCTCGGGGCCCGAGGGGAGGTCCGGCCGGATGGGTGCTGCGTTCCTGGTGGCGTTGCGTGAAGGTATCGAAGCTGCGCTGATCATCTCGATCCTGCTCGCCTACCTGAAGCAGATCCAGGCACAAGACCGGCGATCCCTGATCTGGTGGGGCACCGGTGCGGCCGTCGCGGTGAGCATCGTCGTCGGCTCGGTCATCTTCGCCGTAGGGGCGGAGTTCGAGGGCACGACCGAGCAGGTCTTCGAGGGGTTGGTCACGCTGACGGCCGTCGGGGTGCTGACCTGGATGATCTTCTGGATGCGGCGACAGGGCGCCAGGGTGCGCTCCGAGCTCCACGAGCGTGTCGACGCGGCCCTGCTCACGGGCGGGTTCGCCCTCGCCGCCCTCGCATTCGTCGCGGTGCTGCGCGAGGGCGTCGAGACGGCGCTGTTCCTGTTCGCCGCGGCCAAGGGCACCGCCGTCGAGTCGGGCGGCGTGAACGCGCAGCTGATCGGGGCCGCGTTCGGACTGGCCGTCGCCGTGGTCCTCGGGGTCCTGCTGTATCGGGGCGGGCTGCGGCTCGACCTCCGTTCCTTCTTCCGGATCACCGGCCTGCTCCTGATCGTCGTGGCCGCCGGCCTGTTCGCCTACGGTCTGCACGAGTTGCAGGAAGCCGGGTGGCTGCCGATCCTGGCCGGCACGGCGTTCGACGTTTCCACGAGCTTCCCCGACGACGAGGGGGCGGGGGGCATCCTTCGCGCGATCTTCGGCTACCAGGCCAACCCGACCTGGCTCGAGCTCGCGGGATGGTTCGGCTACCTGCTCGTGGTCGGCGGGCTCTTCCTCCGATCGGGTCGGCGCGTGACGGCGCCGCCCCAGCCCGCCACCCCGACGCGGCCCGAGCAGGAGTCGGCTCGAGTGGCCGGCGACCAGGGCTGAACTCCGAAGCGCAGTGGGAGGTCCTGTCACTCTTTCGCACGACGCGCGTACCGTCGCTGACCTGCGGATCTGCATGGAACGCCCGGACGTGCGAGAGGCGCGAGTTGACAGGTCTCAACCTCGCGTTTATCGTTCGCGACGGTCCCGCGAGGCCGCGGGCGGCACGGGAAACCGGGTCGACCAGGTCGCACGGGACCACAGTTTGACGGGCCGCGATGCTCGACAGGGAACGATCGCGTATGGGGAAGGCGTGATCGAACCCGAGGGGCGTCGCGGCCCGTCATCTCGTTCCCGGCAAGCCACCGGGCGCCACCCGCAACCTCGGGTCGAGAGTTCGGGACGGACGCGCGCGACCCTGAACCAAGCGTCGAGACCTGGCGATCCTCGGGGCCGAGGCGATCCTCGTCTGCGCGGGCTCAGAGCACCGCTTCGAAGAACTTCTTCGTCTCCGGGTACTTCGTGTGATTGATCATCTCGTCGGGGGTCCCCTGCTCGAGGATCACACCGTCGTTGAAGAACATCATCCGGTGCGCGACCTCTCGCGCGAATCCCATCTCGTGGGTGACCACGATCATCGTCATGTGCAGGTCGGTCGAGAGCGACTTCATCACCGAGAGCACCTCACCGATCAGCTCCGGGTCGAGCGCCGACGTGGGCTCGTCGAACAGCATCACCTCGGGCTCCATCGCGAGCGCTCGCGCGATGGCCACACGCTGCTGCTGGCCTCCGGAGAGGCGGATCGGGTGTTCGTCGGCCTTGTCGGCCAAGCCGACCTTCGTCAACAGGTCCATGCCGATCGAGCGAGCGTCGGCCTTGGGGACTCCTTTGACCTCGACGGGCGCCAGCATCACGTTCTCGAGCGTCGTGTATTGCGGGAAGAGGTTGAACTGCTGGAAGACCATGCCGGCCCGCAGGCGCACCTGACGGATCTGCTCACGCTTCTGGTGACCGCGATGTCCACCCTCGAGCCGGAGGCCGGCAACCTCGATGGTGCCGGCAGTCGGGTCCTCGAGGAAGTTCACGCACCGCAGCAGGGTGGACTTGCCCGACCCCGATCGGCCGAAGATCACCACGACCTCGCCCTTGCCCACTTCCATGTCGATGCCCTTCAGCACCTCGAGGCTCCCGAAGTACTTGTACAGGTTCTCGACCTTCACGACGGCCTCGCCGTTTGTCGCGCTCAATGACCTTGCCCCCCGGTCTCGGGTCCCGGACCGTCGTCGTCGGGCTCGGGCATCTCGACCATCATCCCGCCCCCGCCGCCACCGGCGCTGCCGGGCATGTACCGGACGCCGGCCTTGGAACCGGCCGGCTTCTGTACCCCGCGGACGTACCCCTTGCTCATGCGGTTCTCGAGCCGACGCTGGAAGAAGCTGAAGACTGCCGTGAGCGCCCAGTAGACGAGCGCGGCCATGATCAACGCCTCGAGGTTGCGGAAGTCGGACTTCCCGTCGAGCTGCGCGACCCGGAAGGGGTCGGCCCAGAACAACGTCGTGCCGAGCAGGCCGATCAGCGCCGTGTCCTTCATCATCGCGATGAACTCGTTGCCGGTGGGCGGGATGATGATCCTGATCGCCTGCGGCAGGACCACCTTGCGCATGCGTTGGCGGTACGTCATGCCGAGCGCCTCGGCCGCCTCGGTCTGGCCGTGCGGCACCGCCTGGATGCCGGCGCGGAAGATCTCCGTCATGTAGGCGCCGTAGTTGAACGCGATGCCGACGACGCCGGCGACCTGGGCGGTCCAGATGAAGTACTCGTTGATCGGTGGCCGGAACGCCGCGCCGATCTGTGGCAAGGCGAGGTACCAGAGGAACAGCTGCACGATCAACGGCGTACCGCGGAAGAACGACGTGTAGAACCCGCTGACGCCGTACGCGATCGAGTTCTTCGAGAGACGCCCGAGCGCACCGACCAGCGCGAGGATCACCGCCATCGTGATCGCGATCACCGAGAAGAAGATCGTGACCCAGACCCCCTTGGTGATCCGCCACAGATGGTCCCGCATCCACTGGACGTCGAAGTCCCCCTGGCTGAATCCGAGCACGATCAGCACGGCGATCGCGAGCCAAACGAGCCCCACCTTCAGCGTGAAGGGGATGCGGGCGTTGAAGTCTTCGACCTGGCGCGCCAGGCCGTGTGGCGGCGGTGCCGGGACCGCCGCCGAGGGCCGGTCGACACCGGCCCCCGGTTCGGTCTTCATCGAGCCCCCTTCACCCCCGGTCGATCAGCCGGTGGGGTTCTGCGTGATGTCCTCTCCGTACCACTTCTCCGACAGCTCGGTGAGCGTGCCGTCGTCGTGCATCTCCTGGATGATCCCCGAGATCTCCTCGGTCAGGCTCGTCGAGTCGAGCGAGCTGCTCTTGTCGAGCGCCGCCGCCAGGGGTTCGCTGAAGACCGGGTCGCCGAGCAGCTGGATGTCGCGGCCCTTGTCGATCGCCCCCTGCAACGTCGGCACCGCGCTCATCGCCGCGTCGATCCGGCCGATCTCGAGGTCCTGGATCGCGGTCGAGTCGGTGTCGTAGGTGACGATCTCGATGTCCGCAGGCACGAGGTACTCGAACGTGAAGCCCGGGATGTCGATGTTCAGGTCCTGCCGGAGGTAGAACTCGTACGTGCACGCTCCACAGACGCCGACCCTCTTGCCGGACAGGTCGTCGAGCGACGCGATGTCGCTCCCGGCCTGCACCGCGAGCCCGGCAGGTGTGTAGTAGTAGGGCGTCGTGAAGTCGAGCACCTCGGCTCGCTCCGCCGTCACGGTCATGGAACCGACCGAGACGTCCCAGCGGTCGTTCCAGCCCCCGGCGGTGATGACGTCCCACGCCGGGGTCTCCCACGAGATCTCGACGCCGAGCCGGTTCGCGATCTCGGTCGCGACGTCGATGTCGAACCCTTCGTACTCCCCGGTCTCCTCGTTCAGTGACGACTGCGGCGGATAGGCCGGGTCGGTCGAGACCGTCAGCACCCCCTCGCTCTGGACCTCTCCGAGCAGGCCGGTGTCGGCCGCCGCCGTACCGCCGCCGCCGTCGTCGGCGGGGGGCTCCTCGTCGCTGGCACAGGCCGCTGCGACGAGCGCGACGACCGCGAGCCCCGGAACGGCGAGGAGGACGAACCAGACGATGCCCTTCCACAGGTGGCTCCGGGCCACGTGCGCGACCTCGTGCGCGGCGAGCGAGAGGAGCTCGGCGCGGGAGAAGCGGCCGTCGAGCGCCGTGTCGTAGAAGACGACGCGCTTCGTCGGCCCGATCCCGGCCACGTAGGCGTTCGCGGTCGTCGTCCGCCGGCTCGCGTCCGCGACGTCGACGCGGTCGACGGCGACCCCCTCGCGCGCGGCGATGCGCTCGACCTCGGCCGCGAGCGCCCGGTCCGGCAGCGGCTCGAACCGGTTGAAGAGCGGCTGGATCACGAGCGGCTGGACGAGGATGACGACGACGGCGAGCGCCGCGAGCGCGGGCGCGGCGGCGATCCACCAGCGTCGCCCGAAGCGGCCGGCGAGCCAGAGCACCCCCGCCACCGCGAGCGAGACGAGCACCGCACGGACCGCGAGCCCGAGCAGCGAATCCCAGAGCCACGCGGCATACGCCTGGTGGGAGAGGCCGTAGCGGCGGCCCCACCAGTGGCGGACCGCCCCGAACGGGAGGGTTGCGGCCCAGACCGCGGCGAGCACCGCGACACCGAGCCCGAGACCCGTGCGGTAGCGGCCGCGCAGGCGGAGCGCCCGGGCGGTCCCCCGCGCCTGCCACACCATCAGCCCTCCGACCGCGAGCTGGACGAGCGTGGAGCCGACGAAGAGCGCGCGCGTGACCGTGCGAACGTGGTCGGCGCGCTCGAGGAACGCGGCGGTGAAGTACGCCCGCGGATCGAGGTCGGGCAGCGTGAGATCGTCCGGAACCTCGGTCCGCAGGAGGACGAGCGCCGCCGCCGTCCAGACGGCCGCGAGCGCGATCCCGACCGCGACCCGCGCTAGCGTTGCGCGGCTGCCGTGCGCGTCTGCGTCCTCTCCGACATCCACGGGAACCTCCACGCCTTCGACGCGGTGCTCGAGGCGATCGCGGCCGACTCCCCGGACGAGATCTGGTGCCTCGGTGACCTCGTAGGCTACGGGCCGCGCCCGAACGAGTGCTGCCGGATCGCGCGGGAGCGCACCGACCTCTGCCTGGTGGGCAACCACGACCTCGCCGTCCTCGAGCGGATCGGCCTCGAGGACTTCACGCACGACGCCGCCGTGAGCGCCCGCTGGACGATCCGCGAGCTCGACGACGACGCGCGCGCATTCCTCGAGCCGCTCGAGGCGGCCGGCGAGCGCGAGGGTGTCGGCCTCTTCCACGCGAGCCCGCGCGACCCGGTGTGGGAGTACGTGCTGACGCCGGAGGCGGCCGCGGCGGGGATGCTCGCCGCCCCCACGCCGCTGACGCTCGTCGGCCACAGCCATCTCGCGCTCGCGTTCTCGCTCTCGGGCACCAAGCTGGCCGGCGACCTGGCCCCGGACGGGAGGGAGATCGACCTCGGCCGGGCCGGCCGACGGCTTCTGAACCCCGGCTCCGTCGGGCAGCCCCGCGACGGCGATCCGCGGGCCGCGTACCTCGTGCTTGATCTCGACGCCGGGCGGGCAACGTTTCGGCGTGTTTCGTATCCGATCGAGCGGACACAGCAGGAGATCCGCGAGCGGGGACTGCCCGAGGCGCTGGCCGAGCGCCTGGAGAACGGGAGCTAGCCTCGCCCTCGGGCTGGCCCTCCTCGCCGCGGGCTGCGGCGGATCGGGCGGCGACGACCAGGGTGCCACGGCGCCGGCGCTCCCGGCCGCGGTGGGAGCGCAGCTCGCGGCCGCGACCGCCGAGGTGAGCGACGCGCTCGCCGGGGGCGACACCGCAGCCGCCCGCATGCAGGCGGAGGAGCTCGTGGCGACGATCGACGGGGCCGTCGAGGCAGGCGACATCCCGGCCGCGCTGGCCGGCGAGCTGCGCGCCGCGGCCGAGCGCCTGCTCGGGCTGATCGAGGAGGACGAGACCGCGGCGCCGGCCGCTCCCCCCGGAAAGGACAAGGACAAGGGCAAGGCCAAGGACAAGGGCAAGGCCAAGGGTCACGACAAGGGCACGAAGCCGAAGCCCGGCGAGGGGACGGACACGACCGGGACGACCGACACGACAGACACCACAGACACCACAGACACCACCGACGCCACCGACACGACCGGGACGGCCCCGTGAGCGGCACGACCGCGCAGACGTTCGCCGGCGGCCGCTACCGCGTCGAGCGGACGCTCGGCCGCGGCGGGATGGCGACGGTCTTTCTCGCCGAGGACGCCGAGCTCGGACGGAACGTCGCCGTGAAGGTGCTCGACGGAGGCCACGAGGACGACCCCGACGCGGGGCGCCGGTTCCGGCGCGAGGCCCGCACGGCCGCGTCGCTCCAGCACCCGAACGTGGTGGCCGTCTACGACGCGGGCGAGGAGGACGGGCGCCTCTTCATCGTCATGGAGTGCGTCCCGGGCGAGGGCCTCGACTCGGTGCTCGCACGGAAGGGCCGGCTCGAGCCGCAGCTCGTGCTCGGCCTGGCGGACCAGGCGGCGTCGGGGCTCGGGTACGCCCACTCGGCGGGCGTCGTCCACCGGGATGTGAAGCCGGCGAACCTGCTGCTCCGCGAGGACGGCGTCCTCAAGGTGAGCGACTTCGGCATCGCACGGTCGGCCACCGACCACACGACGCAGCTGACGCAGGCGGGCACGATCCTCGGGACGGCGGCGTACCTCGCGCCCGAGCAGGCGCGAGGGGAGGCGGCCGGCCCTCCGGCCGACGTCTTCGCCCTCGGCGTGGTGCTCTACGAGGCGCTGACTGGCAGCGTGCCGTGGCCGGTCGAGGGGCTCGCGTCGCTGGCGTCGTTCGCGGAGACGCCGCCCCCGCCGATCCGGTCGCTGGCGCCGGACACGCCGCCGGCGCTCGAACGCGCCGTCACGCGGGCGCTCGCGTACAACCCGGCCGACCGGCCCGCGGACGC
>Ga0210114_1000308_pt1 | contig 12611 bp, 12 predicted proteins | sample MayberryNW_TuleA_FD_185524 | JGI IMG/M metagenome (GOLD analysis project Ga0210114, IMG submission 185524) | Wetland microbial communities from San Francisco Bay, California, USA, that impact long-term carbon sequestration - MayberryNW_TuleA_D2... | ecosystem: Environmental > Aquatic > Marine >...
TTGGACTATCGAAATCTGCGTCAGTCTCGCCTGAAGCTACCGGCAAGATTATAAGGCTCCAATGCTTCGGAATCTTTTAATAGCGGTTGGCATTGGGGATGCCATCTGCAGTTGTTGGATGATTGCTCTCCCAAGGACTTCGATTTAGCGTTTAACTAGTTATAGTCCGCCCGCGTCCAAGGGAACTTCAGGCCATCTGCTGATTGGGTGCTTCAAGCTCTAGCAGGCTGCTGAAAAACTCCTCTTAATCCACAGCCAAGTATGGTACAAGAAGGCATGCGTGGAGAAGATCGGCAGCAAAGTCATATGTTCAGTTATTTGTCGCCAGAGGCACGGGTGCGGAAAGATCATCCGCTGCGCGCCATTCGCACGATGATGGACGAGATCCTCAGTCAACTCTCGCGACGGTTCGATAGCATGTACGCCTCCGTAGGCCGGCCATCGATTGCGCCGGAGAAGCTGTTGCGGGCGCAGGTACTGCAGATGCTGTATTCGATTCGCAGCGAGCGCTTGCTGATGGAGGAGATGGATTACAATCTTTTGTTTCGCTGGTTTGTGGGCTTGAACGCGGACGACGAGGTTTGGGATGCGACCACCTTCACCAAGAACCGTGACCGTTTGCTGGAGGCCGACGTGGCCAAAGAGTTTCTGGCGGTGGTGGTCGAGCAAGCGCGGGCCGAAGGCTTGACCTCCGATGAGCATTTCACGGTGGATGGGACGCTGTTGGAAGCGTGGGCGAGCGCAAAGAGTTTTGAGCCCAAGGACAAAAAGCAAGGGCCTTCGCCGGATGATCCTGGCAATCCCACGGTGAACTTTCGCGGCGAGAAGCGATCGAATGAGACGCACGAATCGAAGACTGATCCCGAGGCGCTGTTGGCGCGCAAGGGAGACGGCAAGGAGTCGAAGTTGAGTTACAGCGGAAATCTGTTGGTGGAAAATCGCAATGGACTGATTGTGGATGCGGAAGTCTTCCAGGCCAACGGGACGGCGGAACGCGATGCGGCGTTGATTATGCTGGAGCAGATTCCGGGAACCCAACCAGTGACTGTAGGTGGAGACAAGGCCTTTGACACGCGGGATTTCGTCAATGAGTGTCGGCATATGAGAGTTACCCCGCACGTGGCGCAGAACCTTAAGAGGCGCGGCGGGAGCGCCATTGATGGTCGCACTACGAAACATCCCGGGTATGCCATCAGTCAAAGAAAGAGGAAACGAGTCGAGGAATGCTTCGGCTGGCTGAAGACCATCGCCCTTTTGCGCAAGGTGCGCCATCGCGGGGTGTGCAAAGTCCATTGGATCTTTACCCTCGCCTGCGCAGCCTACAATCTGGTGCGCATGCGAAATCTGGCCGCCCGAGTTCCAGCCGCTTAAGTCCAAGGCCATTGTGTGTCTTGAGGAGAACAAAGCTCGGTCCTAAGACCCCCAAACTACCACAAACACCCTCTCCGACAGCGTCATCGGTGAGTCATAAGAGCGTTATCGATGAGAAATAAGAAAAAACACAGCCCGCAAGTCAATTTTTCAGCAGCCTGCTAAGGAGTTCATCAGTATCTAGACGACAGGGATTGTTACAGGCGAAGGTGTGAGTCGTTCCAAGCTCGGGCAATGCCTCTGTGCCCCCAGGGGCCACGCCCATTCCGCTCCCCGAGTGCTCATTTGAAGCGCGGGTGCGGGAGCATGGTTTCCGCCCTAGTGCCCGAGCTTTCCACGACTCACCCCTGGGCTTGTAGTACGTCTACTAACCAATGAACTCCTTAGTGAAATGTTCACCACGACTCCACAAAACCTTGCGTTCATTCAGCGGGATCCACTGCGGCTCAAGTATGCGACCGCGCGGTTTTTTTGGGAAAGTCACCGATTTGACGGGTATATCGACTCTCTGATTTCAAGTCTTCAACTCCCTGTCGAGCTCTTTCTTGCCGGTCGTGACACGCTTATCGATAACGAGGGTGTCCGGAGTGTGCTGGAGCGGGGCGGTCAGGATAAACTGGAAATCGTGACCTACGAAGATCAAACCCATTCCATACAGCTCGACGCTGCCGAGCGTATGGTACGGGATATGGTCAAGTGGCTTGGACGATACCAATAATTCAGGCGTGCGTCAGAGCCGTGTTTCAAAAAAGTTCTGACTCGGCGGTAGCGATGGGTCGCCTTCCGTCACACGGAGTCATGTTCAGTCTAGTCCCCAAGAGATGTTTTCAGCGATTCTTACATTCCAGTGGCGCAACCGTTCAAGAAAGATCGTCGTAATAGCTACTGCTAACCGGTAGCCGACTTCAAAATTGCTCTCAACGATTTCACTCCAGCTTTCGACTGCCAAACCAACACGGTGGTAGAGCTCTTCGAAGTCATCGTTGCGTACCGCGGCACGTTTGCTTTGAAAAAACAGCCTACTGAATTTCATGCCTAGCAGGCGAGGCAAGAATGCATTCCACAAAAGCTTAAAAGCCATATCTCTGTCTTCGCCCGTCACGTACTCGCGAGCAGGCACTCGCCGTAGCCTCCATGGCCGTCGTCTGTCGTGCATTTGACGAACAGACTATAGGACGAGTGCCGCTCTGCGGCAGCATGCTTGATCGCCTTCTGGAAGGGGAAATCCACGGCAAATTTCTCAAATTTGACTACGGAAGGCATAAAGCGGGCGCTTGGGTTTTTTTTCGAGTATTCATGAGACTTCTATATGAAGAGTATGGCCGGGGTCGCTCCGCCTAGTGATTGCTCGAGTATCAATATCTTCAGGCGCGCGTGGCTCGGCGCCGATCTCACGCTTTCACCGCGTGTGAGTTGGATTTGTAACTGGAAAAGCATGCTTGTTTCTGTTGGACCAAAGTCCAATATAAAGGCGCGGTACTTCGGCGCATGATGCAAAGAATACGCAGATGTTGCTGCCTCGGTTAATCCCGGAGACGACAGTCGAAATTGCTGTGCGAGGACCCGATCAGCGTGCTCTATTCCCTATGAATTTCGAACATCTACTCCGAATGGAGCGAAACATGATGTTGGAACTCCGCGTCTCGGTGTCTTCGCCAGTTCAGCTCAAGGGGAGGATTGAAGGGAACACGCTTATTGGCGATGAAGTCAATGTTAACTCATCCCTACTCAACCTGAGCGGCCAGGGTAAAGTCGACCTGGAGCAAAAGCAGATTGACGGGAAAGCCCTGATCGCCGTCCTCAAACCAGTAGACGAGGTGATCAGCCAAATACCCGTAATTGGTTCTATCCTCGGTGGGTCTCTGCTCGGGATTCCCGTCCGGGTTAGCGGATCAGTAGAGCGACCGGACATCACATACCTAGCACCTGCCGATGTGGGCGCAGAGCTGTTAAACATCCCGTTGAGAATTCTCGGGATGCCCCTCGAAGCGATCAGGCTGTTTACTCCAAGTGTGAACCAGCCAGATAAGGACATCACCAAGTGATTGCGAGACCACAACTTTGAAACGTGGGAATTCCGGGTGATTCGCAGATAGCGGAGGGGTCATGGATAAATCTTTGAGATTCAAAATCATCCTGGTATTGGCGCTTGTACAGGGCATCGCTGGCCTGCTGAGAGGGTTCAATTGGGTGCAGCTGGGCAACAATCTTTTTAGCCAGGGACTCTTGTTGTTGCCCATGGTCGGTGCGGTGGCCGTCATGCGCGGGCTTTTTATCTTGGCTGTGGCGCTCCTCTATGTGCTGTTTGTGAGCGCCGCGCTACTGGGGAAAAGCTGGGCATGGTGGATTTGCCTCACGGTAGCGGTAGTCAACCTCCTTATTGTTCTGGGTGCCGTAGCCCAAGGAGGGCTTGTGATCGAAGGAATCGCCTGGTCAGTGGTCCCGGTGATCTTATTGTTTTATCTCTTTTCACAAACGGGGAGCGAAGCGCTCAAGGGCAATAAGTCGGTGACGCACGCTCCGCCTCCTATTAAACCAAAGTCCAGTAGATAATCCTCTTGGTTTTTCTACAGGAGCCTGGATCTTCGAGCCAAAGCTTGCCACAAATCTGTCGTGAAGCCGTGAAATTTGTAGGAGACTGCGGGAATAGCTCAGGGAAGCCTTCCATGAGCCCGGGTCGAAGGCGAAGCTGCTGTTTTTTGAAACTCTCGGTTGTGCTCATCGCCTGCTGGATGGTCTTTTCGGCGGGTATCGGCTGGACGGCGGTGCGGTCCACGGAGCAGACCAAGGCAGCGCCTCAAACCAGCGAGGCCAAGCCGGCTTCTCAGGGTCCGGTTGAACTAGCGGATTCTGAAATCATCCCTCGTGCTGAACAAACCGTAAAGTCGCTGCAAAAACTCAGGTCCGAGCTCGCGGCCGATTCAACACTGCGCTCGATCCAGACGGCTTTTGCCGCGTTCGTGGAAAAATCCGACCGCCGCCGTGAGAGCGCAGCGGAAACGATCAATAAATCACGCTCGCTGCAGCGCCTCAATGAAATTCAGCGAGAGTGGAGTCTCGAGCAGACCCAGCTCAACGATTGGGACCAAGCGTTGGCTAGAAGATCGCGGATTCTGCTGGCGCAGGAGAAAGACATCGTTCGAATCATCGATACCTGGCGCGCCACGCAGCTTGCGGTGGCAAAGAAATTTCTGTTCAAAGCAGTCTTGCAGCGAAGAGTGGAGGAGGTCTTACGGGAAGCCGCAGCTACACGCCTGGCGATCCAGGAACAAACCACAAGGTTGCTTAAGCTGCAAAGTGAAGTAGCCGATAGACTGGCGGCTCTCGCAGAGATACGAAAAGAAATTGATCAGGCGAGGGAAGAACTTAGCCGAAGTCTGTTCGCGCTGGATAGCCCTCCTCTCTGGCAGGCGCTATTTCGGCCCGAGGCGCAGGAAACTGTCATGGCAGAGGCTTCAGATAGCGCGCGAAGGTTTGCCGAAGATTTGCACGAGTTTGTGCAAACGTACCGATACCGAATCCTATTGCACGTGGTCCTGTTCCTGGTGCTGGTGGCATTATTTCACTTGCTGCGCCGCGGTCTGACGGCGGAAGCCCGGCAACAGCTGGAGGTATCTTCCGCGACTTTGGTTCTCGAGCGGCCGTTTGACACTTCACTTCTGCTGGCACTGATCGCCCTACCCTGGTTTTATCCAGCAGCAGCGGTGGCTGTTTTGCGCATCGGCTTTGTACCGACTGTGATTCCGGTCGTCACGCTGCTTCCCAGGCTGCTGCCAAAAGTACTCCGTTCTTTGGTCTACATGCTGGCGACGGTTTACGTTCTGGATTTTGTCCGTTACCTGCTGCCTGCCGATTGGCTTTTGACCCGGCTGCTGCTTTTGATGATTGCCGCCGGGGGCTGCCTCGGTTTCGGCTTTTTTTTGTATTCGCGGGGAGCGCAGGTTTCGGTTTTAGGCGCCAGGGAACGACTGATTTTGCTGGCTGTACAGCTTGCGTTGCCGCTATTTGCCGTCTCGGTTCTCAGCAACTCTGTCGGCAACGTGGCCCTCGCTGAAGTTCTTGTCGCGATGCCGGTGCGTGTCACGTATACCGCCGCTTTGGTGTACGCCGGCGCTCAATTACTGATGACATTGGTTATGGTTGCGCTGCAGTCGCGGCCGGCGCATTGGTTACGCTCCGTGCGAGAACACGGCGAGTTGCTCGCATCGCGCTGCCGCATCATCATCCTATCTGCAGCGCTCATCTTCTGGACCGTGGTCAGCCTACACCTACTCGGTCTTTTTGGCGACCTGTCTGCTGCGGGGGCAACGTTTCTGCAACTCCGATGGAAGCTCGGAGCGGCAGAGGTTTCCATCCGAGATGTGGTGCTTTTCTTTGCGGTGCTTCTCGGCGCCTTTATCTTTTCGCGAATGATCCGGTTTGTGTTGACCGAGGAGATCTTGCCGCGCATACGTTTGCCTCGGGGTGTGCCCGCAGCTGTGGATGTCCTTTCCCGTTACGGGATTTTGCTGCTTGGCTTTTTCATCGCCTTGGCTGCAGCCGGAGTTGATTTGAGCAAGGTTACGCTCCTGGTGAGCGCTTTGGGTATAGGTATAGGGTTCGGTCTGCAAAACGTCGTGAACAACTTCGTATCGGGTCTCATCCTTGTATTCGAACACCCCCTGCAGGTGGGAGATTCCGTCGAAGTCGGAACAACTTTCGGGGAAGTCCGCAAGATTGGTTTCCGGGCGAGCGTGCTGCGCACTCCCGATGGCGCAGAGGTTATAATCCCTAACGGCGAGCTGGTGGGGGCAAGATTTATCAACTGGTCCCTCTCCGATCGGCTACGGAGAATTAGCATATCCCTAGGTGTTGCGTATGGCACCGATCCTAGTCGAGTCATTGATATTCTGGTTGGCGTCGCTCGAAATCATCCGGATGTCTTGGCAAAGCCGGCGCCGTTCGCCATATTCGACCGCTTCGGCGACAGTGCATTGAATTTTACGCTGTTCTGCTGGTCCTTCGTCGATACCTTCTTCCTTGCGCGGAGCGAACTAACCATCGCGATCAATAAGGCGTTTAAAGAGGCAGGCATTAAAATCCCATTTCCACAGCAAGACCTGCATGTCTATTGGCCTGACGGGTCCGCAGCCGGAGTCGAATCTATTGCACGGATGAAGGGATCGAATCAACTCAAAAGCGATCAGGATCCTCCGTTCATTTCAGAGTCGGAGTCTCTCACGAGAAAGTGACATTCAATGGACTATTCAAAACGATACGAAACCTTGGAGAAATTTGTACGAGCGGAAGCAGAAGCGGGTTCAACAGCAGTTCGCCTTATGCGAGCATCAAAACGATAAACCGCCGCTGTCTTGGAAGACCTTGCTGGACGGCTACTTGCCCGATTATCTCTACGAACTAGGCCGCCTCGATAACACGCGACCGTTTGCGGAGCTCGAGCGGATCTCGCGCGTAAACGATCGATCTCACGCTGCCGGCGAGGATGCTGCGTTTTTACGACGCATTAGAGAAGGCTTGCCTAACCCGAGAGTGATGCCATGAAATTATCCGGAATTCGTAGGCCCTTACCGCCGGCAGTCGTGTTTGTTACGGCTGCTGCTTTATTGTGTTTCACCGCAGGCTGCGCCACGCCGATCGGCGTCAATTACGTCGATCGCGCCGTCGCCTACAATTCGCTCACCGCCAATGCGATATCGGCCGAGAGGGCAAGCTCTTTTTCAGCGCGCGAGCTGATGAACCTCAACTTGTACCAGCGCTTCGATGAGGACCCGCGCAAAGCGCTGGCCGACCTGCATTCCGGTCTGGCGCAGAACGGCGATGAGGATCGCATCTTCGCTCTCGCCGAGCTTTCTTTCCTGCACGCGCAGAACAGCGGCGATCGATCCTATTATCTGGCGAGCGCGGTATATGCCTATGCGTTTCTTTATCCGGGACGGCAAGGGTCGACGCCGCGAAGCATCGACCCGCGACTGCGCTGGGCGGCGGATCTTTACAACCAGTCGCTCACCCTGGCTGCCAAATCAGACGATGGTATTTACGCCATTCCCATGGGCGGTAAGTTCAACCTGCCTTTCGGCGAGATCACCGTCGAATTCGATGAGCGCGATCTCTTGTGGTCCGGCTTCCGCTTGAAGGATTTCATTCCCGTGGCGGATCTCGAAGTGCGCGGTTTGCGCAATCGCTATAGCACTCCCGGCATCGGTGCGGCGCTTGCCGCGTCGATCGAGCCGATCGACGCGTCGGATAAAAGAACCATGCGGATTCCGCCCAGGCTCAAGATCCCGGTAACGGTTTTCTTGCGACTGCAAGATCCGCGCGCGGCCCTGTTTTCGGGAAATTTGAAAGGCAAATTGGAATTTTACACGCAGGATGCTGCAAGATCGCTCAAGATCGATGGTGCCGAGGTGCCGATCGAATACGAAACGACGCCAGCACTTGCTCTGCAGTTGGAAGGAGCGCCGGTTTGGGACTTCGAAATCGCCGGTTTCCGGTCCGGTGACTTTACCGTCGGCGGCGCAAATCTGCGCGAAGGGCTGTTCATGATGCACCCGCACAAAGCCGGCCGGATCCCGGTCGTGCTCGTGCACGGCACAGCGTCGAGCCCGGCGCGATGGGCGGAGTTGGTCAACGAATTGGAAAACGACCCTCGCTTCTGGGAGAACTACGAAATCTGGCTGTTCATGTACAACACCGGCAACCCCATCGCTTATTCGGCCATGCTCCTGCGCGATGCCTTGAGCAAAGTTGTAAAAGAGCTGGATCCGGAGGGGAAGGAGCCGCGCCTCCGACAACTCGTCGTCATGGGCCATAGTCAAGGAGGGCTGTTGACCAAGATGACGGTGATCGATAGCGGCATGCAACTCTGGCCTTTGAGCGTTCCGCCGGAAGAGTTGGACATTGACGTTGAAACGCGCGAGCTTCTGACCAACGCGCTGTTGATCAAGCCTCTGCCGTTTGTGCGGCGGGTGGTATTTATCGCCACCCCGCATCGCGGCAGTTACCAGGCTCTCGGCCTTTTGGGGAATCTTGCCTCCTGGTTGGTGAATTTACCGGGCCGTTTTACCAAGTTAAGTCTCGATATATTGACCTTGCAGCGGAAGGGACTTCTCCTCGGTCCCATTAGCGGTGTTCCGACCAGCATCGATAACATGAACCCCAACAATTTCTTCATCCAGGGTTTGTCCGCAATCCCCATCGCCGATGGAGTGGTCGCCCATTCCATCGTTGGCGTTGAAGGCAGTGGTCCGCCGGCGGAGGGAGGAGACGGAGTCGTGAAATATTCGAGCGCACATATCGACGGCGTCGCATCGGAAAAGATTGTAAACTCGGCACATTCGATGCAGGGTAATCCAGAGACGATTCAGGAAGTCAAACGCATCCTGATCGAGCACTTGAATAGCCGGCCTTGATTCACGGCGAGAATGAGTCTGCAAGTATCGAATGATGAACTGTCGATCGATCAAGATAAATACGGAGCAACCATCCAAACGCTAAGAACGAGCGGCATCTGGCCTCAGATCATCGCCGTGCTCGGCGGCGGACCCTTATGGGCTAGTGTGAGTGTGGCCAATTCAGGTCGCCCAACTGCGCGCACCATTCAATTCAAGGCCAATTTGCTACCGTTTGCCCGGCTCTGAACTCCCGTTCTGTGAAGAATCTCTGTCCGTGTTACTACCGCGGATTGAAATCGCTCAAGACGACGTCGATGACGGTGAGCTTGCGCTCCGCTTCGTGCCTTAGCGCCTTTTCGATCGCTGGTTTGATTTCACTTGGTTCAGTTACACGATAGCCGTAGCCACCGTGCGCCTTGCCATAATACTGGTAATCCGGCCTGGGACCGATCTCGGCGCCGTAATGGACGCCGGTTTTCTTCGCCGCTCCGTCGGGAAAATATTTGATCAGGCTCGTTTCCATCGACAGATAGCGGCCATTGTTGAAGACAACGACATGGATCGGCAGGCGGTATTCTTGCGCGACGCCCAGACAAGAGGGCACGGCGTTGTAATGAAAGGCGCCGTCACCGATGAGCGCAAAAACCGGGCGGTCGGGCATGGCGAGTTTGACACCGAGCGCGTAGCTCAAGCCGACCCCGAGGCCGCCGGTGATGCGCGCAAAGTAGGACTGCGCCTGATCGCACGGTATCGCTTCCTGAATCAAGCTGCGATAGACCGTGGTCTCTTCGGAGATCACCGCGTCGGCCGGGAGCGCCTCGCTCAAGACATGACAGAGCCAGCGCGGGTCGATCGGCATATCGTCGGCATGCTTGCGCGCGTCGTCTTTGAGCTTGCCGAAGTAACCGTCGTGCCGTTCGCGCGCTCGCGCCAGACGCTGTTCATACTGCCCGTGATTGGCCGCGACTTGTTCGGACGCCTGCGCTTTTTGCACGAGCTTTTCCAGAGTCGCTGCCGGCGGCGCGACCAGCGCCAGATCGACGTTGTAGCCCCAGTAAGGCAGCCGCGAGTTGGGAAATTCCTCGGCGATGGAAATGACCTTCGCGTTCTTCGGTCCCTTACTTGCCGGATACCACGGCGTGATGGCGTCGACCATCAACACCAAATCCGCCGAGTCGACGAGTTTCGCATCATGATGCTGATAAAGCGCATGGCTGCGCGGAAAATTCACAAACGCCGGGCGGTAAGTTTCCATCACCGGAATCGAGAACAGCTCGCACAATTCCACCAGTCGCTTTACGGCGCGCGGATCGCCGCCAGCGTGCTCGGTGACGGCGACGGGATTGTTCGCGTTGGTGATCCAGTCCAACGCCTTATCGAGGGCGGCGTCATCGACCGCGTCCGGACGAATCACTTCGTTGGCACGGCCGTGGTCGGAGAAACTCACTTCTTCCATCATGCACTCGAACGGAATCCCGATCAGCACCGGCCCGGCCGGCGGTTCTAAGGCAATCTGCACGGCCCGCTCGATAGTCGGCGCGAGCAACTCGGCGGACATGACGCGGTCGGCCCACTTGACACAACCGCGCAGAAGATCGGGCGAGCCGCCCAAATCGGTGAGATCGTGCAGCCATTGCCCGCCGGGGTCGGCGACTTTGGTGTTCTCGCCGTAGGCGGCGATCTCACCGCTGATGATCACCATCGGCGTGCGCTCTTGGAGCGCGGCTCGCAAAGTCATGGCAGCGTTGAGCGGGCCGGCGGTGGCGTGGAGCATGACCACCTGCGGCCGGCCGGTGACCTTGGTGTAGCCCGCCGCCATCGCGACGGCGACAGCCTCATGGCGGCAATTCACATAACCTGGCTTCTTGATTCCCTGCGCCGTCTGCTCGGCCAAGGCTTCCCACACCGGCGGCCACTCCGAGCCGGGCGAAGAAAGAATAAAGTCGATCCCGCTTCGTTGCATCACTTTGAGCATCGCTTGTCCGCCACGCATAATTTCTCCTTTTCTGTATTAACCGCTTACCACGAAGTACCCAGCGTACACGAAGAATTCGGACGTAGGGCGACCGGCGGGTCGCCCCTACAACTTCGCGCTCTTCGCGAGCTTCGTGGTAACATGCCTGCTTCGATTTAATTGGCGCTCTGCTGCTCTAACGCGGCAGTTTTTTGCGCATCTCCGGGAGAAAGCCGTTGGCTTCGAGATCTTGTACGACGCGGCTCGTAATAATTTGCTCAAGGTCGGCTTGCTGAACTTTAGGATTGACACGGGAGAGCAGCCGTCTGAAAGATTTCCATGCCTCGAGGTTGGGCGCTACATCGAGATTGGGCATCTGCAGGCGGGCAACCTTATAAGACGCCTCGATGTCTTCATCCCTGCTCAGCCGAAGATTTTTCTTGAGCGCTTCCGAGACGTCGCGCTTGTTCGCCGGATCTAGGATAAACGCCAGGGAATCGATTATGCCTTTGGTCAAATTGACCATGATTTCATGATTGACCGCCGGCGAATCCTTGGGCGCGCACATGACCGTCAATTGGAAGATCATATTCACCGTGCCCACATCGGCCAACGAACGCGCCCCGGCACGTTTGGCGATATCGGCGTAACTGTAGGGCACCACCATGGCATCGACATTGCCGGTGACGAGCGCTTGGGTCACCGTACCGGTATCGCCAAGCACGCGCATGTTGAGCTTGTATTGATCGGGATCGATACCGAGTGCCTGCAAAGCGCCCATTGTCGACAGCCAAAAGCCGCCGCCGATGCTTTGCACGCCGAAACTCTTGCCGCGCAGATCCTCCAGTGAGTCGATGCCTTTGCGCACGATGAGCTCGCGCGGAATGCGATTATTGCCGGCGGCGAAGCAGGTGAGCTTAAAGCCGCTGACCGACGAATTGAGCGCGCTGCTCGGTGCTGCCCAGACCAGCGGCACGCCGCCCGAGGCCAGGGTGGACATCATGATCGGCCCGCTGCGCGTCTGGAGCACGCGCGGATCGACGCCGTACTTGCGGAAAATTCCTTTCTCGATCCCGACCCAAAGCGGAACCATTGTTTCATTGTGTCCGCCATAGGCAATCAGCAGCGGCCCGGCCGCGTAGCTCTTGCCGGCGAGCACAACAAAACTCAACAGCAAACCGAAGCAGAACAGGAGGCGTAGCATCTTGGCCATCGGATAATTCCTTTCGGTGTTTCTCGGCTGCTACTAGCATACTGGGGAGCGTTTGCACAGGCCAGGCGAGCTTGCTTATATGGCATTCAGAAATGCCGCCCTGCCATTGACAACGGCCAGCGCGAGAGGCATAGAATCCGGTCGCTGAAATTAATTTTACACCGATAGCGGAGGAAAATATGTTAACGAGTTTGACTAGGGCTTTCGTCGTATTCACACTGGTCGTGAGCGGCGGGGCCGCGGCGCTCGCACAGGAGACGATCCCTTTCGTGCCATCGCCGGATCATATCGTGCGACGGATGCTCGAAATGGCCGAGATTAAGAAGGGCGATATTCTCTACGACATGGGCAGCGGCGATGGGCGGATTGTGATCGAGGCGGCGAAAAAGTTCGGCGTTCGCGGCGTGGGCATCGATTTGAATCCCGAGCTGGTGGCTAAGGCGCGCGAGAACGCGGCCAAGGAGGGCGTCGGCCATCTGGTCGAATTCCGCGCTCAGGACGGTCTCACGGTGGATATTTCCGAGGCGACGGTGGTGACGCTCTATATGTTCAAATGGTTTAACAATGCGCTCAGGCCGAAGCTGCAAAAACTCAAGCCCGGCTCGCGGGTGGTCGCTCACGATTTCGACATCGACGACTGGAAGCCTACTCGGGTCGAAACCGTTACGACGCCGAAGGACAA
>Ga0210114_1000309_pt1 | contig 12598 bp, 11 predicted proteins | sample MayberryNW_TuleA_FD_185524 | JGI IMG/M metagenome (GOLD analysis project Ga0210114, IMG submission 185524) | Wetland microbial communities from San Francisco Bay, California, USA, that impact long-term carbon sequestration - MayberryNW_TuleA_D2... | ecosystem: Environmental > Aquatic > Marine >...
AACAATATTCTTCTCCTTGCCGACTTGAACAGCAGTAAATTCGTCGGACTTGTAGAATGATTCGTCTCCATCTACCTGATATTCCTTAATGGTCTTCAACTTAGGAACAACATTCATTGGCCAGGAGGCCTCGATCCTCTTGACTAACAATGCTGTGTCTCTCTTGGATAGAAAGGTTGACTTCATATTATCACGACTTGTAGACACAATACAATTCCAGCAGTCTTTAATTTTTCTCTGTTCTGTTATTGATAGGTATGTATTCGCAGCCCATAGGTCCGCAATATTTACCGACATACAGCGCCTTAGGTCTGTACAGTGCGGGTCTAGGAGCCGCTTCTGCAAATTTTTCTTCAATAACGTGAGTAGTCCACCCTGCTATTCTGGAAAGGGCAAAGATAGGAGTATTGAGTTCGGTGGGTATCCCCATACTGTAATATAACGAAGCACTATACAGATCCACATTTGGATATATTTGCTGCTTCTTACGTTCTCTCATATACTTCCTAGTAGTATCTTCCACCCGCGCAGTTATATCGTACCATTCTGTGTTTCTCTTTCTTGAGATGATTTTCGAAAGTCTGGCCAGGATATCTGCTCTCGGATCTGTTGTCTTGTAGACAGCATGACCCATTCCCATTATCCTCTCTCCGCGATCGAGTCTTGTCTTTACCCACTCATCGACTTTATCCAATTCTCCTATTTCTAGAAGCATTTTCATTACCTGTATATTCGCGCCACCGTGCAATTCTCCAGAGAGCGCGCCAATTGCACCCCCAATGCAGGCGTACATATGCGCTCTAGTTGAGGCTATTTCACGAGCTGCAAATGTAGAAGCATTGAAACTATGTTCGGCATGAAGAATTAAAGCGATATCAAATATTCTTGATTCTTCTCTAGATGGCATTTCGCCTGTCAACATGTAAAGGAAGTTGGCTGCATGATTTGCCTCACTGCTAACCGGTTCGACAGGATCGCATCCCTTTCTGATTCTACCCCACGCTGCCACAAGTGTTGCAATTTTCGCTATAAGAATTATCGACCTCTTGACATTTGCTTCTTTAACATCACTATTCATGTCAGGATCGTAGTCTGGCAATTCTGATATGGTCGATTGAATCACATCCATAGGTCTGGCTGATTTTGGTCTATTCCTCATATTGTCGATCACAGATCGTGGAAGATCCCTTGCACTCGATAATTGCTCAGAAAACTCTCGAAGATTATCCTTGTCTGGCAAGTCACCGAAAAGTAAGAGATAAGCTGTTTCTTCAAAAGTAGAATGGTTGACCAGATCAAAGATGTCATAGCCACGATAAATGAGTTTACCATTTTCACCATCAATAGAGCAGATTTTAGTATCTGCGACTTCAATATTCCTTAAACCTATATTCCTAGTATACATCTGACAACTCTTGGTTTTTATCACTTTCTATATTAAAGTAATGGACATATGAATTCTTCCAATATTCCTTTCATGCCAGGTAACTATTCATCTCTAATTCTCAAATTTTTTGAAGTATCTGGAGAAGCAAGAATCCTTAGGATGACCCGTCAGCAAACACACAGTGTTACCTAACTCTAATATCTAGTCAGAGTTTATTACAAAATCGCCTGTGGGTTGTCCATTAATGCCTTAAATTTAGTCGTCATATTGAATAGTCTTGTGGAAATATGCTCATTTAGTAACGAACCGTCATCTGAGTCACAGAGAACATATCACTTTTAAGTAGGTCATGGAAGTGAACTATTACAATGGTCTTTGGTAGAGACATCAGACTCAACAGGATCTTGAAGGATGGAAAGATGGTGTGTATTCCTATGGATCATGGAATTACCAACGGCCCAATATCTGGCCTGGAGGACGTTCACGGAGTCATCTATGATTATCAAGACGCGGGTTTGACATGTGTATTAATTAATAAAGGCATTATAAAATCGATGCCTAGGCCTCCTAAAATAGGATTAATTGCTCACCTCTCAGCTAGCACGGTGTTAGGACCTTCTCCAAACCGAAAGATGCTTATAGGTAGTGTAGCCGAAGTCATCAGACTTGGCGCCGATGCTGTATCCATACATCTGAATATTGGTTCCAAAGAAGAACCTGAGATGCTGCAGAAATTAGGAATCATCTCTGATCAGTGCGATGAATGGAGTGTCCCATTGATCGCCATGATGTATCCTAGAGGCGAAAATATTAAGGATCCACATGATCCAGGGATCGTCGCACATGCCGCCAGGATAGGTGCAGAAGCCGGTGCTGACATGGTAAAGACAGTATATACGGGAGATATTGACTCGTTTAGACAAGTAGTAAAATCCTGCCCAGTGCCGATAGTGATTGCTGGAGGTCCTAAGGCAAACAATGATTCAGAGATTATGCAGTTATGTTATGACGCAATGGAAGCCGGAGCCAAGGGAATTACATTTGGTCGAAACATTTTTCAGCATAAAGACCCTTTTATGATAATAAGATCACTAGCAGAGATTGTTATATCCGGAAAGACCCCTGAAGAGGCGAAAATGATCTCTGCATACAAATAGAGATAAGGTCTTAATTATCAAGCCGGATTTCAACGAGATCGATCCAAGCCGATTCCTAAAATCTGTTCCTAGCCAATATATTGTTTACGCAAATCCTGATCAAATACAAGGGTCACATGTCAAGACGATGTATGAATCAACCCAAGCCGATTACGTGGTTTTTAGGGAGCTTGAGCAACTCAAAAAGTTTCATGATCCTAAGAGAGTCAAAGGATTTTACAAAAAGATAGAAAGTAATACTGATTTAGATGAAATCCTCAAGGCAGCAGAAGCGGGTGCGAACTTTATAATTGTAGACACGCAGGATTGGAGAATAATACCTTTGGAGAATGTGATAGCTACCTTGCAAAAGACGAACACAAGGATCTATGCTCCAGCTTCGAGTTCCAAAGAGATTCGGACCCTCTTCTCTGTTTTGGAACTAGGAGTGGATGGCGTGATACTGACAACTCAGGATCCAAATGACATAGAGGATGCCACGAAGATGCTGGATCCTTCTAATTTGAATATTAGTATGCTCAAGATACGAGAAATCAGAGAGGCAGGAATCGGAGAACGAGTATGTATTGATACCGCCTCAATTCTAGATATGGGAGAAGGTGTCCTGGTAGGCAGTAGATCCAATTTCCTTTTTCTAATACATAATGAATCGCAAGGATCTTCCTTTACGTCTCCTAGACCATTTAGGGTTAATGCAGGTGCTGTTTACTGCTATACATTAGTCCCTGGCAAGAAGACAAAGTACCTGTCAGAGATAGAATCAGGATCTGAGGTCCTAGTAATTGGCAAAGGTGGAAGAGTTAGGACTGTTACTGTGGGTCGTTCAAAGATCGAGACAAGACCTCTGACTATGATTGTAGGGGAATCAAATGGACAGAGAGGCACGGTTATACTCCAAAATGCAGAAACAATTCAGCTGATAGGGAAGGATGGTTCATTGATTCCAGTTACTGACTTAAAGGTTGGAGACTCGGTGCTTGGTGTGGTTCAGCCGAGTGCGGGGAGGCATTTTGGTATGGAAGTTTCTGAATATGTACTAGAGAAATAGATTGTGTAAATAATAATACCTTGGGGAGTCCATTATTTTAAAGCATTTGGAATATCTCCACACGGTTAAAGTAGACTGCAGTATGCTAGTCCAGAAGAATCCATTGGATGATATCATCGTCGGCGACTGTAAAAATATCTTATCATGTATCCCAGAATGCTCAGTTCAAATCACAGTTACTTCTCCACCATACAGAAATGCAATCGATTATGGTATGCATGCCTCCGGAACAGGCGGATACTACAGAGGCAAACATCAAGTAGAAACAGATCAGTACCTTCTTGAGATGCAAGAAATCTTTAATGATAAAGTCTACCGCGCAACCAAGGAGGGCGGATACTGCTGTATTGTAATTGGAAACGAAGTAGTAAACGGGACTATCTTGCCCCTACCACACATGTTGCTCTCAAAACTTGTTCAGCCATTTGGTAACTGGCATCTACACGAGGAGATAATTTGGCATAAGGTAACGGGCGGTACCAACAGGTACGGGTCATTTGTGATTAATCCTTATCCAAAGTATTACAGGGCTAATATTATGCACGAGTTTATCCTTGTGCTCAGAAAGGGCGACGTATCGGTGGGAAGGAGAAGGAAGGAGGCCTTACCGGCTACTCATGAAGAGTGGACGAAGGAAATTGCTAATTCCATTTGGCACATAGCTCCAATTCCTCCTGGGTATATACGTCATCCCTGCCCATTTCCAGAAGAAATTCCATACCGATTAATGAAGTTATATTCATACAAGGGAGATACTGTTCTGGATCCGTTTAACGGAAGCGGACAAACTACAAAAGTTGCTTCTCATTTTGGGCGCCATTACATTGGAATTGAGGTAATTGAGGATTATGTGAAACTTGCATTAGCAAGGCTCAATGAGGAGAAATTGCATATTCGCCCCGAGGCACTTATAGCCAAGTGGAAGAAGATTCCATCTCACTGTATATCCCGGTGATCCAACGGCCCTCGACACAATTCATTTTCTTCTCTTACTTGTGTCAAGGACGCTCCTGACGATCAGGATTCCTGACATTATTTCCAAGTCGTAGGATCTGGTTCATAAATATATGTTCAAGGGATACTAATTGTCATATGATGAAGATTTGCGCATCTATAGCAGAGGTCGAATCCAAAGAATTCCATAAAACTGCTATTCGAGCATTTGATCTAGGTGCCAGTTTTCTAGAGATCAGATTCGATTACATTGAGGCTAGCAGGCTATCAGAAGCAATAGAAATAGTTCGACCATTCCGAGCAAAATGTATCTACACGCTTAGAAGGACCAGCCAAGGAGGAAAGTTTTTTGGATCCGAAACAGAGCGTCTTAATCTCTTAAAAGATCTAGCAAGCCAACTACCGATGATGATTGATGTGGAATTTGAGACCTTACAAGAAAATCCTGAAATTGTCTCTTTTATCAATTCACTAAATGTACCAATGCTAGTGTCATGGCATGACTTTAGGTCAACTCCTTCGACAAAGGAATTGTCAGAATGTTTGGTTCTGATGAGTTCCTATAGCAAGAACAATAAATTGGTTACCATGGCAAATTCTTTAGATGACACATTGAGAGTCTTGAATCTTTACGAGACAGTTGACAAATCATTGAATCTTGTAGCCTTCAGTATGGGAGAGATTGGATTGGTTTCAAGATTACTCTGTGCTTTACAAACCAATTGTCCCTTCACATACGCCGCCCTTGACCACCCTGTTGCTCCTGGTCAGTTTACAATCGAACAGATCAAAAAATTGCATAGTATTATTGAAAAGCATAATCTACTCCATCGGGGTGTGACAAGATGAGGACATACTGCATAATAGGTGATCCTGTAAGTCATTCACTTTCCCCAGCAATGCATAATGCTGCTTTCAAATCACTAGGTCTGGACTCTGTTTATATTGCATATAAAGTTGCAAGTATTGAACTTGAAGCCTCTATCGAATCATTGAGATCTGTCAAGATAGCTGGCTTTAATGTTACAATACCTCACAAGACAAAAGTGTTGCAATATCTGGAAGAGATTGATGTCCCCTCGAGCAAGGCAGGGGCGGTTAACACCGTAATAAGTAACAACGGAAAATTCAAAGGCTTTAATACTGATATTCAAGGCTTCGTTCAGCCCCTTCTTAACCGAGGTATAGATTTCAATGGTCTGTCTGTGCTCCTCTTCGGTGCGGGAGGCTCGGCTAGAGCTGTTGTGGTATCTTTGTCTAATGTCAACGGTATTTCTAAACTAGTTGTCGCCAATAGAACGTATCGCAAATCATTGGAACTGGCTAGGCTGGCTGAAACAAACGGATTGACCTCTTCAGTCACAAAGATTGAAGAGGCGAAAGCAATGGCAAAACGTTTTGATCTCATAATTAACGCGACCTCTGTGGGACTGCAATCGAACGATTCAATCTTGGAAAGAGGCGATATTGATGGAAGCAGCATTGTATATGATCTCGTCTACCGCCCAGTTATGACCAAGCTTCTTGAAAACGCTCGAGAGAAGGGAGCGATGGCCATATATGGATACGAAATGTTACTAGAGCAGGGAGCTCAGGCATTTGAAATTTGGACTGGATTAAAAGCACCGATCCCCGCAATGAAAAAGGCTCTTTTTGGGGTATTCCAAGAGCCAAAATGAATAGATTAATTCGTGTAACGATGCACGGTGCTGTATCAGTAGTAAATGCAGTAGCAAATGGTCATGGTTCTGCATTGGGCATATCTCTTAAGGTAGTTGCAGATTTGTCGATATCTGCAGGAAGAGGAATTCATTTGCAGTCAAAGCAAGGCGAAAAGTTGCTCAATATCCTCATCAAAAAAGCGTTACCCAAGACAGTACTCTTAGACAATGCGATCCGCGTTGAGATCAAATCTGAGATTCCAGTTGGATTTGGATTGAAAAGCTCTAGCGCGGTGTCAAGCGCAGTTGCAATGGCAATTCAGAAATTCCTTGGTGAAGAGATCGATGACGTGAAAGTGCTAAACCAATCTGCTGATGCTTCAATTGATGCTGGCGTTTCGTTGACAGGAGCCTTTGATGATTCAGCCGCCTGTTATTTTGGGGGGTTTGTGGTTACTGACAATTTTTCAAGAAAGATCATAAGAAGAGATCCTGCTTCAGAGAACCTTTCTGCAATCATATTGCTTCCTGCTCGTGTATCAAGAGGAAATTTGTTCAATCTTTACCTTGCCCCTGAAATATTCGACCTAGCATTCAAGATGGCATCTAACCGAGACTATTGGACCGCAATGAAGCTGAACGGAATGGCAGTAGGAGCACTACTAGGTAGCGATTTTACTCCGGTCATATCGGCGATCAAGGAGCATGCCCTCTCTGCGGGCATCTCAGGTAACGGACCATCAGTGGTGGCAATTGCTGACTCCAATCATCTTAAGAGTCTAGTCTCATCGCTGTCAAGTTTCGAGGGCCAGGTATTAATATCAAAGGTTAACAATCAAAAAGCAACAGTAGAAGATTTCGATGGTTAAAATATCTATCCATAGATCACAACTGAATGGAACAGTAAGATGCCCATCAAGTAAGAGCTATACACATAGGGCAGTATTTATCGCAGCACTTTCAGATGGAGAGTCTGAGATCCATCATCCCTTAATTTCAAGAGACACTCTTTCGTCTATAAATGCCTGTAGAGCATTGGGACCACAAATCATTCATGAGGGATCTTCGTTACGAATTATAGGAACACCTTTGATCGTTCCAGATACCGTCATAGATGCAGGAAATTCAGGGACAACAATTAGAATAGCTACATCGGTCTGTTCTCTAATTGAATCAGGATATAGTGTGTTGACCGGAGATAGTAGCCTAAGAACACGTCCTATGGGTCCCCTCCTTAGCTCGCTCGGGGGATTGGGTGTTTATTGCTTCTCTACAAAATCGGATGGTACTGCTCCTATCGTCGTAAAGGGAGGCGGGTTGAAAGGAGGGAATGTAACCATAAATGGTTCTATTTCGAGTCAATTTGTGTCATCTTTACTTATTGCGGCAGTTCGTGCCAGCAATAATGTGACAATAGAAGTTGTGGGAGATCAGGTTTCGCGGCCCTATATCTTGTCAACTATAGCCACAATGGAAAAATTTGGCATCAGTGTTGAACGGGATAATGGTCTGAGACATTTTAGGGTAAAGAGTGGCTCTTACTCTCCTGATATATTCCAAGTGCCATCTGATCTTTCGTCAGCCTCAATGCTAGTGGCAGCTGGAGTCTTGGTTGGTAAAGATAAGATTCAACTGTCGGGGTTGAACTTTGACTTACCTCAAGGAGATTCTAGGATTTTTAGTATTGTAGAGCAGATGAACGGTAAGGTCATTGTAGATAGGGTCAAAGGCGAGTTGTTGGTTGAAGAATCGGAAAAGCTAGATGGAGGGGAGTTTGATTTGAAAGACAGTCCTGATCTTTTGCCCGTAGTCTCGATCCTTGCGCTAAAGGCAAGAAGTACTGTTATAATAAATGGAATCTCTCACGCCCGATTCAAGGAAACGGACAGAGTCAGGAATATCACAACTGAACTACGAAAGCTGGGGGCAACAGTAACTGAGACTTATGATTCAATTGCAATTCAGCCTCCCATGGCTCTGAAGAACGCTTCATTAGAATCATTCGATGACCACCGTTTATTCATGGCATTAGCTATTGCATCCCTTATGACCAATAATTCTACGTTGAATGGTGCTCAGTCTGTAGATGTATCATATCCAAGTTTTATTGATGACTTGACCAATATGGGCGCAAATATTTCGATATGCTAATGCGAAGAAAATAGTGGATCTTTCATTTTAGTCATGTTAGGTCTTTTTTCATGAAGACTGTAGTCCCAACATACATTAAATACATGTGAGTATTGAATGGAGCTAATCTAGTTATGCTTGGCAATATAATAGGAGAGCGATTCATGGCTTTGAACTTTGGAGAAAGTCATGGCCGTTGCGTTGGGACCGTAGTAGATGGCTGCCCTGCAGGGCTTCCGCTGGAAGAATCTTTCGTTCAAAAAAAACTGGATTTGCGAAAACCTGGACAGTCAGTGCTAACTACACAACGAAAAGAAGATGACAAGGTGGAGATCTTATCCGGGGTTTTTAAAGGCCGTACTAATGGTGGACCAATCTGTCTGCTAATATGGAACAAAGATCAAGACTCGAGGCCGTATGAGCAGATCAGGACAATTCCCAGACCAGGCCACTCAGATTATCCTGCTTCAGTAAAATACGGGGGATATGCAGACTATCGCGGTGGAGGCCGCTTCTCCGGACGCCTGACCGCCACTTTCGTGATGGCTGGAGCAGTCGCGGAGAGATTATTAAAGGTTGCACTTGGAGTTGATATTGTTGCCTACGCTATTGCTATTGGCAAGGTAAGGTGTGGAAATATCGATTTCGCTTCTGCAATCAAGAATCGGTATGAGAACGAAGTCAGATGTCCGGATTCCGGAGCGGCAGAAAAAATGAAGGAGGCCATATTGTCCGCTAAGAAAAGAGGTGATTCGATTGGTGGGGTCATCGAATGTGTCACCAACAGACTTCCCGTTGGATTGGGAGAACCTCTCTTTAGTTCGCTGGAATCAGATATTAGTAGGGCTCTATTCGGGATACCTTCAGTAAAAGCAGTTGAATTTGGCTCGGGGTTCTATGGGTGCTCAATTTCAGGGTCGGAGAACAACGATACATATGTTTTGGAGAAAGGAACAGTAATGACTAGAACTAATAATTCTGGGGGCATCCTAGGCGGACTCTCAACAGGGATGCCATTGATTATAAGAATTGGATTTAAGCCCCCATCATCAATAGCACGAACACAGGAAACTTTAGATCTCTCTAGCGGGGCACCGTCTAAACTAAAAGTCCCAGGTAGACATGATCCATGCGTAGTGCCCAGAGCACCTCCAGTCGTGGAGGCTGTCGTTTCCTTAGTTCTTGCGGATCACGCAATACGACATGGGCTAATTTCCTCTTCACATCTAGGGGTGAAACGCGATAACTGATAGTGAAGGGGAAACGGAAAATGCGGAGCTAAAAATTCTCCGTTCTGAAATTCAAGCTGTAACTGGGGAGATATTTCAAAAGATAAAGCATCGTATGGAACTGGCGCAAAAGATTGGGGAAATCAAGACTAAGCTTGGGATGGATGTAACCGACGACCAGGTTGAAAGCGAGATCAGGAAATCGGTATTGGGCCTAGCTCATCAAATTGGTTTGGAACCTTCTTACTCTTCTAGGTTGCTCAATCTCTTGCTTATAGAGTCAGTTGGTCTTCAGAGAAAACAAAAAACGGTTGAGCAGCCGAGTTCACATTTAGATATTCTCATGAGAGCCAGACAAATTGAAGCAACTGGAAGACAGATGATTCATTTAGAGATTGGCGAGCCAGATTTCGGACCTCCGCCCAGCATTAAAGACGCCTTTGTAAATGCGATAGACTCTGGCTGTTATCACTATACTGATGTTAGAGGAATTGAAAGGTTAAGGGAGAAGCTAGCCCTAATTCATGGCTTTACAAAGGAAACGGTAATAGTGACACCAGGTGGAAGGTTCGGCGTTTATGCATCGATTGCTTCATTGCTAAAACCAGGCGAGGAAATTGTGGTTATAGAACCATCTTGGCCAGCATATGCAGACTGTGCAGCTTTAAATTCAGTTAAGATCAAAACTATCAATACATCCCTCGAAAATCAATGGTCTCCCGACATTGACGAAATAACTGATGCCACAAACGATTCTACAAAAATGATCGTTCTAAATTATCCGAACAATCCTACTGGGAAGATATTGAGTACCAGTACTATCGAGAAGATCCTCTCATTAGCAAAAGACTATGGCCTTTACATTTTGAGTGATGAGGTGTATTCTAAATATTGCAATAAAAAATTCCGAAGTATTTCTGAATACCATTATGACAGATCCATTGTTATCGAATCGTTCTCCAAAACCTATGCAATGACTGGATTTCGACTCGGCTACGTTCTATCTAGCGAGGTAATTGTCAAAAAGATTGCTAAGTTGCAGGCATTTGCTATGACTAGCGTAGCAGAACCTCTTCAGTATTGCGCACTAAACGCAATCGAAACTGATTACGTGACAAATATTGAAGAGACTAGAATCAGACTTCGTACCTTAGTTGAAAGGTTGAAACGAATGGATGTGAGTTTCGCCGTCCCTGATGGGGGTATGTACTTGTATCCGAGAATTAATACTATACCACTAGATGATATTACCGTAGTCAATCTATTGCTAGAGAGAGGGGTTGCTGTCGCGCCAGGGAGTGCATTTGGCAGCTCTTATAGCAAGTTCATTAGAATTTCCGCAACTCAAACTACAGAACAAATCGCAAAAGCAATGGATGTATTGGACAATTGTCTATCAATGAACAGATAATTAGCTCTTTTCCGGTGAAGAAAGTCGCAGTCATAGGTGCAGGCGGCAGGATGGGCAAGTGGTTTACACACTATTTTGTTCAATCAAAAGCTATGAGAGTGTCTGTTTATGACAAGAGCAAGTTTGAATTCAGAATCCCAGAGTGTGTTGATCGTTGCAACACTTTAAGAGATTGTGTGGAAGAGGCAGATTTAGTAATGATCTGTGTGCCTATTGAAAGCATCGTCTCAGTTGTCAAAGAATGCCTAATGCACATGAAAAATGGTGCCGCATTATCAGAGATCTCATCCATTAAGAAGCAAGTCTTCAATGTATTGCGATCTGCTAGAAAGGATATTACATGCTTGTGCGTCCATCCAATGTTTGGTCCAGCTACTAAAAAATCAAAGATTATCAAGAATTTGCTTATCCCAGTCAGAAATCAGGCCAAGGAAATGGGCTACCTCCGTTCCATTTTTCCTCGATCGAAAATCGAAGTGATTAGTGACCCTGATCTCCATGATGAATACATGGCCGTAGTTATTGGCCTTACATATTATCTCAATCTAGTTTTAGGTTCAGTGCTGTCCAAACTCGATTTAAGAACCATGAAGAAGGTAGCGGGGACGAGCTTTGGGATGCAAGCAATGATCACTGAAAGCATCTTAAACGATTCTCCGGAGCTTGTCACTTCACTATTGCGAGAAAACCCATTCAACAAGACGTATATCAGTGAGTTCCTTGCTGAAGCAGAGTACATACAGAAGCTAGTCTCAGGTAAGGATGAAAATGCTACAAAGAGAATCGTCGAGAGTATCAAATCTCGCATGAACAAATTAACAGACACCAACAAATCTTATTTGGATTTTTATAGGGCTATAGAATATCTTAAGACATTTGACAGTGAAAAATAGATTCGAAGACGAGATGGATATAGTCTCAATAGGCCTCTGTATCGTTCAGATTCAGACAGCCCCCCTTGCGTATACAACGAAGTACATGACCGTTCCCAAAGTAATAGCTGGCTGAAAATGCTATTAATTAGCGTGCGATCATAAATCAGCGGACATTTTTGGGTAAATAAAACAATGAGGATACAACTAACTCGACATTTGGCATGTGTAAAGCATTCTGAACGTAAAAGAAATTTATCTCTTGATATGCTCGAATCTAGCAACGGAAACGAATGTACTGAAGGTTTTCTCAAATGTGAAGAATGTAGACAATTATATCCTCTGATTGACGGCATTCCATTGCTTTTGGAAGATGTTGCGGAGTATGTGTCCACCAGACCTTCTTTACTTGGAAAATGGATACTGTCGAGTAAGACTTCGACAATGAAAGAATACCTTAAGGATGTGAGTTCAATCCTTACTAAACCAAACAAATCTCAAGGAAATAATCTTTATGAAGTTGACGGGTCGTTATATGGGTCTTATAATTGGGCCCAGTTTGACTATACTAACGACGACAGGTTCCTCTCATTGCTGAAATGGAAGATGAATCCTAACGATCTCTATAATAAGGTAGTCCATAGCACGATGACAAACTTAGACGGCGCGGCGCTCGATCTAGGATGCTCATCAGGATATGCCACTTTTGAACTCGCCAAAAAATTCGCGTTTGTTATAGGAATAGATCT
>Ga0210114_1000310_pt1 | contig 12591 bp, 14 predicted proteins | sample MayberryNW_TuleA_FD_185524 | JGI IMG/M metagenome (GOLD analysis project Ga0210114, IMG submission 185524) | Wetland microbial communities from San Francisco Bay, California, USA, that impact long-term carbon sequestration - MayberryNW_TuleA_D2... | ecosystem: Environmental > Aquatic > Marine >...
GTTTCTCGCCGCGCTCGCGCGGCGCACCGGCTGCGGGCTGTTGCTCGACGTGAACAACCTCTATGTGAACCAGGTCAACCTCGGGCGCGACGCGCTGGCGCAGATGCGCGCGCTCGACCCGGCGAGCGTGCGCGAGATCCACCTCGCCGGATTCTTCGCCGGCGAGGATTGCCTGATCGACACGCACGGCGCGCGCGTCGCCGACCCGGTGTGGCGCCTGTACGACGCCGCGCTCGCGCTGTTCGGCCCCGTACCCACGCTCATCGAGTGGGACACCGACGTGCCGCCGCTCGCGGTGCTGCTCGACGAAGCCGCCAAGGCTCAGGCGCGGCTCGATTCGCCCCATGCGCTCGCTGCTTGAGCAGCAGCGCACCTTCGCCGCGCGGCTGCTGGAGGCCGGGTCCGGCCCGCTGCGCATGGAGGTCTATCGCGCCAACGCGTTCGGCAACTGGAGCGGCGCGCTCGGCGGTGCGTACCCTGTCGTGCGTGCCCTCGTCGGCGCGGAGTTCTTCGACAGGCTGGCGCGCGACTTCGCCCTCGCCACGCCGTCCACCAGCGGCGACCTGCACGAATACGGCGAGCAGCTGGCGCCGTTCCTCGAGCGCTATGCCCACACGCAGGACCTGCCTTACCTGCCGGACGTCGCGCGCCTGGAATGGCTCGCGCACCGCGCGTACTACGCGGCCGACCCGGAGCCGCTCGATTTCTCGCGCCCGACCGAGGCGCGCCTCGCGCCCGCCTGCGGCCTGCTCCGGTCGAACTGGACCGTGGCGCGCATCTGGGACGCGCACCAGGAGGGCGGCGACCCGGCGGCGGTCGACCTCTGCGCCGGCCCGGAACACGTCCTCGTGCACCGTCCCGGCTGGCGCGTGGAGGTGCGCGCGCTCGAGCGCGGCGACTACCGCTTCCTGGAGCGGCTGCAGGCGGGCGCCGGGCTCGGACCGGCGCTCGAGGCCGCGGTCGCGGCCGATGCCGCATTCGATGCCCGCGCGGCCTTCGCCGCCTGGGTGCAAACCGGAGTGATCACCCGATGAACGCAACACTCGTCGCCTGGAGCAATCGCATCGCCGGCTGGCTGCAAGGGGCCGCGCACGTACTCGATCTCGGCATCCGGCTGTACGTCGCAGAGGTCTTCTTCCGCTCCGGCTTGCTCAAGATCGGCAACTGGGACGGCACGCTGTACCTGTTCTCGAACGAGTATCACGTGCCCCTGCTGCCGCCCGAGGTCGCCGCCTGGTTCGGCACCTTCGGCGAGCTCGCCTTTCCGCCCCTGCTCGCGCTCGGCCTCGCCTCGCGCTTCGCCGCGCTGTCGCTCACTTTCGTCAACATCATGGCGGTGGTGTCCTACTGGCACGTGCTCGGGGCGAACGAGGCTGCGCGCATGCAGCACGTCTTCTGGGGTGTGTTGCTTCTCGTGACGCTGTGCCACGGGCCCGGGATGCTCTCGCTCGATCACTGGATCCGCCGGCGGTGGCTCGCCGCGTCCTAACGCGCGTCCGCGTCAGGGCATGCGCTTCGCCGCCGCATACGCCGCGAGCCCCGCCTCGCGGTCGATCGGCACCGTCTCTTTCAGCGTCGTGCCGCCCTTCGGCTGCAGCGCGGGCGGAAAGAAAGCGAGCTTCTGCGCGCTCGCCAGCTTCTCGGCGCGCCCGAGGTCGAGGTCGCGCTCGTTCGCGGCCGCGGGCCGCACCGCGACGCCGTCGACGATCTCGAGGTCGAACCACCAGCGCTTGACGGGGTTTCTCGCGCCGCCGCCGATCGCGTCGTCGTAGTCGATCAGCGCGCGGCGCGCCTCGGGCACGTCGATCGAGAGCCACAGCAGCTTTTCCGACTCGACCAGGTCCTCGCGGTTGTACGGGCAGGTCTTCATGCAGCGCCCGCAGGCCGAGCCCCTGGCGTTGGTCAGCCGGTAGCGGCCGCACTTCTCGACGTCGGGCTTCCAGATCTCGTAGCCGTTGAACATCACCTTCGGTCCGAAGGGAATCGCGTTGCACGGGCACTCGCGCGCGCACTTGCGGCACAGGCTGCAGACGTCCTGCAGGCCGAAGTCGATGGGCCGGTCCACTTGCAGAGGGAGGTCGGTGGTGAACACCACCGACTTCGAGCGCGGGCCGATGAACGGGTTGAGCACCAGCTCGCCGATCCTCGACATCTCCCCGAGGCCTGCCATCAGCATCGCCGGCAGGTGCAGCAGCTCCGAGTGCGCGTTCGAGTGCACGCGCGAGGAGTGCCCGAGCCGCCTGAGGTGCGCGGCCATCACGCCGGCGAGATGCGCGCCGCGCAGGTAGGCGCGCATCGACTGCGCGCCCGAGACCCAGTCGTCGCCCGAGCTGCCCTCCATGGTCTCGAAGCCCTGGTCGATCAGCATCACCACCGCGTACGGGTGGTAGGCGCCGATCGGCTCGCCCGCCTCGTCGCCGTGCGAGTAGTACATCCAGGGCTCGGCGCGGCAGATGCCCACGAGGTCCGCGCCCATGTAGTAGCCGAGCGCTTTCACGGCCTCGGCGTTGCGCTTCGCGTCCGACTGGGCGGAGCCCTGCAGCGGCTCGCGCGTGCCTTGCAGCGGCACCATGTTGCGGATCAGCGGCGTCATGGCGAAGGCGAGCGGGTGCTTGACCGCGAAGCGGCGGCGCTCCTTCTGCGGCTTCTCGCCGAGGTCTCCCGCGAGCGCGCGCGAGAAGAGGTCGGCGCGCTTGGGCATGCGCCGGATCTCGTCGCGCAGCACGAGCGTCGTGGGCTTGTCCACGCGCCGGATGCGCTCCATCTCGTATCGCCCGAGATGCAAGGGGCGCCTCGCTTCCTCGTCCTCGGCCCAGCCGGGGCGCGTGCCCGGCTTGCCCATGTAGGCCTCGAGGCTCGGCCAGTCGAGCGAGGCCAGCGGCGCGTCCGCCGCGAACTCGTAGTCGGTGCTGACCACGCCGACGCGAAAGCCGCGCTCGAGGAACGGCGCCTTGAGCACGCCGTCGATCGCTTGCGCCAGGCCCGCGCGCTGCGCGAGGCGCTCGATCGAGAGCAGCGTGCCGCCCGCGAAGTGGCCGCGCGCACTCCAGCCGAGCGCGCGGATGTAGCCCGACATCACCACCGCGACTTCGGCGCAGCGCAGGTCGGTGCGCCCGGCGTTGGTGCCGCGGATCCAGTCGTCGCCCGCCTCGCCCGTCTTCGTCTCGCGCCCAAACTCGATCAGGAAGACGAAGGCGTGGGTGTGCGCCGGATGCGCCTTCGCGAGCCAGTCGCCTTCCTCGATGCGGCAGGCTCCCGCGAGCGTCACGTCCAGGAAGTAGGCCGAGGCCCTCAGGTTCTGCGCGCGCTTGCCGGGATCGTCGGGCACCGGCGCGCGCCGCGCCGCAACCGCGCCGTCGAGGTACTGCGCGAACAGCTCGCGGTATTCGGGAAGGGCCGCGGCGATCGCATCGGGGCCGGCGATATCGCGGTCCGCGGGCTGGCGCGCCTCCAGGATCGCGGCGCCGGCATCGCGCGGCAGCAGCTCGAGCGGCAGCGGGCCGAGATCGAAGGAGCGGTCGCGGTTCGAGAACAGGCGCGCCATCGGCCTATTCTCGCCGATATCGCCCGCTAGTCGCCGAACACCGTGGTCCAGTCGATGCGCACGTCGGGCGTGCGCTCGATCGCGCGCTCGACCATCGCGATATGCCCCTGCTCCTCGAGCGCCATCTCCTGCGCCAGCGCGCGCAGCGCCGGGTCGTCCGCCTGGGCGCGCACGTCGGCGAAGAACTGCTGCGCGCGCCGCTCCGCGTCGAGCGCGATGGCGAGCGCGTGCCGCGGCGTGAGCAGGCGGAATACCAGCTCGTGCGCGACCGTTTCCGGCGCGGCGGCGTCGAGCCAGGCGTATTCCCCGGGACCCAGCTTCGGCAGCGCGATGCCGGCGGTGCGCGCCTCCAGCGTGTCGACGTGCTCGGCCTCGTACACGGCGAGCGTGCGGAACAGCGCGGCCACCTCGTCGTTGCCCAGGTCGGCCATGAATTGCGCGAGCTCGGCGTAGCGCTCGGCCGCCTCGCGCTCGATGGCGATGGCGTGCGCGTAGAGCTCGGGCGCGGTGCGGATCGGCGGGCGCGGCGGCGTCACGCCCCACATCTACGCCTCGCCGCGGCGTGCGGCTTTGATGCAAGTCAAGCCGCCGTCGCTAGGCCGCCGCGCGCCGCTCCTCGCCGGCGCCGCCCGCGGCGGCGTAGGCCAGCAGCCGCTCCACCAGGCGCACGTGGCGGTGCTCGCCCGCCGCGAGATCCGCCGCCAGGCCGCGCACCCGGGGATCGGCGGCATTGGCGGCGGCATCCCGGTAGTAGATCTCCGCGCGCCGCTCGGCCGCCAGCGCCAGCACCAGCGCCTCGCGCGCGTTGCGCGGCGCCCGCGGGAAGGCGAGCGCCACGGCGTCGCGCGTGGCGAGCAGGTGCCGCACGTAGTCGCGCGGCTGCAGCTCCGGCAGCGCCGCGGCCTCGGTGCATTCGCGCAGCGCGTCCAGGTGGCTGCGCTCGATCTGCTCCATGCGCCGGAACACGTCCGCCATGCCGTGGTGGCCGAAATCGCGCAGCAGCTCGGCGTACTCGTGGAAGCGGGAGACGGTCTCGCGCTCGAAGCCGATGGCGTGCGCGAGCAACTCCGGCAGATTGCGGGGTAGCGGACGGTTCATGCCGCGGGGCCACGCAAGGCGCGTGCCCGCAAGCCGGGCGATGCCGGGAAGCGCAGTGAATCCGGTGCCTTGGCGCCGCCGCAGCGCCTTCGGGCGACCCCGGTGCGCGTGCCGCTTTCGTCGGGCGGCGGAGACGGCGCCGCGCGCCCTAGAATCCCTCGAGCACCAGCTTGCCGATGGTATGCCCGTGCTCGATGCGCTGGTGCGCCCGCCGCAGGTCGGCGGCGCGGATGCGGCCCACGTTGTCGCGGAACGTGGTCACCAGCGTTCCCGCCTCGAGCAGCCCGGCGGCGTCGTCGAGCAGGTTGTGCTGCGCGAGCATGTCCGGCGTCTCGAAGGTCGAGCGCGTGAACATCCCCTCCCAGGAAAAGCTGACGCTCTTTTCCTGCAGCGGCGCGAGATCCACGGGGCGCAGCGTGCGCACGATGGAGCAGATGCGCCCCTGCGGCGCGATGAGCTTCGGCAGCACGGGGAACACGCGGTCGGTGTCGTTGCAGCAGAAGATGTAGTCGGCCTGCGGCGCGCCCAGCGCCGCCATCTGCTCGGGCAGCGGCTGCTCGTGGTCCACCACGGCGTCGGCGCCCAGCGTCTTCGCCCAGGCGATCGAGTCGGGCCGCGAGGCGCTCGCGATCACCGTGAGCCGCGCCAGCTTCTTCGCCAGCTGGATGGCGATCGAGCCGACGCCGCCCGCGCCGCCGAGGATCAGCAGGCGCCGGCCGGCGTGCGCGCCGGACTTGGAGATGCCCATGCGCTCGAACATCGCCTCCCACGCCGTGATCGTGGTCAGCGGCAGCGCCGCCGCCTCGGCGAAGGACAGGTTCTCGGGCTTGCGGCCGACGATGCGCTCGTCGACCAGGTGCAGCTGGCTGTTGGCGCCGGGGCGCTGGTTGCTGCCCGCGTAGTACACCTTGTCGCCGGGCTTGAAGAGCTCGGCGCCCGGACCGGCGGCGTGGACGATGCCGGCCGCGTCCCAGCCGAGGATCTTGAGCTCGCTCGCCGGCCGGCTGCCGGCGGCGCGGCGCTTGGTGTCGACGGGATTGACGGAGACGGCCTTCACTTCGACCAGCAGGTCGCGGCCCGCGGCCCGCGGCGCGTCGATCTCGACGTCGAGCAGCGACTCGGGGTCGTCGATCGGGAGATACTTGTAGTGGCCCACGGCTTTCATGGCACCGGATGGTACCCGGTGCCATGGTTCCGCGGAATCAGGCCGCGACGGCGGCGCCCCGCTCCACGGGCAGCCCGGCCTCCTGCCAGTCCTGCTTGCCGCCGCCGTACACGGCGACATTCGTGTAGCCCAGCTGGGCCAGCGTCTTCGCCGCGATGTGCGAGTTCTGGCAGGTCGCGCTCGCGCAGTAGGCGACGATCTCGGCGTCCTTGTCGGGCAGCACGCTGGGCGCGAGCTGCCGTACCTGGTCGTGCGGCAGGTGTTTCGCGCCCGGCAGGTGCGCGTCGCGGTAGTACTTCTCCGGCAGGGCCTCGACCAGGGTGACGCGGCCGAGATTCTGTTGCAGGGTGTGGCGGTCGATCAGCTTCATGACGTGCTCCATAGGATGGTAGTTGAACTTGCAACTAGAGCCTAGCAGGCTCTGGTTGCGTTTGCAACTACCTCCACGTACAATCCGCGGCATGGCCACCGACCCCAAGCAGCACGCCTGGGCCGTCCTGCTCACAGCCCAGGCGGCCCTGGTGGAGCGCATCGAGGCGGCGCTCGCCGCCGCCGGACTGCCGCCCCTCGCCTGGTACGACGCGTTGTGGGAACTGGAAAAGGCCGGCGGTCGCCTGCGCATGATCGAACTGGCGCGGCGGGTGGTGCTGTCGAAGAGCAACCTGTCGCGGTTGGCCGACCGGCTGGAGGACGCGGGGCTCGTGGCGCGCCAGGACGCGGCCGACGACGGGCGCGGCTACGATCTGGTGCTGACGCGCGCCGGCCGCACGATGCGCCGGAAGATGTGGCCGGTGTACGAGGCGCAGATCGAGCAGTTGTTCTGCGCGCACGTGAGCGTCGAGCAGGCCCGGATCATCGACGAGGCGCTGGGTCGCGCGGTGCGGGCGGCGCGGGACGGTAAAATTCCCGGGTGAACAAGCCCCAGCCGCCGTCCACGTCCAATTTCATCAAGCACCTCATCGAGACGGATCTCGACTCGGGCAAGCGGCAGACGATCGTCACCCGGTTCCCGCCGGAGCCGAACGGCTACCTGCACTTCGGGCACGCGAAGTCGATCATCCTGAACTTCGGCCTGGCGCAGCTCTACGGCGGGCGTTGCAAGCTGCGCTTCGACGACACCAATCCGGAGAAGGAAGAGCAGGCGTACGTCGATTCCATCGAGGAGATGGTGCAGTGGCTCGGCTACGATTACGGCAAGGCCCTGTATGCGTCGGACTACTTCGATTTCATGTATCAGGCCGCCGAGCACCTGATCGGCGCCGGCCTCGCCTACGTCGACAGCCAGAGTCCCGAGCAGATGCAGCACAACCGCGGCAGCTTCACCGAGGCGGGGAAGAACAGCCCGTTCCGCGATCGCTCGGCGGACGAGAACCTGGCGCTGTTCCGCGAGATGCGCGCCGGCGAGCATGCCGACGGCGCCCACGTGCTGCGCGCGAAAATCGACATGGCTTCGCCCAACATCAACATGCGCGATCCGGCGTTGTACCGGATCAAGCGTGCGACGCATCACCGCACCGGGGACAAGTGGTGCATCTACCCCATGTATACGTATGCCCATCCGATCGAGGATGCGATCGAGGGCGTGACGCATTCGCTGTGCACGCTGGAATTCGAGGACCAGCGGCCGTTCTACGACTGGCTGCTGGGCAAGCTCGCCGACGGCGGCTTGCTGAAGCGGCCCCTGCCCCAGCAGATCGAGTTCGCGCGGCTCAATCTGACCCACGTGGTGTTGTCGAAGCGCAAGCTGATCGAGCTCGTCGAGCACAGCCACGTCGACGGCTGGGACGATCCGCGCATGCCGACGCTGGCGGGGGCGCGGCGCCGGGGCTACACGCCGGAAGGCTTCAGGATCTTCGCCGAGCGGATCGGCGTGTCCAAGGCCAATCAGGTGATCGAGTTCTCGGTGCTCGAGGACTGCATGCGCGAGCATCTGAACGAAGTCGCGCCGCGGCGCATGGCGGTGTTGGATCCGGTGAAGCTGGTCATCGAGAACTACCCGGAGGGAAAGGAAGAGATGATGGAGGTCCCCAACCATCCGCAAAAGCCGGACTGGGGAAAGAGGCAGGTGCCGTTCTCGCGCGAGCTGTGGATCGAGCGCGAGGATTACCAGGAGGTGCCGGCGAAGGGGTATTTCCGCTTGTATCCAGGGAACACGGTGCGGCTGCGGTATGGCTACGTCGTCCAGTGCACCGGGTATGACAAGGCCAGCAACGCGGTGCTGTGCACTTACTACGAAGATTCCCGGTCAGGCACGGAAGGGGCAAACAGGTACAAGGTCAAGGGGAACATCCACTGGATCAGCGTGAAGCACGCGCATCACGCAGACGTTCACCTGTACGACCGCTTGTTCAGGGAATCGCCGGCGGCCGGCCTGGAGCACTTGAATCCGGATTCGAAGAAGACGCTTTCCGCGCGGCTCGAGCCGGGCCTGCGCGAAGCGCGGCCGGGTGCGCCCGTGCAATTCGAGCGGCACGGCTATTTCGTCGCCGACAGCGGCGACGCGTCGACCTTCAACCGGACAGTCGGCCTGCGCGATTCCTGGGCGGCGCCGAAGCCGGGCTAGCCCTAGCCGGCGGACCGCAGCGCGCCGACTTCGATCTGCACGGTCTCGGCCGCGCTGCCGAACCACACCTGTCCCTCCTGCACCATGCACTGCAATTGCATGGCGCGCTCGGCCAACCGCGCTACGCTCCCGCTGGCTTCACCCGGTACGCGCCACACCGCCAGATTCCTCGCGCGCTCCAGGCGCCCTGCACTGGCCTTCCACCATTGCTCGGCCTTGCTGCCGTAGGCGTAAACCGTTACACGGTCGGCGCGGCCGCTGGCGCGAATGAGACGTTTCTCGTCCGGCTGGCCGACGTCGATCCAATGCACCACCCGGCCGGTCAGGTCCTTCTGCCACAAGTCGGGCTCATCCATATCCGACAAGCCCTTGCCGAACGCGAGCTGCTCGTGCGCGTTCAACGCGAACGCCAGCACGCGCATCATCAGGCGTTCGTCAGTCTCGGACGGATGCCGCGCCAGCGTCAGCGAATGCTCGCCGTAGTAATTCCGGTCGATGTCCGAAACCTGCAGGCTCGCCCTGAAGATCGTCGCCTTGAGCGCCATGGCGGCACTCTACTTCAGTCCGCGTCGTCGGCCGCCCCGCCGGTGGACGCCAGGTCCTCCTGCTTCACCTTCTCCGTATTGAACTTCGCCGCCCGCTGCGTCATCGTCTTCAGCAGCTCCTCGAGCGCCGGCGGCTCGCCCTGCATGAAGCGCAGCGGATTGATGCGCGCCACCACGAACGCCCTCAGATAAGGACTCACGAACCCCCGGTCCTTCAGCTTCTTCACCACCTCCCCCACCCGCTCGTCCAGCTCCTGCAGCATCGCGGCGTGCTTCTCGTGGGACTTCAGGGCCTTTGATATCGGCTCCTCGGAAAACTTCTCCAGCCGCCGCACGAACGGGTTGTACGCGCCGCCGGCGAACTTCGCGTTCTTCTCGTAGCACAGCCCCATCGTCACGAACGAGGCCTCCTCCAGGTAGAACGCGAACCCCGACTCCGGCCGCGAGCCGTCCTCGTCGATCAGCCCGCGATAGATGCGGATCACTTCGAGCGACTTCTCCTTCAGGTTGTGGGCCTTCTCGGTGTTGAGCGCGAGGATCTGCCACGCCACCTCGCGCTTCGGCACCACGAGCGCGGTCACCGACTTCGCGCCCAGGCGCCGCATGGCCATCAGCCGGTGCATGCCGTTCGGCGTCCAGAAGCCTTCCTTCGGCGCCGTCACGCAGATGATGGGGTCGAGGAAGATGCCGGTCTTGTCGATGACGTCGGCGAGCTTGCGGTGGTGGGCGTCCGAGAGGTCGCGCTGGAACGGCGTGGGCTCGACCGAGGAAATGGGGAGCACGCAGGAAATCAGCGCGCCGCCGCCCAGCGGATCCTTGTACGCGCCGATGATCTCGCCGCCCGCGGCGCGCACGCGCTCGCGTACTTCTTCGGCCTCGCCGGAAAGCATGTCGAGCCGGCACTCGACGGGGGTGAGCCCGCGCGTTTCCGATTTCGCTTTCTTCGCCCGGCGCCTGGCCGGGGCCCGTTTCAATCCGGATCTGCGGGTCGCCATGCAGCGGATTCTAAGTCCGCCTCAGCCGAGGTGCCTGCGAAAATGCGCGACCGTGCGCTCCCAGGCGAGCTTGGCGGCGGCCTCCTGGTAGCGCGGCGTCGAATTGTTGTGGAAGCCGTGCCGCGTACCCGGGTAGACGTAGGCCTCGTACCGCGCCTTCGCTTCCTTCAGCGCCGCCTCGAACGCGGGCCACAGGCCGTTGATGCGCGGGTCGTCCTCGGCGAAGTGCAGCAGGAGCGGCGCCTTGATGCGCGGCACCTCGGCGCTCGCCGGCGCCGCGCCGTAGAACGGCACGCCCGCGCGCAGCTCCGCGCCGAGCTCGACCGCGAGCCAGTTGGTGGTGCCGCCGCCCCAGCAGAAACCCGTCGCGCCGAGCTTGCCCGTGGACAACTGATGCTTCGTGACGTAACGCGCGCTGTTCAGCATGTCCTGGCGCAGCTTCGCCTGGTCGAGCCCCGACTGCATCGCGCGCCCGTCGTCGTCGTTGCCCGGGTAGCCGCCGTCCGGATACAGCCCGTCGGGCGCGAGCGCGAGGAAGCCTTCCACTGCCACGCGCCGCGCGACGTCCTCGATATAGGGATTGAGGCCGCGGTTTTCGTGAATCACGAGCACGGCCGGGAACGGCCCTGCGCCCGCGGGCTGCACGAGGTAGCCGCGCATCGCGCCGGAATTGCCGCCCGGCGAGTCGTAGTCCACGTACCGCGCGCGGATGCGCGGGTCGGTGAACGAGACGGTCTGGGCGCGCGCGTAGCGCGGCAGGAGCGCCTGCGCCATCGCCAGCCCGCCCGCCGCCAGCGCGGCGGCGCGCGCGAGGAATTCGCGCCGGCCCATGCGCCCGTGGCAGTACTCGTCATACAGGTCGTAGATCGCGGACTCGAGTTTGGGCGTCATGGCACTCCGTAGCCAGGGACCGGATTATGGAGGCATAATTTCCCGTTCCCAAGCAAGGAGGACAGCCGGATGAACCGAGTCACGCTTGCCGCACTGCTTCTCGCCCTGCCGCTCGCGGCTGCGGCGCAGCTGAAAGTCGCTTCCGACAAGACCGTCGAAGGCTTCAAGTTCCCCGAATCCGTCGGCTGCGACGCGAAGAACAAGGTGCTCTACGTCGGCAATTTCGGCTCCAAGCTCGCGCCGCTCGAGAAGGACGCGGCCGGCTACATCAGCAAGGTCGCGCTCGACGGCAAGGTGCTGGAGGAGCATTTCCTGCCCGCCGCGGGCGTGACGATGGACAAGCCCAAGGGCATCTGGGTGCGCGGCAACCGCCTGTGGACCACCGACATCGACTCGGCCTGGGTGTTCGACCTGAAGACGAAGAAAGGCCGCAAGGTGGCGCTGCCCGGTGCGCGGTTCGCCAACGACCCGGCGGTCTACAGAGGCGCGCTCTACGTCACCGACAACGGCGGCGACCAGCTGTTCAAGGTCGAGCCCGCGGATTTCCTCAACCTGAAGGGCGAGCCCAAGGTGACCGTGGTCTTCAAGGACGCCAAGGTCAATCCCAACGGCATCTGGCCCGCGCACGGCGGACTGGTGGTGGTCGGCTTCGTCGCGCCCGACCAGCCGCGCGCCATCTATGCGATCGGCAAGGGCGGCAAGCCGAAGGCGATCTCCGACCCGATCGGGCGCCTGGACGGCGTCGCCGAGCTCAAGGACCGGTCGCTGCTGGTCACCGACTGGAACTCCGGGTCGCTGTTCCAGTGGTCGAAGAAGATGGGCATGCACAAGCTCGCCGAGGGCTTCAAGGGCCCCGCGGACTTCTGCGCGATCGCGCGCGGCAAGGGCGTCACCGCCTACGTGCCCGACCTCGTGCAGAGCCACGTGCGCATCATCGAGCTGCGCTAGGCACGCGCGAAGCGCTTCAGGACCACGTCCCAGTCGACCACCTTCCAGAACGCGTCCACGTAGCGCGGGCGCTCGTTGCGGTAATCGATGTAGTAGGCGTGCTCCCACACGTCGCAGGCGAGCAGCGGCGTGTCGCCCGCGCGCAGGGGATTGTCGGCGTCGTCGGTGTTACGCACCACGAGCTGCCCGTCGCGGGTCTTCACCAGCCAGGTCCAGCCCGAGCCGAAATTGTCCACGGCGTGCTTCCTGAAGGTGTCGCGGAATTTTTCCAGCGAGCCGAAGCTGCTCGTCAGCTGCTTGCCGAGCTCGCCCCGCGGATCGCCGCCGGCGTTCGGCCCCATGCCGGCGAAGTAGAAATCGTGGTTCCATACCTGCGCGGCGTTGTTGAACAGCGCGCCCGTCGAGCGGCTGATGATTTCCTCGAGCGAGCGGCCCGCCATCGCGCCGCCTTCGACCAGCGCGTTCAGCTTGTCCACGTACGCCTTGTGGTGCTTGCCGTGGTGGTATTCGAGCGTCTCGCGCGAGAGCACGGGCTCGAGCGCGTCCAGCGCGTAGGGCAGCGCTGTCAGCTCGTATTTCATGGAAGGGGTGGCTTGGGTCTGCGGCATGCAGCCTCCTTTGTCCGGACTGAACGGGATTGGACAGCGACAGGAACGAGGGTTCCGCGCTATTTGTCCTCCGGCTCGAGCCGGTCCACGCGCTGGCGGATGCTGCGCGAGCCCTGCTCGACCGCTTCCGCGCGCGAGCGCTCCTGCAGCAGCCACACGCGCAGGCCTTCCTCGGTACGGCAGTCCACGCCGCGCTGCGCCTCGCAGCGCGCGATCGCCTGCGCGCGGCGCTCC
>Ga0210114_1000313_pt1 | contig 12497 bp, 9 predicted proteins | sample MayberryNW_TuleA_FD_185524 | JGI IMG/M metagenome (GOLD analysis project Ga0210114, IMG submission 185524) | Wetland microbial communities from San Francisco Bay, California, USA, that impact long-term carbon sequestration - MayberryNW_TuleA_D2... | ecosystem: Environmental > Aquatic > Marine >...
CTGGCCATCGTCGGCGGCACCATTTTGACGATTCCCCGCGGCACCGACATTCCGGTAACGCTGGATGAGGACGTACCGATCGCGCAGGAGCGGGTGGGCGACGAATTCGAGGCCCACGTCACCCGCGACGTGGTAGTGAATGGCGAGGTGGTGATCCCGGCAGGGGCGCCGGCGGAGGTCAAGCTGGTCCAGAGCCCGGAGAACGACAAGGCGGCGACGCTGCGGCTCGCCGGGGTCAACGTGGACGGCCAAATGCGCTCGGTGAGCACCGACGTGGCCAAGGCCGACAGCGACAAGAGCGGCCTGAGCACCGGGGAGAAGACTGCGGTGGGTGCCGCCGCGGGCGCGGTGGTTGGCGCCGTCACGGGCGCCGGCGTGCTCGAGGGCGCGGTCGTGGGCGCTGGCGGAGGCCTCGCCTGGGGTCTGCTCGACAGGCAGGGGCGCGAGGTGCCGGACGACACGCCGCTGCGGTTCTCGCTGGAGGAAAATCTCGACCTGTGACGACCTGTCACCCTGAGCAAAGCGAAGGGGGCCATATCGAGCATGGCCCCCTTCACTTCGCTCAGGGTGACAGAGCGCCCCTATTGCTGGCTCGCCGCTTCCTCCACCACCACCGGCTTGACGGGTGGGATGATCGGCTCGTCCGGGTAGTTCGTCACCATCAGCACGATCCGGTGATGGATTGGGTCCACCTCGAGCACCTTGAGGTCCACGGCCTGGCCTTCCTTCACCGCGTCACCCGGGTTCTCGATGTTGGGGATGCCGAGCTGCGACATGGGGACGAAGCCCTCGATGTCGTTGCCCAGGTCCACCACGACTCCCTTGTCCATCAGCCGGACCACCCGACCGCGGAGCTCCATCCCGATGGGATAGGTCTCGCCGATCCGGAGCCAGGGATCCTCCTCCGCCTGCTTGAGGCCGAGGGAGATCCGCTTGTTCTCGGCGTCGATGTTGAGGATGACCACGTCCACTCCGTCGCCCTTCTTGACCACCTCGGACGGGTGCTGGACCCGCTTGGTCCAGGACATGTCCGAGATGTGGATCAGGCCGTCGATGCCCGGCTCGATCTCCACGAAGGCGCCGAAGCTGGTGAGGTTGCGGACCTTGCCCTGGATCCGGGTGCCCACCGGGTACTTGAGCGGCAGCACCATCCAGGGATCCTGCTCGGTCTGCTTCATGCCGAGCGAGATCTTCTCCTCGGCCTCGTCCACCTTGAGCACCACGGCCTCGATGGTCTCGCCGATGCTCACGATCTTGGACGGGTGCCGGACGTTCCGGGTCCAGCTCATCTCCGAGATGTGGACCAGGCCCTCGATGCCGGGCTCGATCTCGACGAAGGCGCCGTAGTTGGTGATCGAGACCACCTTGCCCTGCACGCGGGTACCCACGGGATAGCGTGCCGCGACATTCTGCCAGGGGTAGCTCTGCAGCTGCTTCATGCCGAGGCTGATCCGCTCCCGCTGCCAGTCGATGTCGAGGATCTTGACCTCGACTTCCTTGCCGATGGCGACCATCTCGGTCGGGTGCGAAACCCGGCCGTAGGACATGTCGGTGATGTGGAGCAGGCCGTCCACGCCGCCCAGGTCGATGAAGGCGCCGAAGTCGGTGATGTTCTTGACCACGCCCTTCCGCACCTGGCCGACGGCGAGCTCCTTCATCAGATGCTCGCGCTTGTGGGCCCGCTCGTTCTCCAGGATCACCCGCCGGCTCACGACGATGTTCCGCCGCCGCTTGTTCAGCTTGATGATCTTGAACTCGTAGGTCTGGCCCAGCAGCTCGTCGATATTGGGCACCCGGCGGAGCGCGATCTGGCTACCGGGGAGGAACGCGTCCACGCCCATGAGGTTCACGACCACGCCGCCCTTGATCTTCTTGACCAGGGTGCCTTCCACCGGCTGATCGCTCTCGTGGGCCACGCGGATCTTCTCCCAGACCCGCATGAAGTCGGCCTTCTTCTTCGAGAGGACGACCGCGCCTTCCTGGTCCTCCAGGTGCTCGAGGAAGACCTCGACCTCATCGCCCTCTTTGAGCGACTGCGGATCCTTGAACTCGTCGAGGGGCACCGAGCCCTCCGACTTGAACCCGACGTCGAGGATGACGGCATTCTCGGTGACGCGGAGGACCTTGGACTTGACGATCTCTCCTTCGACGATCTGCGCCATCGTGCCCTCGTACATCGAGAGCATCTGCTCGTAATCTTCGTCGGAGTACTCTTCGTCGTAGAGGTCCTGCCGGACGCGGAGGGCACTGGGGGAGGTGATCTGGTGGTCGGTCGAGGGTTGAAGTTGATCGAGCATTCGAAACGTACCGTCCTGGAGTTGTGCGCCGTGCCACGGGGCCACGGGCTGGGGTCGCTGTGCCTGACGGGCCGGAGTGCCCGCCGAGCTAGCCTAGGAGGATAGCACGGACCCGCCCCCAACGCAAGTCACGGCAATCAGTTGGCACTCGGGTGGGTCCGGCCGGCCTTGCTAACGGGAGCCGAAGATGGGGCGGGCCAGCTCCACGATGAACCGGACCTGGTCCGGGAAGGCCATCGCGGTAGTATCGAGAGGGACGGCATCGGGCGCGGCCATGAGGGGGGCCACCGCACGGGTGGAGTCGGCCGCGTCTCTCGCCGTCAGGGCAGCGGTCTCGGCCTCCAGCCCGCCGGTGTCCACCGCCCCTCCCCGCTGGCTGATCCGTCGGCCGGCACGAGCTTCGGCCGAGGCGGTGAGAAAGATCTTGAGCTCGGCGTCCGGAAACACGACGGTACCGATGTCCCGCCCGTCGACTACCACGTCGCGACCGGCCCGCACCATGGCCCGAAGCCGTGAGTTGATCCATTCCCGGACCACCGGGACCGCCGACACCGCGGAGACGCGAGCGGTCACCTCCGCACTCCGGATCTCGGCGTCCACAGGCTCCCCCTCCAGATAGGCCGCGAATCCGGCACCATCCGGCTGGAGCATGAGGCCGCGGTCCTCCGCCGTCCGGAGGATCGCCTCTGCGCCGACGATCTCGAGCGGGTCGTCACCCGTGCGGCCGCGGCGAGCGGCCTCGCGGATCCCCACCAACGTGACGCCGCGATAGAGCGAGCCGGAATCGAGGTGCGCGAAGCCGAGCGCCTCGGCCACGGCGCGCGCGGTGCTGGACTTGCCGGAGGCCGCAGGCCCGTCGATCGCGACTACCGCCCCCTTCATCGCGCGATGCTCCGCAGGGTCTCGGGAAAGCCGGGGAAGCTCACCCCCGCGCAACCCAGATCGTCGATCGCGACCCTGGCGCCCGGCAGTGTGCCCAGCACCGCGAACGCCATGGCGATCCGGTGGTCGCCCGCGGTTCGCACCCGCCCGCGCGGTGAGCCCTCGACGCCTTGCACCAAGAGATCATTCCTCCGGACCTCCGCCTGCCCGCCCACCGCCCGAATGTTGTCGGCGATGAGCCCCAGCCGGTCGCTTTCCTTCACCCGGAGCTCGCCGACGTCCCGGAAGATGGTCTCCCCCTCCGCCCTCGAGGCGAGCACCGCGAGCAGGGGGATCTCGTCGATGAGGCCGGGGATCTCGCCGGCGGGGACCTCCGTGCTCCGAAGCGCCGCCGGCCCGACCACGAGGTCCGCCACCGGCTCCCCGAAGCTCGTATCCCCGGGCTCCAGGCGAATCGTCGCTCCCATCCGCTCGAGCACCTGAACAAAGCCGATGCGGGTCGGATTCACGCCCATCCCCGCGACGCAGAGCTCGCCGGCCTCCGCCAGCACCGCGGCGCCTACCAGGAATGCGGCCGATGACGGGTCGCCGGGCACCTGGAGGTCGAACGGCTCGATCCGGCCGCCGGGCCGGAACACGATCCAGCCCTCTCGCTCGTCCACCTCGTAGCCGAAGGCGCGGAGCATGCGCTCGGTGTGGTCGCGCGAGCGTCCGGCCGGCTCCCGGAGATCGACCGCGACCTCGCCCACCACGCCGGCCAGAAGCAGCGAGCTCTTGATCTGGGCGCTGGACACGGGCATCTCGTACCGCAGCGGCCGCAGCGCTCCGCCCCGGACGGTGAGCGGCAGCCCATCGCCACCGTGCTCCTCGAATCGTGCACCCATCCTGCCGAGTGGAACGGTGACCCGTCGCATCGGCCGGCGACGCAGCGAGGCATCGCCGGTCAACCTCGCGCGGAAGCGATGGCCCGCGAGCATACCGAGCAGCAGGCGCGTCGTCGTGCCCGAGTTGCCGCAGTCGAGGGCCCTGTCGGGCGCGCGGAACCGACCCCTCCCCCGGATCCGGACGATGTCACCTTGGCGCAGAGGCGAGATCTCCGCCCCGAGCTGCCGCAGCACACGGGCGCTGGAGCGGGCATCGAGCGAGGTCAGCGCGCCGCCCACATGGCTCACGCCCCGCGCCAGCGCACCGAGCAGCAGGGCGCGGTGGGTGATGCTCTTGTCTCCCGGCGCGCGAACCGTGCCGGCGACCCTCATCGGTCGAGACCGCGGCGGAACTCGCGGGCGGTCTCGAGATAGTGCTCGAGCCCCGTCCGGTCGCCCGCCTCGATCAGCCGCCGCAGGTCCCCCACGCGACCCTCCACGCTGGACAGCGCCTCGACCAGCGAATCGCGGTTCTGCAGCAGGATGTCCAGCCACATGTCTGGACTGCTCGCGGCGAGGCGGGTCGTGTCCCGCGCACCGGTCCCGTACGACACTCCGCCGAGCCGGCGATCGGCGAGCGACTTGGCGAGCGCATACGCCACGGCCTGCGGGAGGTGGCTGGTCCACGCCAGCTGCCGGTCGTGGGCCTCGGCGGAGATGAGAACGGGCTGCGCCTCGAAGACTTCCTCCCAGAAGCGCATCACGCCGCGAGCGGCGCGCGCACCCTCCGCGCTTGCGCTCTCGCAGACGTATACGACGCAGCCGAGTAACCGGTCCGGCCGCGCCGCCAGGAACCCGGAGTCGTGGGTGCCGGCCAGGGGATGGCTTCCGGCGAAGCGGTCGCCCAGTCCGCAGTCGGCCGCTCGGGCCATGATCGGCGTCTTGACGCTGCAGACGTCGGTCAGGATGGCGCCCGGCTCGAGGCTGGAAGCCAGCCGGCCGATGAGATCCAGAGTGGGACCGGGGGGCACGGCCAGCACCACGAGCTCCGCGCCGCGCACCGCCCGCAGGGGAGAATCGGCCACCTCCGAAACCGCGGAGGCCCGGAGAGCCGCCACCCCGTCGCCGCGCGAGGGCGAATAGCCCACGACCCGGCCGATGCCCGCCAGCCGAGCCTGCCAGGCCAGCGACCCGCCGATCGCGCCCAGGCCGATGACCGCCAGCGAGGATGGGCGCACGGCTCAGCTACCCTTGGAATTCGAAACGCAGCGCATCAGCCCGCCAGAACGAGGCGGCTGCGGCCGCCGGTTGATGACCGAGAATAGGTCCGCATTGTATCGAGATGCCGACCGATTCTCAACGCGGCGGAGCGATCGCGCACCCAGGTCCGCTTGAGTATTGCGAAAGCCGGTGCCGGGCTGTTCGCCGGAAACACTGGCCGAAGCTGCCCCCGAGTGTGTAAGCGTCTGAGACACGTGAGGTTCGTTCGCTGGAGGGCGGGGGTGGCTTGGATCTTGCCGCCTGCGGGCGGGATCGTGGCCAGAATTCTGGTGGTCGAAGACAGCCCGGACAACATGAAGCTGTTCCGGACCCTCCTCGCGCTGAAAGGCCACGAGGTGACCGCCCTGGCCGGCGGTGACGAGCTGCTGGAGGCGATCGACCGGGCCGACCCAGACCTGGTGCTCATGGACATCCAGCTGCCCGGCAAGGACGGTTTCGCACTGCTGGGTGAGATCCGGCAATCGCCCCACGCCGGGCTCAGGGTACTCGCCCTCACCGCGCACGCGATGAGCGGTGATCGGGAGCGGGCGATGCGGGCCGGCTTCGACGGCTACATCACCAAGCCGATCGACATCCGCGCCTTCCCCGAGCTGGTGAGGAGGGCGCTCGCCGGTGAGGCGGTCTCCCACTGACCTCGGAGCGGACGGCAGAACGGGGATGAGCAACCAGACCGAAACTCCAGCCAGCCCCGCGGCGCAGAAGCAGGCGCTGCTCGAGGCGTTCGATACCGTCCTGAAGCAGCAGGCCGAAGTGCGCGAGGCCGAGCTGCGCGAGGCGGAGGCCCGTCGCCGGGCCCAGCGCCGCGTGCGCCCGACGATCGCGGCGGCGGCCGTGCTGGCGCTGGTCCTCTGCTCCTATCTCTACATCGAGCGCCCGGAGTGGATCTTCCCCACGACCGGCGTTCCGGAGTCGGTCGCGATCAAGGAGGCCAGCCTGCGCATCGGCATGGCCAACGTGGCGCGGCACGTCGAGCGACACCGCCAGCGCACCGGGACCCTTCCACGCAGCCTGACCGAGGCTGGGGCACGGGTCGAAGGGATGACCTACCAGCCGCTGGGCTCCAGTGCCTGGCGACTGGTGGGCGCCAACGACGGCATCGAGCTCACCCTCACCTCGCAGGACTCCCTGCCCCGCTTCCTCGGCAGCAGCTTCGAGGTGATCTCGCGGAGGCCCCGATGAGACGGCGTCGCGGCTTCACCTTCGTCGAAGTGCTCGTGGTGATGATCGTGATGTCCATCCTCGCGACGCTCGGGGTCCTCAAGTACATCGACCTCAAGCATCGGGCGCTTTCGTCCAGCGCCACGGCGGACCTTCAGGCCGTGCGCCTGGCGGCCTACAGCGCCTGGTACGAGCACAGCGCGTGGCCGGCCGACGCGGGCGCCGGAACCGTCCCGCCCGCCCTGACGCCCTACCTGCCGGGCGGCTTCACGTTCTCCAGGCCGGAATACACGCTCGACTGGGATAACTTCGTGCCCCCGAACGGCGGGCCCAGCGGTTCCATGCAGCTCGGCGTGGTCATCACCAGCACCAACGCGCGGCTGATGAAGACGCTGCAGGACAACCTGGGGAGCAAGGGGCCGTTCTTCGTGCTGGGCAACACGCTCACCTTCGTCATCATCGGCCCGGACGGCAGGATCTAGCCTCAACGCCGGAGCGCCGCCCGGAGCGCCTCGAGCTCGGGCGGCGGCCCCGGCCATCGCGGGTCCATCCGCTCCAGCGTCTCCACGACCGTCCGCGCCACCAGCACGTCCCGGACCCGTTTGCTGTCCGCCGGCACCACATACCAGGGTGCCGCCTCCGTGCTGGTCCGCGCCAAGGCCTCTCCATACGCCTCGGTGTACTGGTCCCACAGCTCCCGCTCCACCAGATCGTTCGCGTTGAACTTCCAGTATTTCTCGGGGTCGCTCAGGCGGGCCAGCAGGCGCTCCCGCTGCTCCGCTCGCGAGATGTGAAGCAGGAACTTGAGGACGACCGTCCCGTTCTCGACCAGGATGCGCTCGAACAGGTTGATCTGCTCGTAGCGCGGCCTCCAGACCGACTCCGGCGCGAGGCCGCGCACCCGCACCACCAGCACGTCCTCGTAGTGGGAGCGGTTGAACACGCCGATGGCGCCCCGGCCGGGAACGGCCCGATGGATCCGCCAGAGGAAATCATGCCGCAGCTCCTCCCCGGTCGGCGCCTTGAAGCTCGTTGCCACGACGCCAAGCTGGTCGAGCGGACCGAACACCTTCCGCATCGTACCGTCCTTCCCCGACGCATCCCTGCCCTGCAGGACGACCAGCAAGGCCCGCGCGCCCTCGGCGTGGAGCCGGCGCTGGAGCTCATCGAGTCGCTCGGTCAGCTGGTCCAGCTCGCGGTCGAGCGCTTGCTTGTCCAGGTCGACGTGGTCGGGCAGACGTGCCTCGGCGTCGCTCAGCGCCGCCGTCGTGCCCGGGGGGTGAGCGGAAAGCGGCAGCGGATGAGCGCTCATGGAGACGGCTCCGAGAGAAGGAGGGCGACCGGAAGCACGGCAAACAGCTCGGCCACGGCAAGTCCGTCCGAACGCGCGAGCAGCCGGCGACCGCTCAGCGCGCAGCACCAGCGCGGCGGCCACCCCGCGGGCAGTGGAACGATGGTGTCTTCCCACGGCGCGGGGTCGGTGGGGCTTCCCTCGAGCCGGCCGAGCCGCCTGGGCACCACGGCGATGAGCCGCTCGTCGCTGTCGCCTCTCCCGAACGCGACCACGCGAAAGCCCGCCCTCCCCGCAGCTTCCAGCGGCAGGTAGGTCCGGGAGCGGAACGACGCGCCGCGGTCTCGCCGGGCCGCCAGGACCGAACGGATGACGTGCAGCTTGAGCCGGCCGTCCTCCGGGTTGGCGACCAGCTCGCGGAGAAACCGCTCGCGGGCATCGTCAGCGGCTGCCACGCCGCGCTCCACCTCCTCCAGGAGGCGCGCGCGCCGCTCGAAATCCACCGGGCGCCGGTTGTCGGGATCCACCAGCGACAGGCTCCACAGCTCGTCGCCCTGGTACAGGTCGGGGACGCCGGGCGAGGCCAGGTGCAGCACCGTACGGGCGATGGCGTTCCAGAAGCCCGGCCGCGCGATCCGCCGCACGAATCGCTCGAGCTCATCGAGGAAGCGGGGCGAGCGCACCGGATCCAGCAGTGCCGCGATATCGGCCCGCAACGCGGCTTCGAACTCCGGATCGGGGTCGGTCCAGCTGGTCTGGAGCTTCGCCTCCCTGACCGCCTTCTCCATGTAGCCGGACAGCCGCTCCCTCAGCAGGTCGAGGTCGCCCACGGCGAGCGGCTCCGGTGGCCAGATGCCGACCATGGCCTGAAAGAGATGGTCGAGCGTGCCCGGATCGGGCACGCGGCGCCCGGCGACCGTGGTCTTGTGCGGCAGGTTGAGCCGGCGCCAGGCCTGGAGCCGCTTCGCCCATTCGGTGGGGATCTCGCTCAGCACGTCGAGTCTCGCCCGCACGTCGGCGCTGCGCTTGGTGTCGTGCGTGCTGACGGCGAGCATTCCCGCCGGCCAGCGCTCGCCGCGTTCAGCGTTCGCGGTGTGGAAGTCCGCCGTCGCGCGCTCCAGCGGGGCCTCTGGCCCCCCGCCTACCTCGTTGCGGGGGAGAAGCGGCGCATAGGCGTAGAAGGCGGTATCCTCGATCCCCTTGGCGGTCGCGGGTCCGCTGATCTGCTGGAAGCGCTGGACGAAGCGCAGGTGGAAACGCTCCAGATCGGGCGAGCGGATCGGCCCTTCCCGGGCAAGCAGCGCACTCTCCAGCAGGTCGAGCGCCGCGGCACTGCACCGACGGCGGCTTCGTGCCTCGACCAGGGCGCCCTCGAGCAAGCGCTGGTCTTCGAGACCCGGCACCGGCGTGCGGCCGTCGACGTAGGTGCGGTACACCGGCAACGCGACGATGGTCTCGACGACCGCGCGGAGGAGATCCTGTCGCGGCACCTCGGGCAGCGGATGGGCGGGGCCCGCGAGCTTGAGGAGCCGGTCCGCCAAGCGGCGCGCACCGGCCGAGAGGCCGGTTTCGAGCACGAGCCGCTTCCCCCGTCGCGCGATGGCGGGAAACCGGAGCGGCTGGCGGAGCGTGCGGCCATAGTCCTTCTCGATGGCCTCCCAACCCAGCGGATCGATGAACAACGCCTCCGCCTGATTCAGGAAGTCGTAGCCGGTAGTGCCGGCGACGGGCCACTCGGGCCGCAGGCGCTCGCCGTAGCTCAGGATCTTCTCGATGAAGACGGGTGGCGCGGGCTGATCCGGAAAGGCGGACCGGGCCAGCCGCTGGAGGTAGCCGAGGGGGTCCAGGAGGCCGTCGGGGTGGTCGATCCGGAATCCGTCCACCCATCCGCGCCGATGCCACTCGAGCGGCAGCGCGTGGGTCTGGGCGAAGACTTCTGGATCCTCCATGTGCAGAGCGACGAGATCGTCGACGTCGAAGAACCGGCGGTAGTTGATCTCCCGCGCCGCTCGCCTCCAGTGCACCAGACGATAGACCTGCGCGTCGAGCAGTCGGCGGAGCCGGTCGCGGCGGCCGTCCCGGCCGCGGAAGCCGGCGGCAGCCTCCTGCACCACCCGCGCGACCTCGGGCACCCGGGCAGTGAGCTCGCGCAGCCGGGCCAGGGACGACTCGCACCGCTCACGCCGGCGGGCGAGTGCCGCAGCGCTCCGGGCGGTGCGGCGCGGGAGCCGGCGAAGGGTGGCGACGATCTCGGCGAGCTCGCTGCAGGCCGGGTGGTCGCCCGGCAGCGCCTGGCGGCAGGCCTCCAGGGCGCGATCCAGCACCGATGGCAGGGTCGAAGGATCGAGGGGAAAATCCTGGTCGAAGTAGCGAACGCGGGGCACGCCCTCGCGGCTCTCCAGCGCGATCTCCCCCCGTTGAATCGCTCCGGTGAGGGGAGCGCCGAGCACCGGGAGCAGGACCCGGCTTCGGAGCTCGCGCTCGGTCGCGCGCCAGTCGATGTCGAACCAGCGCGAGAACTTCGAGGCCGGCCCATGGGTGAGGACGTCGTCCCAGGCGGGGTTCTCGCTGGAGGCGGCCATGTGGTTGGGGACGATGTCCAGCACGATCCCCATGCCGTGCGCCGTGAGCGCGGCGTGCAGCGCGTCCAGGTCCGCCTCGGTGCCGAGCTCCGGATCGACGAGGTAAGGGTCCACCACGTCGTACCCGTGCGTGCTTCCCCGGCGGGAACGCAGGATCGGCGAGCAGTGGATGTGGCTGACGCCGAGCCGGCTCAGGTAAGGGACGAGGGCGCGCGCCGCGGAGAGGGGGAAGCCGGCGTGCAGCTGCAGGCGATAGGTGGCGCGGATCTCGGGCACCCGATCACCGCGGCCGCTCATGACGCAGCAGCATGAGCGAGTGGGCCACCAGGCTCACCTTGCCCTGACGGACGGTGCGAGGATTCGGGTGCGCGGTGTTGAGCACCTCGACCCACGCACCCGGCGCCTCCAGCTGCGGGAGCGTGAACGGCCGCGAGCGCGCGCCGCCGTTGGTGAGCAGAAGGATCGCCTCTCCCATGAGGCGCCTGCCCCGCTCGTCGACCTCGTCGGTCGCCTCGCCCAGGATCAGCATGCCGAGGACGTGATTGGTGGAGTCGGCCCAGTCGGTCTCCGTCATCTCCTTGCCGTCAGGGCGGAGCCAGGTCAGGTCTTTGACACCGCCCGGATGATCCGGCTGGTGGCGGAAGTAATTCCTGCGTCGGAGGACCGGGTTCGCGGCCCGAATCGAGAAGACCATCCGGGTGAAGTCGAGCAGCTGTCGCTGGAGCGGCGTCAGCCGCCAGTCCACCCAGGTGAGCGGACCGTCCTGGCAGTAGCCGTTGTTGTTGCCGTGCTGGGTGCGCCCGACCTCATCGCCGTGGGAGATCATCGGCACGCCCTGGGAGAAGGCGAGCGTCGCGATGAAGTTTCGCTTGATCCGCTCCCGCATCCGGATCACGTGCACCGCCTCGGTCGGACCTTCGGCCCCCCAGTTGCGGCTCTGGTTGTCGTCGGAGCCGTCCCCGTTCCCTTCACCGTTGGCCTCGTTGTGCTTGCTCTCGTAACTCACCAGATCGTGGAGCGTGAAGCCGTCGTGGCAGGTGACGAGGTTGATGCTGGCCTGCGGGCTCCGCTGGCTGTGCTCGAACAGGTCGCTGCTCCCGGCGAGCCGGGAGGCGAACTCGCCCACCTGCCCCGGGTCGTCGCGCCAATATTTCCGGGTGGTGTCACGGTACTTCCCGTTCCACTCGCCCCATCCGATCGGGAAGCGCCCGACCTGGTACCCACCGGGGCCGAGGTCCCACGGCTCCGCGATCAGCTTCACCTTGGAGACCACCGGATCCTGGCGCACGACGTCGAAGAACTCGGCGAACGGGCTCACGTCCACCTCGCCCCGGGCGAGGACCGGCGCGAGGTCGAAGCGGAAGCCGTCCACGTGCATATCCGTGACCCAGTAGCGCAGGCTGTCCATCACCAGCTGCATGGTTCTCGAGTGCCGGATATCCACCGTGTTCCCGGTGCCGGTCCAGTCGGTGTAGAACCGCCGGTTCTGTTCCAGGCGGTAATACGCCGAGTTGTCGATTCCCCGGAAGCTGAGCGTCGGGCCGAGATGGTTGCCTTCGGCGGTGTGGTTGTAGACCACGTCGAGGATCACCTCGATCCCGGCGCGGTGAAACCGCTTGACCATCGACTTGAACTCGGTGACCTGCTGGCCGAGGGCACCCGTCGCGTAGCGGACGTCGGGCGCGAAGTACCCGATGGTCGCATATCCCCAGTAGTTGACCAGTCCCATCTCCGCGAGCCGACGCTCGGTGACGAAATGGTGCACCGGAAGCAGCTCGATGGCCGTGACGCCCAGCGAGAGCAGATGGTCGATGATCGGGTCGGTGGCGAGGCCGAGGTAGGTGCCGCGGATCTCCTCCGGCACGTCGGGGTGCAGCATCGTCATCCCCTTCACGTGCGCCTCGTAGATGACGGTGCGGTTCCAGGGCGTGCGCGGGTGCTTGTCGTCACCCCAGCTGAAGGCGGACTCGATCACCACGGACTTGGGCACGCCTCCCGCGCTGTCGGTGCCGTCGGGCATCAGGTCGCGCTCCTCGATCGGACGATCCATCGAGTAGCCGGAGAGCGCGTCGCTCCAGCGGATCGTGCCGCTGATCGCCTTGGCGTAGGGATCGAGCAGGAGCTTGGCCGGGTTGAAGCGGTG
>Ga0210114_1000314_pt1 | contig 12496 bp, 14 predicted proteins | sample MayberryNW_TuleA_FD_185524 | JGI IMG/M metagenome (GOLD analysis project Ga0210114, IMG submission 185524) | Wetland microbial communities from San Francisco Bay, California, USA, that impact long-term carbon sequestration - MayberryNW_TuleA_D2... | ecosystem: Environmental > Aquatic > Marine >...
CTATATTTACTGGAGCAGCAGTTTCAGGTCTTTTTGTAATTTTCTACGATACAGGTGATCAGGACTATTTTAGAAATGTTCCAGATACAGTTGTGTTCAGGACTATTTTAGAATTAATAATGTTCCAGATACAGTTGAATCACGTAGGCTACTGAATACTTTAGGATTAACGATTAATGATAATGTTGATTCGATAAAAATGACAGCTAAAAGCTCTCTTGCACATACTGACAAGCGTTCAAATGTTGTTTAGGATCATGCATGCATGTATGGCTGAAGGGCAACAATTCAATAGCCAAGTCGTGAGTGCAAAAACCTAATTTTGGTTATCCACCAATCCCTTAATGCTATGCATGTATCGCGATATCCGATACAGCTCAAATGTACAAGATGGCTTTGGAAAACAGCGGTTATAAGGGGCAGTATAGCAGTATCAGGAGAGAATGAGTAGATCCCATACATCGTAATCTTGTGTCAAGGCGCCATTCATCGCGCACTTGGTCGGCAAGAACACGGCCATGAGGGGGGTTCTGTCTTTATTGAGAAAATAAATCAAATAGGAGCCGACCTGACTTGGCCAGGCTGTCTGTATTTGGCGGTGTTGGTTTGTTTAGCGCTGTGATGATGACATTGCTACGCCGTTATCTTCGCCTTGTACTTGTGAACCAGTGTTGGAACAGAATACATTATCTGATAGTGATTCATAGCTTGAGGTAAGGTATTTAGCACCAAAACTGCTACCTGCATCGCCGTTTCCGCACTCATTTGTCTGTGTTGAATAATGTGCCCTTGATTTGCTGTACTCTGCACTGATTGATGGGGGAATTCCAATAACGTACGTGAGGATTGCTGCGACTGCGATTCCTAATATGATCCAATTTCGTATTATCATGCTTACGCGACATAAACGCTGGTTCGGTTTATTTGAATTCATTCGAATATTCTGGTTACAAATATCTGTTTACAGTTAGAGAAAATAATAAACGACGAATTAGATTACAGAGTCACTAATATGAATCTTCTATAGATAGAGGGTGCTGGCGCCGTGTATCTATAAGTCGGTGTTTGTTGGGAAATCTCATCCATCAGTTTCCACGTCATCCTTCACTTTTCATGTCAAAACCATAACATGCCATTCACTTTATCCACCTTTTTTTGATACCTCATCTTAGCCCCCTTGTGCTCGTAAGACCAAAGCTTTGTTCATCATTACAGGGGACGAGGTTGAGAAGACTTTATGCACAAAGCTGTATAAGCGCAAAGCTTTGTTCATCATTACAGGGGACGAGGTTGAGAAGACTTTATGCACAAAGCTGTATAAGTGTGGCAATGAGTGTGACAGTCATTTATCTAATTCCAGGGTCATCTTCTCCCAGTATGGCTCCATGGAACGACAGACTCTATTGAGGTCGAATCATTTTTCTCCAATGTCTAACACAGACTAAAACAGTAGTACGATAAGTCTAAGAGAATAAATATTATATTTATCAGGAAGACTGAATTTGCCTAATGCAGATAAAGTAAGTGCATGTTCATGTTGTCAGAATGATGAACAATAAGAGTTTGACTATAGGTGTCGTAGCAGCAGTAGCTCTGATGCTAATTGCAACGTCAGCAGTAGCTACCGAAGATGCATTTGCAGGCAAGAAAAAACACTATGAAAAGAATCAAGCAACCTCACAAGCAAATGCTTGTGGAAATGGTGAGTTGCCACTAAATGTTGGTTGTCAGAACGTTGGTTCACAGATTCAGGGTGACGAGAACGTAGTTTCACAAGCAGCAGACCAAGCATTCCCAGCATTCCACCACGGAGCAAAATAATAAATAAACTTCACATTGGAGAACAATACGTTCCTCCTTTTTCTGTTTAATTTCACGTCTGAATCAATGTATTCTGTTTTGCAAGTAATAAGTAATAAGTAAAAGATTATTTTTGCACTTGCCACAGACATTAAACAAACTTCCTCAGAGCAATTTTAATATGATGCTTTATATTGACAATAACCAATCAAAACCGTTATTAATTGAGCGTTTCCTTAACGTAGCGTATACTACTGAAGTGGATTATTAAAGTGACCGATTACTTGTTCGTTTCTTGTCAAGATACAACATGGACACCTCACTTCCAAACATGACAAAATAAATCGTTTAGAATAGATTTTGATTTGTTATAAGCAGTCTCACATCGCAATACTTGTCATTTAAGGTGATCAGATAATATACAAGCAAGTCCTACGAGCAAACCCTAGAAATTACGGTCAAAACAAACCTAATGTATTTAGGTACCCGTACGTATCTTTTATGATAGTCAAGTATTATGTTCAAAAACATGAATATATGAAATAACGGAAGGAATTATTAGACTTACTAGAAGCATATCTCACCATTAAACTAATCGATTCATTTGTGGAGTGGTATCAATTCAGTAAAACAAATTTTCGATTGAAATTATCGATTCAAATAATTTCAATGGTAGATTTGAATAGCTGAAGCATACGATGTTAGATAAACGCAGTACGAAGAGATCATAAATTAAAGCTTCTATGGAAATGGAGGCCCATAATTCGTTTTGGAATTGGTACTACTACTTGCACTCTCAGTGTTTGTGGCCATTGCGACATTATTTTCGTCACCTTGGACTTGAGAACCTAAATTAGAGCATATTACATTTACTGGAAACCAATAGTTGCCACACTCATTTCTCTGTACTTTGGTCTGGCTTTTTTCATATCCACCAGCTAATACCTCACCTACGCCCACTACTGATACTGCTGTCACTGCTACTGCTGCTGCTAATAAGCTAACAAGTGCTGTTATGGTACTCACTCTATGGGCCATTTATTCAATGTGATCTATCATTGATGATATATGTCGGTTAAGAAAAAACGACCAAATACAAAAATCATATATCTGTTATATCACACATTATGGAAAAATCTTCGATTATCACAGATAGCTAGCTGTTACCAAAAAAAGAAATAGTTCAGTAGATTGTTAGCCCTTAGCTTCCAGTTATTGTACTCCAATTATGTTAACTGCGTTGCCGTCACCTTGTATTTCAGATACTAGATTTTGACAGAAGACGTTCAAAGGTAATACCCCATTACCACATGCATTGGCTTGAGATATTGCTTGACTCTTCTCATATTTCTTTTTGCCAGCGAATGCGCTCTCTGTTATAGATAGCGCCGTTGCTCCGACTAATATAGCTGTCATTGAGGCTACAATTATCAAATATTTAACATTCATTCTTCTAAGAATTATTAATAGTATTTTGATAATATGTATTTAGGAATATGAGACGCAAAATAAAATCTGATTTATGTTCCAGAATGCTTTGTTGCCAAATCATATGGCGAGTATGAGCGTAGTGTATGGAACTCTTGCATTTCTTGTAAATACATGGAGCAGCAGGGGGACTGTAGATGATAGAATAAGAATTGTGCTGGAAGCAGAAATTTATGGAAGCTGGCAAGCTGGCATTGGCTAATTCTGCTGAGAATACTGCCTGGAGCAAATAATTTGCTCATCATCTAAACTCCCAATAATTGAATCAAGTGATAGAATCTTCACAAACAGTTACTGAGCGCCCAGAGATCAAAATTGATAAAGGTAAGAGGGGGCATGGGGTTCGAGGACGAACGTGCTGAAGACTTAGGCATATCAGGACGGACAGATTATGTCAAATAATCTATTGACACTAATGTAACGCTATAATCTATCTACACCCTCATAGCGGTAGAAGGAAAGTTGGATAAAGTATTCAAATGCTGCAACTAGTAGAATCAAGACTGCAGCAAATGTTATCCTCTTCTTAAGAATCATATTATCATTAGATAGGGTCACAGTTACTTCTTGCCAAGTATATCTAAACCAACTGATTTAGGCTTTACAATAAAAGTTTCGACATTATTTTTGGCTATTTATATCAGCCCAGAATGAATTACAGAGAATCGAAATTGAAGCACAGCAAGCAGAAGCAAGAGCAGTAGGAGAGCAGCAAGCAATATAGCCAGAGCTGAAGGGGTCCGACAGTCTAACGTATTTCAGGCACAGGGTGCTGCGATGATTTCAGGCAAACGGCTACTTCACAGGAGATCTGGACAATCTCCGCGAGCCACTGCTGTACAGGGAACCACTATCGTCCTCACCGGCGGCGGGCCTACTATATCACCTTCAGCTGCTCCAATAAGCCAGATAGCCTCTAGGTCAACTAATTAGGAGTTGCGCGCTCCTCCAAGATAATCGCTCCTCCGCTTCTGTGTTTTCATTTTTGGTACGCATGCGTTAGCGCGCAAGGTTAGAACATTCTAATTTAATTCTCCTTTAGACTGTTGGCCCTGGAATCTAAGAGTTTCAAATCTGCCTCGAATATTAACAAATAAATGGTCAAGGCATTTGTCATTGCCTTAGAACTTTAACTTACATATACAAGGTTCTTCTGAAAATTGCCAAACAAATTGTAGTTAAAAGACTCTTTGAGTTGACAAGCAACAAGAAAAGCCAATAAATACCACTAGATTTATCCTTTATTTTAAGAAAAAGTAAAATTGTCCCCAAAGTTAGCGCTTGACTTCAATAAATATCTATTTTGCGTGGTTTCAAATTATGACTCTCTTTAAGAATTTCATTCGCAGTAGTCCTGTCAATACCAGAAACGCGATTGTTATTTCAGTTATTTTGATTATTGCTATCTCATATGGATTGTTCTTCTATATGCAAGACAACATAGAAACTAGCATGAGAAATCAGCTTTTTGACAAGCAAAAAGCCTTGCAAATAGAATCTACATTAGCTCTCTCTCGCCATATTGGCTCAGATTTGGATTCTATTATGGCGAGACTTCAAATGCTGACTAATTCTGACCTTTTACAGGAGGGCAACTTTTCGAGCAATCAAACATTGCAATTACTGGAGAACACGTACGCGCAGATAAGCCGAGTCACTCCTATCAGTAGGCTTCTACTTTTAAATGAAGACAATATTGCTGCCTATGATGTCATTTCTCCAGTGGGAACGAGGGAATCTTCCAAGGGTGCGAATTTCTCTTTTCTTGGTTGGGTTGAACAGACAAAGATCAATAGAACACCCGTATTTTCTAATGCTTATCAGGGAGTAGGAACGAATGATTCCAGGATAGCTATAGCATATCCGATTCTAAATAGGGACACGGGTGAGTATCTAGGATTAGTTGCAACACCAATTCCGACTGTTCCTTTTTTCAGACATTATGGGAATATATATGATATCGATTCACAATACGTGGCAGCCCTGGATAAAGATTCAGTACAACTTGTTCACCCAGTTAAATCATTTATAGGACAGCCTTTTTTTGGTAACTATACGCAGGAAGTTGTAGAACACAACAAGATCCTAAATAATTTGATCAGTACGGTTATGTCAGGTAGAGCAGACTCTGCAGTTTATGAATTTAGTGCTGGTGAACGACTAAACACTGGATCCCCAATTTTTGTGCAAGGAAAGCCTGAATATTTTATTTTTGTAATCACACCCACTACCAGCATTTACTCAGAAGTCAATGATGTTATACAGATGCAGAGAATTCAGACTTTTGCATTACTTGCGGGTACTACTGCTGCAGTTATTGTTCTTATATTTATCCTTGTTAAATGGAATAACAATCTCAACAGAGAAGTCAAAAGAAGGACCTCCGAATTAGACAAATCAAATCAGCAGCTTATGCAAGCAAACAAACAACTCAAGTTGCACGAGAAAATGCAAAGGGAGTTCATTAATGTAGCAGCCCATGAATTGCGTACTCCGGTCCAGCCAATATTGGGACTCAGTGCAGTCCTTCTTTCGAGAATGAAGGAGGACAGTGAGGAACATATCCTGTTAAACATCATTTCTAGGAACGCAAAAAGACTTGCGGGGCTCGCAGAAAATATCCTTGACATAACAAGAATTGAAAGTCAACTCCTAAAGCTGAAGAAAGAACAGTTCAATCTTAATGATGTTATCTTGGAATCTGTAAATGATATAACTGCAAATAAAGGCTACTCTAATCGTAGTAGTAAAAATGATGTAGAAATATTACATCAAATACAAAAGGACACTTTTGTAGTCGAAGCGGACAAAGCAAGAATATCACAGGTAATCTCCAATCTATTAGGAAACGCCATTAAATTTTCCCCGCAGCATGGGGGAAGAATATCAATCAAATCAGAAAAAGAAGAAATTGATGGCAGAAACATAAGTCAAGTTATAGTTAGTATTAAAGATAATGGAACGGGTATAGAACCAGATATTTTTCCAAGGCTGTTTTCTCGGTTTACATCAAAATCTTCCTCAGGAACAGGTCTAGGATTGTTCATATCAAAGAACATTATCGAGGCGCATGGTGGCAGAATATGGGCCAGAAATAACCAAGGTGAAAAAGGGGCTACATTTTCCTTTAGTCTTCCGCTAAACGATGAGGGCGGTCAACCATGATCGTCACAGCAAAGGATACCGTCCGGCACGCTATAGCAAACATAGGATAGTAGTATCGATATATAGGTCACCTAATAATAAGCAGACAATTTACTCTTCTCAGCACATAAATCGCCTTCTCTAAAATCCATTATATTTTTATGGAATGAGACAAGCTTTCTCTTAAACACTAGATCGAATGGAAAGGGATAGGGAAGGATTGCCAGGAGCTAAACACAAAAAGATTATGCCACATAGCCACCACTACTGGGTAAAGAGTACGCTCTATGACCTTGGTCTATCAAACTCATTCGCCTGGTTACAAAGGCCAGTATGGATATTTTCATCTGTTCCTATTCGTGATGGACGGAGTTTGAGAAGCCTGAATCCTGTTCGTCTTGAACTGGTTGGCAAGTATTCCTCGTTGAATACCTTCTGGGAAGGGATCACTTACAAGCTGACTTTGAGTTCATTATTCCATGCTTGATTATTAATTGATTCAAGCATACTACTCTGTGAAAAAGCATGTATCGTCATACGAAATAACCTGGCAGCTTTCAGGCGGTTCCAGCAGCGGTACAGGACCTAGTTTCTTTGAATCGTGAACAATCCCTTTAGTTACTCTGAATGATACGATCTCCATTTTTGCTCTATGTAGTCTCCTTTCTTTGTTAAAGTAAGACCAGATGCATCCACTATCAGTGTTATCGGAGTATCATCATCATCTAGATTTAGATTATTCACAGATGGCTTAATCTTTAGAATCCTTCTTCTGAGATGTGTAAAATGCATTTCTTCAATCCTGATATAACCAGATAATCCTCTCACAATACCTTGGACAGTTCTGTAAGAAATCTTAAACCCAATCTTGAGGAATGCTAGATATATGTATGTGAATATTCAAATGCGTGTGCTCTAACCTTTCCGTCATTCATCTTTTGGATCTCTATATTCTGAGATTTCAGAAAACCAATATCCATTAGTACACGTCCACGTTCAATTAATGATTCATTATAATCATGCCATGATCTGTTTAAGGGCATAATCTAACAACTGGAAAAGCGTACCTAATAACGCTACAAACTAAATATGATTATATCTCATATAAACTATCTAACAGCTCTTCTAAATCTCGACTTGAATCAGTGCCGGAGGTTGGTTTTCTCACATAACAGTCAAAAAACATTGGCAGATTTTGAATCTCTCTGGTTGCTTTATAATTTATTTTTGCGGTTGACATGAAACAGATCTTTATGTTGGAATCAAGTTTTACTATTTTCTCTGCCATCTCATATCCATTTAACATCAATACCAACGAGCAAGAGATCATAATGACAAGGCTTGAATTCCAACAACGCCAGTATAGGATCGACATATACAGTGACCTTGATTGCGCTATTTTCTGATCTTAAATTTAATGTATCAGTCTCTGGTTTCTTGTAATTTTCAAGGTATGATTTAACATTAGATGCACTATCATAGTTATCATCTACAACTAGAACTTGCTTGCCATTTTTGTTTAGTTTTAGTAGTTGTGTAGTCTGCTCTTTCTTTTCCGAAGAGTCGGTTCTATAATCAGAAGGGAATGCATATCTGGTTGAATAGGACGCCGAAATTCAGGATAAGTTCCTACTCTGCTGTCCTTAATGTTCTTCAAGGGAATGTCTTGAATGGTAGTGTCGTAGTACTGAACACAGTCTTGACAGTACCACATATCTAGATTATTTACGTATTCTAGTCTGCACTTGCTTTCATTTGAATCCAGAGCTCGAGCTATACTCCTCGATATACCCTGTTGATTGTTGCTGCGGCCTTATCATATCTTCTACAAGTTCTTTGTATAACCTAAGTCTTGGAATAACATCTAGCAATATACTTATATCTGATTGTTTGACGCCTTCCCTTCCACTTACCCATTTTTGTATTTCTTGGCTTTTTGAAACGCTGGACAGAATTAATGCAAAATGATCTATATTAGGAGCAAAATTAGGGTCGAAAAAGAAAAGCTGATCCCCGAGATATTCTGCTATCTGCAATCTTGTCTTGTCCTTCACTACGGAATTGATGTTGCTTCTATTTTCGTAAAAAATTAACAAATCTGCAGGTATTATGCCTTCAACAGCTCTCATATTCACATCTGCTAAAAGATATACTGCACCACATTTTGCTAATGCTTCAACTCTTCTTTTCACTGTTTTTGATGAGATCTTCAATTCTTTTGAAATGGCCTGATAAGGCTTCCAAGGATCCTCTTGTAGACTACCTATTATCTTCCAATCAGACTCTGTCAATTTTGCTCCATACTCTGTAAAGAGTTTTGGCATTTTGTTTACACAGGTAGCTTTTGTTATTTTCATTAACTTATCAATATCCTGATCAAGGTCTTTGGCATCCCTATAATACAATATTACGATCAGTCTCGGCTCCAGATGATTGCACAAAAAGCCCATATTCGGAAATGATGAAGAAATCTTTTGCATTATCTGATCCTTGTCGGAGTTATCGAGCAAAAAAATCTGCAGATTTGCAGTCTTCAATCCAAAGATGGCAGGATTTACTGCAATGTACCAGCGCCTTATGATTCCTTGCTCTTGAAGCCTTCTTATTCTGTTTCTAATCGCATGCTGGTCTATTTTTATGCTCTTTGCGAGTGAGCGGAAGGATCTTCTAATGTGCGCATTTCTTGGAGGAAATACGAAGTCTGTAAGAAACTCTTTTATGATTTCGATATCTATCTTGTCCATTTGCACGATAGATCCCTAATGGTAATCGTAGATCTTTGATATAAAGATGAAGAAGGCAATGTCCAAATTGCGGTTCTAATATCCGCTCATAGTTAAGAACAGGATTCACATAAGTCAAGTCATGGAAAAAACTATGTCGGAAGACCAAAAAAATGGTGAGGAAGAACAAAATAAGGCAATGATTCGTCAGTACTTTGAGCATCACAGTCAAAAGGATTTGCAACAAATCGAAAAGCTATGGCCCCCTAATCATCGCTTTTACTTTTCAGGCATGCCATCAATGGATTGGAACGGACATAAACAATTTCTGACTGCCCTTTTCAATGCATTCCCAGACATTCATTTTGCTATTGAAGATATCCTAGCAGAAGGTAATAAAGTGGCATTTAGGTTGGCTCTTACTGGCACTCACAAAGGAGAGTTTCAAGGAATACCGCCTACTGGCAAGAAGATCTCATTTGGTGGCACAGGGATTGGAACTATTATCGATGGCAAGTTGGAAGAGAATAGGGCACATGCAGATATAATGGGGCTTATGCAGCAATTAGGAGCTATACCTCCTGCTCCTGCCAACGGCGATTAGCATGGCGCTGGGAGAAAAACTCTTTGAAGAGAGTGGCGATATAACAGCTTTCAGAATAACAAGAGTTCATCCAATAGAGGGAACAACGATGGAAGTGAGCTTTACATCTGAAATAAGAGGAATAGGTAGATTTCCGAACAGCAAAAACATGGGCTCGGGCACTATCACCCAATATCCCCATGGTATAGCTCATGCTAGTTGGATAGGTACGCTAACGACAACTGAACATGGGGACCAATTCATGTGGTGGGGACACGAAAAGAGTAAACTGATGGAAGACGGTAAAGTCAAAGGGTTAGTGTCAGTAGCGGGATTTTCAAATTCACAAAACTTGTCTTGGATGAATAATTTAATTATCGAACTTGAATCAGAATACGACCCTGCTCTTCAAAAGTTCAAAACAACAGGATACGAGTGGAAATAGCACAAACTATTAGGAGAGCAGCCGACCAGAACGAAGATAACACGCCTGCCACTGCTATCCATACTGACGCTCCAGATGAAGAGCTATATGTTCCACACCTAGAGGTCTATATAGTTAATTTATATCCTGCAGTAGATCAAGAGCAGAACACGCCTCCCCAAGATCCTGATCGTATCCAGGACAGAGAACTTGAAATTAGATGCGATTGTTATATTAAAAAGTTAATATACTATCTTACATTTAACTAAAAAAATACGTCATTGATTTCAAAAGAGGCGATCTTGAGGAATTTGACTCACCGCATTCAATTTTTTTAGTGTAGTGTCTATGTTTGAAACAATGAGATACATAGATAGCGCAAGTACGGTTCATCTCAAGGTATCACAGCTTTCATCACTAGGGGAAGAGATTAAGAACCATATTACGCTTATAAATTCTTGGTGTTGGACAAAGATAGGGTCCTTACAGTAGTAATTATTATAGGGTTGTTTGGGGGTTTAATAGGTGGACCAATTGCCAGTTTGGTATACTATGATTCTGCTCCTGAAATAAGATTCTACGTATTCATAATTCCTGAGATTATAGGGTTTATCTGCGCAGGTCTAATGATAGGCCTAGGCAAGCTTAAGAAGAAAAAATCAGATGTTTCATTATAACGATTTACACTCAACATTTTTTAATCTAGACTAGGCCAGCATTCAAACATAGCGATGAATGGTTCAGGCGATAATGAAAAGCTGATTGACGAACTAGCAAATCTATTGAAGTCTTATTGGACACCCATAGGGACTGTGAAACAAACATATGTTCAATGCTTTTCAATCAAATCAATATTGTAAATCATACAGATACGTAAGAATTAAGGTCTTAGGAAACAATTACAACGATAAGGCCGGGATCGCAGGGGTTCAGCTTACGGGTTCACATTTACACTCCAGAAATGATTAGATTTGAACATTTTAGATTCTTAGACAATTGCTTCAAGCTAAATTGGTGTTGAGCTAAATTGGATCCTTAAATAATTGTACCAAATCATGTTAGACAGTTTAGCTTTGTTTTCATCTGTTACCAAAAGGACATACAATAACGCAAACAAAACAGCTATAGGGACTGAAATTTAATCATAGTAATAAAAGCCACTAGTTTTAATTCTGAACAGCTAGTAAGCATAGTTAATGAGTTCGAATCTAGAACACAGATCTAATGATCGACTATTAGAGTTGTGGACATAGACCATAGCTGATAATTATAGGACATATAATATGGAAATGTTTATACTACTGAAAAAGCTGTGTCTGCCGGTCACCAGTCACCTGCAATGTAAAGTTGCTAATCCTATCTATACCATCATTTATGGAGGCAGCAAATATGTTAATGTTAAAGGATGTGAACTGAACGTTCAACCAGAGATTGACCGTCATTGTCATATAAGATTGCTGATACACGAACACCATTGAATGGAACAGTATCATTGTTTAAAATCTTACCAATTACCGTATAGACATTTCTATCCTCTGGTGCAGACGCATTTACATCTAGGTTAAGTCTTGCAGGAGTTTGATTCGTCAAAGGTTGATCTTGTGTGGCAAAAGATCCAGAGAGTAAAATGAGGAAAAAGATCGAGACCATCCTATATAGTGATGGCATTCTAATAGACAGTATCTATTATGATAATAGAATTACCTAAAGTTTTTATGCGTCACACCGATTATCAACATATGTTAAAGTTCCCTGTCCTGATTACTTTCACTATTATCATTATTACACTCACTGTTAATCCGTATTTGATTCCACGAGTCGAATCTACCCCTTCTTCATATGAAAATAATGAGGGTAATGAAGGTGGTATTGGTAACGGTGATTCGGAACCTCAAGAAAATTCACCCCAGGATGATTCATCGGGAACTAGTGGTTCAGATGAAAATGGTGATGATGATAGTAATGGCAATGATGATGACAATGGAATCGGGCCAACAGATGATCAGAATCCTGTAGGAGATGATCGCGATGCTGGTGGCGTAGACGAAGAACCTCCTACTTCAACTGAACGCGGTGGTAATCCACTTGAGGGCTTGAACGTAGGAAAGACACTAGGAAAAGCGGAGTGTGAAAAATATCTGAAATCATTGGGCGGAGGAGATGACACTAACATAGGAGACACTATAGAAGACCCATTCAAGACGAAGGAAGAGATTTGTAGAGGACTACTTGGAGGAGCCCCAGGGATTGACATACTTAACACTACCATGCCGACAACAAGTGGACTAATGAATCAAACTGATTTAATCAATAACAATAACATAACGGAGGGAG
>Ga0210114_1000315_pt1 | contig 12493 bp, 10 predicted proteins | sample MayberryNW_TuleA_FD_185524 | JGI IMG/M metagenome (GOLD analysis project Ga0210114, IMG submission 185524) | Wetland microbial communities from San Francisco Bay, California, USA, that impact long-term carbon sequestration - MayberryNW_TuleA_D2... | ecosystem: Environmental > Aquatic > Marine >...
TCAAATAAACTTTTTAACTGTAGAGTTATTTTTTCTATACCACCATTTCCTATACGTCTGTTATCTATTTCTCCTACTGCCTTTATCTCAGCAGCAGTACCTGTCAAAAATACTTCATCTGCTAAATACAACTCATCTTTTGATATATCACGAATTTCAGTAATTATATTATCATCCTTAGCTAATCTTAATACTGTATCACGTGTTATTCCCTCTAATGCACCGGAAGCCGTCGGAGGAGTAATTAAAACATTATTTTTAACAATAAAAATATTTTCCCCGCTAGCTTCGACTACCATTCCATCAGTATTTAGCATGAGAGCTTCATCAAATCCAGCTTTTATAGCTTCAATTCTTGCTAAAGCTGAATTAGCATAGTTGGCAGTTGCTTTTGCATGAATAGGCATCGTTCTTGCATCTATTCTCATCCATCCTGATACCATTACTCTGACTCCATGATTGACATCTTCTTTCTTTAGATATTCATCCCACCTCCATAACGCAATAGCTACAGATACCTTATTGCTTAATGGATTAATTCCCATTTTTCCATAACCAAAATAAGCTAACGGCCGAATATAGCATTCATCTATTCTATTTTTTTTTGTAGTATCAATTATTGCATCTTCTATTTGTTCTTTGGAAAATTCAATATTCATGAAATATATTTTGGCACTATTAAATAGTCTATTTACATGATCTTCTAATCTGAATATGGCAGGACCTTTAACAGTATTATAACAACGGATTCCCTCAAATACCGCCGTTCCATAATGTAGAGAATGGGTTAAAACATGTATTTTTGCTTCATCCCATTTATAGAAAGATCCATCTATCCAAATATGACCATTATTCATAACATTTCATTCTTTTCATATCAAATAATTCAAGACTAGTTGTTCTTACTATCATTACTAATTCTTTGTAAATGAACTGCCTTTATTGCATTGGCAACATTATTGTCTATATCTTCAACTATTATTAAAATCCTTGATGTTTCTTCTTGAGCATCTAAATTCAATATATTTATATCATTATCTCCTAAAGTTCTACTTGCGGAAGACACAATTTTTGGCATTTTCCACATAGAATCTCCTATTAATGTAACTACACCTCTTCCATATGAAAATTCTGTTTTCGGATAGAATGCTTTGAAATGTCGCTCATGACGCTTTACATAATCTGCATCCAAAAATAATAGTCTAGTAATCTCCATGTCATCAATTTTATATGGGGATAATTTTAAGAAATTATAATATTGTTTATCTTTCTCCAGTGATGCTATTAAATAAGATGCGTTTATGCTCTCCATTCTAACTATAGCACAATTTCTTTTTCCTGTTACTATTTTGATTAAAGAATTTGAAACATTCCTATCCTTCTTATTATCCTTATGTTCAAAAATTTTCTTATTATTATCTAAAGATTTTTGAATTATTGTAACGTTTAAAGGATTAATGATCGAGGTTATAACTATTGGGATATCCAATTTATTATCATCTATTTCTTTTATTGCTATAGGGTCTAGAATTTTCATTCCGAACATCCCAGCTAATTTAGCTTCATTATACGATAAATATTTTATTGATTCTAGATTGTCTTTTACAATTTTTGGATCTGCACTAAGAACAATATTATCTTTTTCAAAATCTATTTGTGTCTTATAATCATCATGAAGAATAATAGCAATATCTGCAGCAGTTCTATCTGAACCTCCCCTTTCGTATGTGGTTTCTAAACCATCTGTAGTTTTGCCAATAAAACCACCAATAGATATTACTTCATTTTCTTCTATTAATTGAATAAGATGTTTTTTGCGTTCCTTGGATTCCTCAATCATAAAATTTGCAGCTTCAAAATTATCATCAGTAATTATAGGCCATTTTTCAATATCTACATGATTCGATTTTAATCCATTACTCCTCATAATATAGTCCATTAGATATGACATAGTAATTTCCCCTCCATATGCAAGAGTTCTTGCTCTATTAACATCTATGAATCTTTTATTTTCAATTGAATTATTCAAAGAGACAGTAACATAATGATAAAATTCTTCGAGGTGATATTCAAATTCGTTCAAATATTTCTCAGACACATAATTCATTGCAATGTTTAGGTATGTATCATAAAAAATTTTCGCATCTACTTTTTGTCCTGATGCATACTTTCTACCAATATTTATAGCAATATCTGTCATGGATCTTATTTTTCCTTCGTATTCCATTAAAGGAGCAGAAAAAACTACTACAATTTTGTTTCCTTCATTTTTGATTAGTTTTATTCTTTCTATTACCTTTGGTATCTGTTCACCATTTTGTCCAATAGTACTTCCTCCAAACTTTGCAATTATTACTTCAGTCATATCTCTTGTTCCTAGGTATTATTTACTTGAATTGATATAGTATTAATGTAATAAATATTTAGAGAAACTCTAGGATGATTTCTGCTGCTTTTTGAGCTCCATTATTCACAATTTTTCTGTTATCCTTATTGAAACCAAGTCTTTCTTCAATTAATTCCTTGAGTCTAAAAATATCATTGAATTCAAATCCCATTCTTCTAGCACCTTCTTCTTGTTCAAAATGATTCTTTAAAGGAATGAATATTCCAGGAGTATTGTATACTATGGATTCATCCATGGTAGATCTCCCTGCAAGAGAAATAACAAGGTCACAAGCATAGATATACTCATTTAAATTTGGTACAAATCCTAACAACCTGCAATCATCTGATGGTTTTATTGTTAATGATGGACCAGCAACTATTACAAGATCGACGTCCAACCTCTTCTTTATCTTTTCGAAAGATTCTTTTGTTTTTTCTATTAAAAATTTACCATAATTAGTACCACCTATGCAAACAAGGATTGTTTTTTTATTAAAATTAAATTTTTTCCTTAAATTTTCTTTACTGTCATAAATATTTCTAACAATTGGTCCGACGTATCTTAAATTTTCACTATCTTCTCCAAAATCTGGAATAATTACACAATCACATCTGCTAATCATTCGGCACAATTTTTTGTTCATTTGTTTTTCTAGTAAAGATAAAAAGCCACTTGTAAAAGTGGTATTAATGATATCCGTGATTAAAATTTTTTTCCTTTTTCTTTCTTCTGCTACCGCAATAGATGCAAAATCCTCATCGCTAACTAAAATCTTCTCATTATCTTCGGAATCAATTATGGTTCTAGCAACATTTTTACATTTCTTATAATATAAAAAATATTTTATTAGCCAATTGAAAGAATTATTCAGTACTCCATTTTCAATATTAAATTTAGGTGGATTATATAAATTAAAAACTTCATATCCACAATTTGCTATAAAATTATATGCCTTTGATCCAGTAACAAATTTTAATGATATATCTTTAATATCTAAATTCTGAGCTATTGCTATATCACGTGTGGCATGACCTAGACCTATTGGGCTAGTAAAGAAAAGCATATATCTATATTTATTTAATTTCATTCTTTTTATTTTTATCTTGCTTTTTTAAATTTTTTCATGTTAAAATAAAATACTTTAAAGCTAATATATTATATATAATGTATATTCACTCAAATTAATTAGATTAGTATGTCTAGTAAAAATAATAAAAATAGTAAAAATACCAAAGAAAATGCTGAGAAGAAAAAGAGCTATTTTGACATAAATAGAAAAAAACGCACTAAAAATCTAAAAACCTTTGTGCTTCCAATAGTAGGAGGAGTAGGCATACTTTTAGTAGTTTCTATGTTTTTATTTTCTCCCAATACGTCTAAATCAAGCTTTGGAGCATTGGGTTCTGCACATGAGCACGCCGCATTTTTAGTAAAAATAAATGGAAAAAATATAGATTTTAGTCTACCGAAATATCAAGTACAGTCAGATTATATTCATGTAGAAAATGGGGATGGTACTACATTACATAGACATGCCACAAATGTTACTTTTGCAGATTTTCTTGACAGTGTTAAAATGAGTATCGATCGAGAAAATAATAATAATTGTTTACTGTTTGATAATGGAACACAATATTGTGACGATAGTCAACATAAATTAAATGCATTCATAAATGGAAATCTAACTACAGCTATCTCTAATTATATAATCAATAATAACGATCGTTTATTATTAATATATGGAAATGAAACAGAGGATCAAATCAACAAAGCTGTTAAAGAAGTAAATGATATAAAAATTCAATTTACTTGATAATTTTTCAATTTTTTACTACTAAACATATATTCAGATACAAATATTTTAATACGAATATTTCTATCTTCTTACATCACATATTTTAATTAATTCCAAAGATTGATCGATTATATTTGAAAATTTTTACAATTAAATCACATTATAATCTTTAGTTAAAATAAAGATATATTTCGCAAGAATACAAATCCAAGAACACATATATTTATTCTATTGATACAAAGAAAAGAAATTATCTTGGTTTACAAAAGATTTCATACAAATTTTTCATCATTTTTTATTTTCTTTTGAACTAAATATACAAATACATCATCAAGTGTTATAGGAGAAATATTAAATGAAATATCTTTCTTTATTGCCAATTCAGATATCTCAGTTACATATGATTTAAATGTAAATAATCGTAATATATTAGTTCCAGTCTCTATTATTGTGCCATATGATTTAAATAACTCTACATCAAAATTTTTTTTTGATAAATCTACACGAATATTTTGTGGAATTGTGTTTCTTAAATCACTAACAGTTCCTTCTTTGATTCCTCGTCCATTTTCAATTATAAATATTTTATCAGATAATATTTCTGCTTCATCCATATAATGAGTTGTAAGTAAAATCGTTGTACCTCTTTTTTTTAGTTCCTGAATTAGATTCCATACCTGTCGTCTAGAAACAGGATCAAGACCAATTGTAGGTTCATCCAAGAACATTAATTCTGTATTGACCGCCATAGCCATAGCAACAAGAATTTTTTGTTTCATACCTCCAGACAAGTTCATTGCAGGTTTATCTTTTACGTTAAATAATTCTAATTTTTGAAGTATGTTTTCTGTCTTTATTCTTGCCTCGTGTCTACTATCCCCTCGGATTTTAAGCCAATTATAAACATGATCCCATGGTGTAAGGGCACGTAATGGTCTTCCTTCTTGAGGAACAATAGATATTAGTTCTCTTATTTTTTTAGCACAATTTTTTACATCATATTCGAACACTTTTAATGATCCTGAGCTGGGTAATAATTGAGTCGCACATAATCTTACAAATGTAGTTTTACCTGCACCATTTCTTCCTAATAATGTAAAAATCTGTCCTTGTTCTACTTGTAGTGAGATTCTATCTAAAGCAGGTACATGTATTCCTTTATAGGTCTTTGAAACATTCTGAGCTTCGATAGCTAACATCTACTAAATGCATATAACATGAATGTTCAATATTACTCTAATTATAATTTAATTTCAAATAATCTAAATATTAGTTTTCTTTTTATACATATATGATAGAATTGACTGAAATGAAAGGAAAAGAACTCGTAGACATAAAAGAAAATAACAATAATGAGATAGAACTCATATTCAAAGAAGGTAAATATATTATAAGAATAATCGATGGTAAATTTTCTGTAATTCATGAAACATGATTTAATAAGAGAATTATTGAAAATTTATGTTTTTAATAACTAATTATATCTTTTTTGTCAAATTAATTTAACATAGATATTATTCTAAATTATATTAATGAAATAATCGGATTATTAAATGAATTCTAAAGTTTTTTTACTAATACTGTTATGTTATTTTTCATCATCATTTTTCCCTCTTAATCTGAATGATATATTAATGAAATCATTTGCAGTATCTGAGCAGAAACTTGAAATTGCGATAGATTATGCTCATTTTATTTCACCTTTAAATCAAGATAACCAAGTAAAAGTTCTATTGAAATATCTTCAAAGCAATATTAACGATATTACTGAAATAAATAATAAATCTATAAATGCAATAATGAAAGTGTATTCAACTAATGGTACATTATTAAAAACAACCTCTTTTCCAGATGGGTTTGTCTATAATTCTTCGCAACCTGTACAGCTTGCAACTAATATAGTTGACAATTCAATAACATCAATTAATGCTACACTACAAATTACAAACCTGGAAAAAACACAACCCATATCTAATCCGATAACAATAAATCTTAATCTCGGAGAAATCATAGATAAATAATAATATTTTTTGTAACAATTTCAATTCGATAACGATAGGTAACACTTTTCCAAAAGTTCATATTCATACATTAATTAACACTGTTATAATTTGGGAATTTACAAATATTCTTTTTATAGAAGTCCTAATATAGGAATTTTTGTAAAATGTAACGACAATTCAATAATGTTACCATTAGGATTTGCTTCAACAAAATCTGATATGTTGGTGAAATATCTTGAAATATCTGAGCCAACTTACATTTCTATAGCAGGAACAAGATTATTGGGACCTATGATGGTCATGAATAACCATGGAATATTAGTTTCTTCGGTAGCTTCTGATGAAGAAATTAATATTATAAGAAAAGGAAGTAAATTAAAAGTTGAACGTTTAGAGAGTAAATATACTGCAATAGGAAATTTAATAGCTGCCAATGATCATGGAGCAATTATATCTCCATTGTGTTCTGATGTTCTGGAACAAGTACACAATGTATTGGATGTTCCAGTGAGTTCTATAAGTGTCTGTGGTTTTGTACAAACTGGATCGATGGTTGTTACTACAAATAAAGGCGCAGTTATTCATCCTAGTGCCAGTGAAGAAGAAATAAAATCTATATCTGAGATTTTAAATGTCAATGTAGAGCCGGTAACAATTAATGGTGGTATACCATATCCGGCATCAGGGATAATTGCCAATTCTAAATCTATTATAGTTGGAAATTTAACAACTGGACCAGAATTAATAATGTTAAGTAGAGCGTTTAAGATATAACTACAGTAACTAACTAAATTTCGTATTCTATAGATATTGAAGATATCATTTTCAAGCATAATAAACATTTTTTATAGAAAGAATTTGTAAATGAAGTTTTGTTAATCAATATATAGTAATTACATTTTTTTCAACTTGATATTAGACTCAGAAAATGCCATGCAATATTATTGAACAAAAATTTCTTGAATACATTAAATTAGGATAATCACTATATCATATTCTAAAATATTTTCGAGTTCAAATATATACATAGTCGAGCAACATATAGTAAGTATTTGTAATAGTGCAACAGTATGTTACAGCGGATTTGAAATCTGTGTTATCGTGATGTATAAATACTCTTCTTATTTTTGTTTAAAAATCAGATTATCTTTTTATTACATCCACAATAGATAATTTATTGTATTTTTTTCGTAGTTTTGTTCTTTTGGTATAAATGTATGATGAATACATTATTTTGAATTGTGCTTAAACGATACAAGGAGATATGTCTTGTACCTCAGTACGAAAAACTCGGGAGATACATAAAGATAAGATACAGAAAGATAAAAGATGAAATATGATTACAAGAAGATTGTGTACCATCTACATAACAAAAATGAACTATTTTGGCATTCATAAGCAGGCTGTTCGACAAATAAATTGCATCTAATGATGTAGGAATACCATATTTATTGGATAATAAATTTAGTTTTTATTAGATATATTTCATATATCTCAATTTTTGTATTGTTTTATAATAAAAAAAACTATTATTTGACTTCTTAGATATTGTTCTTACTCAAAGCGGGAGTTGCCAAGCTTGGTCAAAGGCGTGAGATTATTTTCATATAACACGATGCTCAGAAGCATGGCTTAGAAACCTCATCTCTTAGGGGTTCGTGGGTTCGAATCCCACCTCCCGCATCTTTTGTTTTATTAATTGTATCTTATTCAATAATCTTTTAACTATAAATACAATATTTGTTAAAAATTTCTTGAAAATAAAAAATAAAAACTATTTTCTTGAATTTTTGTGTTGTTAATGTAAAAAAAAGTATATTATTTAAAAAAAAATTTTTATGAACTAAATAGACAGAGATATATAGTTGTAAAATACAAAAATGATTCAGCGGGGTGGGGAAGCCAGATATTTAATAGGCAAAGTTATCCCGGCGGGCTCATAACCCGCAGAGCGGTTTCCACCAAAATCGATAATGTTGGTGGCCGTAAGTTCAAATCAACCCCCCGCTACTTATTTAAATGTTATCCAATAATTCCAAACCATTTTGGAAAAATATTATTCTTTGATATATCCCATCCTTTTTTTTCAATTCCGTATCTGTGTCTAGGTTTAGTCAGATGTCTATGTGCCTTTGCAGTTGGAACATATAAACCTTCTTTAATTGTTCGTGGATTTAATAAAGGCACTTTTTTCCCATACCTGTCTAAAGTTTTACATCTTTTACACTGAAAACCTTTATCCTTTCCTTCAGATTTCATTCTTTTTCCACAATTTACACAACTAGGATTAACAAATTCATAAATTTGGATAGTTTCCAATATTGAGATATATTCTATGTTTAATACCGTTGGATGTTTGATGGTTGCTTTCCTTACTCCAAATCCAATTTCTATTAAATCGCCTTTCTGCAATTGTGCAGCAACTTTTGTTAATCCAGTTGGCTCATATACTGCTGCCAGACAACTATTCTTTGAATCATCTTCTACCGTAAAAAATACATGACCTCCTTGCATAGTGTAAGGATTTGTTGTCACTCTACACCTAGAAATACCTGATGTATACGCCTTAACATCACCTAATTTGATTTCATTTATTAAATGCATCCCTGTTCCTTGGTTAGATCTATAAATCAGATAGCCTTCTAATTTTTCTTCTATTTTCAACATCTTTAATCCCTCTAATACAATTTCCGGATCTTCTCCTCTTATACCACAGAAAACCGGATCTGGTCCATGTGGCGTAATCAATATTCGTTCATGGACATGATCATAGCAATTAAAAGTTGACGGAAATGTAGAACGGTCAAGATAAATAACCTTTATGGAATCGATCTTTCTTGGAGTTTGACAATTCTCTATTTTTCTATATGCTATTACTTCAAATGTATAATCTGAATCTAACAAGCACCCAATTGCAGCTGTTGCCCCAACTAATCCCTGTCCATTTCCATAACAGAAAAATTTCATCTTATTCTTTTCAGCAATTTTGATTGCTTTTTGTTTACTTAAGATATCAAACATTGCAATCCTATTAAATTCTATAATTTCATCGGGAATGTTTCTTCCTTCAAAAAAAACAAGACCAGGATTAGCCCCTATCCCTATGTCAGAATTTTGTTCTATCTCATTTTTGATATATTCTGTTATCCTTTCAATATCTTTGCTATTTCTAGTTCTCAATCTGATACAGACAGCACCATTACCTCGAGTTTTCCAAGGTATATTTGGATTTAATCTAATTAACAATGGATAATCTAAAAATTTTATAGATTGATTTCTTTTTAAGTTCGATAATATTTTAAAAGCTAAATGAGTTGTACATCTACCAGATCTAGAATCTGTGTCATCAAAACCAATATGGAGAATATTATTATCTGCATTTGTACTTTTATCCATCATCTTTTTATATTCCTTCTATCCTATATTAAAGAATGCTTAATTTTTCTACAAATTTATTTTAGAACGAATTTATTTTAATATATTACAAATATTCAGTATTTGGGAAATCTATAAATTTGTATGATAATTATCTTTATCCTTACTACTTTTACGATTACTTTTTTATATCTAAAAATAACATTACAAGATAATGTCTTTAAAAATAATAGATGAAATAGATTTTGCGAAAAGGGGCGGTCTGTTACCAGTAATTGTTCAAGATAAGATTTCTAAAGATATCCTTATGCTTGCATATGTAAATAGAATTGCACTCGAAAATACAGTCAAAACTGGAAAGGCATGGTTTTGGAGTACTTCTCATAATAAATTATGGATGAAAGGTGAGGAATCAGGAAATATTCAACCAGTTCAAGAAATCTTAGTTGATTGTGATTCAGATGCGCTAATCTATATAGTAAATTCAGAAAAACCAGCATGTCATACAGGTCACAATTCTTGTTTTCATAATGTTCTAAAAAAATAAAAATATTAAAAAATTATCACAAATTTGGAAAAATTTTTATATAATATCTATAATATAAAGTTTTATGATACTATTTTGTTTTAATATTCTATTTTTTTAATAATATAAAATTATAGTATTACTATATTTGTGTTTAGAGAACCTTATCTACAATGGATTTTTATTCAAATTATCATAAATGGGAATAATACAATCATTAAAGTGTCGAGAATGTGGAAAGGAATATGAACCATCATTTAGATATGTATGCGAAGAATGTTTTGGTCCACTCGATGTTAAATATATTTATCCAGATTCAATAAAAAGAGAGACCTTCCAGTCTAGGACAGAAAAGACATATTGGAGATATTTTGAATTATTACCAATTAAAAATAAAAATAATATTGTAAGTATTAACTCAGGATTTACTCCATTGCAAAAAGCAAATAATCTTGGTAAGGATCTAAAATTAACAACATTATATGTAAAAAATGATTCTGTTAATCCAACATTTTCATTCAAGGATAGGCCAGCTGGTGTGGCTGTATCAAGGGCAAAAGAAACTAATCTTAAGGCAGTGGGATGTGCCTCAACCGGTAATCTAGCATCTGCTACTGCTGCACATGCAGCTGTAGCTAACATGCCTTGTTACATATTTGCTCCCTCTGATTTAGAATATGCAAAGATTGCCCAAGCATTAGCTTACGGTGGTAAATTTGTTGCTGTTGATGGAACTTATGATGATGCTAATAGAGTAGCTTCTGTAATAGGAGATTCAAAAGGTATAGGTATAGTAAATATTAATATGCGGCCATATTATGTAGAGGGATCAAAAACACTTGCCTATGAAGTAGCCGAACAACTTAATTGGAAAGTACCTGATTACTTGATAATACCTGTTGGAAGTGGTGCAATGCTAAATGCAATTTGTAAGGGATTTGAAGAATTAAATGAGATTGGATTAATCGAAGATGTTTCCAATTTGAAGATAATTGCAGCACAACCTCATGGTTGTTCGCCTGTAGTTGATGCTTTTAAATCCAACAGTGATGAAGTATTTCCGGTAGAAAAGCCTGATACAATAGCAAAAAGTCTTGCTATAGGCGATCCTGGAGATGGAATATACGTTTTAAAAAGATTAAAACAATATCATGGTTTTGCTGAATCAGCTACAAATCAAGAAATTATAGCTGGAATATTAAAACTATCTAAAACAGAAGGCATTTTTACGGAACCTGCAGGCGGTGTGTCCGTTGCTGTAATGCAAAAGTTAATTGATGAAGGAAAGATAGATCGAGATTCTAATATAGTTTGTTATATTACTGGAAATGGTCTCAAATCTATTGAGGCAATTACAGAGATATTACCTAAACCTTCAATCATTAAACCAGATGTTCAAATAGTCTCAGCAATGATAAGATAATAAAATGAATAAATAATATATGTGAAAGGTAAGTGAGATAGATATAAATGGTTAAAGTCGAGTTTATAATTCCATCTGTTTTAAACAAGGGAGCTGGAGAAAAAAAAGTATCATTAGAAGCTGACAATCTACAAAATGCTTTCAATAAGGCTTCAGATATCTTGGGTGATGATTTCAAACGTAGGGTATTTGATCTTAATGGCAAACCTCGTGCTCTAATTAACATATATATTAATGGAAAAAATATGCGTTTTAACAAGGATGGAATGACCACATCTCTTAATGAGGGTGATTCTATCTATATCCTTCCTGCAGTAGCCGGAGGTTCAAACAAACCCACCGTAGTAACTCGTAATGAACTAGATAGTAAAGACATTCAGCGTTATTCTAGACAAATAATGTTAGAAGAAATAGGATTTATTGGAATGGAGAAATTAAGAAATTCCAAAGTTTGTGTGGTCGGTGTTGGTGGCATTGGAAATCCAGTTGTAACTCAATTAACAGCTATGGGTATAGGAAAGATCCGTATTGTTGATAGAGATGTAGTTGAAATATCTAATTTACATAGACAGCATTTGTATACTGAACAAGATATTGGAAAAGTTAAAGTTGAAGCAGCTATAGAGCATCTGAAAAAAAGGAATACAGACGTAGAAATTGAAGCACTTCCAATTTCAGTTACTCCCTATACAGCAGAAAATATTGTTAAAGGCTTTGATATTGTTATTGATGCTTTAGATAGCGTTGATGCTAGATATGCATTAAACGATGCATGCATTAAGCACAACATTCCTTTGATCTATGCAGGTGCATTAGGAATGTTGGGATCAGTTTGTACAATTCTTCCAAACAATTCTGCCTGTCTAAGATGCATCTTTCCTGCATTGTCTGAAGATGATATGCCAACTTGTAGTACAGAAGGAGTTCATCCATCTATTCTTTATTTAGTGGCGGGCCTTCAAGTCTCAGAAGCAGTAAAAAT
>Ga0210114_1000316_pt1 | contig 12473 bp, 10 predicted proteins | sample MayberryNW_TuleA_FD_185524 | JGI IMG/M metagenome (GOLD analysis project Ga0210114, IMG submission 185524) | Wetland microbial communities from San Francisco Bay, California, USA, that impact long-term carbon sequestration - MayberryNW_TuleA_D2... | ecosystem: Environmental > Aquatic > Marine >...
TCGGGCTGACAATGCCGCCGGACGGTATAGCGCGCAGCGAACCGACTTCCTTCGCGACCGGTATCATGGTGCAGATTTGCGTCACCGGGATTTCCAGTTTTTCAATTTCCTTGCTGATCGCTGCACCGCAGCGAGTGCTGGAGCCTCAGGTCGATGTCAGAATGACGCCGGTGACGCCCGCGGCTTTCAGCCGCTGCGCGATGTCTTTACCGATGACCGTGGCGTTTTCCACGGCGGCGTGGGCGCCGCCCGTGGAATGGACGAACTCGTGGAGTTTTCCGATCACGCCTTCCCGTTCGAGCTCGCGCATGGTATCGAGCGGCACCAAGCGGTTGGGGTCCCGATTGGCGATGGCCGTGTCGTAGCCGGAATGGACGGCGTCGTATTTATCGGCTTGTAGGGAATCAACGCCGGTGATCGGGATGGTCGTGAAGCGCGTTGGACGGCCTGGCTCAATGTTGTCCGGATTGCCTTCGGGCACCAAGCCGCCGTCGGTCACAAGCGCGATCACAGCTGACGACAACTCGCGCAGCGCCGCAGCCGGTTTACTCCCGGCAAATTGCGGCGGGGCGATTTCCGAGTGAAATTCATCGCCGTGCAACTTCGCCAGCAGCATGTCGACGGCGCGCTCCGCAGGCGGCTTGGCGGCAAACTCATTGCGCTTGATGCCGCGCCGCAGGTAGCCCTCTTCCTCCGGTTTTCCGATCGGTCGGTTTTGCGCCAATTTCAATCCCAATGCCGCCATGCGCTGAATGGTCGGCACCATGCGCGCGATGGTCACACCGGAGTTGACGATGTAAATGGTCTTTCGATAGAGACCCGCGCCGACGTTGTCTTCGTCCATGCCGGCCACCGCGGCGATTCTCAACTTCTGCTGCGCGGCGTGGCAGATCGCGCCACAGGCTACTCCGTAGCGGCCGCTTTCGAACGCCGGACCGGCGATCAGTAGATCCGGCTTGTGCTCTACGGCAAAGCGGAGCAACGCGTCTATGGCTTCGTCCTGGTTCTCGGCGAAGTAATTATCGCCGCAAAAGATCGTCGCGACGACTTCACCGTTCTCGCCAAGAGCTTGTTGCAGAGCGCGGCCGGGACCGAGCGGTCCCTCTTTGACGCCGGGACCGACATCGCCTTTGTCTTCACCGCCGATTTGGGCGAAGAATTGATTCAGGTAATGGACGACTCGAATGTTATTCATGACACATACCTTTTCGCGTTAGCAGTAAGGAGTCAGGAGCTGAGGAGTTAAAGGCGGGGAGCGGTAACACCTCACTCCTTACCCTTCACACCTTACTCTTCTTCAACTCATATAAGTGGTTAGTCTCGACGCACCGACTTGGCTGATGGCGCCGACGATGTCGCCCATCCAAAGATTCAGTTTCTCGCGCGCCGGCGTGAACGAGATGCCCGGGTTGCTGTTGTCCGGGTTGGCGTTATCCAGAGCGATCGCATCGCCGCCGATGACCCGCTCTACAGCGGGCAGGGAAATTGGGTCGCGCGTGAGTCCGGGCGTGACCAGCGCGTTCACGTTCGCCGGAACGAATGTGATGCCGGTGTCGGGATAGCGCTCCATGATAATCAGCGCTGCCTTCATTCCCATCTCTTCAGCCCGCGTGTAGATCATCATCAAATCCGTATCGACGGCGCCGCCGCCGATCTTGGTCGCGATGATGCCGTCGGCGCCAAGGGTTTCTTTAGCGAGGCGGGCGGCAAGCGCGGCGTTCCGTTCTTTTTCCGAAATTGTGACCGGTGCAACCGTGAGCACGATCCCAGCAAACCAGAGATCGCGGTTATGCCGCCGGTATAGCTCCAGGATCACCGGGTGGTTTTGCGCAAACCAGGTGAATGCCGAGTACGAAAACATCAGCGCGCCGTCGAGGATCTCGTTGGGATGAACAACGGTCGGCATAAAGCCGTGGATGTTGCTGCCGTAAAAGACCGCCTCCTTTTGCTGGGTCGGATGCTGGTGCGAATGGATCGGGAAGATATACGCGACGCGCGGCAATTCCTTCGGCCCTTGATTGAACGCTACCGGAGGAAGCTCGAAAACTCGCGTCTCATCCGGAGCGATATTTCTTGCTGCCGCCGCCAGGTATACAGCGGCTTTAAGTCCGGCTTTTTTCACCGCCAGACGGTAATCGTTCTTATCGACGCCTGGTTTTGGATACGGCAGCAATACGACGTTGTGCGTGTTTGCGATCGGCGAATAGTCTCTCGCCGGACCGCTCATGTCGATGATACTCCGCGAGCGAGGCGCAAGCTGATCGGTCTCGACCACCGCGACATTCTTAAGCGCGCGGGTTTCTCCGTCACCGACTAGCCCGTTGCCGTCGAGAGCGCCTGGAAAATTAGGCCCGGTCAAGCGGTAGCGCGGTTCGAGCACATCGAGCACGTGGATGATGCGGCAGGAGTCGCCCGGGTGGGCGATTTCGATTTCGACCCGTTCGAAGAGCGATTCTTGTTCGAGCAGCGAGATCAACTCTCGGCGATCGAGCGACAGAAAATGATCTTCGATCGACGTCTTGGCGCCGAAGCGGACGTCTCCTATGTGAACGTAACCGAGGTCCAATCGCATGGGCCGATCATTATCATTTAACTGTGCGCGTGGGTAGGGCGCGGGTGGTATGCTTCATCTGTAAACGCTGAAATCTATGATGACTCGTGAATTGGTTGTTAGCAGCTTGTATCGCAGCGGAAGAGAATCGAATCCGGAGCGCGACGGGACATCGAAGATGAGATACCCGCGTTTGTCGACTCCTGGATTGAGCGACTCGCCTCCCAAAATGGCTCTGCTGGAACGCCTGGCGCGGATTGCGGTCAAGTACGTGGTCCCTCGGGAATCCTGCAGAGTAAAACGAGGAATTTGTAGAGTGCGATCTGACTTGTTGAATATATTAACGTCTACGAAGAGAAATGTGCCATCTGCTATAGTCTCACCCTGCGGGTAAGATGCGGTTTGACGGAAGAAAGCGTCGTTAACCTGAATTAGCAAAGCGCCGCCAAGGGCCGAGTGCTGGTCCTTTTTATACCCCGGGTCATATACGGGATCTATAACGGGTTGAATCCAAGAGGGTTGCTGCGCTTCGGCTACCACGTCAACAGCAAGCTGTACAACGACGACCAGCGCGAAGATGAGAGCAGCGGTGTTCATTGCATCTATCGTTCCGTGAGAATATCTATAGTCGCGACCGCGTTCGGCCGAGCGTCTTGTTAAGTGATAGCCTCTTGATCAACGGAAAATCACCAATGATGCGGCCTACGTACCTCGGGGCACCATTAGAAACATAACCGTTACGCTCGTAAAACTCCTTGGCTGGAATCGAACTCACCACTTCGATCTGTTCCACACCAGCGGCGATCGCGTGGTTCTCCAACGCTTGAAGCATTCGTTTCCCGATACCTCGATGTAACGCTTCGGGCAGAACATAGTTGAGCATGATCTCGGAGCCGGAAATGTTGGCGAAACCGACGAGATCTTTACCGTCTACCGCTACGACGCAGTAGGACCGGTCGGACTCGATCCACTGCCGCACATTGTCAGGGGTCTTGTTCTCAAGCCACTGAGCCAAAATCTCTTTATCGTTCTCATAGTATGGAGCACAGATTCCCTTGATCGAGCGCACTAATACGGCGCACGCTGCTTCGGCGTCATTCGGAGTTGCCTTTCGAATGGTGATAGCTTCCACGTTACCCTACGCCTCATGGATAACATGCGGCCTGGCGGTTGTTCCACGCTCAGGTTTACATGGCGGTGGCCAGTTCCTTAAAATCACTCGTCACGATATCCCAGTCCTCTTCAGGCTTGAGGTCTGAGGTTTGACCTGGACCGTACTCCAACAGCCTCGGTACAAAGGCCGTGCGCATGCCGTGTGAGCGAGCTGCCCGCAAGTCATAGTTATGGGCCGCCACCATCATGATCTCTTCAGGTTTCCAGCCCAATAGCTCAATGGCGCCGCAGTAGATTTCCGGGTCGGGCTTGTAATGCCGGAAGATCTCGGCACAGAGGATGCAGTCCCAGGGAAGGCCACTCTGTTTAGCCATGTTGACCAAGCAGGCGACATCACCGTTTGACAGTGTCGCGAGCACGTATTTTTCTTTGAGCCGCGTCAATCCGGCGATCACGTCCGGCCAAGGCTTGCACCAGTGCCAGGCACGGTTTAAGCGGGTGGTTTCCGCTTCGCTGAGCCCCGCGATCCTGTATTCGCCCAGCAATAGGTCGAGTTTCTTCCGATAAATGGCATCCACATTCGTCCAGGGGACTAACCCTTCACGGACTGCATCCATGCTGGGGCGGTAACAGCTCTTCCAGTCATCGACAAAGGCTTCCCAATTTACAGTGATCCCTTTCCCCCGTCCGAATGCCTGGAACTGTTCGATGATACTGCTGCGCCAATCAACGACGGTCCCGAAGACATCGAAGACTAAGGCTTTCACTGACATATGACATCTCCCGTGGTGTGCGTGCCGCCATCACAAGAACCAGGTAAGTAGCTCGTCTACCAAACACCCCGACATCAAGCGTGTTGTAAATAGCAAGAAATTAAACGCTCCAGGTATTTTGCTTGTAGTGGAGCGGAGAAGGGCAGGCAGCTGCCGTTCAAGCGAAGCGAGCGCTACCCTCCGTGAAACGGTTTGAACGACTGGACCGGTTGGAACTCTTTCAATTTACCGCGGGGGCAGCGGGCCGGCGGCGTTGAGTTTTTTGAAAAGCTCGATGGTCTCCTGATCGCGCGGCAGCTCTTTTAAAGCTTTTTCCATGTCGTCCGGCATAAGCGGCGTCGCGTCATCGCCGGTAAACTTTTTGTATTCCGCGGGAAACTCCGGGTCCTTGAACGTTTTGACCATCGCGGCTTTGAGAATCTCGACCTGCTCTTTTGGCGTTCCTGGCGGCAAGATCGATGGGGTGCCGACTTGTCGGAACGCGCGCACCATGCGCAAAAGTTTTCGCTGTTGCTCCGACTTTGCGAAGCTTTCAATTTCGGGCAAGTTCGAAAAGTGATGGTGTTTGAGACCTTTCGGAACTTCTATGATGAGATGCGGGACAACGGCACCGGACTTTACCGCCTCTGCGTTGCGCTGCAGCGTGGTATCGGCGTTATTGATTCGGGCGTCGATTTCGCCGCGCATTAAGGCGGCGTCGAGTTCGGTTCCCGAATAACCGACCACAAAACTGGGATCTTTGATGCCGACCAAGTATGCAACCATCCGGCCGACGAAGTATATCGAATGGCCCACTGCCTGCGCGCCGATCCTGAGATTGTTCGCCGAGCGGAGGTCGTCGATGCTTTTTATACCCGCTTCGCGTCGGGTCAGGAATACCCAGTGATACGTGCTGTGGGGCGAGCCCAGGTAGATAAATTTATCGAGGTCATACAAGACGCCCTTTTCCCCGAGAACTGCGTTGGCGACCAAGGCTCCGCCGATGCGTCCGATCGTGAGTCCGTCGGGTTTGGTGTTTTTATAGATATGATTGGCGGCTTTGATGCCTCCTCCACCGGGCATGTATTCGGAAACAATCGTCGGATTTCCCGGAATATGCTTCTGCAAAAACGGTAGCATCGCGCGGGTCAACATGTCCGAAGATCCTCCCGCCGACGTGCCCTGAATGATCGTCAGTGTTTTGCCCTGATAGAAGGGCGTCTGAGAGTAGGCATCGCCGGAGCAGAAGATGAGCAATAAAAACAAGGTTGCCGCGAACTTAACTCGTCTATTCAGCTTCATTTCGAGCCCTCCTTGTTCTCAACGGGAGGTTCAAATCGTTCAAACCTGTTCAACCGATACGCTCCGTTCAAGCCCGGCGACGCGGGGGAGGATGAAGGAGGAGGTTTGAACGACTTGAACTATTTGAACGTTTTGAACTCATTCACTTCAACGCGGTGGCAGCGGGCCGTGCTCGGCCATTTTCTTGTACAGACTGACGAGTTCCGGGTCGCGCGGCAGCTCGCGGATCGCGACTTCCATTTCTTCGCCCGTGAGCGGCGTCGCGTTGGTCGCCATCAGTTTTTTGAATTCCTTGTGAAACTCGGCATCCTTGAATGCTTTGGCCATGGCGCTGCGCAGTGTCTTGACGATCTCGGGCGGCGTGCCCGGCGACAAGATGTAGGGCCAGCGTGGATAGAGAAAGGTGCGAAACAAGTTGACCAGCTGTCTTTCACTGTCGGTCTTGGCGAAGTTTTCCAGCTCCGGGACTTTGGGCAATCCTTGAGCGAATCGTCCCTTGGGAATCGTGATGGAAGCATGAAATTGGAAGAACCCTTTTTCAAGCAACTCGCGGTTGCGCTGCAAGATCGTGTCTGCGCCGTTAGCACGCAAATCCACTTCACCCCTGGTCAAGGCGATATCGATTTCGGGCCCGCCGTAGCCGACCACCATCTTGGGCTCTTTCAGTCCCAGTAAATACGCAAACAGACGGCCGGCAACGAAAATCGGATGACCGACCGCTTGCGCGCCGATTCGAAGCCCGCTCGCCGCGCGCAGTTTGTCGATCGTGTCGAAGCCGGCATCCTTGCGGCTGACAAACACGTAGGGATCGCCGCTCTCGGTGGAGCCGAGATAGATAAGCTTTTCGAGATCGTACTGTGATCCGGGCAGCCCGAGGATGGGGCCCACGACCAAGCCCGCGCCGACCGCGCCGATGGATAAACCATCCGGCTTAGCGCTCGAGAAAATGTAATTGGCGGCTTTCCGCCCGGCTGCGCCGGGCATGTTTTCGACGATTATGGTCGGGTCGCCGGGAATGTATTTTTTTAAGTAGGGAATCAGCGCACGAGCTTGCAAGTCGCCGGTGCCGCCCGGTGTGCCGCCGCGGATGATCTTGATGGTCTTATTTTGAAAGTAGGGCGCCTGCGCCGCGGCCTGGTTCGCGACCAAGCATGAAATCAGTGACAGGCAAAAAATTGCGCCGCGGATGTTTCCCAATTGCATGAGTTGTTCCCCGTGCTAATCAAATCTTTGACCAAAACTTTCGTCGTCGAAACTGCCCGTCGGCATCGCCCTGTAGCATGTTTCGAATCGGACCGTGGCTTAAGCCAAGCCGCTTGCAAACTGCCATCGGTCTTTCCCGTCTCGATCCGCGGGCTTTCCACAGCCACGATCAAGGCTTGCTTGGTTCGACTCGTGCAAATCGTCGTTTAAACCGAGGGTAGCGATTGATCGGCTGGAATGATTTGAACTCTTGTAAATCATCGCGGCGGCAGTTTTTTCGGACCCGCCAGTACCTTGAAAAGCTCGATCACTTCCGGATCGCGCGGGATCTCCTTGATTGCCTTCTCGTGATTTTCCGGCAGCAGCGGCGACGGATCGTCCGCGGTGAGTTTCCTATACTCTTTGAAGAAGTCCGGATCCTGATAGGTTTTGCGGAAGGCATCTTGCAAAATCTTTACTCGATCCTTCGGTGTTCCGGGCGGCAGGACGAAAGGCGAGCCTGTGACGCGGAATGCGCGCTGCAGGGCGATCACCTTGCGATCCAGGTCTGTTTTGGCGAAGGTCTCGAGTTCGGGAAGTTTGCCAAAGAACGCATGAGGATGCTTGTCGCCTTTCGGCGTTTCCATGATCGCATGAATGTCAGCCAAGCCTTTTTTAATCCATTCGGGATTGCGCTTCAGGATCGTGTCGGGACCGGTAGCGCGCGCATCGATCTCGCCACGCATGAGCGCCGGATCGAGCTCGGCGCCGCCGAACGCGGCGATGAACAGAGGATCCTTGAGTCCGAGGATATAAGCGAACAGACGCCCTTCATTATAAGTAGAAAAACCAAGCGACTGGGCGCCGACTTTGACACCCGTTGCAGCACGCAGCTTTTCAATGGTGTTTAAGCCCGCGTCTTTGCGGCTGACGAAAACCGAGTGATACGTGCTGTAGGCGGAGCCGAGATAATGGAACTTATCAATGTCGTATAAGACTCCGGATTCGCCGAGGACAGCGAGGGATACCATGCCGGCACTCAAGTTGCCGATCGTGAGGCCGTCCGGCCGCGCTGAGCGAAAGACGTGATTGGCCGCCTTGCGGCTACCGCCGCCGGGCATGAATTCCATCACGATGGTCGGGTTTCCCGGGATATATTTCTGCAGGAAGGGCACGAGAGCACGCACTCGTAGATCGCCGGTGCCGCCCGGGTCGCGGCCTTGAATGATCGCGATAGTCTTGCCCTGAAAGAACGAAGCCTCCGCGGCTGCGCCCGAGCTTGGCGATAGGAGGGCGGCGATCAACAATATCGCGAGCACGAAGGGCAGTAGCGAACGTTTGGGTTTCATAACGCCTCCGGTATGCGTTTAGGCTTCACGCACTGCTCACTTGCTCAAGACTTTTTTCAGACGCTCGATTACTTCAGGCGGCTGGCTGGTCAGTTCGCCGGCTAACGACTGCAGCTCCTCGCCGTCGACCGGGTTGAACTCGTAATTTCTTTTTTTCACCTCGGCGCGGAACTGCTCGTCCTTCATGGTCTTCGCATATGCGTCACGGAGAATTTTCAGCCGATCGGCCGGCAAGCCGGGAGGACCGAACATCGGCCGGCCCATGCCGTCCGCCCCGAGCAGCACAGTGGCCAGTCGGCGGCCCGACTCGGGTGTCTTATATTGATCCATAATCTCGAACACGGTCGGCGTTTGTGGCAATCGGGCATCTCGCTGTTTGGCAGTTTGAAACATGTGGTGGACGAACCCTTTCTTGCGCCAGGTATGATACGGCTCGCGACCGAAGAACGCCTCGATCGTGAAGGCGCGGCATTGTATCTCGCCGCGTTCGACGCCAAGGTCGATGTCCGTGCCGCCGGGATATCCGGTCACGATGTTGAATTTTGCGCCAACGGTTTCCTGCATGAGCTTCGGCAAATAGGAATCCGGGCCCGTGACGCCGGTGGCGCCGCATTTGGGCGGTTCCTTGGCGGTGCGCACGTCTTCGATGGTTTTATAGGGACTGTCGGCGCGCATATACATCTGGCTGGCGCCGCGTGCAGGCGAGCCGATCCAACTGAACTTCGCCCAGTCGAACTGGATCTCCGAGCGGCCGATGATTTGGTTGAGATAGAGCGACGGAATGACGGAACCGATGATGGTCAGGCCGTCCGGCTTCACATTGGTATAAAGGTGATTCACCGCGACGACGTGTCCCGCGCCTGGCATGTTTTGCACGATGTAATTGGGGTTGCCCGGAATATTTTTACTCATGTGCTCGATCGTGAGGCGCGCCCAGAGATCGTAGAGATTACCCGGGGGCGTACCGACGATAACGCGGATTGTCTTGCCCTGGTAGAACGGCGCTTGTGCGAATGCGCTCGGCATCCACAAGACCGAGCACAGAATCAACAGCCATGCTTTGGTCATTTCATACCTCCGGAAAATTGCATTCGGTTGTCGGTCAAGATCAGTCTAAATGCTGAGAATCGAACGCGCCAAGGCTTATCGAAATCATAAGCAGGCGTCAAGGGATGAATGGAGATGCGGTAAGGAGTGAATTGCAGGAGAAATAAAATCTTGTCTTCGCGATAAAATGTTTTTGATGATGGCGATCCCGGCCGGGAGTCGAAGCCGGTGTCTTATTTCAAAACCGCCAGCGCGTCGCCGACGATTACTCCCGACCCTTCGGGCAAGACAAACAGCGGATTGATCTCCAACTCAGCGATTTGTTCCTGCCACCGGTATGCGATCTCACCGATCCGGCAGAGCGCATGAGCGACGGCCTCGAGATCGGCGGGCGGCCGGCCGCGAAACGCGGTCAAAAGACGGTGGCCGCGTATCTGCCGAATCATCTCAAGAGCCTCATCCAATACCAGCGGCGCCGGCCACACCGAAAAATCTCTGATGGCTTCGACAAAGATTCCACCCAGACCAAAAGTTACCACCGGCCCGAAGCGCTGATCCTGCCGCGCACCGACGATCACTTCCCGCGTGTCTCCGCCGATCATCTCTTCGACTAGGACTCCGTCCAGTTGCGCCTGGGGATTCCATTTCCCGGCCTGCGCCAGGATCTCATCGAACGCCGCGTCGATATCGGCTGGTTTAAAAAGGTTAAGCCGGATCACGCCGGCCTCGGTCTTGTGTGGCAGATCCGGCGACATGGCTTTTAACGCTACCGGTCGAGCAATTTCAACGGCCAATGCTCTAGCTTCCGCCGCGCTGCGGGCAAGCCCGCCGCGCGGCACCGCCAGACCGCAACTTTTAAACAGTTGCTTGGCCTCGACCTCGGTCAATACTTTGCGATCCTGTTTTTTTGCCTGGGCGATGATCTTTTCCACTTCAGCTCCGGCGGCAATGCTGGCTTGCTGCGCCAAGCCGGTTTGCCGTAAAAGGAGCCGATTGCGCGCTTCGACGAAACGAGCCATTTTGCCGAGCGCGCGGATGCCTCGTGCTGGTTCGGGAAACACCGGCACACCGGCGCGCACCAAGCTCTTCCAGATCTCCGCTGCGGGCAACGGAAACCATGTCACCATGACGAGCTTGTCGGTGTTGGCGGCGACTTGAGCCATGTCGTTTGCAAGTTTCTCATGGGCCCCCGGTACGATGCCGTAAAAAATCACCAGATTATCGACGTTCGGATCTTTGATGATGACCTCTGCGGCTTGCCTCAGCAGCTCGGGGCGTGCGACCGCTTCGGCCGTGACGTCCATCGGATTCGCGATCGACGCAAACGGCGGCATGATTTTTCTTAGTTCTTCTTTGGTCGCATCGGTCAGATCCGCAAATTCCAAACCCGCCTCAGCGCCGATGTCGGCCATCAAGATTCCCGCCGCTCCGGAGATCGACACGACTTGCACCCGCTTACCGCGAGGCCGTCGCGCGACCTGGGCAATGATCGCGAGATCAAAAAGCTCGTCCAAACTTTCGGCGCGCAACACGCCATTCTCGTTAAATACCGCCTGATAAACTTCATCGGCGCCGGCGAGCGATCCGGTATGGGAGACGCTGGCCTTGGCGCCTGCTTCGGAGCGGCCCGTCTTCATGATGATGAGCGGCTTATCGAGCATCAGCGCTCGGCGCGCGCAGGTGCGGAACGCCGCGCCGTCGCGGGCGTCTTCGAGATAGCCCAAAACCAGGCGAACTTCCGGGTCTTCCAGAAGGTATTGCAGATAATCCGTAAAGCTCAGCACGCATTCGTTACCGGTGGTGATCCAGTAGCGAAACCCCAAAGCCCGCTCACGCGCCGCCCCAAGAATATAGGAGCTCAACGCGCCGCTCTGGCTCACGAATGCCGCCGGCCCGGCTTCCGGAAATCCGCCATGAAGACCGACGCTGAAAGAGGCCGTTACTTTTTCCGGCACATAAACAAACCCGGAACAGTTGGGACCGCAGACGGCAATGCCATACTTCGACGCCACCCGCTGCAAATTGTCCTGCAGCTCGATGCCTTCGCCGCCCACTTCGGCGAATCCGGAGCTGATGATCGCGGCGGCTTTCACGCCTTTGGCGCCGCAGGCGGCGAGCGCCTCGGGCACCGCGGAAGCGGGTAAGGTAATCACTGCCAGATCCACTTCGCCCGGCACGTCGGAGAGAGTTGCGAAACAACGCAGCCCGGCAATCTCCTGGTACTTCGGGTTGATCGGATAGAGCCGGCCGGCATAGCCGAATTCGCGAAAATACCGAACCGGTCTGCCGCTGAGCTTGTTCTGCTCGGTGGACGCGCCGATCAACGCTACGGAACGCGGGTGAAATAATTTTGCGAGATCCATCGGGCCCTGTGTAACCACGAAGCACACGAAGGTCACGAAGATTCGAGCGTGATTTTTGCTTCGTACTCTTCGCGCCCTTCGTGGTGAACTGTCTTCACCGCTTGCCGGCTCTTTGCGCCAACCACGAAGCCGGGACGAAGTCTTTCAGTTCAAGACGATCCAGAACATTCTTGGGAACTCGGTGGCGCGGAGTGAAACTGCCTAGCAGCGGCTTCGCCGTGGCGTCGATTCCCATTTTCGCCGTTACGCCGTCCTTTAAATCGGAAGGATCCAAATCGGAGCCGCCGACGTTGCTGACGATCATGACATCGCGGTCGGCCTGGCAGCGCGTGCCGACGGCCCACTGCACGCGCTGGTCGTTGAAGATATCGATATCGTGGTCGACGACGATCACGTGCTTCATATACAAGTCGGCGCCGAGGACCGCCAGGATGGCGTTTTTCCCCTGCCCCTCGGTTTTTTTCTCGATCGACACATAAACCGTAAACGGCGCGGGGATGCGCACCGCTTTGACGGAAGGCACCATCGCGCGCACGGCGCGGTAGAGATTCGCCTCGATCGGCGTGGTCGAAAGCATCAGGTGATCGAGATGTCCGACGGAGATGTCCTGGAAGATCGCGTCGCGCCGATGGGTTACTGCGCGCACCTTTAAGACTTCGCGCTCGCGCTCGCCCAGGCTATATCCGGTGAACTCGCCGAAAGGGCCTTCGGCCGTGCGCTCGTGCGGCAGGATTTCACCTTCGATGATCATCTCCGCATGCGCCGGTACGAGAACGTCGGAGGTCTCGCACTTGACGAGCTCCAGAGGCTCGCC
>Ga0210114_1000319_pt1 | contig 12430 bp, 16 predicted proteins | sample MayberryNW_TuleA_FD_185524 | JGI IMG/M metagenome (GOLD analysis project Ga0210114, IMG submission 185524) | Wetland microbial communities from San Francisco Bay, California, USA, that impact long-term carbon sequestration - MayberryNW_TuleA_D2... | ecosystem: Environmental > Aquatic > Marine >...
TATTTAACCTCTCTGAAATCTTCTCTAATTGTATTAACATTTCCGAAAATTTTTGTGTAGATATATTATTATTAAGTAATTCACGGTTATTTTCAAATTTTTTGACATCATCATGCAAATATTTTAAATAATTTTTGATACTGTTTTTTCTCTCATCGACGAGTTCTGACAAATCCCAATGTCCTAGCTTTGGTTTTTGTAATAAATTCATAGTATATAAAAAAATTATTTTCTTGTATTAATAGTTATCAATTCAGTGTATCTTAGTCTAATTGTTAAGTTTGTTGAATTACGATTATAAATCTTATTACAAGTATATTATACCGTTAATTAAGAAATTATTACTATATGAATCAAATATTATTTTATAGAATAATTTATCTCAAATCTTCCAACAAACTATCGTCACGATAATTATTTGGATCCAATCTAAATCCTTTTGTATTTTCGTAAGGAATGTCACTTAATTTAAGATGGTAGTCCAGATTTCGCCTTTTAAATTGCTTCGTAAGCCATAAAACGAATCGCTGTTCAAAGGTTATACCTTCTTCACCGGAAATTTCCGGAAAATTTACTATCAATTGTTCCATAAGGGAAAGGTCGAAATATATGTTGAAGAAATCCCATCCTAAAGCAGCGCCATTAGATGAAACTTCACAATTAATTTCCGAGCTAACCGAAAATTGTAAATACTCTATGAATTCAATAATTTTTTTTCTTTCTTTATCAAAATTCAAACAAGAGCCAGATATTACAATACTTGGCGGTTTTTCCGCGAATTTTTTCAATACTGTATTTACAGAATTAGAATATAAAAACAAAGCTAAAAATTATTTATTATTTACATTGTTTTTAAAATTGGTCTAATAAATATTAAGACATGTACTGTGAAATCTAATAATTGTAATTGGTCACTCAAATAGACGTAAAATATTCTTTAGGTTTTTAGTTATTAAGAACGAAAATGACAATAAATAATTCAACAGAATCAATGAATTCATTAATATTATTAACACTTCTAGGATTTTAGTATGCAAGAATACTGAGAATGAGTCTCTCATAAATGTCGCGATAAGATATTTTATGAATGTTCAATTATATACATCTTCTATGATTATTTATATCTTAATTACTTCTAATTCAATACCCTTAACTAGATTCATTATTCTTTGTTTTTCATTGCCTAAACCCTTTTGATCAATTATTATATGTGTCACCTTTTCATAACATTTTGAGATCATTTGATTTAGCATTGCTTGATCAATATTTACTAAATCGTATTTACTTGCTATATGACCTATCCCATATTCAGTATTAAGTATTAATTTGTTAAATTTTGAACCATAGTGAGTTCCTCCTAATCCTATTCCAATATATTTTGAATTAGAAATCTTTTTTGTTAATGTATCTAATAAAGAATCACATACGAATGATGCATTCTCAATACTACTCCATTGATCTTCAGAGGAACCTATTTCAACAAAAATAATAGGTTTTTTTATACTAGTGGGACCGTGATGTGTTGTTTCTATAGTAATGTCACACAAAGGAACTTTTTCTCTTAATTGAAATATTTTTATAAGGTAAGTCTTTTGTAGCGATGGATATGCAACTCCTAGCTCAAATTTATTTCCACCATAAGAATTTGTAAAATAATTTCCTGTAAAATGACATGTCAAAGATGGAATCTTGCTTTTTGATTGATGTCTTGAAAGAAAAATCAAAGCATCGGTTTTGTAACCTCTGGTATCTACGTTATCAGCATATATCAAAGGGGTTTTAGATACAAGCATAGAAATATTATCGTACATAGAAGAAGTAAAATAGAAATCTTTTATTTCTTTGAATTTTTTGTATTCTTGTAAATATTCTATCATTGTTTTACTCGCTGGATCCATTTCCGATGTGATTAAGGTAAACAACATATTGATCAAATAATCCAAAAAAGTATAATATTATAGTAATTATTTCCATTGTTAAATTATTAAATTTGGATCCAAAACATTTAACATTAACGCAAAATACTTTACAGTATGAGTAATTGGGAAGAAAGTAATCAAGATGATCGCGATGATTTAAGTATTCTTACATTTCCCAATATAAAATACCTGGTAGAAGGTTTAAATGTATTGCTCCAAACTAATCTGGATGGTGAAAAGAGATCTCAGGTTATTAATTTAAGAGAAAAATTAATCAATAGATCCAGTTCAATCATAAATGATTTTAATTAATTATTAAATTTACTTTTGAATCCTTATTGTGATTTCCGATCTTTTACAGTATCTCGTAAGTGAGTTAAGGATCGAATTTGACCACCATTGATTTTTTTATACAAAGACCAATATATTTCACGGTTAACATCATTTCTATCTTTTAATACTTTCAAATGGTATCTCATTGCTCTTATTTTTTTTACGTACAACTCTTTTTTTCCTGTTCTTGCTGTTTTACGGCCCTTCTTTGACCCAGCACCTGTTCCATGTTTCTTTTTTATTTCCAATTTGGCTTTAGCTTTACCTCGAGAGGTCCCTTTGGGCTTGGATGTCCATATAACACCATTTTTAATTAAAGATCGTATATCTTCTCTTGTTATAGAATCGGCTATATCATCTAGCTTATCTGGCTCGAATTTAACCCTATTAGAACCAACATTTAGCATCCTAGCGACTAATTCTCGTTTCTTTTTAAGATTTACAACCAATATCTATTCATTCTCCTTTTCTTGAGACTTATTTTGTGGTTTCGAGTCTTTCCCTGGGTTCAACACTTTAAATCCCAATTCAGCTGCTCTAGTCAAAATTTGTTTTCTCTTAAATTTTCCAACAATATGACCTATTCTTACTGCATCTTTTTTGGTATCTAAGAATAGAAGATTATTAGTATTATATACTAAATTATCAGTATATCCTGATGGATGAAGCCCCCTACCGAGTTTTGGACCTCTATATCCAACTTTCACTAATTGAGGAACTCCAGAAACTTGTCGTCTCATTTTATTATCTTTCCCTTTGGGCTTCCTCCAGTTTTCTGCAAGCCTATCATATCTCCAGCTTTCTTGTCTTACGAATTTAGGTCGATGTTCTGATACTTTTTTCCGTTTTTCTAGCAGTTCCTTATTAATAACCATGAGTAAGCAGTAAATAGAATTTTAAATTTCAATAAATACGTTTCCCTCTAAAGTTAGAAGATGTAATTAGGAAATATCTTAAAAAATATTAAATAGCATAAAGGTTAATAATTACAAAAAAAAATATATTTATGGGAAAATATGAATTACCTGCAGTACCGTACAATTACGATGCACTAGAACCATATATTGACGCCAGAACAATGGAAATACATCATACAAAACACCATCAAACATATACAGATAAACTTAATGCAGCACTTGAGAAATGTCCTACTGAAATCCAAGAAAAAGATATAGTGGAAATATTATCCAATCTTGATCAAGTTCCGGCTGATCAAAAAAGTGCAATCAACTTTAATGGAGGAGGATTTGATAATCATCGAATATTCTGGCATAACATGAAAGCAAACGGAGGAGGAGAACCAACCGGTTCTATTGCTGATGCAATAAAATCGTCATTTGGAAGTTTTTCCGAATTTAAAGAAAAATTTTCATCTACTACGGTCTTAATTCAAGGTAGTGGTTGGGGTTGGCTTGTTTATAATCCATCCACCAATAAAGTAGAATACAAATCAATGCCAAATCAAACAAGTCCTAGAACAGAAGGTTTGATACCTCTTTTAGGATGTGATGTATGGGAACATGCATACTACCTCAAGTATCAGAACAAACGACCTGACTACATTTCTGCTTGGTGGAATGTTATTAATTGGGAGGACGTTTCGCAACGTTATGATAAGGTCACGAAATGAAGAATCCTTCCTTAATTATTTTTATACTAAATCAAGTATAATGTTAAACTATACGAAAATATGAAATTATTTTATTAATAAATAATTTGAATGTTTGATAATCATTACTATCCGATGTGAATTCTATATGAAATATATTATTATTTTTTAGAAATATATATTCATCCTTCATTATAACTAAGCCAGGTTGTGGAGAAAATGAATATTGTATATATTTATTTATTTTAGAAGTATCTTCTATATTGGATATTTTTATATTTAATATAGTTTTATTTAGTTTTTCTAAATATGATTTAAAGTGGTTAGAAAAAGTGTCTTCTGGATCTAGAATTTTTAATTTAATAGTAAAATACTCCTGAAATGCATCTACAGGAGATTTTAATGGAGATATGAAACTAGTTATTATAAAGAGATCATTATCAGAAAACTGATCTTTAAATTCAACATATGTCCAATCGGATGGATACATTAATTCCAGAGAATGGTTTTTATTTTGATATAGTTTAAAATCGTTTGTAGATAGTTCCGCAAAAATTTGATTAAAATTAAATAGTAATAACAAAAAAGATTGTAATAATATGACAGACCAAAATAAATTCATTTATATTCTTTACAAATTAATAATTTTGGTACAATTTTTATGGAACGAATACTCCAAAGATTATTTGTTAGGTATAGAATAGAAAATTTAGGTAAGAGATACTTCAATATAGACATCATCAGGTATTCTCAATCTCATAAGTTGTCTAATAGCTTTGTCATCTGCTCCTAAATCAATTACTCGTCTATGTATCCTTAATTCGTATTTATCCCATGTATTTGTTCCTTGTCCACAGGGAGATTTCCTTGTTACTACTTTCATTTTTTTTGTAGGCAGTGGATAAGGACCTTTTAAATTTATACCACTTTTTTCACCTATTCCTTTTATTTCAGAACAAACACCTTCTAATGTATAAAGATTGGTGCTTGTTAATTTTATTCTAGCTTCCTGGGGCATTGTAAGATTTCACTTTTACTTCTTTTCGTATTTTTCTGTAATTGATTTGATAACTCCAGCGGCTATTGTAGTACCCATATCCCTTAATGCAAATCTCCCTATTTCAGGAAATTCTTTGAAAGTTTCTATTGCAAGAGGCCTAACTGGTCTGATTCTTACAATTGCTGCATCTCCCGTTTTAAGAAATTTTGGTTTTTCTTCCAATACTCCACCAGTTTTAGGATCAATTTTGGCAACAAAATCAGATAAAGTCGCTGCGACTTGAGCTGTATGAGCATGTAATACAGGAGTGTAACCAGGTGCCATAGCAGTAGGATGGTGAATTACTATTATTTGAGCTTCAAATTCTTTAGCGACACTTGGAGGCTTATCTGGATGGCCTATAACATCCCCTCTATGGATAGATTTTTTGTCAATTCCTCTTAAATTAAAACCTATATTATCACCAGCTTCGGCGGAATTCATCTGGGTATGATGGGTTTCTATAGATTTGACTTCTCCTGTTACTCCTGCAGGCATGACTATCACCTTATCATTAGCCTTAACAACACCTGTTTCCACTCTACCTACTGGAACAGTCCCTACACCTGTAATCGAATATACATCTTGAATTGGAATTCTCAAAGGTTTCCCAATCGGTTTTTCTGGAGGATCAAAAGAATCTAGTGCTTCTAACAAAGTAGGCCCTTTATACCATCCCATATTTTCAGATTTTTTGGCTAAATTATCACCTTTCCATCCCGATACTGGGACAAAATTCACTTTACTAGTATTATAACCTACCATTTTTAGCATTTTTTCTGCAATTCCTTTAACTTCATTAAATCTTGCTTCTGAATAATTAGAATCATCCATTTTATTTAATGCAACTACTACTTGTCCTACTCCCAATGTTCTGCATAGAAATGCATGTTCTCGTGCTTGACCTCCTGGTTCAGTTGCGGCTTCTGTTTCTCCGGGTTTTGTAGAAACAACCAGTATAGCCACATCAGCTTCTGAGGCACCTGTTATCATATTTTTGATAAAGTCCCTATGACCAGGGGCATCAATTAAAGTAAAGAAGAATTTTGTAGTTTCAAATTTTTGAAAAGCTAAATCTATGGTAATTCCTCGATCTCTTTCGTCCTTAATACTATCTAAAACCCATGCGTATTTGAAAGTGTCACCCTTACCTGTAGCTTCTGATTCCTTTGCAAATTGTTCTATAGTTCTTTGATCAATAACTCCTAAGTCAACCATTAAATGGCCGACAATTGTAGATTTACCATTATCTACATGTCCTGTAACCACGAGATTCATATGTGGTTTCTTACTTGAGCTCATATACGGAAGGAGTATTCAACTGCTTTATTTATATTTCGATTACCAAAAATTGGATTTTATACGAAGAGATTATAAAAAATGTATTTTGCTATAATAAACAATTACAGTAAAATACATTAATAGTAAACGATTACATATTTTTTAGTTGAATAATTATAAAAAACTTTCCGATAATGAAGTTGAAACTAAATTAAAAGAAACAAAAAACTGGAAAATCGAGAATAATAAATTATGTAAATCTTTTGAATTTAAAAATTTTATCCAAGCTTTTGGTTTCATTACAAAAATAGCATTAGAATCAGAGAAATTAGATCACCATCCAGAACTATTTAATGTTTTTAACAAAGTAAATATTTTTTTATCTACACACGAAATTAATGGGTTAAGTGAATATGATTTCTTATTGGCAAAGAAAATTGATAGCCTTTAAGAATTCACAATTATTATTACTAATTAATTAATTATTAATAAATATTAGAATAGACTCTGACTTACGCAGTAAAAACTAGAAGTAGGATTATCTATTTGTTTTATAAATTAGATTTGAAAGAAATAAAACATCCACCATTGTATCTATCTACTCTTATATTTGTACTTTCTTCCCAACTCATTTTACGGAATACTTTCATTGTATTAGTGATATTTAGAGATTAGAATAAGTTATGGTTCTGTTTGGAATTGGATACAAAGGTTTGTTTATATTCTGTCTATAAACTTAAAAGAACTTCTACTTTCATAATATATGCAACTGTTGTTAAGATTGATAGCGAACACTTTGGGTATAGATTAGTATAGAACCAATACAATATTCTGAGCTTGAAATCTGTATTTCAGCAGAAAGAATGCTGGTTGCTGAAAAATTTATCAGAACATAAGTTGAAAAATATGGAAAACATACTGTATATATTGATGGATAGGCATGACATGATGAAGCGTGTCATGTCTTATTATGAAACACTATTTACATTCTTCTTAGAGAAAAGTTTGGTATTAAGAGTCAATCAATACTTCAAGTACGAACCAAGAGTTCAGATGATTACTCTCTATTTATCAGAAATAAGGTAACTTATTACATATATATGAATGAATAGAATTCTTTGTATATATGTAAAAGATACCAAAGCGAAATAGGAAATGCAATAGCTTCTGGAAAGAAAAATTTCTTTAACCTGACAAAAATCGAGATACTGAAATATATATATTAAGAAAAGTTAGCAAAAAAAAGACCTTGTTAGGATATAAAATGCTAATAAATTTGCTCTCTTTATATATTATGTTTTTTACATGTTGGTATATATGACAATTACCAGGCTAATATGACCATTATCAGTACAAATAATAAAAAGAAATTTTGATAATTACTTTTCCCTCATTCAAAGTGATGAATGTAATATATTTCATGTATATAACTGGATACAATGCTTTGTCTCTACGTATAATGATACGATATTTAACAAGAATTATTTTAGTAACGAATTGAATGAAAGAGGTGAATATATCCTAAATTAAGAGCATGATAATACCTGAATATTATATATCTGCATATAATGAGAATTCGTGTGGATGAGGCCTTAAGGTAACTTCTCTATATTCATTTGTTGAATGCTCTATCAATCTATCAATTACTGATCCATCGAATAGAGGTTTAAGAAACTCTCTATCACAATCCAAAGCATGAGATGCGTCCAATAAACTAGTTGGTAATTGTTTTATTCCAAGTTGACGCCTTCGTTTGGATGTCATTTTGAAAATATCTTCATCAATAGGATCGCCAATAGATGTTTTTTTCTTTATTCCATCTAAACCAGCTGCAACGATACAAGAAAAAGCTAGATACGGATTACACGAGGGGTCAGGAGCACGAAATTCGATTCTTTTCATATTTGCAAATTTTTCTCCTCTAAAATGTCCTGGAATACGTATGATAGCTGATCTATTGCTAGTACTCCAAGCAACATATACAGGAGCTTCGTATCCTGGAACTAATCGCCTATATGAATTGGTTGTGGGCGCTACAATCGCGGCAAGAGCAAAAGAATGATCTAATATGCCTCCACAAAAATATCTAGCTAATTCAGAAATTTCAGCATATTCATCATTTAGATCAAAAAACAGGTTAGAATTATTATTCCAAAGACTGATATTTACATGTAATCCCGACCCATTATCAAGTGCGATTGGCTTTGGCATCATAGTAGCTATCATGTTATGTTTCTTGGCAACATTTTTTACAATGTATTTATAACTTTGGACCGAATCCGCTGCATTCACTAATGTATCATATCTTATATCTATTTCACACTGTCCAGCTGTTGCAACTTCATGATGATGTGCATCACATGCAATACCAAAATTATTGCTAAGAATGTCTACACATTCATTACGAAAATCTATTAAACTATCTCCTGGGGCACTGGGAAGGTATCCTTCTTTTAGATTAAGGGCATAACCAGATCCATCAGATGCCCAAGGAGATTCTTTCGAAATTATTTCATAACTTTGACCACGATAAGGAGTAAGAGTATTTACTAACAATTTATCAAAAACAAAAAATTCTACTTCTGGTCCCCAATATGATATCGCATAACCATTCTCATTAACATATTTCTCAGCTTTCTTTGCAATACCTCGCGGATCCCTCAAAAATTGTATTCTATTAGAGCCTCCTCTTAAAATATCGCAAATCAATCTGCACGTTTTGTATTTATCTATCCAAGGAATTATAGCATAAGTAGAAGGGTCTGGTCTAACGATTAAATCAGATTCATGGATCTCAGTAAATCCATGAATTGAAGAACCATCAACTTTTGGTAATCCATTTTCAAAATCGGTTTTTTTAAACATATTTGCAGAAATAGTAATATGATGAAACTTTCCAAATAGTCCAGTAAATTGTAAATCTATAAATTTGATATCATCCTTTTCTAATTTATCCATAACGTCATCAGTGCTAAAATTTTGGTGTTCAATTCTACCTTCAATAATCCTATATGGCAAATCAGTTGGTAATAATTAAGGATCTCATAATTAAGGTTTTCAGAAATTTAAATAAAAAAATTATTTATAACTTGATTCAGATACCATATTAAATTAATGTCTGATAATTTGGAAGAGTACTTAACACTAGAAATGGCATATAATATTCTTTTAAAAGAATATCAAATTTCTTCTTTACAAGAAATACCTTATGATACATATCAGAGATTAGCTATTACAATTGGAAATTTAAAAGCAAAAGAGTATAACGTTATTGAAAATAAAATCGTACAGAAAACTATTGAAAATTTATCTATAATATCAAATCTTTTACTTCAAACTAGAATAGAAAAAATCATGATAGGAAATATAAATTCTAATTTAGAGATAGGTTATTCGAAAATGACAGATGAAGAAAAATTTATTATCGATGGAGAAATTCAGTCAAAAAGAAATAAAAAAGAAATAACGACCTTAATATCAAACGGTCAGTCAAAGATTTTAGAAAAAATTATAGGTAGAATTAAACAAAAAAAATTACTAATTATGTTTATAAAGCCAATGGAGCAATTTGTCGGAGTTGATATGTACAAGTACGGCCCTTTTAAAGTTGGTGATCTCGCAAACTTACCCTTTGAAAATGCATTATCTCTTGTTAATAATAAAATAGCAAGCGAGATTGCCCCTATATTTGATTAATATTTAATTGAAAGGAAAGAAAAATATTATGAATTATATTCATTAAATTATTGACACATAATGAAATAGATATTGATCAGTTTATTTTACTTACAATTTATCCTAGTATTTCACTATTCGGAATTACATTTTTGGCAAAACAGGCTAAGTTAAGATCAGCTATCCAATACTGTTTACAGGCTTTTACAAGTATTGTTTTTTCAATTACCTATCTAATTTTTATTCCTAATGGAGGAGCCCAAGGGTTAGCATTAGTGTTACTATTGTTTAGTGGTATCTTACTATTGATGGCTAGAAAACATACAATTCATCCTGAAGAAAATGATAAATCTTCATCTTCTAGAGAAGTCCCATTTACTTAAATGTACTTTTAATAGAGACATATTATAATAAAATTTAAATCAGAATAAAATAATATTTAATAATCAGAATTACTGGCAAAATTTATTAGTATTTGTTTATGTAGTGTCAGTATTTTCGTTTTTCTTTCCTTCGTTTTCCTTTAAATTATCTTGATATGAGGATACTAAAACAACGTTATCATCAAGAGACATTCGTACACGTACTTTTCTTGGTGGATGTGTTTTGCCTTGTTTCCATATTTCTTTATTTAACTCTTGATCGATTTTTATATTTTCATTTTTCATATGACGTTTGGCAAACTCCTTAATCATATTAATCACTCTATCAGTTCTTCGATACTGAGGAGTTAACCAAGCCTTACTTAAATTTATTGTAAATACATGAGTTGCATTCTCATCAGATTTTGACATATTCATAAATCACCATTCTTTATCCTACGTTGACATCGGATCTTCTCCAGAGTCTACGTTTTGGATTGGATCGAACTTGTCTATGCGTCCTAATAATAACCCATGCGGGCACAGGCCTATTCTGTTTGATTTTCCTAATCAATCTTTTTTTTCTAGATGTATTCTTACGGGCGGCCATTTTATTAAAAAGATGCTATTTCTCACTTTTAAGTGTTGAGATGTACTATTCAAAAGATAAATGGTTGATATATAAAATAATATAAAAGTAAATCAATTTATAAATATGGTAAATCTCTGTAATATTTGTTTTGAATTCTTCAAGTCAGGTAAAAATATAAAAAATATCGCTAATGTTAAAATTGTAGAAAAGAACCAATGTAATGGATTACACCATAAAAAACTAATAGATAGTTTTAAAACATAATATAATCTTAATCAGTTATTGTTATAATCACATTCTTCACAATGATCATAAGTATCACCATCGAGATGATTAAAATGTGTTTTACAAGATCGACATGTATGGTGAACCTCTGTAAATCCATCAGAAGCTTCGAAATCAGAGTATTCTAAATCTTTACTTTTACACTGTATGCATCTACAACTACAAAACATACAAAATAAATAAATAACTTTGTATAAATTAGTTTTTATATCTATATAATCCAACAAATTATGGATCAAATATAACTTAGTATAACCACATATAGAACTGTAAAATTATTCATTAACAAATTTATTCCGAATTTTCTTTAAAATAAGCCTTCACCAAAAAGTGAATACTGAGAAGAGCCAGTTACCTTGACTTTAATTATTTGTCCAACATTTAGGTTTGATGTATCTGTGTTATTTATGACGACTGATTTATATGCATAATTTCTTCCCTGGACTAGTGTATTTTTTATTTCATCAATATATACCTCACCAATCCAACCCTCCCAGAGAGTATTTCTTCTTCTTGATATATCACAAGAAAGACCATGTAAAATTGTAGAACGAAGTTTTCTTTGATTAGAAGATATATTCTTTAACCTTGACGATACTGTGCCTGATCTTTGACTGTATTTTGATATATTTATAATATCTGGTTCAGTTTCTCTAATTAAATCGATTGTCAATTTAAAGTCTTCCTCAGACTCATTTGGAAAACCTACTATAACATCTGTTGCTATTGTAATTTCAGGGATAGATTTTCGAAACTCATATACAGCCTTTTTAAAAATTTTAACATCATGGCCTCTATACATCTGTTTTAAGATTTTATTACTGCCACTTTGAACTGGTATATGTAAGAATTTGAATATTTTGTCTTCTTTTTTATATACTGAAATAAGATCATATAAAATCTCCGTTAAATACATTGGATTCAACATCCCAATTCGAAGTTTATAATTTCCTTCTAACTGAGTACATAATTTTAATAATTCAACCAAATTTGAGTTTATATCCTTACCATAACAACCGTTGTCAGTTGAGGTTAACCATATTTCATTACTGCCATCTTTAATATCATGTTTTATTTGACTAATTATTGAGCCAGGTCGATAACTTTTAAGATTACCCTTTGAAATTTTGGTCTGACAAAATGAACAATTACTCAAACAACCTGACGCTATCTCTACAATACTAATAGATTTATTTATTCGTAAAGTGGGTAGGTTTACTTTTTCAGCAGATGAGTCATCAAGAAATACAGCTTTATTGTTTGAGAATGTAAGATCAATAGCTTCAACTGATTTATCTAAAGAATTTGGACCTAATAAGCTAACGTTGGGATTAA
>Ga0210114_1000322_pt1 | contig 12367 bp, 20 predicted proteins | sample MayberryNW_TuleA_FD_185524 | JGI IMG/M metagenome (GOLD analysis project Ga0210114, IMG submission 185524) | Wetland microbial communities from San Francisco Bay, California, USA, that impact long-term carbon sequestration - MayberryNW_TuleA_D2... | ecosystem: Environmental > Aquatic > Marine >...
ACCATGAAATAATGTACGTATAATGTTTTACTTCGTTTACTAATAGACATAACTCTCTGCAGATACTAGGTTCAAATTCCGATTGGATAATGCAATGCGATATACTTCGCAAGCTCATTTAAGCTCAGGATGAAGAATCGAAGTTGTGAAGAGAATAGTGATCGGAGAGCGACCGTGCAATAAGAGCATTCTTGCAGCAACAACAGTTGCATTTTTTCTCGTTATAATGATCCCAAATTACAATGTATTGGCCTATACAGAGCATGGGGAAGAAGATAAACCAACTTCAGATACTATGTTTTTCAGAGTATTAAAAGGAGATCTGAATGTATGTTCACCTGACTTCAAATACAATATAACAGTATGTCAGATGGTTATGAAAGAAGAGGAACTTTTGCCATCTGTCGGTGAGGTTACTAACAGTACAAACTCTTCTAATACTTCAAATACTATAAACAGCACAAACAGCAGTAGTTATCCCCCGTTGTCAGTTAATCCTGAAATGGTAGTCAATGAAGAAGAACTGCAACAGCTGTTGACTAATAGTTCTTTGGGCACATTTGAAGGAGGTGAAGGTGGAAGACAGAATGGTACTGGATCTAGCCATAATAATGATACGCAACCCGCGAGCGTAGGGAAAATATATGTTGACGAATATCCACAATATGAACCTCTGGTTAGTGAACAGCCACTAGAAGGGGAGATTACCATCGACAATTCTTTGCAGAGCCCCTGGCAAAACAACAAACAGCCACTATTCGCGAATAATCAGACATTATCAAATGGAGTTCATGATCTAGAAGCGCCAGAGCTACCGAACGACGCCTTACGCCAACAGAATGATCATCAAGATTCCATGTTAACCCATGATGGCTCCAAATTGCACGATGATAGTAATAATTCCAAAGCAGACACAAGCAATTCCTACAGCAGCATTCCTATAGGAATGTCATGACCTCTCAGAAACTAATCACTGAGCTGAGGCAAACTCAGTGAAAACGTTCTATTATATTTTGCTTCAGCATAATGAATTCTTGCTCAGTTAATACCCCTTCGCTTTTCAATTTAGCTATCTTGAAGAGCTCATCGGCTGGTGAATCCACTGTAGAAAAGGAGGCAAATATATGCTCATTTGGATCGGTGATACGTTGCTGATCTTCAGACAAGAGCTCCCATTTACTTATCATTGCTCGGACTATCTTGACTAATCGTACAGCCTTACCATTAGGAAGGTGTTCAATTATCCATTCAATTTCATTCCCGGTAACTCCATATTGACCTATTGCAGTCAGACCATTCACGCCCTGCATTCGATTCACTTTCAACTTAACCCTGGATGAAATAATACCCTCTTTGTGAGCGATATCGGTAATTATTGTGTATGGTATTCCAATGTTGTTCTCCTTCAAACCATGCAATGAGATATCTCGGAGAATTATTCTTCTGTCGGTAGCATAAATAATGTTAGATGAGAACGGAAGACCTACGAGTCTTATTTTGCTCTGTGCTATAACTAATAGTACTTTTTCATCTACCTCTAGCATACCACTTATCTCAGTAATTCTGTACAAATCACCTTCGTCCTTGATCGGCATCACTGTACTCGTAGGGTCGGCGTCGATATTGATTACTCTCTTAGTTCTCAAACCGAAGAGCACGCGCAATATCCTTCCAGTCCACTATTTAAGCAGAAGACCATGATGCTATGCACAATAAGGCCAATAATAGCTGTGTATTGAATACTGCATTTTCGTGCTCCATAATGTAATGTATGGAATCCTAGCAAGTGCATAATGGGCCACAGAGGGACTAGAACAGCACCAAATGTTACGATTGAACGGAAGTTCGCGGCCGAGATCAAGTCATGTGTGGTTTGGAGAGAGCTACTACTCGTGTTTTATCCGACTGTCTAATTTACTACAATTACGTACGCCCATATGGGTGGTTCGAGAATATGACACCGGCTGAGAAATGTGGAATCACTGTCGATTGTGAGAACAAGAGGAAAAGGTTGATACAGAATGTTTAGAGAAAGTGGCGTTCAATGAATAAATTAGCATTTGGGATTCATAATCTCAGATTTGGAAACAAAAACTGTGATTATGATAGTTATAATACTAATTGCTTCTGCCCTAGGAATAGGGATTGCCATTGGTTTGTCTTATGCAGAAGTAATAAATCCTCAACCATATGCCACGTCAACAATCTCATGGATTGCTGCGGGGATCGGTGTGATAACGTTGTTCTGGGGTCTTGGCAAAAGTGCATTAGAATCACTTGGGAAACCACGACTAGAATATGGTGGAAGATCGACTAAGAGTTATGGACATGAAACCTATAATGGCAGATATTCTTACATCAATTATCTTTTAGAAATAAAGAACAAAGCTCATGGTATAGAAGCTGAAGATTGTAAAGCTACTCTTAGTGTATCAAATACACAGATCGATAGACAATACATAGTGTGGGAAAGTGGGGAGATAAGCATTCCGATCGGTCATGATGAATTATTAAAATTATTCACAGTACGAGAATTTTATTTAGATAATAAATTAGATTCGAAGAAAATTCTTTTTCATATTAATGAAATGGAGTATGCTGAGGTAGACAACAAATCTATATTCGTAAAAATTCAATCAAAAAATGCACAGTGTCCGTCTAAAGCGTATAGCGCCAAGATTAATGATGTGATTGCAACTAGCAGGTCCAGGAGTTGATAACCCTATTCCGTAGCCGGATGCCCATCTGGAGGCAAAACCTCGCACTGTCAACCAATGGTTCATTCAATGGCTCATACATCCATTAACTCGGCTCATTTATCTGACAATTGTTACGAGTAGGCGCCAGAATAAATAGCTAGCTTCTTATTCCACCAGCAGGGACATTCGACATGTTCAATTGCAAGGCGATTACAGTAACAAAGATAGGACGACTTGATGCGGGAGCGAAAGAGAAAAAGTAATGCGGGGTTTGAAGATAGCTGGCGACATCAGACTGTGTTTAGGCATTGCAAACATGACTCCGGCTGAGAACAGTAGTATCAATGTCGAAAGAGAAAACAAATGTGTGACGTTATTTTTAAAATGCAACGAAAAATAGCGGTTCATGAGTATTTGGACTGAATCAAATAAATTATTGGTAGTAGATTTCCAATCAGATGGTGGTGCCAAGGCGATTGACTACAAGATGTATTGAATGTCAAGGTGGAATGATGGAAGGCGAATTCCAAGCAATTCCCACTGAAGTTGAATTACCATTATTTCAAAAAATAGATCCAACCACATACATGCCACAAATCATGAGAAAGTATCACTATTACGAAGTATATGTATGTAACAATTGTGGAAGTTTGAAGATGTTTCTCAGATAAATTGACTGCTCGTTAAGGATGCACGGCATCTTAGTTGGATCTTGCGGATGACCCAATGACCGTTGGAATGGAGATACTCTGCTATTCTACTGAGTGTTAGCAAAATCTTGCTCGGGTTGCGCCGAACTGAATAATCTCTGCTTTAGCCTGTGACATGTTATATAACAAAATTCTACTACTATTCAATATCGTTGAACGTTCTGAACGAGGTACATAAGGGAAAGCGATCTGGCGTCTTTAACTATAGCTTGTTCATTCACTATCATTTGGCAGGCTGAGCGTGAAACCTTATTGAACAGCTGTATACCGACGCAACCGTAGACAAAATTGTACACAACTTTTTCAAACTGTATACCTCTACCCTCAGAGTGGCCTATGTTAGCTAGTAACTAATAGAATCAACAGAACTGTAACCAACAATACTATTACTTCAATTGCCTTTATCAAGATTGAAAGTTAGTACGGGTGCATTTCTGTCGTGAACTGGGTGTTGTTGCAACTCGCTGTATTCCGGTTGAAAACTACCGAAAACTGTTGCGAGTTAAGCGGGAAAAAAAACTATAGCTCAAATGCAGAATATGTGTTCACTTCGCTAGAAGATGCTCAGAAAGCAGCGGAAGCGTTCATTCACAAAGAGGTGATGTTATATAAGTTCAGCTTATTGGAAGAAGAGCATGCTGAAAGAGTTTTAGCAGTGGTTTAGAGCTCCATCCACACTATCAGCGAATGCAGAATTTCAAATCAGGTGTCAGAACCTATATGGGTGTATAGTATCGGCTACCAAATGTATAGTAGCAAACCATTGGATGATTTACTAAAGTCGTTCGACGATTTTCATAGACAGTTGGGTAGTTATTGGACAGCATTTATTAGCAATAATTACGTCGTAACAGTGGCAGCAGCAGATTTTTTCATTAAATTTAGTTCTGAGGCACTCAGACAACATACTCAACTATGGCTTCAAAATGAATACATGCGTAGTCCACTAGAGCAGAACCGTAATCGGATTAGTAACGCCATCCTAACTGAGTAATGTTTTTTGTCTATGGTTAGAAGCTCTTTTTGTTAACGTTGCTTGCACTCTAGTCTCAAGATATTCGCGTCTATCTCTCCGCTTGAGGAGTCTGTAAGTTTATTCGCCTACGGGAAGGCGCTTGCTTATTTTATCCAGTCATGAGTTTGTTATGCAAGTTTTGTTTGTTAGCAATATTCGTTTCATCCGTGTTGCAATACGCCCTCCCGCTTTGCAACACTAGGTCAGATCAACCGGGTTCGCGACAGAAATATTGGCGCGGTTCTGTCAATCTCCGTCGGCTCCAAATGCTGTAAAAAATCGTCGGATGTCATAAATTGAGCTCGACAGACGGTAACCGCTTTATATTACCAATGTCATATTTCTCACCGTCTAATGGACAGAATATTCAAGATTGCTATTGCAGTAGTAATTATATCGGCAAGTTTTACTCTGATAACGTATGCGTATGCACAAACCAGTACTCAAACTGCGGGCACCGGAAATGTTACAAATTCTCTAATGGCTGGTTCAGTGATTGTGACTGGAATGTCAGGATTTGTAGCTTTTTAGACCTCAAGCCGAACAGAACCATTACACTGCTGAACAAGAGGAAAAGAGACGGAATCAACCAAATCTTGTAATAGTCTATGATCCTGAAGTTTCACGGGACACCTATTCGCCTGCCAGAACTTTTTCTATACAAAACGGTGCGATAGTCCAGAGAACATTTTTGAGAATAGCAATTGAGAATACAGGTGGCGGACCTGCAGAGCATTGTGATGCTAAATTAAGAGTATCGAATGAAATGGTCATCCCGGGTACATCTGTACCGTCATTTGAACCAAAAATTCTCGTTTGGGATACAGAACAACGGTATGAAGATATTGGAGCAAATAATTTCGCTCTCCTAAATGTTGTGTTTTCACATGACCCTGCAATAAGAGATGGACGCGATGTCCGAATAACAAAGAGCGCGTTTATAGCCACTCCACATAACATCAATACCACTAATATTCTACATCCAAGAGTTGAAGACGGGTTCGGTGTTGGTCGATTCCGATTTGAAGTTGTAGTTCGTGCCAAAAGAGGTCATTCTGCGAGTGCCGTATTTAGATTAGATGTCGAAGCTAATTGGGACACCATATCTATGGAATTAGTCACCTAGTTTTTTCCTAGACGCATTCTCGATAATCGTTTTCCATTTATTCTCACCGCCAACCTCAATCCCGCACATCTCAGCCGGTGTTTTTCCGGCTAATGCCATATGTGGTCTCATATAATTGTGAAATAATTGATAGCCCGTTGGAATCGACGAATCTGATTTTTTCAAACTTCTCATGACTTTCTCACGATCTCGAACCTCTCCGTTCAATCGTAACATTTGGTGCTGTTCTAGTCCCTCTGTGGCCCATTTTGTTGATATTTTGATCTCCCCGTAATCGAATATGTCGCAATTGACTTGTATTTCAAAGGTGTATCATTTAGAAAGATTAGTGACCATCTGAAACAAATGTACGGTTTCAGTATTCATTGCTCAAATGTATGTAGATGGGTTACAAAGTTCACTAATGTTGTTCAACCGTACGTGGACAGTTTAGTACTCTCCCAAGTTGGCGGCGTCTATCATGTCGATGAAATGTTACTGCATGTGAGAAAAGAGAATAATAACCATCTTGAGAAAAAAGAGAATCATACCCGCCATAGCTTTGACAATCATTATTCGTGGCTTTGGAATCTGATGGATTCAAAAACTCGATTCTGGATTTGTTCTAAGCTCAGTCAGAAACGTGACATTGCTGCTGGTGTCGCACTATTGAAAGACATGAAAAAGCGCTCACCATTGCCAAAGGCATTTGTCCATGACGGATTACCAGCGTATGATGAGGCATATAGAAAAGAGTTACTCACCCTACAAAATCCAAGAGTACAAAACATCCGCAGTGTATCGCTGAGACATGAGGGCTTGAATGCTAGAATCGAGAGATTGAATGGAACTGTGCGCGATAGAGAAATTGTAATGCGTGGACTTGATAAACAAAAGACGGCTCAAGACTTGGTTGATGCAATGCGTATCCACTATAATTTCATTAGACCACACATGGCTCTAGAGAACAGAACACCAGCAGAAACAGCGGGTATCAAATTGGAATTGGGTCAGAATAAAGTTGAATCATTGATGAGATTAGCAGCGGTCAACAAGAATGATATTGCTCAATTGTTGGGATTTCGTATCAATAAAGTCAAAGTTACGAAATACGATGACTATGTTGAGATTAAACCCAATGGATGGTTAGACAAAAGAGAATGGAGAGAGATTAATGAAATACTAACAAAGAATGGATTTGAGTGGAAAACATGTAGTATAGATAGTTGCTGGATCAAAGCTAGAAACACAAATTAGTTCATTCGGGAATTGCAATCATTCGGTGAATGATTTTGATTGCCCGACTATATTCTTTATCATCATTGAATTTCGAGTGGTTCAATTTGGGTAGCAGATCATCGATATAGGCACATGCCTCATTCGCAAAATCATAACCCTCTTCATGTAAGAATTTTAGTTGATTTCTGATACTGCTATCATCATATAGTGCGCAAACATATCCGATCTCAAATGCTACAGCATCCATTTTCTCACCCCTATGAAAAAAAGCGAATATGAAATGCGGATCGTGCTGTCTCAGAATATCAGCGAATTTTTGACATATTCCACCATCAGTAATACTATTACTGATGTCTTCCATAATTACGATATTTGCATATCCCATATTTTTCAATTGATCACGAATATTGCGTCTATAAGTCAAAAGACGGCCATTTATTCCACCAGAACCGAGCAATAATATCTTGACTTTACCACGCGTTGATGGAATAGACAAAAAAACTAAGAATTATTATTTCTGTTTTATTGCAAACGGATCATTTAGCTCAGCGCGTAATCGTGCACCGAGTATAGTAAGTGAGTAATTTAGATCTACTGTCGCTTTTGCAATCCCGAGAATCACTAAATCGTCTAACATATCGGGCAAATGTTTCATATAGTTTTCAGCATTATCTAATCTACATTTCTTAATCTCTTGTTCTATCTGATTAATTTTGTTGTTATTTATATGATGTATAGCACATATGAGGTCGTTTCTATCTTGGATGAATTTCCTATTTTCATTCAATATTTCGTTAAAGTCATCTTCCAATTTAATATTGGAAAGATTATTGGCATTCATCATGTTCTATGCATTTATTCGTTGACTAGTTATTAAGCCGTTTCTACTACAAGAACCATACAAAATTACTGCGTTCGATAAAAGCGACTTCGAGCAGATAAATCAGCAAAATAATTTTCAATCTGAATCTTCACCCAATACGCTGCAATGTCTACTAGCCCATCTAATACTCGCTTGAACGCTTCTTGATTATCCAGAATGAATTTAATATGTGGATTAGCATCATTTGTTCTAATAATTGACATCTCGATAACAAATTACTCAACTATATATAAAGCTTGGAACTAGTTTGTCATTTTCTTTGTGCTATCTTTATGAGATTTTGCAAATGCACATAGTTTGGGTTGGTATAATACCATTGGTTGAACTTATTAACGTCGTCGCTAGATAGCGTGGAAATCATTTGCATCATTTGTAATTGTATCTTTAGAAACTCTTCTGCAAATGCCTTCACTTCATCCAGAGTAGCCAACAAATGTTCTTGATTCGAGTAGCTATAGCTTTTTCCCACCCGCTTCGCAACAGTTTCTACCAGTTTTCAACCGCCACGCAACATACAGCTAGATCAACCGGGTACGCGACAGAAATATTGGCGCTAAAACTTAAATATGTCTCTAGCGATATTACTAGTGATATGCTATCAAATTGGATCTCTAGAGTAGGCAGCTCAATTCCTCGGGGTTTCTCAAGACATTATGTGTTAAACTTACTTAAGGATGCTCCTATGACAGGAAAAGAAATTATTGACAGGGCAGTTCTCCAGAGCGATGGAAAGTGGAGGCCGTCCCCTGGTCTGATCTATCCAATGCTCGGTCGGTTATTGGAAGAAGGATTAATTGAAGAGGCAGAAAATGGCAGGTACAGGATAACTCTGAAGGGGCTAGATATGGCTTCAGACGTAGAGTCAATCAACAATATAATACAGAAGCAGTTAGATGTTATGTTGCGATTCGGAAATGTGGGCAAGTTCATGGCCCTAGATCTCATCGATAGAGCTTCTGCTATTGGCACTGCCTTAAGCTCAAACTTGGATAAGATGACAGAACAGGAGAAGGGAAAATATCGACAATTTCTTGTTTCTGAACTAAAGAAATTGGATGCCCAGGAACTCAAAGGAAGGGAACTCGAAATAGAGTAAAATAAATCTAGTTTCTTTTTATATTACTAATGTAACCCAGGGCACTGTACGTAACTAAGCTGTTAACCAAACCTGTTTTAGGGGATCCACTGGCTAAAACAAACCCTCTTTTAGAGGCGGTGAACTCTGAGAATCCAATAACCCATGAATTCAACACTAAGTGACACATCGTTCTTCTATTATTTTAATCCCAAGCAACATAACAAATACTAGCTTGTTTTCAGGTAATTCCTGAAGCAGATCCTTGGCGACCTTTTTTACCGTTTTCCAGTGCCAAATACGTATGATAGAATCTTTTGCAGGTTTACCTCAAACGGTAAGCTAGTATCAACATCCAGATGCCTTCCTTGAACAGGTTCGTAGATATTTTTCATTTTGGCATAAACTGAATAATCTGCATCAGAGTAGTCATTTTTCCTATTTCTCAATCTCTCCAGTACAACGTCCTCTGGACAGGTGCATTCAATCACGTACAGCTGAACGTTATCTAAGCGAAGCTTATTTTCGACTTCCCTTCTAGATCGTTCTCTGTTAAATGTTGCATCAAGAACACAGTCGATTCCGGCAGCGTTCAAATATTTAGTCAACAGCATCAAGACGTCGTATATTAAACGTCCTTCTGCACTTGCATAGGTAGGGTATCTAATGAGCTCTTTCCTTACCTTGTCAGAAGATAGTATGCTTGCTCCTGTTCTTGAGGCAACTGACATGGCGAGTGTTGTCTTGCCTACTCCGGGCAATCCACAAAAGAGAATATCTACAGGCATCACAGACTCTATGTCTTCTGTAAACAGTATTGAAAAATCAATCTCGCCCTTCTCGAGATCGGTAAGCGAGAATGAATTGGTATTGCGACGACCTCCTACCTATTCTTATCATCCGGAAATATGTAGTTAAGGACCATGTCGACGGTTCTATTCTTTAATTTGTCTTTATAATACCCAATACCTCTTGTCGGCGTGTTTAGTGCTTTTTCTCTTGCAACATCATTTACTGGTCTGTGGTCTGGTGCGCCTTCAAACCTTATCTGATACTGATTCATCTTTGAGAAAATGGCTGAATCATAAATATCCTTATGCCAAACCGATCCAACGAAGTAGATATACGGAGGATTTGCCCGCTTTTTCATGAACTTGAGCACATAATCAAAAGTTTGCTCAACGGTCATAGGTGAGTCAGTAGATAGGATCAGACCTTCATCAATTCCGCCTTTAATTAGCGTTTTTTTTATGTTTTGGCCAGTGTTGGTATCCGCAACTACTAGTATCAACGTATTATCTCGATCGGGTTTCGAAGTCTTAACTATCCGAAACAAATCGACACAGACTCGTATCCGTTCTTCAACATGATTTGGAACAGTTTCAGCTACCTCGCTCTCAGTATGTACACCAAAGAGTATTATGAGATTTCCATCTGTAAAGTGAGGCTGTGACATTCAATAGAACATTCTCTAATCGTCATTTATAGGTTGCCTCATCTCTCTTCCTTGCATAACATAGTTACCAATATTAAGATCTGATGCATGAATGGAAATCGTAAGACTATCTAAAAGAATCCCTGCTGTTTGATGACCGATAGTCAGTGATTAACTAGTGAATGGAGTCAATTAGATACCTACGTTGGGAATCGACGTGCTTTAGAGCACATAGGACCAGGTCATTTGATGAACAAATTGAACCCTAGATATACAATGATTTTTTTGGGCCTTTGCACTTTAGTTCTCTACAGCTACTCGTTTACCAAATACGGACCGTTAACGTGAATATAATGATTCAAATGTTGCATGGAATGCCTCTCATTTTTTCCTAAAAGAGAGAATTTTTTCGTGATTTTATCTATCTCTGATTCTACATCCGAATAATCTGATATAGCATTTTCAAACACCAGACTTCTCTTAAACCCATAATTTAGCAAAAATATGCGTTGTACCAAAAAGGCGCAGATAAGGACAAATACCGTATTAGTTACTACGGATATCTTCAATTAGCCAATTTTGATTTGCCTCCCCGTTTAAGGAATTTCATCCAATCTCTATGACCATGTTATTTCTAACTTCAGGTGGTGATCCTGCAAAATGAGAAATATTCCGTTCCTGATAACAGTACTAGGTATATCGTATTATACTAATTCTATATTTAAACAAATACTTTTGCAGGTAGCACTAGAACTCTGCAGATTCTAGGCCCTTTTACTAGTATAAGTGTGGGTACAAACCTTGGATTGTTCGACTCCAATATCTAGTAATGTACCGCCGGATCTGGATCAGGCAGCAAAATCAGTAAAGAAATAAATCTTAGGTTACAATCAATAATTAGCCATGCTTCAATTAGTTGACAGTATGATTTGTAGCTATTTTAATTTCAGACGATGCATTAGTCCTCCATAAATATGTTACGTGAATATAGTTTAGAGAATTGCAGTGAAGAATAGGGCTAGAAATGATATTATTGCGATGATCTTAGAAGCCGCTCAAGGCAGAGGTACGAGCAAAACAAAGATCATGTTTAAAGCGTACTTGTCAACCAATCAATTGAGAGAATATCTAGCGGAATTGTTAGATAATGAGCTTGTGAAATATGATGAAGATAGAAAAACTTATCAGATAACTCACAAAGGAGAAAGATATTTGGAACTTTATGGTGGAATGGAAAGAATGATACCGATGGACAACATGAAAATGGAAGAATGAACAAAACCATAATAGTGCTTCACTCGTGGCGTTAGACAAAAAGTAGTAGCGCTTTATAAACTAATGTACAAGTGATTATCAAAATGTGTATATGATAGTAATTAATGCAGTGTGGGAGTTCTAATGCTCGGTAACATTGGAAATACTTTAATCCTTGTATAAAACCTTTTCATAAGATAAAGGACGTAGATAACAATATGGCTAATGTTGATTCTTCTGTATATCGTCTTATCACCTAGTTTGCTTTAGGTAAGGAATATGAAAGATTTAGAGTGTCACGTGATATAGTATTTCGCAATAGTTGTATGAAGCAATCTATATTCAGAATCAGCTATATCATATTTTACGACATAAAATTTGCTTTAACAATTATATCTATCGGGATCTCTTTAAGAGGCATTTGGAGAGTACGATCAATGGTTTTATTATTACTATTTTCCGTAGATAAATTAGCTGAGTATTATTACCAGAACTGTATATAATGGAAACAGAGATCCGCAATTCTTGTCGCTATCTGGGTTTTATCCGTTAAAATCATATGTTTTCCTTTAAAATGATACGTTTTTATTACATGTTGGCTGGGGTAATATAGGTAGGTCTTAGAAATAGGCAAAAGGAAAGTACTGAGTGAGTCTCATCTGAAGGAATTGGTCCTCCCCCAAGAAGGACAGTTGCTGGGCAGGGTTATTAAGCTTGTAGGCGGGGACAATGTGGTTGTTAAGTGCACAGATGGACAAGTGAGGGTATGTCGTATTAGTGGGAAGATAAAGAGAAGAATGTGGATTAGAGATAACGACGTTGTTTTGGTAGCTCCATGGGATTTTCAATCGTCCAAGGCAGACGTAGTCTGGCGATATATTAGAGCACACGCAGAAAAATTGCAGCAGGATGGGTTCCTAAAAAACGTCTGAATTACCTGAATAATCTGTTC
>Ga0210114_1000324_pt1 | contig 12363 bp, 9 predicted proteins | sample MayberryNW_TuleA_FD_185524 | JGI IMG/M metagenome (GOLD analysis project Ga0210114, IMG submission 185524) | Wetland microbial communities from San Francisco Bay, California, USA, that impact long-term carbon sequestration - MayberryNW_TuleA_D2... | ecosystem: Environmental > Aquatic > Marine >...
GGAAAACCAGTATTCTATATTTATCGTGGAGATAGTTCCTTTTCAGATTTTCAGAAACCTCAATTTAACTTAAGTAATATAAATACAAAAGTAATAACCGTAGAAAATGGTTCAGAAGTAGAATTTAAAATAAAAGATTACCCTCAGATAATTAAACCATCTTATCTAGGTGTTACCGCATATAAAGAACCTGGAGAACTAGCACAAATAATTAAAAATGAGGAATTTAATAAAATTAATTCTAATGATACAAATAAAATAGATATGGAGGAAGGAGAATATACTCTCATAGCTACAGCCACGTGGAACGGCGAAAGCGAAGAAGTAGAAGGATTTCAATTAAATGCGTTCAAAATCAATCTAATAAACAGTGAAAAATAAAGAATAAAATATTACCTAAACTTTTTAGTTGCCATCTATAAGTATGGACTTCGTAGAAACGATCATAGCTAACTATAATCGACATTATATTGTACGATAACTATTTTGTAATTTGCATTTTTAGTATGATTCAAATAACCTAAACCCAAATTAAGATATATGGGAACTGAACATAGATTACCTCAAGTAAATAACTCGACTTGGGAAAAAGAAGTAGTACAATCACAATTGCCTGTTTTTGTTGATTTTTGGGCAGAATGGTGTGGTCCTTGTAGAATGGTAGGACCAGCGGTAGAACAATTAGCAAAAACACTTGATGGACAAGTTAAAATTGTCAAGCTTAACGTAGATGAAAATCAAGAGATTGCCGTAAAATATGGAATTCATTCTATACCCTCATTACTATTGTTCAAAGATGGAAAGGAAATTGCAAGAACCGTCGGGGCTGCTCCTAAAGAAGCCTATCAAAAATTTATTGAGGAATCCTTAGCCAAAAATTAATCTTTATTTTCTTTTATTTTAATATAATTTTCAATCTTGCATCAATAAAGCATTAATATAGATAATAATATTCGGTAGCATAGTTTGGGTAAAAACGAAGTTTCTATTCTATTTTCATCTGATCCTGATAAATATTATAGAGTTTCATTATTTGATAGACTAGGTTTTAAACGAAACAAATGTATATCATGTAGAAAATTTTTTTGGTCGCTTGTAGATAAAAATACCTGTCCTGATCATGAGGCATATAACTTTATAGGAAATCCTCCTACAAATAAAAGACTTGATTATATAGGTGCATGGAAGGAAACTGAAAAATATTTTCAGTCACAAGGTCACTCTATTACAAGGCGATATCCTGTAGTATGTAGATGGAGAGATGATCTATATTATACAATTGCATCAATAGTGGATTTCCAAAGAATAATGAATAATAAGGTTATCTTTGAATTACCATCAAATCCTTTAGTAGTACCACAAATATGTCTAAGATTCAATGACGTTGAAAATGTAGGAGTAAGTGGTCGTCATTATACGAGTTTCTGCATGATTGGTCAAACATGTAATGCAGATGCACCTGGTGGGTACTGGAAGGACAAGTGTATTGACTTGGACTTTGGATTATTAACGAATGTATTGGGGATAAAACCTGAAGAGATTACCTTTGTGGAAGATATTTGGATAGGTGCAGGAGCATTCGGGTCTTCTTTAGAATATTTTGTACGTGGTCTTGAACTAGGTAATGCTGTTTTTACTGAATTCGAAGGAGATGAAAATAATTATAGAATTATGAAAAATAAGATTATTGATATGGGGGCAGGTTTGGAACGATTCTCATGGATTACTATGGGTACTCCTACGAGCTACGATTGTACGTTTGGATCAGTTATAAAGTATTTAGAAACTTCTATTGGAATTCAAAAGGATGAAAGTTTTCTCTCAAACTATTTTAAATTTGTGTCTAGAAAATTTAATATAATTGAAGATGATTCATCTGATAAAATAATAAAATTGAAAAAAAGCATTGCTCATGAGATGGGAGTAACGTTTGAACATCTAGAAAAAATCGTATCTCCATATGAAGCAATTTATACAATAGCTGATCATACAAGAACATTATTATTCGCTATTTCAGACGGATCATTACCTTCTAATGTAGGTGGAGGTTATAATCTTAGAATTCTTTTACGTAGAGTTTTATCTATTATTGAGAGATTCAAATGGAACATAAAAATTGAAGATCTAATAGATACACATGTAGGATATTTGAAAAATATGTTTCCTGAACTAGAGGAAAATAAGAATGAGATTTATACCATTCTCAATCTTGAATCTGAGAGATATGTAAGTACAAGACAACGTATGAATGATATTGCTTCTACTATACGTAAGAATGGGAAACAACTGAATGTAGATGATCTTATAAGATTATATGAATCTGATGGTATTACTCCTGATTTTCTTAAGGAAGTAAATGTAATAACTGAAATACCCTCGAATTTTTATGTAAAATTATCGGAATTACATAATATTAACCAAAAACCTCTTTACACTCCAACAATAGAAGGATTGGAAGGCTTGTCGCCTACTAGATTATTATACTATGAAGATCCTTCAATCCGTGAATTTGATGCTCAAGTCCTAAAAATAAAAGGAAATTACATAATTTTAGATCAAACATCATTTTATCCGAGAGGAGGAGGACAAGAACCTGATAAAGGATTGATTGGCGACGCTCGAGTACAAGAAGTAATAAAACAAGGAGATATTGTTCTTCATAAGGTCGAAAATTTATCATCTCTTTCAGAGAGAATAATGATTAAATGTAAATTAGATGATGCAAGGCGTGAGTCAATAACAAAACATCATACAGCTACTCATATATTGAATTCTTCAGCTAGAAATACACTCGGTTCGTGGATATGGCAAAATTCTGCATTTAAAGACGTTAATTATGGAAGACTCGACATAACTCATCATTCTGGATTGAATAAAGAAGAAGTAGAAAGAATCGAAAAAACTGCTAACGAAATTGTAATGAAGAACCTTGGTGTAAACATAAAAGAATATGAAAGAGGAGAAAGTGAACAAAAGTTTTCCTTTCGTATATATCAGGGTGGAGTAGTTCCATCAAATAAAGTACGAATAGTGAATATAAGTAATTTTGACATTGAGGCATGTGGAGGAACACACGTAAATAGAACCGGTGATATAGGTTTAATTAAAATTTTAAAATCAGAACGAATTCAAGATGGTGTTGTTCGATTAGAATTCGTGGCTGGACAAGCTGCTATTAATCATATTAAAAACCAAGATAGAAACGTTTCGTTTATTTCCCAATCATTGGGTTCTAGTAAAGAAAAACTGACAGATTCATTTAAGAAACACTTGGATGAGTCGGAAAAGCTTAGAACAAAGATTAAAATTCTCTTACGTAAAACCTCTCCCATTCTAGCCAAATCTATATCTCATAATAGTACACAAATAACTCCAGAAGGAGTGAAATTATATACAATATTTGATAATGAATTGGATGAGGAGTTCCATATCGTAGTTGGAGAAAAATCTATTACTCTTGATCCATTTCTCATATATATTTCACTTATCCCCAAGGGAGAAGGTATACGTGTAATAGTTTTTGTTGGTGAGGCTGCAAGAAAATATGGTATCAATGCAGGAAAAATAGCAAAAATTTTCTCTGTTAATTTAGGAGGCGCTGGAGGCGGAGACTTCAAGTTTGGTCAAGGTGGAGGAAAATTTAAGAATAAAATCGATGAGGTCTTAAATTATTCTGAAATGTATGTTAAAGATACAATAAAAAGGTGAAAATAATTTGGATAATAATAAAGAGAAATCTAATAATAATAGCATTAATTGGAAAGAACTTGAGGAGAAATGGAAGTCTAGATGGAAAGAAGAACATCTTTTTGAAGCCGATTACGATAATACTAATAAAAAAAAATATTTTATAACTGTTGCATTTCCCTATCCTAATTCTCCACAGCATATAGGACATGGAAGAACATATTCACTAGCTGATGTTCATGCTAGATATATGAGAATGAAAGGCTATAATGTATTATTTCCAATGGGGTTTCACTATACAGGAACTCCTATCTTAGCTATGTCAAAAAGAGTAATCGCAGAAGATCAAGATTTAATTGAAACTTTTAAAAATTTATATAATGTCCCTGAAAATACCATCAAATCATTTACAGAACCAGAAAATATTGCAAAATTTTTTCATAATGAGATAAAATTAGGAATGCAAGATATGGGTTATTCTATAGATTGGCGACGAGAATTTACAACCATTGATAATTTATATTCAAAATTCATTACTTGGCAGTTTAAAACATTAGCAAAAAAAGGATTAATTGTACAAGGTTCTCATCCTGTTGGATGGTGTCCCTATGATAAAAATCCTGTAAGTCAACATGATACTATTGGAGATGTAGAGCCAGAATTTAGTGAATATATCCTAATAAAATTTAGGTTAGCTGAGAATGATGTAATACTTCCTACTGCTACTTTAAGACCTGAGACTATTTTTGGAGTCACAAATCTTTGGGTAAATCCTGATATTGAATACTTGATAATAGATGTAGATAACAATACTGAACAATGGATTGTTACTAAAGAGGCCTCTATAAAATTAGAATTTCTTAATCATAGGATAAAAATCAATAAAACCATCAAAGGAAATGAATTGATTGGTAAATTTGCAACAGATATTATTAGAAATATAAATATCCCTATTCTTCCTGCTAAATTTGTAAAAACTGATACAGGAACTGGAATAGTAATGTCGGTGCCTGGTCATGCTCCATATGATTTTCAAGCTCTTATTGACTTAAAAAAAGAAACAAATTTACTCTCCTTTAACATTGACTTATCACAAATCAATCCAATTAAAATTATAGAAATTCAATATGCTAATTCAAATGACAACATCTTAATATCAAGCGTAGAAGATGCAATATTAAAGTTCGAAATTAATAATCAATCTGATCTAGGATTGGAAAGAGCAACAAATGACATCTATCATTTAGAATATTATCAGGGTAAGATGTTACCAAATACTGGAAAATATTCTGGAATGGACGTTCAATTAGCTAAAGAAGAAATAAAAAATTATTTGCTTGCTACAAAAAATTTAGCTGAAATCTTTTATGAATTCGTTAATAAGCCAATTAAATGTAGATGTGGTAATGAATGTTTTGTCAGGGTACTGAATGATCAATGGTTTATTAATTATAAAGATAAAGAATGGAAGCGCCAAGTACATAATTATATCGATGAATTAAGTATTCTTCCCGAGGATCTTAGACAAGAATTTCACAATGTAGTTGACTGGTTAAAAGAAAGAGCTTGTGCAAGGAAATCAGGACTTGGAACGAAACTCCCATGGGATCATGAATGGATAATAGAAAGCTTGTCAGATTCAGTTATTTACATGGCATATTATATAATATCAAAATTCGTTAATGAAGAAAAATACTCAATGAAAAAAAGTCTCAATAATATTGATGAGTCTTTTTTTGACTATATACTCTTAGGAATTGGAAATGTTCATGATGTAGCAAAAAAATGTAATCTTTCGATATCGATATCGTTGATACAAGAAATTAGAAATGAATTTATTTATTTTTATCCAGTTGATTCTCGACATTCGGGACGGGATTTGGTTCCAAATCATCTTTCATTCTTTCTTTTTAATCATGTTGCTATTTTTGAAAAAAAGTTCTGGCCACACCAGATAGTAGTAAATGGTTCTGTTTTAATGGAAGGTAAAAAGATGTCTAAATCGATAGGGAATATAATACCTTTAAGAACAGCAATACAAGAATATGGAGCAGATACAATTAGATTAGCAATATTGATTTCATCTGAACTTCTTCAGGATGCAGATTTTTCCTTTGATACTGCAAGATCTATTAGACTAAAATTATTAGAATTCTACAATATTTCACGTCATCTTTTGAACTCTAATTTTTACAATAAAATATCAAACTCAAATTTATCATTAGATGAATCACTTTATCTGGATCTATCTACAAAGGACTATCCTTTGGAGTTAGAAGATAGATGGTTAATAAGTAAATTACAAAGGCTAATAAATAATGTTACTAAATCTATGGAAACACTACGTATACGTGAAGCTCTTCATAATATTCTGTACGTTTTCGATCAAGATATTCATTGGTATAAAAAACGAATCAATGCTAAAAAACGAGGTAATGATAATATAGTGAATAAAATACTAGTTTTTTGTTTTTCTATTAGAATAAAATTATTATCCCCCTTTGCTCCATTTATATCTGAAGAAATTTGGAATAGTTTAGGTAATCAATCTTCACTTGTTTCTTCAAAATGGCCGAGTGTTTTTAATGAAAAGATTGATCCATTATCTGAAGAATCAGATGAATTCATAAAAAGATTAACTTTTGACATATTAAATATTATTAAAGTAACTAAAAAACTCCCACGTAAAATATATATATATTGTTCCTCTTCTGATAAACAGAAAATTTACCAGAAAATTCTTAAAATAATTACTTTAACTAATGAAAGAAATTTTGGAAATACAATGAAAGAATTAATACAGGATCCTGAAACTTCTTTTGCAAAAAAAGATCCTTCTTTTGTTAAAAAAACTGTAGAAGATATTCTTTCTGAATCTATTGAATCAAGAAACAATAGATTAAAGTTGAGCTCATTTGATGAAATTTCTATAATAAAAGATTCACAGAATCTGATATCTAATGAAATAGAATCTGAAAATATTCCAATAATTATTTATTCAGAAGAAGAAAAGGATAAATTTGATCCAAAATCAAAGTCTAGATTTTCCAGGCCATACAAACCTGCCATCTATTTAGAATAAGATCCTTTTTCTTGATTACTTTTTCTTGAAATGTAAATGGATGAAATTATATACAAGCTAAACCCAGATATTGACATTATTAATCCATATAAAGAGAGTGCTCCTCTATCTTGATAGTATCCTATACCAAGAAGTAACGCTCCTAACACCAAAATAGCTATACCTGCCCTTGCAGCACCTGGCATTTCTTTTTTCTTTTTCACTAGTGGTAGATGTTTGATTTTTTCGCAATATATTTTTATTTTTGGATTGTAGTATTGTATCAATGAAAATTGCTGTGGTGGGAATTGGCGTTGCAGGGGCTTATTTAATGAATCAACTTAGTAATAATCATGATATTCATGTAGTCGGATTTGAAAGAATGAAAGAAGAAGAACACGATGCAGTTTGCGCTTGGGCTACTAGCAAAAATGTTATGGTAGACTACACAAAAAAATGTGGCCTAGATTTTGATAACTACATCTTACATAATGGTCGAAATATGAGCGTAGACCTTGGTGAAAGCAAGCATGTTGATATTGGATTAAAAGGTATGGTTAGTTATGATAAATTAAAACTTATTCAAGAAATGATAAAAGGAACAGAAATTAAATATGGAAAAGCACCAAAAAAGGAAAATTTAGAAGTAGACTTTGATCTAATTATAGATTCTACTGGTTTTCACAGGAATTATCTCCCTAAACTTGATTACGAAATGTGGGTACCTTGTGTTCAATATAAAGTCAAATATAATAATAATAAAGTTCCATATGATGATTTTTATCTTAAAGGATTTCCTTCTATGTCTGGCTATTTCTGGTATTTTCCATTAGGAAATGGATATGCACATATAGGTGCTGGTGATTTTACAAAAAAAAATCATAATCTTTTTGTTGAAAATTTTCTAAAGAAATACAAATGTGAAATAATTAAAAAAAATGGAAGACCAGTAAGAATTAGTCCACCATCAAAATCAGAACCATTTTACGATGGTAAAAAGTCTATAGGAGTTGGAGAATCGATCGGTACAGTTTATCCATTACTTGGTGAAGGCATAATCCCATCAACAATTTGTGCGGATCTCTTTATAAATAATTTGAATAATTTTAAAAAATATAGAGAACAAGTCCTTAAACATTTTAGTATATATCCTTTAGTTTTCAAGTTTATTTTGATGAAAATTACAGGTACTTTTAACCTTGTAAAAAACTCTTTGGATTTACTTAGAATATATCACCATATGAAAAATAATCAAGATCGATACGGGATGGAGGTAAAGATCGCTGAATTGATGAAAGTCTCTACTCTTTAACTATCGTTTGAAAAATCCCAATATTTACTTTTTTCCTTTTGAGTCACAGTTATAAATGGACCTAAAATAATTCAATACAGATGAGCAATAAAGTTAATACGAATAAATCAGCAATTGAACAAAGAGTCAATGAGCTTGTTCAGCATTCCAGAACATTAGAACTTTATCTTAATGAAGTATTAGAAAGAGAAGCTACAGTTACAAAATTAATTGAAGAAGCTCGTCTTGCATCGTATGCTCTCCAAAATATTCCTCTAGATAAAGAGAATGAGGCATTAATGCCAATTGGAGTAGGAGTATTTTTAAAAACTAATATTCCTTCAATTGATAAATTATTGGTTAATATTGGTGCAGGAGTTACAATAGAAAAAACACATCAAGATACTCTAAATTATATAGAGTCAAGAATCAAGGAATTTGAAATTGGATTAAAACAATTAGTAGAACAGAAAAAACAAATAACTTCTCAACTTGAACAGATCCAACATCAGGTGAATTCGATGTTGCAGCAACCTTCATAATCTATTTAATCAAAGCAAAAAAGAAAACATAAAACACTGCGATTTAAATTATTTTTGTGTATGAGTATACATGTTTGATAAATTAAAAAAAGCTTTTTCAAATATTATTTCAGATATCAGTAAAAAAGAAATTTCTGAGAAAGATCTTGAAAATACTCTATTTGATCTTGAAATTGCATTGCTAGAAAGTGATGTAGCACAGGAAGTCATAGATGATGTCTCGGCTAGCTTGAAAAATAAATTATTGGGTCTCTCTGTTGAAAAAGATAAAACACCAGAAGAATTAATTCAATTCCATGTTCAAAAATCTATTTATGAAATTCTTACTAAATCAGGGACCCTAGACTTAGTTAAGGAGATTAATTTCAAAAAAGAAAATAAAGGCGGCCCATTTGTAGTAGTTTTTCTAGGAATTAACGGAACTGGAAAAACCACTACTGTAGCCAAAGTTGCTAATCTTCTACATAAAAATGGGTTATCTGTTGTATTAGCAGCAAGTGATACTCATAGAGCAGGTGCTATAGAACAACTGGGTGAACATGCTAGAAGGTTATCACTGAAAATGATTCATCAAAGATACGGAGCAGATCCATCTGCGGTTGCAAGAGATGCAGTTGAATATGGAAAAAAACACAGGGTAGATGCAATTTTAATTGATACTGCTGGAAGAATTCAAACTGCAAAAAATCTCATGGACGAAATTAGTAAAATTGTTCAGGTTGTTAAACCAGACTTGAAAATTTTTATAGGAGATTCTTTAGCAGGAAATGACGCAATATATCAAGCAAAAGAATTCTTTGCCTATACTAAATTTGATGCATCAATTTTAACTAAAACAGATGCAGATGCAAAGGGAGGTGCGATTATTTCAATTACATATCTTACTTCTAAACCTATCATTTATCTTGGAATAGGTCAAAACTATGATGATATAATTCCATTCGATCTAGATACTTTCGTAGAATCATTGTTTGGTTCTCAAATTTCAGAAGGAATTACAAATAAGTATAGTTCTAATATTATAAATGAAAGTAAAAATAATGAAAAGTTACCAGAAATTAAATCAAAGAGTATCTCTGATAACGAATCTATTCATAGTGTTGAAGAATTATATCAAAATAAACCTTCTTCTTCTAATTTAGATCCTATTATCAGTAATAACCTAAATAATAATGAAATTGCAATATCTAAAGTTGAAGTAAAAGAAGAAGAGAAAAAAGTTGACTACCAAAAAAATAATAATACTATTAATTTAGAAAATGACCAACAATTTGATAAATCTGAAAAAATGACTGGAAAAAAAGAAGATTCTAAAACTCTTCTTGATAAATCATATTCATCTAATAATAATAATCATGATGATGATGATGATGATGATAGCAAGAAACATTTTATTACTGAAAAAACAGCAGAAAACAAAGATCAAAAGAAGAAAGGTTTTTTATCTTCATTATTTGGAAAACGAAAATCCCAAGTAGATAGTAATAAAGTTTTATCAACAGAAGAGCAAAAAAATAAACAAAATAATCAAGGAGAATCCAATTCAGACAAGAATGAAGACAATACTACAAACAAGAATGAAATATCTGAGAAAAACAAAAATACAGACAAAAATGAAGTCAAGTATCTTTCAGACGATGATTTAGATGAACTCCTTAAAGAATAAACATATTCTTAGCTTACAAGACTTGGATCTAAACGAAATTATCTCTATACTGGATTTTGCAACTAATCTTAAAAAAGAAATGAACAATAGATCATCTAGAAAATTACTTGAAGGTAGAACATTGGGAATGATTTTTCAAAAATCGTCAACACGTACTCGAGTTAGTTTTGAAACAGGTATGTTTCAACTAGGCGGTCATGCTATCTTTCTAGGAACAAATGATTTGCAATTATCAAAAGGGGAATCAATAGAAGATACAGCAAGGACATTGTCATTATATGTGGATTGTTTAATGGCTAGAGTTTATGATCATAGCGATCTAGAAAAATTATCTAAATACTCGTCTATACCTATTATTAATGGATTATCCGATCTTTTTCATCCTTGTCAAATCTTGGCTGATCTTTTGACAATTCGAGAATATAAAAAAAAATTTAATGGATTAAATCTTGCTTGGATAGGAGATGGATTTAATGTATGTAATGATCTTTTAATCGGATGTGCTAAAACAGGAATGAATATTACTGCAGCCTGTCCTTCAGGATATGAACCTCCAGAATGGATAGTCAAAATATCGAAAAGAGAAGCAGTAAAAACTGGTTCTAGAATTATAGTAACAAATGAGCCTATACATGCAGTACAACAAGCGGATATAGTAGTAACTGATACATTTGTCTCTTTAGGGAAAGATGATGAAAAAATAATTCGTGAGACTATATTTTTACCTAAATATCAAGTTAATTCTGAACTTATGAGGTATGCAAAAGATGATGTAATATTTATGCATTGTCTTCCTGCAAAACGAGATAAAGAGGTTACTTCTGATGTGATTGATGGAAAATCATCCGTCATTTGGAAAGAAGCTGAAAATAGACTTCATGTTCAGAAAGCCCTACTATGTTTGTTGATGAGATAAATGATCTTTTGTATTTAGTTAGTTGTTATTATTATTTTTATTAGAAGTTATTATTTTTGATCTTTAATCTTAAAATACATGAAGATAAATTTAATTTGTTTCCAAAAAATAAATACAAAAAAATGGAGTTGCAGTCTATCTACGATCCTTCAGTCTACCTCTTCCAGTCTTTCTAGGAGCAATATTTCCCATTTTTCTTCCTGGAGGAGTAGTCCTACCTACTGATGATTGACGTCCTATATGTTGATGTCTTCCTCCACCGTGTGGATGATATACCGCTGCTTGTGCAATTCCTCTTACGTGTGGATATATTTTACCTCTGGATTTCATATAAATTGACTTATTCCCAGCTTTCAAAAATGGTTTTTCTTTCCTTCCAGCACCTGCAATAGCTCCGATCATAGCACGGCATTTTTGATTGATAAGCAAAAATTTCCCTGAAGGTAATTTTACAGTTACACCTTCAGAAGAATGTGAAAAAACTATAGCTGATGATCCTGCAGCTTTAATTAATTTTCCTCCATCTCCTGCATTTTTTTCTATATTACAAATTATAGTCCCGTCAGGAACTGATTCTAATGATAATATATTTTTTGGAGTTGCAGGAGTACCAACCCCTGTTTTAATAATACCGCCTACAGAAGTACCTTCTGGTGCTGGAATATAAGATATATTGTGATTATCAAATTCTACTTTAGCTAAAGGAGCATCTCTTCCTCTTTCATGTATTATATCTACAATTTTTCCTTCATGTTGTTCTTCTAACTTAAAGTTAGGATATCTAGCAGGTAATATCTTTCCTACTGTAATAGCCCTGAACTGCTTTCCTCCTCTTCCTCTTCTACGTACTAACGGTCGTTTACCCAAAATAGTTCTATAGTAATCGTTTCAATTAGGTGATTTTAACTTTTGTGTTTTAAAAAATAAAAAAATCAAAATTAATATTAGATCATTCTATTGTATATTACAAATTTTTAATTTTATAACTATTTACATTATAGATATTCATGTTTATTGATATTTTTTCATTATTCAACCAAAGATTATTATGTGAATTTAGAAGATTTACACATATAATATTGAGCCAGAATAGTATTTCATTAAAAGTGCTGGAAGCTTATACTCGTGATGTTGGTAGAGGTATAGCACGAATTGATTACGATACCATGGATTCTTTAGCAGTTTCTACTGGTGATGTTG
>Ga0210114_1000325_pt1 | contig 12356 bp, 16 predicted proteins | sample MayberryNW_TuleA_FD_185524 | JGI IMG/M metagenome (GOLD analysis project Ga0210114, IMG submission 185524) | Wetland microbial communities from San Francisco Bay, California, USA, that impact long-term carbon sequestration - MayberryNW_TuleA_D2... | ecosystem: Environmental > Aquatic > Marine >...
CCTGTTGGCCCAGAAGCTCGGCTTCGCCGACCAGATGTTCAAGCACATCCAGGTCAATGGCGAGGAGCCGCTGGTCGAGGATATCACCCGCGAGTTCAACCGCGGGTCGTGGACGATCGGTTATACCGGCCAGTCGCCCGAGCGGCTGCGCCTGCACATGGCCAACCAGCACACCTTCGACAAGACCACGCTGCGCGCCAACGGCGGCCCGTGCGACGGCGAGGTCTACGGCCTGCCGTGGCCCTGCTGGGGCACGCCCGAGATGGGCCATCCGGGCACGCCGATCCTCTACGACGCGTCGATCCCGGTGGCCGAGGGCGGCCTGTGCTTCCGCGCCCGCTTCGGCGTCGAGCGCGACGGCGACAACCTGCTCGCCGAGGGCTCCTACAACCCGGGCTCGGAGATCGAGGACGGCTATCCCGAGTTCACCATGAAGATGCTGAAAAGCCTGGGCTGGGACGGCGACCTGACCGACGACGAGCGGGCCGCGATCGAGGCGGTCGGCGGCGACGCGGCCAACTGGAAGACCGACCTCTCGGGCGGCATCCAGCGCGTGGTGATGAAGGTGCACGGCTGCATGCCTTTCGGCAACGCCAAGGCGCGCGCGCTGGTGTGGAACTTCCCCGATGCGGTGCCGCTGCACCGCGAGCCGCTGTTCGCGCCCAAGCCGGAGCTGGTCGCCAAGTGGCCCACGCACAACGACGTCAAGGTGAAGTGGCGCGTGCCGGTGCTGTTCAAGACGGTGCAGGACAAGGCGATCGCCGACAAGGACTACGAGAAGTACCCGCTGATCCTCACTTCCGGGCGCCTGGTCGAGTACGAGGGCGGCGGCGAGGAGACGCGCTCGAACCCGTGGCTCGCCGAGCTGCAACAGGACAATTTCGTGGAGATCAGCCCGAAGGCGGCCGCCGACCGCGGCATCCGCCACGGCGAGTACGTCTGGGTGAGCACGCCTTCCGGCGCCCGCATCAAGGTGAAGGCGCTGGTGACGGAGCGCGTGGGTGCCGACACGGTATTCATCCCGTTCCACTTCTCGGGCTGGTGGCAGGGGCAGGACATGCTCGCCTGGTATCCGGAAGGGGCGCACCCGATCGTGCGCGGCGAAGCCGTGAACACCGCGACGACCTATGGCTACGACATCGTCACGATGATGCAGGAAACCAAGACGACCCTGTGTCAGGTCGCGAAGGCATAAGGAGAACGCCATGGCGAGAATGAAATTCCTGTGCGACGCCGAGCGCTGCATCGAGTGCAACAGCTGCGTGACCGCGTGCAAGAACGAGCACGAGGTGCCGTGGGGCGTGAACCGCCGCCGCGTCGTCACCATCAATGACGGCGTGGTGGGCGCCGAGAAGTCGATCTCGGTCGCCTGCATGCACTGCTCGGATGCGCCCTGCATGGCGGTGTGCCCGGTCGACTGCTTCTACAAGACCGCGGACGGCGTCGTGCTGCACGACAAGGACCTGTGCATCGGCTGCGGCTACTGCTTCTACGCCTGCCCGTTCGGTGCGCCGCAGTTCCCGCAGGCGGGCGCCTTCGGCCTGCGCGGCAAGATGGACAAGTGCACCTTCTGCGCCGGCGGGCCGGAGCCCGACCGCTCGGAGGCCGAGTTCAAGAAGTACGGCCGCAACCGCCTCGCCGAGGGCAAGCTCCCGGCGTGCGCCGAGATGTGCTCGACCAAGGCGCTGCTCGGCGGCGACGGCGACGTGATCGCCGACATCTACCGCGAGCGCGTCACGCGCCGGGGCAAGGGCTCGGAGGTCTGGGGCTGGGGCACCGCCTACGGCCCGGGCAAGGCCGGCGCGCAGCCGCCGCAAGCAGGAGGCAAGTCATGAGACGCACGATGCTGGGAGCCGCCGTGGCGGCGGCCTTGCTGGTCGCCGGCTGCGGCGAGTCGTCGCAGGTCACGGTCTACAAGCAGGGCAAGTACCAGGGCAAGCCCGATACGCAGGCCTGGGACAACGCGCCGCTCGCCTACGGCCACGCCGAGTGGACCAAGGGGGATCGCGCAAGCTGGGAAAACCAGATCAACAAGCGCGCCCTCGGCCAGAACGAGGACAACCGCATCTACCGGCAGTAGGCGCGGGCGCTTCGCCACAGGAGGACGGCATGACATCGCTACTCAGGGCGTGCGGCTTGGCCCTTGCTTTCTCGACCCTGGCGGGCGCCGGACCGGCGCTCGCGCAGGGCACGTCGAGCAACGCGCAGGCGCAGCAGGAGCGGCGCGAGACGCAGCCCCTCAACAATGCGCCCGTGTGGCGCGAGGTGCGCTCGGGCAACGAGGGCTACAGCAGCCTGCCCGGCCGCGAGATGGGCGTGCTGGTGCAGTCCGCGGGCGAGACCTGGCGCCAGATCCGCAACGGCCCGGTCACGGTGTACGGCGGCTGGGTGCTGGTGCTCGTGGTGCTGGCGATCGCCGCTTTCTACGGCACCAAGGGCGCGCTCAAGCTGCACGAGAGGCCGGTGGGGCGGGTGATCGAGCGCTTCAATTCGCTCGAGCGCGTGACCCACTGGACGGTGGCGATCTCGTTCGTCGTGCTCGCCGTCTCGGGGCTCATCATGCTGTTCGGCAAGCACGTGCTGCTGCCGCTGATCGGCTACACGCTGTTCGCCTGGCTCACGGCGCTCGCCAAGAACCTGCACAATTTCATCGGGCCGCTGTTCATCCTCGGCGTGCTGATGATGATCGTGGTGTTCATCAAGGACAACTTCCCGACCGCGGCTGACATCCGGTGGCTCACCCATCCCGGCCTGCTCTCCGGCAAGCAGGCGCCCTCGGGCCGCTTCAATGCGGCGCAGAAGGGCTGGTTCTGGGCGGGGGTCGTCCTGCTCGGCGTCGTGATGGGCGTCTCGGGCCTGGTCCTGCTGTTCCCGAACTTCGAGCAGACGCGCGCCACCATGCAGACGACGTGGATCGTGCATTCCGCCGGCGGGCTGATCCTGATGGCGCTCTCGCTCGGCCACATCTACATCGGCACCATCGGCATGGAAGGCGCCTACCAGGCGATGCGCAAGGGCTACGTGGACGAGGCGTGGGCGAAGGAGCACCACGCGCTCTGGTACGACGAGGTGAAGGGCGGCGCGAAGTCCGCGCCGGGCGGCGCGATGCCCGCGGGCGCCGCGCAGATGAGGGAGAAATCATGAGAATGGTCGCGGTGCTCGTGGCGGTGAGCCTGGTGCTCGGGGTGTCCACGCTGTCCCTGGCCCAGTCGGCGGCGAAGCCGGCCGCCAAACCCGCGGCGGCGGCGCCCAAGGGCCCGAGCGCGGACGAGAAGGCGCAGGAGCGCGCCGTCGCCAACTACCGCAAGAACAAGGGCATGGACGCGAAACCCGCGGCCATGGGCGCCAAGGCGCCGGCGAAGAAGAAGATGTAGCGCGGCGCCGCTAGGCGGCGCCTTCCACCAGCAGCAGCTTCGAGCGCGCCGCCTTCTGGCGCAGCGCCAGCACGGGCGCGTACTCCGGCGACCGGTAGAACTTGCGCGCCTGGTCGAGCGACGGAAATTCCAGCACCACGAAGCGCTTGGGCGTCCAGCCGCCTTCCATGCTTTCCACCGCGCCGCCGCGCACCAGGTACTTGCCGCCGTACTGGGCAATGATGGCGGGCACGCGCTTGCGGTATTCCTCGTACGTCGCGGGATCGGTGACTTCGACTTCGGCGATCAGGTATCCGGCCACGGCGCTCCTCCTCAGGCGAAAAGCAACCTATAGCACAGTCCGGCCGCGCCGCTCGCGAGGATCACGGGAATGAGGCCGGCCTTGAAGCGCAGCAGCGCGGCGAGCGCGGCGGCGGCCAGCCCGACCGAAACCCAGTCGGTGGCGGCGCCGCCGAAGAACACGTGCCGCGCGAAGAAGACCGCCAGGCTGACGACCACGCCGACCACCGCGGCCGTGATGCCGGTGAGCGGCGCCGTGAACTTGAGGTCGCCGTGCGTGGCCTCGACCAGCGGCGCGCCGGCGAAGATGAACAGGAACGACGGCAGGAAGGTGAAGAACGTCACCACGATCGCCGCTGCTGCGCCCGCGGCGAACAGGTTCTCCCCGCCGAACAGGGCTTGCGACCAGCCGCCGACGAAGCCGACGAACGCGACCACCATGATGAGCGGGCCCGGCGTGGTCTCGCCGAGCGCCAGGCCGTCGATCATCTGCGCCGCCGTGAGCCACTGGTGGTTCTCCACCGCGGCCTGGTAGACGTAGGGCAGGACCGCGTAGGCGCCGCCGAACGTGAGCAGCGCCGCCTTGGTGAAGAACCAGCCCATCTGCGTGAGCGTGCCATGCCAGCCCGCGGCGAGCACCAGGGCGCCGAGCGCCGCCGCCCACAGCGCGATGCCGATGCCCGCGACGGCCAGCAGGCGCCGCGGCCGGTAGCGCGCGTGCTCCGGCGTCGGCGTGTCGTCGTCGATGATCGCCGGCCCGTAGCGGCGCGCTCCCGCGCCGTGGCCGCCGCCCGCCCGGAACACGTGCGGCGCGAAGCGTCCGCCGAGGGTGCCCGCGAGCGCGGCGACGATCACCACGTACGGGAACGGCACCGCGAAGATGCCGATGGCGCAGAACGCCGCTACGCTGATCAGCCACAGCGCCGGGTGCTTGAGCGCGCGCGTGCCGATGCGCCAGGCCGCCGCCAGCACGATCGCCACCACCGCGGGCTTCACGCCGTAGAGCAGCCCTGCCACCGCCGGCACCTGCCCGTAGGCCATGTACAGCCAGGAAAGCGCGATCAGGATGAACACCGACGGCAGCACGAACAGGCCGCCGGCCACGATGCCGCCCCAGGTGCGGTGCATCATCCAGCCGAGGTAGGCGGCGAGCTGCGTCGCCTCCGGGCCGGGCAGCAGCATGCAGTAGTTGAGCGCGTGCAGGAAGCGGTTCTCCGAGATCCAGCGCCGGCGCTCCACCAGCTCCTGGTGCATGATCGCGATCTGCCCGGCGGGCCCGCCGAAGCTGATGAAGCCGAGCTTCAGCCAGAAGGGCAGGGCCTGCGCGAGGCTTACCGGGTCAGGGCGGGATTCCACGTGTGCACCTCGCGCTTGTCGCTGCGGCACCAGGCGTAGAGCGCATCGTAGAGCACCATGCCGCGCTCGAGCATCTCGTGGTCGTCCCGGTACAGGTCCGACAGACCGAGCGAGAGCGCGACGAGCCCCGCGGCCTGGGGCGCGAGTTCCGGGCGATTGGTGTCCGCGCCGCGCACGATGCGCGCCAGCTGCTCGAGCGCGGCGTCGGCGAGGCGGTAGCGGTAGACGAACGCATCGAAGCTGCAGCGGCCGCCGATGTGCGAGAACTCGACGTCGGGCACGTCGTAAGGAATCGCCTGCCGCTCCCGGGCGATGCGCGGCACGTCGGCGGCCGGCACGTAGAGGAACTCCGCCTGGGCGTCGATGAAGCGCCGGATCAGCCACGGGCAGGCGATGCGGTCGACCTTCGGGCGCTCGCGCGTGACCCAGCGCGTGGCCGCGCCCGCGGGCTTCGCCGCGCGCTCGCCGTCCCAGTGCTCGATGCCGCCCTCGAGGTAGCGTGCGCCCAGCGCTTTCGCCACGCCCTGGCTCACTTCATGGCCGTGCACGCAGTACACGACGATGTCGGCGCCGGCGGGCAGGGTCGGGCGCCAGTCTTCGACCTTCTCGGGGTCCCGGCGCAGCGCGCCGCGGATCATGTCGCCCGCGGCCAGAAACGCCGGGCACTTGCGCACGTCGATGACGAGCGGCGGCTGGTTCGAGAGAAGGGCTTGCCGCAATGCGGCGGGGGTGAGGCTCGCGTCCATGACTCTCTCCTTGAAGAGACGGCAGAGCTTGGACGCGAGGGCGTCTTCATAGGGGAGTCTGCAATTCCCCGCGGTGGCCGACTATGCGCGCGCGCTGCAGCGCGTGTCAAGCGGCCTTCACCCAGGTGAGCGCAGCGTCGAGCGCCTCCCGGCGGCCGGCGTGCGAGGCGTCGTAGCCGGGCAGGCGGGCCACTCGCGCCGCGAAGGCGGGTCTCTGCAGGGCTTCGAGCAGCGCCTTCAGCGCGGCGCCGCGCAGGGCGGCCTTCGCACAGGCAAAGAAGTAGCGCTCGGTGGCGAGCGGCGTGAAGGCGAGCCTGTGGCGCGTGGCATCCGGGCGCAGGCCGAAGCCGGCGTCGGCGCGGCCGGCGGCCACCGCTTCAGCGACCGAAGCTGCGTCGCCGTCAGCATTGCGTGACTGGCGATGGATGAAGCGCACGCCCGGGCGCGCGAGGTCATGCACGCCGCGGATGCGCGACCCGGGCCGGGCGATGAGACCCTGCTCGCGGGTGACGAAATGCAGCAGCGTGTGCTTTCGCGGGTCGAGCCAGCGGCCGAGCGCCGCGGCCGCGGCCGCCGCGCGCGGCAGCGCGTCGGCGACGTGAAAGCCCGCCAGGTCGCATTCGCCGCGGGCGAGGCGGGCGAGGCAGTCGTCCGCGCCGCGGAACACCACCTCGAGGTCGAGCGTGTCCCTGCACAGTTCGGCGAGCTCGGCGAGCACGAGGTCGTGGCTGGCGTGGATCGTGAGGCGCGGGCGCGCCCCCGGCAGCGCGCCGGCGAGCATTGCCGGGATCTCGGCGCGCAGCTTTTCGAAATGCGCGCCCAGGGCGCCGCGCACGCGCTCGTCGGCGTCGAGCACCCGGCGGCCGAGGGCGCTCAGGCGCGCACGACGGCCGCGCTGCATGTCGACGAGCGGCGCGCCGAACAGGCGCGCCCCGTCGGCAAGCGCGCCCCACGCCGAGCGGTACGACAGGCCCGTTTCGCTGGCGGCCTCGCGCAGCGACTCGGCTTGCGCCAGCGCCGCGAGCAGCCGGAGCAGCGCGCGGCCGCGCTCGCGCGGCAGGTCGCGGCCGCCGAGCCAGGCATGGTCGAATTCGACGGTGAAGCCTGTATGCATGGGCGTGCCTATTTAAGTCCAGCAGTCCGCCCCTGTAAAGTTAATTCTTACCTTATGATATGCACAGACATACATAAGCGGCATGCTTGACACCCTGGCCTCCGGGCTGCGTCTCGTCGCCACCCTCGACCTGCGCCTGTGGCAGGTCGTCGGCCTGAGCCTCGTGGTGAGCCTGTCAGCCGTGGCGCTGGCGGCGCTGCTCGGCCTGCCGCTCGGCGCGGCGCTCGCCGTGGGGCGCTTCCGCGGGCGGCAGGCGGTGATCGTGGTGCTGAACGCGCTGATGGGCCTGCCACCCGTGGTGGTGGGGCTCGTCATCTATCTCCTGCTTTCGCGTGCCGGGCCGCTCGGGGAACTGGGACTGCTGTTCACGCCGCAGGCGATGGTCATCGCGCAGACGGTGCTCGTGCTGCCGATCATCGCCGCACTCGCGCGACAGGCGGTCGAGGACGCCTGGCGCGAATACGAGGAGCAGCTGCGCTCGCTGGGCGTCGAGGGAACCCGCGCCGCGCTCACGGTGCTGTGGGACATCCGCTTTTCACTGCTTACCGCGGTGCTCGCCGGCCTGGGGCGCGCGAGCGCCGAGGTCGGCGCGGTGATGATCGTCGGCGGCAACATCGACGGCGTGACGCGCGTGATGACCACCACCATCGCGCTGGAGACCTCCAAGGGCGACTTGCCGCTCGCGCTCGGCCTTGGCATGGTCCTCATCGGCATCGTGCTCGCGCTGAACGCGGCGGCGCAGCTGATCAAGGAAGCCGCGCAGCGCAGGCACGGATGAGCGCGATCCTGCCGCTGCGCCTGGAGGAGGTGTCGTTCGTCGCGGGCGGGCGCACCCTCATCGACCGCGTGAGTCTCGCGCTCGAGGCGGGCACCAGCAGCATCATCCTTGGCGCGAACGGCGCGGGCAAGAGCGTGCTGATGCGCCTGATGCACGGCCTGCTCGCGCCGAGCGCCGGACGCGTCGCGTGGAGCGGCGAGGGCGCGCGGCGCCGGCAGGCCATGGTGTTCCAGCGCCCGGTGATGCTGCGCCGCTCCGCGCTCGGCAACGTGATCTACGCGCTCGACGCCGCAGGCGTGCCGCCGGTGCAGCGCGAGCGCCTCGCCGCGGAAGCGCTCGAGGAAGTCGGACTGGGCCACCTTGCGCAGCGGCCGGCGCGCGTGCTCTCGGGCGGCGAGCAGCAGCGCCTTTCGCTCGCGCGCGCCTGGGCGCTGCATCCCGAGGTGCTGTTTCTCGACGAGCCGACGGCGAGCCTCGATCCCGGGGCGACGCACGAGATCGAGAACATCATCCGCGCCTTCGACGCCGCGGGCACGAAGATCGTCATGTCCACGCACAGCCTGGGCCAGGCGCGGCGCCTCGGCGACGAGGTGATCTACCTGCACCAGGGACGCATCGTGGAGCGCGCGTCCATCGAGCGCTTCTTTCCCCACCCGGCCACCGCGGAAGCGGCGGCCTTCGTCAAAGGAGAACTCCCATGGACCTGAGGAAAATCCTGCTCGTCGCGCTGTGCGCGCTCGCGCCGGCGGCGTGGGCGCAGGACAAGTTCATCGTCGTGTCCTCGACGACCTCGACCGAGAATTCCGGCCTGTTCGGGCACATCCTGCCCTTGTTCCAGAAGAAGACGGGCATCGCGGTGCGGGTCGTCGCCCAGGGCACCGGCCAGGCGCTGGACACGGGAAGGCGCGGCGACTGCGACGTCGTCTTCGTGCATAACAGGAACGCGGAGCTCGAGATGGTGCAGGAGGGCTGGTTCGTGGACCGGCACGACGTCATGTACAACGACTTCGTCATCGTCGGGCCGAAATCGGACCCTGCGCATGTCGCGGGCCTGCAGGACGCCGTTGCGGCGCTGAAGAGGATTCGCGGCGCGAGCGCGCCTTTCGCCTCGCGCGGCGACAAGAGCGGCACGCACTCGGCCGAGCTGCGCCTGTGGAAAGCGGGCGGCATCGACCCCAAGGGAGACTGGTACCGCGAGACGGGCTCTGGCATGGGCGCGACGCTGAACACGGCCTCGGCAATGAACGCCTACGCGCTCGCCGACCGCGGCACCTGGCTGTCGTTCAAGAACCGGGGCGAGCTCGCGGTCCTCGTGCAGGGCGACCCGCGCCTGTTCAACCAGTACGGGGTGATGCTGGTCAATCCGGCCCGGCACCCGCACGTGAAGAAGGATCTGGGCCAGGCGTTCATCGATTGGCTGATATCACCCGGGGGACAGGCGGCCATCGCCGCCTATAAGATCGGGGGCGAGCAACTCTTCTTTCCCAATGCGAGGCAATAGCGTGGCTCGCGATATATAGTGCGGGCCCATGGATTCCGCGCTCCTCCCTGCGCTCGCCGCCGGCATGCTGGTGGCGGCGTTCGTCTATGCCTCGGTGGGCCACGGCGGCGCGTCCGCCTATATCGCGGCCATGGCGCTCGCCGGCGTCGCGCCGGTGGAGATGCGCCCGATCGCGCTCACGCTGAACGTGCTGGTCTCCTCGCTCGCCACCTGGAAGTTCTGGCGCGCCGGGCATTTCCGCTGGCGCCTGTTCTGGCCGTTCGCCGCCGTTTCGATCCCCTTTGCCTATCTGGGCGGCGCCATCACGCTTCCGGGGCACCTGTACAAGACGGCGGTAGGGCTGGTGCTCGTCTACGCCGGCTGGCAGCTATGGCTGAGCTTCCGTGCGGGCGACGAGATGCGCACCCCGCGCGCGCCCGCGATCCCGCTCGCCATGGCGATCGGCGCGGCGATGGGCCTGCTCGCGGGGCTCACCGGCGTCGGCGGCGGCATCTTCCTCAGTCCGCTCGTGCTGCTGCTGGGCTGGGCCGGGACCAAGCAGACTTCCGCCGTCGCCGCCCCCTTCATCCTGGTCAATTCGCTTGCCGGTCTCGCGGCCGGGTTTGTCGCCGGGACCGTGGCGCTGCCCCGATCGATCTGGCTCCTCGCCGCCGTGGTGGTGGTCGGCGGCTGGCTGGGCGCCGAGTACGGCAGCCGGCGCTTCGCCAATCCGATCGTGCGGCGGGTGCTCGCCGTCGTGCTGGCAGTCGCCGGCATCAAAATGGTGCTGGTATGAAGACTTTCGGCTTCGCCGGCTGGTCCGGCAGCGGCAAGACCACGCTCATCGAGAAGCTGATCCCGCGCTTCACGGCGCGGGGGCTGCGCGTGTCGCTCGTCAAGCACGCGCACCACACCTTCGACGTCGACCAGCCGGGCAAGGATTCCTACCGCCACCGCCACGCGGGCGCCGCCGAAGTGCTGGTCACCTCGTCGCGGCGCTGGGTGCTGATGCACGAGCTGCGCGGCGCGCAGGAACCTTCCTTCGAGGATCAGGTCAAGCAGTTGTCGCCCTGCGACCTGCTCATCGTGGAAGGCTTCAAGCATGCCGCTATCCCCAAGCTCGAAGTGTGGCGCGCGGTCACGGGCGAGGGGCTGCTGCACCCGCAGGACCCGCACATCGTCGCCGTGGCGAGCGACTGCGAGCTGGAGACGGCGCTGCCCCGGTTCGCGCTCGACGACGACGCCGCGATCGCCGAGTTCATCGTCCGCCACCTGAAGCTCGCGTGAACAAGGGCCTGCTCTCCGTAGAGGAAGCGCTCGAGGTGCTGCTCGCCGGCGCGCGCCCGGTCGCCGAGGTCGAGGACGTATCGACGCTCGAGGCCGCCGGCCGCGTCCTCGCGCGCGCGCAGCGCTCCACCATGGACGTGCCGCCGATGGACAACAGCGCCATGGACGGCTACGCCGTGCGCAGCGCGGACGTGCGCGCGCCGGACACCAGGCTGAAGGTCGCGCAGCGCATCACGGCGGGGTCGGTCGGCCAGGCGCTCGCGCCCGGCACCGCGGCGCGCATCTTCACCGGCGCGCCCATCCCCCCGGGGGCGGATGCGATCGTCATGCAGGAGTTCTGCGCCGCCGACGGCGACGCCGTGGTGATCAAGAAGGTGCCGCAGAAGGACGCCTGGGTGCGCCGGCGCGCGAGCGACATCGCCAAGGGCTCCGAGGTGCTCGCCGCGGGAATACGCCTCAGGCCCCAGGACACCGGCCTCGCCGCGTCCGTGGGCATCGGCACGCTGCCGGTCCACCGCCGCGTGCGCATGGGCCTCTTTTTCACCGGCGACGAGCTGGTGATGCCGGGTGAGCCGCTGCCGCCCGGTCGCATCTACAACTCCAACCGCTTCACCCTGAACGGCCTCGCCGCCACGTTCGGCTGCGAGGTGCGCGACTACGGCATCGTCCCCGATACGCTGGAGGCGACGCGCGCGGTCCTGAAGCGCGCCGCCGCCGAATGCGACCTCATCGTCACCTCGGGCGGGGTGTCGGTGGGCGACGCCGATTTCGTCAGGCCGGCGGTGGAAGCCGAAGGGTCGCTTCTCATGTGGAAGATCGCCATGAAGCCCGGGCGGCCGCTCGCCTTCGGCAAGGTCGGTGCGGCGGCCTTCATCGGGCTGCCGGGAAACCCGGTCTCGAGCTTCGTCACCTTCCTCGTCTTCGTGCGCCCGTTCCTGCTGAAGACGCAGGGCGTCGGCCAGATCATGCCGCGTGCCGTCGCCGCGCGCGCCGACTTCGACTGGGGCGAGCCCGATCCGCGGCGCGAGTACCTGCGCGTAAAATGGAACGCGCAAGGCGGCCTCGAGATCTACCCGACGCAGGATTCCGCGGTGATGACCTCGACGGCCTGGGCCGACGGCCTCGTGGACAACCCGCCCAACCACGCCATCCGGCGGGGCGACACGGTGCGCTTCCTGCCTTACGCGGAGCTCTACGGTTGAGAGTCAAGATCCTTTATTTCGCTTCGCTGCGCGAGCAGCTCGGCACGCCGGCCGAGGAGATCGAGCTGCCCGCGGGCGTCGCCACGGTGGCGGCGCTGCGCTCGCACCTGCGCGGCCGGGGCGGGGCCTGGGAGCGCGCACTCGCCGACGGCAAGCTCGTGCGCGCGGCGTTGAACCAGGACATGGCGCCGCCGACCGCGGCCCTCAAGGCGGGCGACGAGGTGGCGTTCTTTCCCCCGGTGACCGGCGGATGAGAATCGCCGTGCAGCCGCACGATTTCGACGCGGGCGCCGAGATCCGCGCGCTGTCGCGCGACCCGAAGGTCGGCGCGGTGGCGAGCTTCATCGGCGTGGTGCGCGAAGTCGGCATGACGCTCGAGCACTATCCCGGCATGACCGAGAAGGCGCTCGAGAAGATCGTCGCGCAGGCGGGCTCGCGCTGGCAGGTGCTCGACTGCAGCGTGATCCACCGCGTCGGCGAGCTGAAGCCCACCGACCAGATCGTGCTGGTCGCGGTGGCGAGCGCGCATCGCGGCGAGGCCTTCGCCGCCTGCGAGTTCATCATGGATTACCTGAAGACGCAGGCGCCGTTCTGGAAGAAGGAGGCCGCGGGCTGGGTCGAGGCGCGCGCCGCCGACGACCAGGCGGCGGAGCGCTGGAAGTGAGCGCTGCCGCGTTCGCGGCGGTGGGCGTCGGCGCCGCCTTCGGAGTGCTCTTCGGAGGCATTCTCGTCGACTTCCT
>Ga0210114_1000327_pt1 | contig 12351 bp, 10 predicted proteins | sample MayberryNW_TuleA_FD_185524 | JGI IMG/M metagenome (GOLD analysis project Ga0210114, IMG submission 185524) | Wetland microbial communities from San Francisco Bay, California, USA, that impact long-term carbon sequestration - MayberryNW_TuleA_D2... | ecosystem: Environmental > Aquatic > Marine >...
GCCGCTCGCGCCCGCCAGCAGCCGCTCGTCGGCCGCATAGGCCTTCACCGACCACACGCCGGGCGCCACCCGGTCGAAGATCTGGTCAGGCGGCAGCGCAGATGCCGTAGCGCTCGCAAATGCGAGGCACATTGCTGCACTGGCTACGCCCGATGGACTTGACCCGGCCAACCGGTTTCTCACTTGGATTTCAGCAGCCCGTCGAGGTCGTCCAACGTGGCCTTCCCGGAAGGCGGGGCCGTCTGGGGAGGCGGACTAGAGACGAGCCGGGGATTGGCGTTGTTCACGTCGTCGACCGATGTCGACCGGTTGGCGCCGAACACGACGCGAACATACGTCGGGTAGTCGTAGGCCGTTCCTTTGGAGTGATCGATCGCCGCACCGACGATACCGCCGAAAATGATGTTTCCGAACATGGCGCCATTCACGCGCGAGACGGCCCTGGTGAGGCCGACCGGCCGGTCTTCCATCTCGCATCGCACCACCAGGTCCTCCGACGACTTGCGCACATCCACGGTTCCTGGCGTCTTCATGGACCACGCACCGTTATTGTTTGAGAGCCGGCACTCGGCACCGGCAACCGCATCTCCACGCTCGTCGTAGGTTTCCACCGAAACTGCCTGCAATTCAGAGCCAGTCACGGTAGCGCAACCGCTCGACAGGACCGCGCAGATCACCACAGCACCCGCGCCGGTGCGCCACAGCAGATTGTTCACGGTGTTCCCTCCCAAGAGAATGCCGTCGCTCTTCCCACCGTTACGATACCTCGACCTCAGGCATTTGCAAGCCAGTCCGCGGCCCCCTTCCACAGGGTGTCCCTGAAGCGCTCGCGAAAGAACCCGAAATGCCCGATCGGCTCCCCGCCCAGCCGTGCCGGGTCGACCCGCTCGAGCTTGCGCGGGGCATTGGGATAAAACGCGAGGAAGGCCTCGACCGCCGGCGGCGGCGCATAGCGGTCGTCCAGGATCGAATAGGCGCGCATCGGCGCGCTGAACCGCGCATACGCCTCCAGAGCGCCGAGCGCGCCGACGACATACCCCGGATGCCGGCACCAGCCCGCCCACTCGATCGCCACTCCCGCGGGCAGATCCTCGCCCTGGCCGAGGCGCCGCGCGGGAAAATAGCCGAGCAGCCGGGACATCCCCGGCAGCAGCACGTGGGTCAGAAACCACATGCCCGCGCGCGCCGCACCGCGCCAGTGCTTCCAGTAGCCGCTTTGCGCGCCCACCACCATGGCTGCGACATAGCGCTCGTTGCCCGGCACGAGGCCGAACGCGAGCGCACCGAAGCTGTGGCCGACCCCGATCAGGCGCGCGCCGTGCGTGGCGCGCGCCAGGTAATCGAGCGCGCCGCCGATGTCCTTTTCGGCCCAGTCGCGCATGCGCGCCTCGAAGCCGCGCAGGCGGGCCGGGCGCGAGCGCGCGATGCCGCGGTAGTCGAAGGTGAGGACGGCAAAACCGCGCGTCGCCAGGTAGGCGGCGAACTTTCCGTAGAACTCCTGCTTCACCCCTGCGGCCGCCTGGATCAGCACGGCACGGCGATTCGGCGTCTTCGGCCGGTGGAGCGTGCCGGCGAGGCGGTAGCCGTCGCGCGCGGCGAATTCGACCGCGGTGCCGGTCACTTCGGCACGGGGCGTGGCCGACCGCGGGCGTCAATGGCGACGTAGGTAAGGGTTGCCTCGGTCACCTTCACGACCTTCGATTCGGCGCGGCCGCGCTCGGCGAACACTTCGACATTGACCGTGATCGAGGTGTTGCCGATGCGCGTCACTTCGGCATACAGGGACAGGACGTCGCCGATCTGCACCGGCTGCTTGAAGACGAAAGAGTTCACCGATACCGTAGCGACGCGCCCGCGTGCCACGCGCCCGGCGACGGTGCCGCCGGCGACGTCCACCTGCGCCATGATCCAGCCGCCGAAGATGTCGCCGTTATGGTTCGCGTCCGCCGGCATCGGCACGACGCGCAGCGCCGGAATCTTGCCCTTGGGCAGTTGCAGGCCCGGGGGCTGGTGCGAGGCGCGGCCCACGACGCCCGCTTTCTACTTCCGCTCTTCGAGGTAGTGCAGCGGGCCGCCGCGGAAGGGCGCGAATCCGGTGCCGAAGATGAGACCGGCGTCGATCAGCTCGGCGTCGGCGACGATGCCCTCGGCCAGCACGGCCTTCGCTTCGGCCAGGTAAGGCTCGATCAGCGCCTCGCTGAGCTCGGGGCGCCAGGCCCCGGGCTGGCCTTTGATCGCCCGTCCTTTTTCGTAACGGTAGATACCCTGGCCGGTCTTCTTGCCCAGCTGGCCGAGCGCGACCTTGTTGAGCAGGACCTGCGGCGCCGCCGGCTCCTCGCCGTGGGCGCCCTTCTTCGCCAGTTCCTTGCCCGCGGCGAGGCAGATGTCCAGGCCTACCGTATCGGCGAGTTCGATCGGTCCCATCGGCATGCCGAACGCCTCCATTGCGGCATCGAGAGTCTCCGGCTTGACGCCTTCGTCGAGCATGCGGAAGGCATTCTGCATGTAGGGCCCGAGCACGCGGTTGACGAGGAAGCCCGGCGAGTCCTTCACCGGCAGCGGCAGCTTGTCGATCTGGCGCACGAACGCCGTCGCGTTGCGCACCACGTCCTCATGGGTCCGGGCGCCGGATACGACCTCCACCAGCTGCAGCATCGGCACCGGATTGAAGAAATGGATGCCGACCAGGCGCGCGGGGTCCTTGAACAGTGCCGCGATGTCGCCGAGCTTGAGGCTGGAGGTATTGGTGGCGATGATCGCGCCGGGCTTCGCGACCGCCTCGACTTTCGCGAACAGATCGCGCTTGGCCTGCAGATCCTCGAATATCGCCTCGATGACGACGTCGGCATTGGCCGCGCCGGCGCCGGCGACGTCCGGGATCAGGCGGTCGAGCGCGTCGCGCACGCGGCGTGGATCCCTGAGGCGCTTCTTGAACAGCTCGGCCGCGCGCTTCACGGCGGGCGCGAGGCGCTCCGGGGCGGTGTCCTGCAGCGTGACGCGGATGCCGCGCATGGCGCACACCGCGGCGATGTCGCCGCCCATGACGCCGGCGCCGATGACGTGCACATGCCGCGCCTTGAAGGGCACGCCTTTCGCCAGTCCCTTCATGCGCTCCTGGAGAAAGAAGACGCGGATCAGGTTGCGCGTCGTCGGGTGGTCGAACAGGGCGGCGATGGAGCAAGACGGGTCGTTCTGCGCGGCGAACGGGTCGCCGTCGTACTTCACCCAGGCGTCGAGGATGGCGTAGGGCGCGGGGTAGTGCTCCTTGCGCACGCGTCTTGCGACCTGCTTGCGCGCCTTTGCGGCGACGAAGCTCCGGCCGACGCCCAGCATGAGCCGATCGACGAGCTTCAGCCGTTGCCGCGGGCGCGCCTCCAGCGTCACCATGCGCGCCGCATTCTCGAGGACGCGCAACGGCACGGCTTCGGTCGCGAGGCCGATCTTCTTCGCCCTGCGCGCGTCCACGGCTCGACCGGTGAGGATCATGTCGAGCGCTGCGGCCGGGCCGACGAGCTTGGGCAGCCATTGCAGGCCGTGCCAGGTCGGCCAGATGCCGAGCATCACTTCGGGGAACGCGAATCGCGTCTTTGGGTCATCGAGCGCAATCCGGTACGTGCAGGCGAGGGCGAGCTCCAGGCCGCCCCCCATGCAAAAGCCGTTCACCATCGCGGTGCTGGGGAACGGCAGAGCGCGCAGCTTCTGCAGCGTGTCCCATCCCAGCCGGTTGAATTTCAGGGCCTCTTCGGCGCTGGCGAAGCGGGTGAACTCCTTGATGTCCGCCCCGGCGATGAAGTTCTCCTTCGCCGAGCGGATGACCAGTCCCTTGGGCTTGGCCCCGGCGATCGCGTCGAGCGCGGCGGCGAGCTCCTCCAGCGCATCGCGCGAGAAGGTGTTGGTGGATTCGCCCTGCTTGTCGAAGGTCAGCCAGGCGAGGCCTGCGCCGTCCTGCTCCCAGCGCCAGTGCTTGGAGAGCGTGTCGGTCTGTGCGCGGTCCATGGTCAGGCCACCTCCACCAGCATCGCGCCGCCCAGGCCCCCGCCGATGCAAATCGAGGCCATGCCGCGCTTCACGTTCTTGCGCTTGAGCAGCCTCAGCAGGTGCAGCACGATCCTCGCGCCCGATGCGCCCACGGGATGTCCAAGCGCCACGGCACCGCCGTCGACATTGAGCTTCTCCGGGTCGAGCTCGCCCATCGCGCGCTCGAGTCCCAGCTGCTCGCGGCAGTAGGCGTCGTCCCGCCATGCGGCGATGCAACCCAGCACCTGTGCGGCGAAGGCCTCGTTGATCTCCCAGTAGTCGAGGTCGTTCAACGCGAGGCCGTGCCGCCGCAGGATCGGCGTTGCGGCATGGACGGGTCCGAGCCCCATTTGCGCCGGATCGAGCCCTGCCCACTGCGAGTCGACGATGCGGCCGATGGGCGCGAGACCGTGGCGCTTCACCGCCTCTTCCGAAGCCAGTATCAGCCAGGCCGCGCCGTCGGTGATCTGCGAGCTGTTGCCGGGCGTGACGTTGCCGTACTTGCGGTCGAAGAAGGGCTTGAGCTTCGCCAGCCCCTGCATCGAGGCGTCACGCCGCACGCCGTCATCCAGGGGGTAGGTATGTCCCTTCGGGTCGTAGAGCGCCTCCACCTCGCCGCCGCCCGCCTGCAGCGGACCCTCGTCCTGCGCGCGCGCCACGCGCTGGTGGCTGCGCACCGCGTAGGCGTCCATCTGCTCGCGCGTGATGCCGAAGCGGTACGCGAGGTTTTCCGCGGTCTGGCCCATCAGCAGTCCGACCATCGGATCGGTCAGCCCCTTCATGATGCCGATCACGGGTGCGAGCAGCCCCTTGAACGGCATGCGCGCGAAAAGCGCCGCGCGCTGCACGGCGCGCTTGGCCGCGGCCAGATCCGAAAACCAGCTCACCACCGGGTCGTTGTAGAGCAATGGCGTGCGCGACAGTGCGTCCACGCCGCCTGCGAGCACGAGCTGCGAGCGTCCGGCGCGGATGTTGTTGATGCCCGAATCGAGCGACTGCATGCCGCTTGCGCAGTTGCGCATCACGGTCCAGCCCGGCACTTTCTCGCCGCAGCCCATGCGCAGCGCGGCAACGCGCCCGATATTGACTTCGTCCACCGAGGGGGCGGCGCAGCCGAGGATCACTTCGTCGAGCGCCTGCGGCTCGAACTTCTGCCGCACCAGCAGGGCGCGGCCGGCCTGCACGGCGAGATCGCCCGCCGAGAACGGACCCGGGCGGTTCTTCGACTTGAGGAACGGCGTGCGGGCGCCGTCGATCACATAGACGGATTGGCTGGTCATGTCAGGCTGCCTTGGCGTGCGCGGGTTGAACGTCGCCGAGCTTCTGCAGGATCTCGGCGCGGCCGAAATCCTGCGGGAAGTCGTCGACCCTGATGACGCGCTGGCGCAGCGCTTCCTTGCGCTGCCACTGTGCGTGCTCGTCCGGGGTGATGACGCCCTGGTCGCGCGCGAGCTGCGCCGTGTCGGTGCCCGAACGCGGCGTGAGCGCGCCGCGCTTCACCGCCTCGCGCAGCTTCTTCTCGATCGGCTCGCACGCGACCGTGGCGAGGAACGCCGCCTCCAGCACGCCGGTCGCGTCGGCCTCGCCTTTGGGCAGGTAGATGCCGGCCGTGAGCCGGTCGCGGGCGGCGCCCGGCTCGAGGGCGATCTTCGCGCACTCGTGGTTGCGCGAGTCCAGCGGCGGGCGGAACGGCGTGCCGAGCGGAAAGATGATCCAGCGCAGCATCGTCGCGAGCGCCTTGACGGGGAAATTCGACAGGATCTGGTCGATCGCCTGCTGCGCCGAGTACAGGGCGCGGCGCACCGACCAGCGCACGAGGGGCAGGTCGGCCTTGATGCGGCCCTGGTCCTCGTAGCGCTTGAGCGTCGCGGAGGCGAGATACATCATCGACAGCACGTCGCCCAGGCGCCCGGAGATCTTCTCCTTGCGCTTGAGCGCCCCACCCATCGCCAGCATCGACACGTCGGCGAGGAACGCGAACGCGGCCGACAGGCGCGTGATGTGGCGGTAGTAGTGCCGCGTTTCCGGCGCCGTGCCGATGGGCGCCGTGGCGAACATGGATCGCGTCAGCCCGTGCAGGAAGGTGCGCACGCCGTTGGCAAGCGTGTGTCCGATATGCGCCGTGAACGCGTCGTCGAATTCCATGGAGGCCTCGTCGCCCCGCAACTCCTTGGCGGCGCGCATTTCACGCAGCACGTAGGGATGGCAGCGGATCGCGCCCTGGCCGAAGATGATCAGCGTGCGGGTGAGGATGTTCGCGCCCTCGACGGTGATGCCCACCGGCAGCACCTGGTAGCCGCGCCCGACCCAGTTGTTCGGCCCGAGGCAGATGCCCTTGCCGCCGTGGATGTCCATGGCGTCGTTCACGCAGGCGCGTGCGCCTTCGGTGAGGTGATACTTGGCGATGGCCGAGATGACCGAGGGCTTTTCGCCCTGATCGACGGCACCCGCGGTCATGACGCGCGTTGCCTCCATCATGTAGGCGTTGGCGGCGATGCGTCCGAGGGCCTCCTCGACGCCTTCGAGCTTGCCGATCGGCGTGCGGAACTGGCTGCGCACGCGCGCGTACGCGCCGGTGACGCGCGCCAGGGCTTTTGCGCCCCCCGCGGACGAGGCGGGCAGTGAAATCGAGCGTCCCGCGGCGAGCGAGTTCATGAGCATCATCCAGCCGCGGCCCGCGTACTCACGCCCGCCGATGATCCAGTCGAGCGGCACGAACACGTCCTTGCCCCAGTTGGGCCCGTTCTGGAAGGCGCCGTTGAGCGGCAGGTGGCGCCGGCCGATATGGACGCCCGGCGTCGAGGTGGGGATGAGCGCGCAGGTGATGCCAAGATCTTCACCGCCGCCGAGCAGCTTCTCGGGGTCGTAGAGGCGGAAGGCGAGGCCGAGCAGCGTCGCCACCGGACCGAGCGTGATGTAGCGCTTGTCCCAGGTGAGGCGCATGCCGAGCACCTCCTTGCCCTGCCACTGGCCCCGGCACACGGTACCGTAATCGGGGATCGAGGCGGCGTCCGAGCCCGCTTCGGGGCTGGTCAGCGCGAAGCAGGGAATCTCCTGGCCCCTGGCGAGCCGCGGCAGGTAGTAGTCCTTCTGCTCATCGGTACCATAGTGCAGCAGCAGCTCGGCCGGCCCGAGCGAATTCGGCACCATCACCGTCACGGCGAGGGCATTGCAGCGCGAGGAGAGCTTGGTCACGACCTCGGAATGCGCGAGCGCCGAGAAGCCGAGGCCGCCGTACTTCTTCGGGATGATCATGCCGAAAAAGCCCTTGTCCTTGAGGAACTGCCACAAACGCGGCGGCAGGTCGTAGCGCTCGTGCGTGACTTCCCAATCGTCGGCCATGGCGCAGGCTTCCTCGACCGGACCGTCGACGAATGCCTGCTCCTCGGCGCTGAGCCGCGGCGCCGGCGTGGCGAGGAGCCGCTCCCAGTCGGGGCGACCGGAGAACAGGTCGCCATCCCACCACACGGTCCCGGCGTCGATGGCCTCCTTTTCGGTCGCCGACATGTCGGGAAGGATGCGGCGGAACAGGGCGAGCACCGGGTCGCTCAGCAGGCGCCGGCGCAGTGCCGGCACGTTGAGCGCCAGGGCGAGAACGATGAACACGGCCGCGAGCGCCGCGCTGGTAGCCGGGCCGAATTCCAGAATCACGGCCCAGGAGGCGCCCATCACGCCGACGGCGGCGCTCCAGATGAAGATCGGCGCGCGCAGGGCCGCGAGCGCGAGGAGAACGGCAAGGGTGGCGAATGCGAAGGTGGTCATGGCGGAAGTCCTCTTCTGCGCCTCAGGCCGCGATGCGCACCGGCTGCGCGCCCGGGAGCGGCGCGAGCAGGCCCGCGCTCATGAATGCGGCCAGGCGATCTTCGAGCACGCGCGCGTCGTAGCGGTCCTCGGGCTTGGCGCCCGCGATCAGTTGCACCGTGTCGGTGGCGGCGAGCGTATAGGCCAGCGTGCCGAACATGAAATGCATGCGCCACACCAGCTCGTCCCTGGGCAGCTCGGGCAGCGCGCGCACGAATGCCGCCTTGAACCGCTCCATGGCCGGGGCGTACATCTGGCCGATGAGCTGGCGGATCGATTTCGCGGGCTCGGTGTAGGTGCGGCCCAGCAGCCGCGAAAACGTGCGGCCGCCGCCGCGCGTGTCTTCGATCATGCGCAGGCTCGCGCCGATAAAGGCGCGGATGATCGCGTCTGGCGTGAGCGCCTTTCCTTGCGCTTCGTTTTCCAGGCGCTCGAGCTCGGCCAGCCGCTCCGTGTTCATCGGATCGAGGCGCCTCCGGAACACCGCCTCGATGAGCGCATCCTTGGAGCCGAAGTGGTAGTTGACGGCGGCCAGGTTGACACCTGCCCTCGCCGTCAGCATGCGCATCGAAGCGCCCTCGAAGCCGTGCTGCATGAACAATTCCTCAGCGGCGTCCAGGATGCGGGTCTGGGTTTCCTTGAGGGGCTTCAGGGCGCGTACGCTCATGGCATGATCTCATTTCAAACGAACGTTTGAATGATAGGAAAAGAGACCCAGTGCCGTCAAGGGGTTCGGGGATTCTTCTCTGGCTTAGAATCCGCGCCTGCCGATGGCAAATCCCACGCAAGGACCCGACGCGCGCCCGGCCGCGCGCAGCAGCGACTGGCGCGTGCTGGCGACGCTGCTGCCCTATCTCCGGGAATACCGCTGGCGCGTGCTTGCGGCGCTCGTCTTCCTGGTGTCGGCGAAGCTGGCCAACGTCGCCGTGCCGCTGGTGCTGAAGCAGGTGGTCGACGGGCTCGACCCGACGCTCGCGGTGCTGGCGGTGCCCGCGGCGCTGCTCGCCGCTTACGGGCTGCTGCGCTTCTCGACGACGCTGTTCGCGGAGCTGCGCGACGTGCTGTTCGTGCGCGTCACGCAGCGCGCCATCCGGCGCGTGGCCCTCGGCGTGTTCCGCCACCTGCACAATCTGTCGCTGCGCTTCCATCTCGAGCGCCAGACCGGCGGCATGACGCGCGACATCGAGCGCGGCACGCGCGGCATCTCCACGCTGCTCTCCTACCTGATCTTCTCCATCCTGCCGGTGATCCTCGAATTCGCGCTGGTGGCGGCCGTTCTGCTGGCGAAGTTCGACTGGCGCTTCGCCGCCATCACCTTCGGCGCGGTCGCCGTGTACCTGACCTATACCTTCCTCGTGTCGGAATGGCGCATCGCCATCCGCAAGCGCGCCAACGAGCTCGACTCGAGGGCCAACACGCGGGCCATCGACAGCCTGCTCAACTACGAGACCGTCAAGTATTTCGGCAACGAGGAGTTCGAGGCCGGCCGCTACGACGACAGCCTGCGGCACTACGAGGACGCCGCCACCACCAGCGAGGCCTCGCTCGGCCTGCTCAACATCGGCCAGAGCCTGATCATCGCCGTCGCGGTCACGGCGCTCATGTTCCTGGCCGCGCAAGGCGTCGCGGCGAGGGATCTGACGCTCGGCGATCTGGTGCTGGTGAACGGGCTGCTGATCCAGCTCTACATCCCGCTCAATTTCCTCGGCATGGTGTACCGCGAGATCAAGCAGTCGCTTGCCGACATGGAGCGCATGTTCCGCCTGCTCGCGGAGAACATGGAGGTCGAGGACCGGCCCGGCGCCGCCGCGCTCGCGCCCGGGCCGGCGCGCGTGGAATTCCGCGACGTCGATTTCGCGTACGAACCCGCGCGCGGCATCCTGCGCGGGGTGAGCTTCGAGATCGCGACGGGCCGGCGCGTCGCGGTGGTCGGGCATTCGGGCTCGGGCAAGTCGACGCTCGCGCGCTTGCTGTACCGCTTCTACGACGTCGGCGCCGGCGCCATCCGCGTCAACGGCACCGACATCCGCGACCTCGCCCAGCGCAGCCTGCGCGCGGCGATCGGCATCGTGCCGCAGGATACGGTGCTGTTCAACGACACCATCCTCTACAACATCCGCTACGGCCGCCCCGAAGCGAGCGAAGCCGAGGTCATTGCCGCGGCGCGCGCCGCCCACATCCACGATTTCATCGATAGCCTGCCGCAGAAGTACCTGAGCACGGTCGGCGAGCGCGGTCTCAAGCTCTCGGGCGGCGAGAAGCAGCGCGTGGCGATCGCACGCGCCATCCTGAAGAATCCCTCGATCCTGATCTTCGACGAGGCGACCTCGGCGCTCGACTCCCGGGCCGAGCGCGCCATCCAGGCCGAGCTCGAGCGCATCGCGCGCGGCCGCACCACGCTGGTCATCGCGCACCGGCTTTCCACGGTGATGGACGCCGACCAGATCCTGGTGCTCGAGCACGGCCGCATCGTCGAGCGCGGCACGCACGGGGAGCTGCTTGCCGCGCAGGGCGAATACGCGCGCATGTGGGCGCTGCAGCGCGAGGCGGCCCAGGCGCAGGAGGTGCTGGAACGGGCCAAGGCGGCCTGAAGGTCGCTCCCAGAGCTAAGCTTTTTCCTGAATGTCCGGCGCTACCACCTTATTTTTGCTTGCATTTCTGAAATTAGCCCCTTACACTGCGTCGGCCCGATAAGAGAACAAGGCCCATGCGCTCAGGGGAACGCCGGCTGCACTCGCTCGAAAAAATCGTCGCCATCGGCGCGCTCGCCGCGGTGCTGTTCGTCAGCGTCGGCTTCGCGCGCGCCGGCGACGGCCCGAAGCTGCGCTCGGCCGTGGCGCTGGTACAGGACGCGGAAAGCGGCGAGACGCTGTACGAGAAGAACAGCGACACGATCCTGCCGATCGCCTCGATCACCAAGCTGATGAGCGCCATCGTGGTGCTGGAGCGCGGCCTCGATCTCGAGACCAGCGTGGCGGTGAGCGCCGAGGACCTGAAGTCGACGCGCAGCTCGCGCGCGCGCGGGCGCCTGCGCCCGGGCTCGGTCCTCACGCGCGACGAGCTGCTGCTGCTGATGCTCATGGCCTCGGAAAATCGCGCCGCCGCGGCGCTGGCGCGCACCTACCCCGGCGGCACCGAGGCCTTCGTGGCGGCGATGAACGCCGAGGCGGGCCGCCTCGGGCTGCACGACACGCGCTTCGCCGATCCGACGGGCCTGTCGCCCGACAACGTCTCCAGCGCCCAGGACCTCGCCAGGCTGGTGCGGGCGGCGCACGGCTATGCGCTGATCCGCGAGTATTCGACGCGCCCCAGCGCGCAGGTGCGCGCGCGCGGCGGCACGGTCGCGTACCGCAACACCAACAGCCTGGTGCGCTCGGACAGCTGGGACATCGAGCTCTCGAAGACCGGCTACATCAGCGCCGCCGGGCGCTGCCTGGTGATGCACCTGCGCGTCGCCTCGCGCGAGCTGGTCGTGATCCTGCTCGATTCCTGGGGCAAGTACTCGCGCATCGGCGACGCCCGGCGCATCCGCAGGTGGCTCGAATCCAGCGCCGCACGCGACCCGCAAAGCTAGGCCGCACCCGCTTCTACGGCTCGGTCGTCCCCGCGGACAGCTTCCGCGAGGACGTGATCGAGGGCCTGTCGCAGCCGCAGAAAGCGCTGCCTCCCAAGTATTTCTACGACGCGGACGGCAGCCGCCTGTTCGAGCGCATCTGCCGGCTGCCCGAGTACTACCCGACGCGCGCCGAACTGGCGCTGACGCGCACGCGCCTCGGCGAGATCGCGCGCTTCGCCGGGCGCGGCTGCGAGCTGATCGAGTACGGCAGCGGCGCGAGCGTGAAGACCCGCATGCTGCTGCGCGCGCTGCGGCCGTCGGTGTACGTGCCGGTGGACATATCGCACGCCGCACTCGCCGAGGCGGCGCGGCGGCTGTCGCGCGAATTCGCCTGGCTGCATATCTTCGCGGTGGTCGGCGATTTTTCGCAGCCGCTCAGGCTGCCCGTTTTCCGCCCCCGCCCCGGCCGGCGGCGCGTCGTGTACTTTCCCGGCTCGACCATCGGCAACCTGACGACGCAGGAGGCCCAGGCCTTCCTTGCCATGAGCCGCGCCCAGGTCGGCGCGGGCGGCGCCATGCTGATCGGGGTCGACCTGAAGAAGGACGCGAACGTGCTGCACGCCGCCTACAACGATGCGCGCGGCGTCACCGCACGGTTCAACCTGAACCTGCTCGCGCGCATCAACCGCGAGCTGGGCGCCGACTTCGACCTGCGGCGCTTTCGCCACTACGCGTTCTACAACGCGCCGCTCGGGCGCGTGGAAATGCACCTGGTTTCGCTCGCGCGCCAGAGCGTGCGCCTCGGTCGGCACCGCTTCGAGTTCGAGCGTGGCGAAACGATCCACACCGAGAACTCCTGCAAGTACTCGGTGGAGGAGTTCCGCGCGCTCGCGGCGCAAGCCGGCTTCCGCGGCGCGAAGCTCTGGCAGGACCGCCAGGGCCTGTTCTCACTGCACGGGCTGGTCGCGGCTTAGCGC
>Ga0210114_1000329_pt1 | contig 12348 bp, 11 predicted proteins | sample MayberryNW_TuleA_FD_185524 | JGI IMG/M metagenome (GOLD analysis project Ga0210114, IMG submission 185524) | Wetland microbial communities from San Francisco Bay, California, USA, that impact long-term carbon sequestration - MayberryNW_TuleA_D2... | ecosystem: Environmental > Aquatic > Marine >...
CGGGTCCACTGGACCGGGCCAGCGGCGTGGTGCTGCTCACCCCCAACCTGGGATGGGTCGATTTCCCGCTGCGTGACCGGCTGGCCGAAGGCCTGGGCTGCACCACCGAGATAGACAACGACGCAAACTGCGCGGTGCTGGGCGAGTGGTGGGTCGGCGCCGCGCGCGGAAGTCGCCACGCCATCGGCATCACCATCGGCACCGGGGTCGGCGGCGGGCTCATCCTCGACGGCCGGCTGTACCACGGAGCGTCGGACGTCGCGGGCGAGATCGGCCACACCACGATCGACACCGAAGGGCGCCGCTGCAAGTGCGGCAACTACGGCTGCCTCGAGGCCTACGCCTCCGGGCCGAACATCGCGATGCGCGCCATCGAGGCGATGGAGGCCGGCGCGGAGAGCCGCCTGCCCAGCTACGTGGGTGGTGACACCTCGAAGATCACCGCGCAGACGGTGTACGAGGCCGCGCACGACGGGGACGAGCTCGCCCTCGAGGTGGTGAACGACACCGCCAAGTTCCTCGGCGCCGGCGTCTCGAACCTGCTCAACGTGTACAATCCCGAGGTCGTCGTCATCTGCGGGGGCGTGACCCTCGCCGGCGACCATCTTTTCACACCTCTACGCCGGGAGACGGCGCGCCGCGCCTTCAAGCCCGCGGTCGCCGCCTGTCGCATCGTGCCCGGCGAGCTGGTGGGCACCGCGGGCGTGTACGGAGCGGCCAAGACGTTCCTGGATGCCTAGGGTCGGTATCCTGGGCTCCCTCGTTTGGGACCAGATCTACGGCCGCGATCCCCTGTCGGAGCCGGTGGAGGAGTGGGGTGGGGTCGCCTACGCGCTGGCGAGTCTCGACGCCAGCGTGGCGCCCGGCTGGGAGATCGTGCCCCTGATCAAGGTGGGCCAGGACCTGGCGGGCAAGGCTCGCGAGTTCCTCGGCGGGCTGCGGCACGTCACGCCGGGCGGCCGCTGCGTGGAGGTGCCCGCCCCCAATAATCGCGTCGTTCTCCACTACTACTCCACCGAGCGGCGGACCGAGAGGATGTCCGGTGGAGTGCCCGGGTGGACCTGGAGCGAGCTGGGGCCGATGGTGCGCGATCTGGACGCGCTCTATCTCAACTTCATCTCAGGGTTCGAGCTCGCGCTCGGCACCGCGCAGACGTTGCGGCAGGGCTTCGGCGGCCCGATCTACGCGGACCTGCACAGCCTGCTCCTCGGTATGCAACACGACGGGGTCCGGGTTGCCCGCCCGCTCCAGGACGCCGCCAGCTGGCTGGGCTGCTTCGACGTGATCCAGCTGAACGAGGACGAGATGCGACTGCTCTCCCCCGACCCGCTGAGTCTCGCCGCCGAAGCGATCGGCGCGGGCACCTCGCTCCTGATCGTGACGCTGGCGGCGAAGGGGGCGGCGTACGTGGCGGCGCCGGGGTTCGATGGCTGGGCCGGCCGAGGGACCGGGGGACTGGCGGATCGGGCGGAGGCGGACAAGCTTCGGTCCGCCGATCCAGCGGTCCACCGATCCGCCGCGCTCCGCACTGCCCTCCTCCCCGGGTCGACGGTCGACGTCCTCGACCCTACGGGTTGCGGTGATGTGTTCGGCGCGGCGGCCGCGGCGCGCCTGTTCGCGGGTGATCAGGTGGAGACGGCGATTCGGCATGCCAACGGGATGGCCGCGAGGAATGCCGCGTTTCGCGGCGCCGGTGGGCTCTCGCGCCACCTCCGTGGCGAGCTGGTGCTGCCGTGACCCGCGTCATCGAGGTGCCGGCCCATTTCGACGACCGGAGCTTCGACCAGTTCGCGGGCGACTTCGGCGCCTGGCCCCCGGAGGAGAAGCTGCTGGTGGACGCTCGCGGCGCGCAGTGGGCGTCGCCGTACGGGCTCATCGCCCTGCTCACCGCCGGCCAGGCCGTCGCGGAGGCGGGGCTGGAGCGGCCGCTCCTCACGGTGCCCAACAGCGACGAGGTCAAGCGCTACTGGGCCAGGATCGGGTTCTTCCGGCACGCGGCGGAGCTGTTCGAGCTCCACGGCCGCGTGCCGAAGGCGGCCGCGACGGGACCGAGCGACGTGCTGCTCGACGTGACCCCGGTGCGGGCGATGGAGGACGTACACCAGGTGGTGGAGAAGATCAGCGAGACGGCGTCGCGCATTCTCCACGGCGAGCTGGGACTCGAGCGCAACGCCACCATGCGCTTCAGTATGGCGCTTTCCGAATCGTGCCAGAATATTGTGGAGCACGCCGGCACCAGCGGCTGGGTGGCGGTGCAGGTGTATACCTTCCGGCGTCGTCTGGGCCGCCGCGTGGCGGTGATCGCGGTGAGCGACGCGGGCATCGGCTTCCGCCGGTCGCTGGAAAGCACCCACGCCAAGCGGTTCGGCGAGCGTTGGGGCGACGGCGCGGCGCTGGAGGCGGCGCTGATCCAGGGCGTGAGCCGCTTCCGCGATCCCGGGCGGGGCCAGGGGCTGGCGGGGATCAAGGGGTTTCTGGACCGCTGGAAGGGCAAGATCTCGATCCGGAGCGGGACTGCCCGCCTCGCGATCGTGCCGATGTGGGACGACGATGTGCCGCTGGCCGATCACCTGCCTTTCTTTCCCGGAGCCCAGGTGCAGATCACCATCCCCGCCACGCAGGAGGTCGAGAGCAGATGATCGAGACCATCCGGATCGGTCACCTGTTGCGCGAGACGGCGACCTCGCCCTATCGCCATCTCGTCACTCGGCCCACCGGCGCCGCGGTCCGGCACAGCATCGAGGTCGCCCTCTCCCGCTCCGACTGCCTCACCGCCCTGCTGGATTTCTCCGACATCGAGCTGCTCGACTTCTCCTGCGCCGAGGAGATCGTCGCCAAGCTGCTGCTGGCCCAGGCCGCACAGCGTCCCCGGTTCGTCGTGCTCCGCGGCCTGCGCGACGACCAGCACGACGCGATCGAGCAGGTGCTTACCCACCACCGTCTCGCGGTGGCGGCGATGGTGGCCGACGGCGAGCCGGTGCTCCTGGGCTTCGTGTCGGGGGACGCGCGCGCCGCCTTCGCCTGCGTCTGCCGGCTGGGTCGCGCCTGCGCCGCGGACGTGGCTCAGGCGCTCGACTGGCCGGAGGCGCGCGCGACCGAGGCGCTGGAGAGTCTCACCCACCACCGATTGGTCCGTCCCGAAGGCGATCTGCGGTACCCGCTGCTCGTCGCATGAGCTCCCGGCGTCCGGGCCTCTCCACCCTGGCGATCCACGGCGTCCCGCGCCGGCGCCCGGACTGGACGCCGGTGGCGCCCTCCATCGTGCAGAGCAGCACCTTCACCAACCCGGTCGGCTCCCCCGACGAAGTGCTGTACGCCCGCTACGGCAACACGCCGACTCAAGTGGAGCTGGGGCGCAAGTACGCGCTGCTGGAGGGCGCGGAAGCGGCCATCTTCCTCGCCAGCGGCATGGGAGCGACCGCGCTCGCCCACCTCGCCGTGCTTCGCCCCGGCGACCACCTGGTCACCAGCGCCTGGATCTACGGCGGCACCCGCCGGCTGTTCGGAGAAGAGCTCGTCCGCCTGGGCATCGACGTCACCTTCGTGGACCCCTCGCAGCCCCGGCTCTGGCGCCGGTCGATGCGGAAGAACACCCGCGCCATCTTCGTCGAGACCCCGACCAATCCCACGATGCGGGTGCTGGACCTGGCGCCGATCGCCCAGGTGGCGCGGGAGTTCGGCCTGGCGCTGCTGGTGGACGGGACCTTCGCGAGCCCGATCAACTTCCGCCCGCTGGAGCACGGGGCGGATGTGGTCATCACCAGCGCGACCAAGTACCTCAACGGCCACAGCGACGTGGTGGCCGGCGCGGTGGCCGGCTCGGCGTCGCTGGTGGAAGAGGTCAACCGCCTGCTCCGCGTGTGGGGGCAGGCGGTCGACCCGCACGCCGCGTGGCTGGTGGACCGCGGGCTCCGCACGCTCGCCGTCCGCATGGAGCGCCACAACGCCAACGGCCTCGCGGTGGCGCGCTGGGCGGAGAAGCATCCGTCCATCGTGCGGGTGCACTATCCCGGCCTCGCCAGCCATCCCGATCACGCCTACGCCCGTCGCGCGCTGTCGGGATTCAGCGGCATGGTGGGGCTCGAGCTCAAGGGCGGCACCCGCTCGGCGGAGCGGATGCTCAAGCGCCTGAAGCTGATCGCGCACGCGCCCAGCCTCGCGGGGGTGGAAAGCCTCGTCTCCGAGCCGCGGCTCACCTCGCACCGCGATCTCACGCCCGAGGCGCGGGCGGCGGCCGGCATCCCGGACGGGTTTCTGCGCCTGAGCTGCGGGCTGGAGGACGGCGAGGACATCATTGACGACCTGCGCCAGGCACTGGGAAAGGAGGGGTGACGGCGGGAACGGTGAACGTGAGAAGTGAACCGGAAATGTCACCCTGAACGAAGTGAAGGGGACCATGTCGGGCATGGCCCCCTTCGCTGCGCTCAGGGTGACACCGCCCTTTAACCCTTCACTTTTCACCTTTCCCGCTTTTCCGGGCGCGCCCTCCCCCTTAGTTTGCCGGTCGTGATCCGCTTCTCCCACGTCTACAAGTCGTATCCCAACGGTGCCCTCGCGCTCAAGGACGTGTCCTTCCGGGTCGGCAAGGGGGAGTTCGTCTTCCTGACCGGGCATTCGGGCGCCGGCAAGTCCACCATCATGAAGATGCTCTACGCGGAACAGCAGCCCACCTCGGGTGACGTGCGGGTCTCCGGCGCCAGCGTGAGCGAGCTGCGGCCGAGCGACATCCCCATGCTGCGGCGGCGACTCGGCATCGTGTTCCAGGACTTCCGCCTGCTGGAGGACCGCACCGCGGCGGAGAACATCGCGTTCGCGCTCGAGGTCACCAGCGCGCGACGGGACACCATCGCGGCGCGGGTGATGCGCGTGCTCACCCAGGTCGGGCTCGCCGCGAAGGGCCGCGCCTACCCTCGCGAGCTCTCGGGCGGCGAGCAGCAGCGGGTCGCCATCGCGCGGGCGCTGGTGAACGACCCCGCGATCATCATCGCCGACGAGCCCACCGGCAACCTCGACGAGCGCGCCACCCGAGGCGTCTTCCAGCTGCTCCGCGACATCAATACGGCCGGCACCGTCGTCGTCATGGCGACGCACGATCTGGACCTGGTCCGGCAGGCGCCCTACCGGTCCATCGAGCTGCGCGAGGGCTCCGTGGTCTACGACAGCGCGGTCGACGAAGCGGAGGAGACGGAGGTCTCGTGAGACTGCTGACCCGCGAGGCGCTCCTCTCCTTCCGCCGGGCGCCGCTGCTCTCCGCGCTCTCCATCACCACGATCGGCTTCTCGCTCTTCACCGTCGGCCTCTTCGGCCTGGTGGCGATCAACCTCCGGCAGGCGCTCCGGGGCATCGAGGAGCGGGTCGAGATCGTCGCCTTCGTGCTCCGCGGCACACCCGCGGAGACGATCACCCTCGCCACCCAGGACATCGCGGCATTCCCCGAAGTACAGGACGTGAGCTATGTGACCGAGGAGCAGGCCCTGACGAGAGCGCGCGCGGAGCTGGTGGAGTTCCGCGACGCGTACCGCGACCTCGCCACCAACCCGCTCCCCGCGTCCATCGAGGTGCGGCTGAAAGAGGGCTCACGCGACGCGAAGACGGTCGAGCGCGTCGCCGAGCGGATCCGTGGATTCGGCTTCGTGGACGACGTGCGGTACGGCCGGGACTGGGTGCAGCGGCTGGACCAGCTTCGCAACGTGACCGGCATCGTCGGGCTGGTCATCGGCCTCGCCTTCGCCATGGTCGCGGTCGTGATCATCGGGGTCACCATCCGTCTCACCATCCTCCAGCGGGCCCGCGAGATCGTCATCATGCGTCTGGTGGGCGCCACCAACTGGTTCATCCGCGGGCCATTCCTGCTGGAAGGCGCGCTCAAGGGCCTGCTGGGCGGGTTCCTCTCGCTGGTGCTCTGCTATGCCGGGTATCTGCTCTTCCGCGATTCCGCCGGCGGACCGTTCGCGGGGCTGATCTTCTTCCGTCCCGAGCACATGGTGGTCATCCTGGTGTTCGGCGTGCTGCTGGGGCTCGCGGGGAGCCTGGTGAGCGTGGGGCGGCACCTGCGCAATGTGTGAAGCGGTCAGGCGGTCAGGCGGTCGGGCGGACAGGCGGAAGACTTCCTTGAGTCGGCAGGCGGTCGCTCCTCGACGGAGCCGTCCGCCTGACCGCCTGACCGCCCGTCCGCCTCTCGTGGTGCTCCTGTTCCTCGCCCTGGCTCTCGTTCCCGCCCCGCTCCACGCGCAGGACACCAAGGAGATGGAGCGCAGCCGCAAGCGGCTCGAGGAGATCCGCAAGGAGCGCGACCGGCTCCAGCAGCAGCAGGAGCGTCTCCAGGGCCAGGTGCACGACGTCAACGACGAGCTCCACAACCTCGAGCGCCAGCGCGAGTCCACCCAGAAGATCGTGGACGAGATCGAGCGCCAGATCGGGGGTCTCTCGGGCCGGCTCGACCGGAGCAGCGCGGAGCTCATCCTCGCGGAAGACAATCTCGCCGAGCGCCGCGCGGTGCTGGAGCGCCGGCTGGTGGACATCTACAAGCGGGGCGCGCTCTACACCTTCCAGGCCCTGCTCGCCGCCGAATCGTTCGGCGACCTCCTCAGCCGGTACAAGTACCTGTACCTCACCAGCCGGCAGGATCGCGCGCTGGTGGGCGACGTCGAAAAGCTCAGGAACCGCGTGGTGGAGCAGCGCGACGACCTGCTCGACGTCCGCAAGCAGCTCGACCGCACCCGCGAGGAGCGGGAAGCGGAGTACACCAAGTTCACCGAGCTGGTCGAGGCCCGCGCCCGCCGGCTGGCGCAGCTGCGCAGGACCGCCCGAACCACGAAGCAGCGTCTGTCCGAGCTGCAGAAGGACGAGAGCCGGCTCAACGACCTGCTCGCTTCCCTCGAGCGTGCCCGACGGGACGAGGCGAGAGCGCCGGGCGGGGCCGCGCCGGTCCCCGGCTCCATCACCACCGCCGACATCGGTCGCCTCGATTGGCCGGTCGAGGGTGCGATCGTCTACCGCTTCGGCCGCGACACGCTCCCGAGCGGCGGGATCATCCGCTGGAACGGCATCGGGATCGCGGCCGAAGGGGGCACGCCGGTGAAGGCGGTGGAATCAGGGAAGGTGCGGCTGGTTGGACAGTTCGGCACCTACGGGCTCACCGTGGTGCTGGAGCACGGCAACGGGTACTACTCGGTCTATTCCCACCTCCAGTCCGCGGAGGTGCAGCTCTCGGCCACGGTCTCGCGGGGCCAGACCATCGGCACCGTGGGCGGCGAGAACTCCGACTACGGACCTCATCTCCACTTCGAGATCCGGGGCGAGAACCAGGTCGCGCTCAACCCGGTGGAGTGGCTTCGGAAGCGCTGAGGCGGATCAGTCGGCGATCCCGACCCGCTCGCCCGATTGGGCCTTGCCGCGGGCCAGCGCGGCCTCGACCAGGGCGAACAGGTCGTCCGCCTGGCTCACCGCGGGATGGGGGTAGGTCACGATCCCGGCGCTGAGCGGCGGCTCGGCCACGGTTCCGATCCGGCCCTGGATCAGCTGCTCGCGGACCCGCGCCACCGAGCGGCGCGCGCCGTCGGCGCCGGTCTCGGGGAGAACGATGGCGTACTCGCCGCCGCCGTAGCGGGCGACGAAGTCCGGCAGCCGAAGCCCGCGCTGGAGGCGCTCGACCGCCTCCGCGCCCTGCTCACTGCCGGCGGCGCACACCTCGAGCAGCACGAGGCTGAAGCTGAGCGAGTAGCGCCGCGCCCGCTCGAACTCCTCCTGCAGCCGGTGGTCGAGCGTCACCTGGTGCGAGCCATGCCGTGGCCCCGGGCAGGGGCCGTCGGCGCTCGCCGTGACCGGGGGCTCGAGCGCGCGGACGGCGACTTCCGCGAGCTGTTCGGCGAACTGGAGTTGCGCGGCGGTGAGCGCCGCCCCGCCGTCGCAGCGCACCAGCTCGAGAATGCCGTGCACCCGACCGTCGACGATCGCCGGCAGCGCGGTCACCGCTCCGTCGGGCCGTCCGGCGAGACGCCGCAGCCGGATGGCCTGCGCGATCTCGCCGTGCTGGTCGAGATCCAGCGCCTCGTCCCGCCCGGTCGCGGCCTGTTCCTGCCCCGCGCCCGCGACCACATGGGCGCTGCCGTCGGGCTCGATGGCGACGAAGGCGCAGGAGCGCAGGTCGAAGGCGCGGGCGAGCCGACGCACCAGGGCGAGCACGATCTCGTCCGGCCTGAGGCCGGGGCCCTCGCCCACCAGACGCTCGAGCGAGCGGCGCACCGCTCCCTCCCGGGGCGTGCCACGAGGGTACTGCCGGTCCCGGATCCGGGCATGAAGTCGGGCGCAGAGTTCGGGCAGGTGGACCGGCGCTGCGAGCGCGTCGTCGGCGCCGAGCGCGAGCGCCGCCGCGGGGGCGTCGGTGTCGGACCCCGCCATAATTACAATGACCGGCGGCGAAGCGGCGCGTGGGTCGCCCAGGGCGGCGCGCAACACATCGGCCGAGGCGCTGGGGAGGCTGACCAGGATGGCGTCGGGTTCCGACCCATCGTCCGTCGGCCGCGCCTCGGTCAGCTGGAATCCCGCCCGGGTCAGGGCGCGCTCGAGCCCCGCGGGCCGGGCCGCGGCATCGCCGGCAAGCAGCACGCGGCTGCCGTTCGTCACGCGAGGGAGATCGTTGAATGCATCAGCGCAGAGTCGCCGACCTGCTCGGCGCCCACGTTTCGACCCAGGGAGGGGTGCACAAGGCGCTCGCGCGCGGGAAAGCCATCGGTGCCACGGCGATCCAGGTGTTCACCAAGACCCCCAACCAGTGGAGAGAGCCTGCGCTCTCGGAAGAGTCCCGGACGGCGTTCCGACGCGAGTGTGATCGGAGTGAGATCGCACGTATAGTGGCGCATGACTCCTACCTAATCAACCTCGCCACCCCAGATCCGGTCCTCTCCGCCCGCTCGGTCGAGTCGTTCACCAACGAGCTTCGGCGCTGCGACCTGCTGGGCATCCCGGCCGTGGTGTCCCATCCCGGCAACTTCATCGACGATCGCGAGGCAGGCATCGGACGGAACGCCGCCGCCATCACCCGCTGTCTCCAGGCGGTTCCCGGCGAGGTGATGGTGCTGCTGGAGAGCACCGCGGGCTCGGGCACCTCGCTCGGCGCCACGTTCGAGGAGCTGGCCGCGCTCCGGGAGTCGGTGGACGAGAGCCTGCGCCATCGCATCGCCTTCTGCGTGGACACCTGTCACCTCCATGCCGCGGGTTACGACCTGGTGGGCGACTACGACGGCGTCTGGCGGCGCTGGAAGCAGGCCATCGGCTTCGGGCTGCTCCGCTGCATCCACCTCAACGACTCCAAGACCCCGTTCGGCTCGCGCCGCGACCGCCACGAATTGATCGGCGAAGGCTCACTCGGCCCCGAGCCCTTCCGGCGGATCATGTGCGACCCGCGCTTCCGCAAGGTGATGAAGGTGATCGAGACCCCCAAGGGCGATGACGAGGTCACCTGCGACCGTCGCATGCTGAGACGGCTGCGCGCGTATGCCCGCGGTCCACGTTGACCCTCCTCCTGGCGAGATCCATCTTCCACCGATGCTCAAGCCAATTCTGCTCCCGGCCGTCCTTCTGGCGGCCGGTGTCGGGCCGCTCCAGGCCCAGACGGACTACTACGCCCGCGCGGGCGCGATGTGGGCCAGCACGCTGGTGCGCGACGTGCTCGTCACCGAGGTGACGGTCCAACAGTCGGTGGCACCGATGGTGGCGCTCGGCGCCAGCATGCCGATCTCGCCCGGCTATCGCGCGGGCCTCGAGGCCACCTTCGCTTCCGGCGGCTTCTCGGCGGAGCAGGACGGCGTGGAGACCGATCTCGGCACCTTGCGCACCGCCTCGGTCATGCTGGGGCTCGACGGGCCGGTGGTGCAGAATCTGCGCTGGCGTGTGGGGCTGGGCGGCCTCTTCTACCTGCCGTCCGACGACCGCGGGATCTTCCTCGAGGGCGGGCCGATCCGGTTCGTCGCCGGGGCCGGCGCCGATTGGCGCCGTCCCGTCATGACCAAGTGGGATCTCATGGTCTCGGCCCGCTACGACCTCCATCGCTTCACCACCGACGAGCTGGAGCAGCGCGGGTTCTCCCAGGCGCAGGGCGTGAGCCGGGTCTCGCTCTCGGTGGGCCTGGGGCGGGGGATCCGATGAGCCGCGCGTCCCGCTGCCTCGCGGCCGCCGCGGCGCTGGTCGCGTTCGCCTGCAGTGACATCGGCGCTCCGGTGCGGAGCGACCTCTACGAGTGGAGGATCGAGGCCCCGGCGGTGCCCGGTCCCGGGGTCGACACGCTGAGCTTCCACTGGAGCCGCAACGAGCAGCCGGTCCGCGTCTGGGTCGAGGATGCCTTCGGGCTGCCGGATCACATGGCGCGGGCTATCGACGTGTGGGAATCGGCCTTCCTCTATGGCGAGTTCGACGCCACCGTGGTGAGCGACTCCGGCACGGCCGACGTGATCGTGCGCGGGGGCACCCCCGAGAACAAGCTCCAGCGTCTGCGGCTGCACAGCGCCCTGCGTCCCGAGTGCGCCGGCGAGACCCAGCTGGATATCGACGTGGCCACCCACGAGCTGCGGCTCCCGATCCGGGTGTTCGTGGACCCCAGATCCCTCCCCGACGACCCCGGCATCGAGCCCTGCCTCGCCCTCACCAGCATCCACGAGTTGGGTCACGCCATCGGGATCCTCGCCCACTCCGAGGATCCCGAGGACATCATGTACACGGACCCGGAGGTGGACCTGCCGAGCAATCGCGACATCACCACGGCCGAGGCCGCCTACCACACCCCGGCCAATCTCCTGGCCGTCCGGCCGTAGCCCATTGGGGCACTTCGGGTTAAGCTACGGGCGCGGAGGGGCGTTGATCCCGGCACGCGGCATGCCGATCTTTCCCGCTCCGCAGGAGGCGGCCGGCTAGCCGCCTCACCCTTCTTCCGCGCCGCCGGGCGCACGGGAGTGTATGACGCAGACCACCGCAGCCCCGCGTGAGAGTCTCACGCTGGTGGAGCACGGCCTCTTTCCCATCCGGATCCATGCGAATCTCACCCCGTCCGCGCTGATCGAGCACGCCGTGGCCCGGGGTGAGGGCGTGTTGACCGAGCGCGGCGCTTTCTGCGCCATCACCACACCCCACACCGGCCGCTCGCCCAAGGACAAGTTCGTGATCGAGGAGCCCGGCGGCTCCGAGCGCATCTGGTGGGAGAAGAACCCGCGGCTGGATCCGGCCGCCTTCGAGCGGCTGCACGAGGACGTTCGGGGCTATCTCGATGCGCACGACGTGTTCGTCCAGGACCTGTTCGCCGGCGCGGACATGGCCTACCGGGTCCCGGTGCGGTTCGTCACCCCGAACGCCTGGCACGCGCTCTTCGTCCGGAACATGTTCATCCGGGCCATGCCGGCGGAGCTGGCGCAGTTCCGCCCTGGGTTCACGGTGTTGCACGCGCCCGACTTCGAGGCGGATCCCTCGCGGCACGGGACCCGCACCGGCACCTTCGTCGTCATCCACTTCGGCAAGAAGCTGGTGCTGATCGGCGGCACCCGGTACGCGGGCGAGATGAAGAAATCCATCTTCACCGCGCTCAACTATCTCCTTCCCGCCCGGAGCGTGATGCCGATGCACTGCTCGGCCAACGTCGGCCCGGCGGGCGACACGGCGATCTTCTTCGGGCTCTCGGGCACGGGCAAGACGACGCTGTCCGCCGATCCTTCCCGTCGGCTCATCGGCGACGACGAGCACGGCTGGAGCGACCGCGGGGTGTTCAACTTCGAGGGCGGGTGCTACGCCAAGGTGATCCGACTTCGCGCCGATTCCGAGCCGGAGATCTACACGGCCACCCAAATGTTCGGGACGGTGCTCGAGAACGTGGTGATCGACCCCACCAGCCGGGCCGCCGACTTCGACGCCGACGGCCTGACCGAGAACACCCGCGCCTGCTATCCGATTCACTACATCCCCAACCATCTGCCGAGCGGCGCGGGCACGCACCCGCGGAACATCGTCTTCCTCACCGCGGACGCGTTCGGCGTCATGCCGCCGATCGCGCGGCTCACGCCCGAGCAGGCGATGTATCACTTCCTCTCCGGCTACACGGCGAAAGTGGCCGGCACCGAGCGCGGCGTCACCGAGCCCGCGGCTACTTTCTCCGCCTGCTTCGGCGCGCCCTTCCTGCCGCTCCATCCCGGGGTGTACGCCCGGATGCTCGGCGAGAAGGTCGCCCGGCACGGGGCCAGGGTCTGGATGGTGAACACCGGGTGGACCGGCGGCCCTTACGGCATCGGCTCGCGGATGAAGCTGGCGCACACCCGTGCGATGGTGCGGGCCGCGCTCTCGGGCGCGCTCGAAGGCGCGCGCTTCGTG
>Ga0210114_1000333_pt1 | contig 12246 bp, 13 predicted proteins | sample MayberryNW_TuleA_FD_185524 | JGI IMG/M metagenome (GOLD analysis project Ga0210114, IMG submission 185524) | Wetland microbial communities from San Francisco Bay, California, USA, that impact long-term carbon sequestration - MayberryNW_TuleA_D2... | ecosystem: Environmental > Aquatic > Marine >...
TGCGTGGCGACCCAGGCGCAGTACGTCTTCGATCGCTTCGGGAAGTTCCCCGGCACCGTGCCGAGCCTGTTCTGCCTGACGTACCTGCAGGCCCACCACCTGGACCTGTCGTTCTACGACGAGCACTTCGAACCGGGCGCGTACCTGCGCACGCACGCCGAGCACCAGGAACGCTGGCACTGAGCCCGCAGAGAGGTCAACGGTTGCGGATCCACCGCTCGAGGTCGCCGCGGTGGACGATGCCGAGTACTAGGATGACCCTGTCTTCCTCGATCACGTCGTACATGTCGCGGTAGTCGCCCACTCGAAGGCGATGGAAGGAGTCGCTCACCCCCTGGATCGTCTTGACCGCCTTGCCGCGGACCCGACCATGCTTCGCGGCATCATGGGCGAGCTTCTCGAGCGATCCGCTGACCCTCTTCCGTACCGTGGGCGGCAGCTTCTTGAAAGCCCGTGTGGCCGGAGGAGCGAGCTCGACCCGGTACGGGCTCAGGTCAGCTCCGTCAAGCTCGTCGTGCGTCCCTTCGCATAGGCGCTGCGGGCCTCCCGGCGCATCCGCAGGAACTCGTCGGCGTTCGCGAGGACCAGATCCTCCGCTTCCTCGATCGGGAGGAGGACGGCGGCCGGGCGGCCGCGCTTGGTCACGACGTATGCGCCTCCCGCCTCGACGTCGTCGATGACGGCCGACGCGGTCGCCTTGAGCTGCTTGATCCCGATCTCTGCCATGGTTCGCACTCCTTCGTGACTACCTAGGTGGTCACCTTAACATGCCCTGGCCCTCGGCTGTCACCCCACCGTCGGCGCCGCCACCCGTATGCTCGTGTCATGCAGACGGAGCAGCGGCTCACGTCGTTCAGTCACGGTGCCGGGTGCGGCTGCAAGCTCGGACCCGACCAGCTGAACGAGGTGCTCGGAACGCTCACGCTTCCCGGGGTCCCACCCGACGTGCTCGTCGCGGCCGACACCGGCGACGACGCGGCGGTGTACGCGCTCGACGACGACCGGGCGCTCGTCGCTACGCTCGACTTCTTCACGCCGATCGTCGACGAGCCCTACGACTGGGGAAGGATCGCCGCGACGAACGCGATGAGCGACGTGTACGCGATGGGCGGCACCCCGTTCCTGGCGTTGAACATCGTGAGCTGGCCGATCGACGACCTGCCGGCCGAGATGCTCGCGCGCGTGCTGCAGGGCGGCGCCGACGCGGCCGGCGCCGTGGGGGTCCCGGTGCTCGGCGGCCACTCGATCACCGACCCCGAGCCGAAGTACGGCATGGTCGTGCTCGGCTTCGTCGATCCTCGCCGCATGCTGCGGAACTCGACCGCTGTCGCCGGTGATGCCCTCGTGCTCACGAAGCCGCTGGGTCTCGGGATGATCTCCACGGCGGTGAAGCGGGGGGTGGCGACCGAGGACGTGCTCGCGGCGGCGGTGGACCTCATGACCACGCCGAACCGCGCGGCGAGCGAGGCCGTTGGGGAGAGGGGAGCCGACGCCGCCACCGACGTCACCGGCTTCGGCCTGCTCGGCCACCTCCATCGCATGCTGCTGGCCAGCGGCGTGGCCGCGGAGGTCGACGCGAGCGCGGTTCCCGCGATCGACGGCGCGCTCGAGCTTGCACGCTCCGGCGTCGTCGCCGGCGGGACCCAGCGCAACCACGCCTACGTCTCGCCCCACGTGGACTGGGGAAGCCTCGCCGAGCCCGAGCAACTCCTGCTCGCAGACGCCCAGACGAGCGGGGGGTTGCTGGTGGCGACACGCGAGCCCGATGCACTCGTCGCCGCGCTCTCCTCCCGGAGCGTCACGGGACACGTCGTCGGCCACGTCGTCGACGGCCCGCCGGGCGCCGTCACGGTGCTCTCGGAATAACCGACCCCACTGGTAGCATTTGCACCTGCAACGGCGGCGGCCGGCCGCGTCGGCGCGCAGCTGCATCCCACGGGAGCACCGGGTGAGCGAACTCGACAGCGTCTTCATCAAGGAGATCGTGGAGCAGGGGCTCCGCGAGTTCCCGAACGAGTGCTGCGGCGTGATCGCGGCCGCCGACGGCGCGCCTGTGAAGGTCTTCCCGATGAAGAACGCCGACGCGAGCCCCGTGACCTATCGGCTCGACGGGAAGGAGCAGCTGCAGGTCTTCGACGAGATCGAGGCGCAGGGCTGGGAGCTCTGGGCGATCTACCACTCGCACACGCACTCCGAGGCATACCCGAGCGAGACCGACGTGAAGCTGGCCTTCTATCCCGAGGCGCGGTACATCGTGGTGTCGCTCGCCGACCGCGAGGAACCCGTGATCCGCTCGTTCTTCATCACCGATGGCGAGGTCGCCGAAGAGGAGCTCGTCGTGTCATGACCCAGCAGCCGATGTTCGACGAGGACCAGGTCCAGCGGTACGCCCGGCACATCATCCTTCCCAACATCGGTGGGGCGGGCCAGCGGAAGCTGATCGACAGCTCGGTGCTCGTGATCGGCGCCGGCGGGCTGGGCTCGCCGGTCGCGCTCTACCTCGCGGCCGCCGGCATCGGCAAACTCGGCATCGTCGACTTCGACGAGGTCGATCTCTCGAACCTGCAGCGGCAGATCCTGCACACGACCGACGACGTCGGACGCTCCAAGGTCGAGAGCGCCGTCGAGCACCTGCGAGCGATCAACCCCACGATCGAGGTCGTCGGCCATGAGCAGCTGTTGTTCTCGACGAACGTGTACGACGTGTTCGAGGGCTACGACGTGATCGTCGACGGTACCGACAACTTCCCCGTGCGCTACCTGGTGAACGACGCGACCCAGTTCATGGGCAAGCCGCTCGTCTACGGCTCGATCTACCAGTTCGAGGGCCAGGCCACCGTGTTCATGCCGGGCCAGGAGACGCCGTGCTACCGGTGCCTGTTCCCCTCGCCGCCGCCGCCCGGCACCGTGCCGAGCTGCGCCGAGGGAGGCGTCTTCGGCGTGCTGCCCGGCGTGATCGGCGGCATCCAGGCGACCGAGGCGATCAAGCTGATCACCGGCGAGGGCGACTCGCTCGCGGGACGCCTGCTGCTCTACGACGCCCTGCACATGGACTTCCAGGAAGTGAAGATCCGCTGGGACGCCGACTGCCCCGTCTGCGGCAAGGAGCCGACGATCACCGAACTGATCGACTACGAGGCGTTCTGCGGCGTGCCCGCGCGCTGAGACTCAACGACACCCACAGGAGAGACGAACGACGATGGCCGTGACCGTGAAGCTCCCGACGATCCTCCGCAAGTTCAGCGGGAACGAGGCGAAGGTCGGCGCCGACGGCGCCACGCTCCGCGACGTGCTCGCCGACCTCGAGGGCAACTACCCGGGCATCACGAAGAACGTGATCGCCGACGACGGCGGGCTGCACCGCTTCATCAACGTCTACCTGAACGACGAGGACGTGCGCTACCTCGGATCGCTCGAGACCGAGGTGGCCGACGGCGATACCGTGAGCATCCTGCCCGCGGTGGCCGGCGGCCGCTGACGCGTCGCATGGGGGCGTAGTCTTCGCGCGTGGCGTCGGATGCGGTCGTCCTGGGCATCGATCAAGGAAGCAGCGGGGCTCGTGCAGCGGTGATGACCGCCGCCGGCGACGTGCTCGGATCGGGCAGGGTCGCCTGTGACGACCTGCGCCGCACCCCCCACGGAAGCGAGCACGATCCCGGAGCCTGGCTCGAGGAATCGTTCGGCGCGGCTCGTGCCGCGCTCGCGGCCTCGGGTCGTTCCACCGTCGATGCGATCGGCGTGGGCGCGCTCGGACCGGCTCCGGTGGTGCTCGACGACGACCTCGAGCCGATCGTTCCCTCGCCCCTGTTCCCGATCGAGCCGGGCTCGGCTTGGGTCCAGCGCCTGCCGAACGACGTGGTGGATCGGGCGGCGTGGGTGGTCGACGTCACCGGCTTCCTCGTGAGCGCGCTCGTCGGGCGTCCGGTGATCGACCGCATCACGGCCGCCGACCACATCGTCGATGCGACCTCGGCGGAGATCCCCGTCCCCGATCCGATCGAGCCGCTCGACGTCGCAGGCGAGCTCGATCTTGCCGCAGCCCAACGACTCGGACTCATCCCCGGTGTGCCCGTCGTCGCCGGCACGTACGACACGTTCGTCGATCTCGCCGGTGTCGGCGTCGGTGCGGCCGGTGAGGGTGCGATCCTGCTGGGGAGCACCGCGATCGTGGGCGTGGTTCGGGACACGTCGGATGCGCCCGAAGGTCTCCGCGCGAGCCCGCACGTCGGCCCCGGCTGGTTCGTCGGCGGCTGGACCTCGGCCGCCGGACGTGCGCTCGCCTGGGCCGCCTCGCTCGCGCCGAGCGCCCAACGGGACCGCATCGTCGCCGAGGCCGGCGCGATGTCGCCCGGGTCGGTCGGCGTGCTGGGATTGCCTTCCCTCGACGGGGAACGCGCGCCGGTCTGGGATCCGGCCGCCCGCGGGGCGTTGATCGGCCTCACCACCGACACCACGCTCGCGGGCATCTACCGAGGCATGCTCGACGGCGTGGTGCTGTCGACGGCGGACCTCGCCGCGCGGCTCGGACCGGTGAGCGGCGACGTGCCGTGGGTAGCGGCCGGAGGGGGGGTGCGTGACGGAGCGTGGCTGCAGGCGACCGCCGACGCGCTCGGCGAGTCGCTGGCGGTCGTCGACCTGCCCGACGCCGGCGGGCCGGCTCGGCTCGCGCTGGAGGCGATCGGACGTGCCGCCCCCCCGGCCGATCGACGGGTCGTTCGTCCGGACGACCGTGCCACGGCGCGCTGGCGCGAGCTGGCCCAGGTGTATCGAGGCCTGCACCACGATCTCCAGGACCGCATGCATCGTCTCGGTGCGCTCGCGGAGGGAGACGCCCCGTGAGCCGGCGGACGATGCGCGCGGCGCGGCTGCACGGCCTCGAGGACCTGCGGATCGACACCCTCGAGGTGCCCGAGGCCGCACCTGGCGAGGTGCTCGTGCGCATCGAGGCCAACGGTGTGTGCGCCACCGACGCCAGGAAGTACCGCGTCGGCGTGAACGACGGAACGTATCCGTTCAACCCCGGCCACGAGTGGGTGGGCCGCGTCGAGGCGGTCGGCGATGGGGTCGCCGACTGGGAACCGGGGCAGCGCCTGTACGGCGACACCTACGGCGGGTACGCCGAGCTCGCCACGATCGCGGTCGACCCGAGCGGATGGTCGTGCGGGCCGACGCGCCTTCCGGACGACGTGCCGGTCGAGCGGGCCGTGTTCCTCGAGCCGCTGGCCGACTGCCTGCATGCCGTCCACGACCGGGCGGGCGTTGGTGCCGGCGATCGTGTCGTGGTCGTGGCCGCCGGATCGATGGGGCTCCAGATGGTCGCGGTGAGCGTGCGAGCGGGAGCCCATGTCATCGCGGTGGAGCCGCAGCCCGAGCGACGCGCGCTCGCCGAGCGGTTCGGCGCGGCCGAGACGATCGAGCCTGACCGGTGGCCCGACGCCGTCCGCGAGGCCGGTGGGGCCGATTCGGTGATCGTCTGCGCGGGCGATCCCGACCTGATCGCCCCCGCGGTCGAGGCGTGCTCGAACGGCGGGCGGGTCGTGCTCTTCGCGGGCTTCGGTGACCGGCCGGTCGTGCCGGTCGACGTGAACGATCTGCATTACCGCGAGATCGCGCTCGTCGGCAGCGAGTGGATCGGGGCGCCGCCGAACCAGCTTCGAGAGCGGTACGAGGAGGCCGCGGCGCTGCTCACCGGCGGGGACCTGCCCCTCGAGGAGCTCGTCACCGCCCGCTGCTCGTTCGACGATCTCGAGGAGGCGCTCGTTGGGCGATCGGCCTTCAGCGTGCTGAAGACCGTGTTCGTGCCGGCCGAGGGGGCGGGTTCCTGATGGCGGACCTCGACGGACGGGTTGCGCTGGTCACCGGCGCGAGCTCTGGCATCGGCCGGGCGACGGCCGCGCTGCTCGCGCGACGCGGCGCGCGGGTCATGGCGACCGGTCGCGACGGGGAGCGCCTGAGTGCCCTCGCGGGGGAGGCCGAGGTGCAGGTGGTCGCCGCGTCGCTCGACGATCCCGAGGGGTGCGCGGAGGTCGTCGCGGCCACGAACGACCGACTCGGTCCGGTCGAGATCCTCGTCTGCAGCGCGGGACGCGGGGCCGACCCCGACCGGGTCGTCTGGGAGCAGTCCTGGGAGGACTGGCGGCGCACGATGGCGATCAACCTCGACGCGCCGTTCCTGCTCGCGAAGGCGTGCGCGCCCCAGATGCGCGATTCGGGCTGGGGTCGCATCGTGGTCGTCAGCTCGACCGCGGGGGAGATCGGCGCGCCGGCGATGTCGGCCTACTGCGCCTCGAAGCACGGGGTGATCGGGCTGGTGCGCTCGGTGGCCCACGACGTGGGGTCGTTCGGCGGCACGTGCAACGCGGTGCTGCCCGGGTGGGTCCGCACGACGATGGCCGATGTCTGGGTACAGCGTGAGGCCGACGAGCGTGGCATCTCGCTCGACGAGATGTGGCGACTCCACGACGCCGAGTACCCGCGGAACGCCGTGCCGACGACCGACGAGCTTGCGAGGACGATCGCGTGGCTGGCCTCCGACGACGCCTCGGCCGTGAACGGGGAAGCGCTCACGGTGGCCGCCGGCGGCCTCTGGTAGCGCGCGGCGAGCGACCCGCCGACTCAACGTGCCGTCGTGCCGCCGTCGACGAGCATCGCGGACCCGGTGACGAACGACGCCTCGTCGGAGGCGAGGAACGCGATGCAGTTCGCGACCTCGCGTGAGGTGCCCATGCGGCCGAGCGGGGCCGTGTCAGCGTATTCCCGCTCGAGCTGTTCCGCATCGTCGCCCTGCAGGAACGCCCTCGTCAGCGGGGTGTCGATCACCCCCGGGCAGACGCAGTTCGCGCGGATGTTTCGCGGAGCGGTCTCGAGGGCGAGCGCGCGAGTGAACTGCAGCACCGCGCCCTTCGTCGCCGTGTAGGCGGCATCGTCGGGCCAGGCGACGAACGAGTTGATCGAACCGACGGTGACGATCGCACCGCCGTCGGGCATCACGGGCAAGACCGCCCGGCAGACCGCGAACACCCCCCGGGCGTTCACCGCGAAGATGTGGTCCCACTCGTCGTCGGTGGTCGCCTCGACGCTCGGAGCCCGCGGCAGCTCGACCCCTGCGTTCGCGACCAACACGTCGATGCGACCGTGACGCGCTGCCACGTCGCCGAGCACCGAGTCGACGCGGGAGCTGTCGGCGACATCGAGCTCGATCGCCTCGGCGGGCGGGAGTCCGGCGCCCGCCATCTCGTCGCACGTTCCTTCCGCGTGCTCCAGCGTGCGCGAGGTCGCGACGACCGTGGCGCCCTCCTCGGCGAGCCGCACGGCGGTCGCCTTGCCGATGCCGGTGCCCGCCCCCGTGACCAGGACGATCCGTCCCTCGAGCCGGCCGCTCATGGGAACCGCACCAGGACCTTGCCGCGTTTGCCGCGCTCCGCGAGTCGCTCGAACGCCGCCCGCACGTCGTCGATGTCGAAGACGCTGTCGATCGACGGCGCGAGGCGTCCGTCGGCGAGCATCGGCACGACCTCACGGGCGAACGCCTGCACCGCGGCCGCCTTCTCGTCGAGCGGCCGCGCGCGCAGCACCGTACCGCGGATCGTGGCCCGCCGGGCCATGAGCCGGAGCAGGTCGAGCTCGGCGGTCGACCCTCCCGCCACGCTGATGACCACGATGCGTCCACCGACGGCGAGCACGTCGAGCGCGGTCTTCACGGAAGCGCCGCCGACGAGCTCGACGACGACGTCGACCCCGCGAGGGCCGGCCGCCGAGGCGATCGCCTCAGCACGGTCGTCCACGGGTTCCGCGCCGATGGAGGCGACCGCCTCGGCGCCCTCGGACGACCCGATCGGAGCGATCACGCGAGCGCCGCTCACGCGGGCGATGCCGACCGCCGCCGAGCCGACCGCTCCCGTGGCCCCGTGCACGAGCACCGTCTCGCCCGGGCGGAGCCGGCACTGTCGAAGCGCGTCGTGGGCCGTGATGAACGCCTCGGGCACGGCGGCGGCCTGGTCGGGGCCGAGCCGCTCCGGCACGCGAGAGACGCACCGCTCGTGCACCGCGATCCGCGACGCCAGCCCGCCGCCACCCACCAACCCGAACACCCGGTCCCCCGGCGACCACGACGTGACTCGCTCGCCGACGGCGAGGACCGATCCGGCGACCTCGAGCCCGGGGACGTCGGGGACGACGCCGCGTGGGGCCGGGTAGCGCCCTTCACGCTGCTCGAGGTCGGCGGGGTTCATCCCGGCGACCGTGACGGCGACGAGCACGTCGTCGGGGCCGACGACCGGATCGGGCCGCTCCACGACCTCGACCACCTCGTTCCCACCGGCACCGGTGAACGCGACGGCCTTCACGCTGCCGCCTCGTCGAGCATGCCGCGCACGAGCGGCATGCTGGCGGCCAGCCGATCGTGTTGGTCGAGCGCATCGGCGGTACTGTCGAGCCCCTCGACCAACAGGTCGTACGGGCGGTCACCGACGGCGCCCACCAGCGCCTCGATCAGGTCGCGGAGTGGGGCGACGCCTTCACCCGGATAGCGGTAGCGGACATCGAAGCCGCGCCGGTGGTACCGGTCGGGCTGGTGCACCGAGCGCAGCTCGTAGTCGCGCACGTGGCCGTTCCGTGCGAGGGGGGCGAGCATCTCGATCGCCCGGAACGGATCGTCGAACGTCATGATCGGGTTGATCAGGTCGAGGAAGATGCCCACGTGCTCGGTCCCCACGTCACCCACGATCGCCTCGTACTCCTCCACGAGGAAGTCGGAGTGATTCTCCATCACGAGGCGCACGCCGGCCGCCGCGGCGTCGTCACGAGCCGAGCGCAGGACCTCGGTCACGTACCGGCGCTCGGCCTCGATCAGGTCGGGCCGCGCGGCCAGCTCCGCCCGGTAGAACCCGGAAGCGAGGCGCAGCGTGGGGCTTCCGATCGCGGTCGCTCGCTCGAGCCATGCTCGGATGCGCTCGACGCCCACCGATGGGTCGTCGCCGAGCCTCGGTGACCCCAGGAAGTCGCCCTGGGCGAGCAGCCGCACGCCGAGGTCGCCGGCGAACGCGGCGAGCGCTCGGTGTTCGCCGATCGATCGAGAACGGCAGTGGTGCAGGTTCAGGGCGACGACGGGCGCGCCGAGCGACGCCGCATCACGCAGCGCATCTTCGATGGTGATCAGGCCGGCTTCCAGCGGCATGTGCCAGCACAACGTGTCGATACCCAGCGAGATCGCCACACGCGCCCCTAGAGCTGCTCCTCGCCGAAGTCGGCATAGAGCGAGGCGGTCACCGGCCGGATCGGCGAGCCGGCCGTCACGGTCTCGCGAGCGATCGGCTCGGCTGAGCCCCACGATCCGATGCCCCAGACCGCGAGCCCCTGCGGGTCGGGCCCCAGGAGCCCGATGCGATCGATCAACAGGTTGAGGTCGGCCTCGGGATGCGCGGCGCGGCGCTCCTCGTACCACGTGCGCACATCGTCGTGACCGGCATCATCGCGGAGGTCGAACCACTCGGCGTAGTACTTGCCCTTCGTGCCGACGACCGGCTCCATCAGCGGTTCGTAACACCCCGCCGCGTCGATGCGGGCCGCGAGCCGGAACGGTTCTTCGTAAGCGTCGGCGTCACCCGAGCGGAACACACGCTCCCACTCGTCGAGGCGGTCGACGCCCGCCGTCGGCGTGTACCAGACGCAGAGGTACTCGGGTTCGGGCCCGATCCGCCAGGAGCGGCCGAGGTTGAGCACCGCGACGTCGTCCCCGTAGTCTCCCGACCATCCGGTCTGGCCTCCGCCGACGACGGTGTGGAACTCGTGGAGCCCGATGCCGGGACGGCGGCTGATGAACTCCAGATAGACGAGCATGTCGTTCCTCTCGGGTATCAGGGCCGAGCCGGCCGGCGCGGCGCCGCTCACTGCTCCTCCGGCGGTCGCGTGTGGTCATGGACGTAGTGGTGCCGGTCGAGGTCGATCGAGAGATCGATCGGCGTGAACGACGACTCGACCGCGATGGTTCCTCCCTGCCGGGCCGCCCGCCGCGCCGCGTCGATCACCTCGGCGAGGTGCAGGTCCTGGGTCGTGCTCGTCAGTGGGCGGCGGCCCTCGACGATCGAAAGGACCGTCTCGCGAAGCCCGTCCGCCCACGACCACGTCGGGTCGATCGGATCGGAGGAGCGCCATGCTCCGTCGTCGTTGCGCCAGATCTCGAGGCCGGCCGGGTCCCAGTCGTCCCCGAGGAGGTTCGCGGTTCCCTCGGTCCCGTACAGCTCAAGGCCGGGCCGCCGGTACCGCTGGATCGCCTGGCTCGCCACGATCGACGAGATGGCGCCGTCGTCGTGACGCGCGATGAGATGCAGCACGTCGGGGTCCGGGTGCTCGATCCTGTGCCCGCCCACCGTCCTGTTCGGGACCGCCACCGCCTCGACCGCGGTCACCTCGCGGATCGGGCCGAGCAGGCACGTGAGGCTCTTCAGATTGTAGACGGCGAGATCGCCGATCGGGCCCACCCCGCCCTCGTGGTACCACGCGGACCAGGTGACCCCGGCGTTGCCGTAGAGGCCACGGGCGCTGTGCACCGTGCCGATCTCGCCTGCGCGAACGCGGGTCCAGAGCTCCCGGAAGGTGGGGGACAGGTGCACGAACGGGGCGGCCAGCAGGTGCAGGTTCTCGCGGTCGGCTTCGGCGACGACCGGTTCGGCCTCCGTCTTCGTCATGCCGAGCGGCTTCTCGACCACGACGTGTTTCCCGCGGCGAAGCGCTTCGATCGCGAACTCGGCGTGCGTCCCGGGGGGCGTGATCACCACGACGACCTGGACGTCGGAGGACCAGACCTCCTCGGCCGTCGCGACGAGGCGGATGCCGGGTCGCCGACGCCGCAGGTCGTCCCACGCGGATCGGTCGCGGGCGAAGACCGGGCCTTCGCAGGCCACGCCCTTCGGGATCAGCAGGTCGAGGACCCGCAGGTAGGCTCCGAGCACGTTGCCGGCACCGATGAACCCGACCCCGACCCCGACTGCGGAGGCTCGCGGGGTTTCGACCTCGGGGTCGGTGGCGCCGCGTGGATCCTCCCTTGCATCCATCGGGCTCGGAGCTTAGCATCACGCCTCGAGCGGTATCGATACCGGTATCAATCCGGGGGGAACCCGGCCTGTGGGCCTCGAGAGGCCCGAGACGCGCTGGATCAGAAGGGGGAGAGCATGGCTCGGAGCGCTCGACGCGTCGGCATGGCCCGGCGGGATTTCCTGCGGAGGACCGGGGTGGCCGTCGTCACCATCGGGGCCACCCCGTCGATCCTCGCCGCGTGCGGCGGTGACGACGGCACGGGCGATGCGCCCTCGCCCACCGGCCCGGCGGCCTCGCCCGAAGCTCCCGATGCCTCCGGCACGCTGAACTTCCTGTCCTGGGAGGGGTACGACATCCCCGTCGACTCGATGGAAGCCTGGCGCAAGGATCAGGGCATCGAGGTCAACCCCACGTACATCGCGAACCACGACGAGATCCAGGCCAAGATCAAGGGCGGCGGCGCGGCCGCAGGTTACGACCTGATCACCTACTACCAGGGCTACATGCCGCTCTACACCGAGCTCGAGATCCTCACGCCGCTCGACGAGAACAAGCTCCCCAACCTCAGCGGCCTGTTCCCCTTCTGGGCTTCCGACGTGAACAACTTCTGGATCGACCCCGAGGGCCAGCGCATCGGCGTGCCCTGGACGTGGGGGTCGATCGGGCTCACGTACAACTCGGCCGAGGTCGACGAGATGAGCTCCTGGTACGACCTGCTCGATCCGAGCCTGAAGGGCAAGGTCGCGACGGTCGACGACCCGGCGGGCAACTTCAACCTCTGCTGCAAGATCCTCGACCTGCAGTCGAACGAGGTGCCCAAGGACCGGCTCGGCGACATCGTCGACCTGATGTCGCAGTTCGTCGCGCAGGGTCGGGGCGTGTCGCCCTCGTTCGGCGACATGACCACGAAGCTGGTCTCCAGCGACGCGGTCGCCTGCTTCCACGGATGGGCGGCGATGAACACCTTCGCCGCCGACCAGGGCGTCGACACGATCAAGACGAACATCCCCGAGGAAGGAAGCCACAGCTTCTGCGACTCCTACGCGATCCCGCCGACGTCGGAGAACCCCGACGCCGCGCTCGCGTGGATCAACGAGGCGCTCGATCCGGTGGTCAACGCCGAGGCGGCCGAGTACCTCGTCGGAGGCGTGACGGTCGAGGCGTCGGTGGAGAACCTGAACAAGGCGACGCGGGGCCTCTATCCCTACGACG
>Ga0210114_1000335_pt1 | contig 12201 bp, 7 predicted proteins | sample MayberryNW_TuleA_FD_185524 | JGI IMG/M metagenome (GOLD analysis project Ga0210114, IMG submission 185524) | Wetland microbial communities from San Francisco Bay, California, USA, that impact long-term carbon sequestration - MayberryNW_TuleA_D2... | ecosystem: Environmental > Aquatic > Marine >...
AATGCTCGACGGCAAACTGAGAATCGCGCCGACCTGTTATCACGTGCTGCACCAGGTACCGGTGATGACGGCGCATGAACTGAACTTCTTCTACGACGAAGGGCTGAAAACCGCGGATGAGTCGCTGGGCTACGAGATCTTAACCGATGCGATGGTCCCCTTCGGTCTCGAGAAGCTCGGCATCTCGCAGGCGATGAAGGAAAAATCGGTGGACATCGCGCTCGATGTCCAGTCGCGCACGGTCTTTTACCAGCGCGCGCGCGGCGCCGATCTCTACATCATCTCGGGCTGGCGCAACCAGCACACCAACGTCTGGATGGCTCCGCCGCACGTGAAGTCGCTGCAAGAGTTGAAAGGCAAGCGCGTCGGCATCAGTGACTTCAACAGTATTCGTCACTGGGCGATTCAGATTCAATTAAAGAAGGCCGGCCTTGATTTGGAGCGCGACATCGAGTGGGTGCGGATCGGCGTCAATTCGCGGCTGCATCTGGAAGCGATTCGCAACGGCCGGGTGGAGTGCGCGCCGGTGCCGCCTTGGTATGCCCAGGACTTGCTCAAAGAGGGTTGTAATGCGCTGGTGTCGCCGGCCGATCAATATCCCGAAGGGCGACCGGAACGAATTATCGCCGCGACCGGACGCATTCTCGAAGAACGGCCGGACCTGGTGAAAGGATTTCTGAAAGCCATGATTCGTTCGTATTGGTTCGTGCGCGACATGCCGAAGAATTACCAATACATCTCCAATCTCGAAAAGCGCCTGCGCCTACGCAGTCCCGATCCTGAGGAACGCGCGGTCAAGCATTTACGTTCGGCGCGCGATTTGGAGGCGATGCCGTTTCCGCTCGACGGCAAAGCAACAGGTTTTGAAGACATGCTCAAGGAAGAAGAGCGCCTCGGTGAGCTCAATTACGAAGTGCCGCCGATCAAAGACGTCTGTGCGCAGGATCTGGTCGGAGAGGCGTTCAAAGAGCTGCGCACCCGGGAAGATCTAGCGGACGAGTTCCAGCGGCTCAAAGTGATCGAGCAACGATGGGGATATTGAAAAGAATCGTTCAACCGTTCCAATTGTTCAAACCGGAAACGAAGGCAAAAGGGAAATTGAAAGCGCAGAAAACAAAACGGGTCTGAGATTTTTGCAGTTTTAATTTTTCATTTTTAATTATCTTGACTCGCCTCGCCCTCCTGATCGATTTCGGCAGTACCTTTACCAAGGTCGTCGCTGTCAATCTCGATAATTCGCGACTTCTCGGCCACAGCCAGGCGCCGTCCACAGTCGGCTGGGACGTGCGCGAAGGATTGCTGCGCGCGTTGATCGCGTTGCATGAGCGTCATTCGGTCTTCGATCGAACACCGAACGACTTGTCGGTTCTTGCAGGAAAAACCGTTCTCGCTTCCAGCAGTGCAGCGGGCGGTCTGCGCATCGCGGCCGTCGGCAACGTGCCTGGCTTGACGGTCGAAGCCGCGCATCAAGCCGCGCTCGGCGCAGGCGCGAAGATCGTCGGCTCGAGCGCTTTCAAGCTCACTGCAGACAAGATACTTGAGCTCGAAAAACTCCGGCCCGATATGGTGTTGTTGACCGGCGGCATCGACGGCGGCGACGGTGCGACGATCGTTCACAATGCCGGGCTATTGGCGCACTCAGCCCTGACAACCCCCATCGTCGTCGCCGGCAATCTCGCCGTGAGAGGCGAAGTCGCCGCGATTCTCGAGCGGGCCGGAAAAGAGGCGCGGCTGGTCGAAAATGTCATGCCGCGCGCCGGTACCGTTGCAGTAGAATCGGCGCGGGAAGCAATCCGAGATCTTTTCATGGAGCGAATTACACGCGCCAAGGGCCTCAATGAAGTGAAGGAATTCGTTCAGGTGGTTCTGCCGACGCCGATGGCTGTGCTCCAAGCGATCCGGCTTGGCGCCGAGGGTACAGCGAGCGAAAGGGGATGGGGCGATTTGCTCGCGGTCGACGTCGGCGGTGCGACGACCGATGTGCATTCGATCGGCTATGGAGTGCCGGCCGGAGAAAACGTGATCGCGCGAGGTTTGACCGAGGCTTACGCCAAAAGAACGGTGGAAGGAGACTTAGGCATCCGTTTCAATGCCGCCACCCTATCGGAGCGGGTTGGCTTGGAAAAGCTCGCCGCCGATTTGCGCCGCGACTTTCCGGAGGAATCGATAGCCAACGAGGCGCTGAGCGATTACATCGAGCGGATCTGCGATGACACGGCCACGGTGCCGCAAGCGCGATGGCACTTGGCTGCGGACGCGGTGCTGGCGCGCGCGGCCGTCGATCTCGCCGTGGCGCGCCATGTCGGACGGCGCGAAAGAATTGTCGCGCGCCAAGGGGAAGCCTGGATGCATTCGGGCAAAGATCTGCGCGATACGCGGACTTTGATCGGCACCGGCGGAGTGTTCGCGCACAATCCGTTCGCCGCCTACATTCTTTCATCCTCGACGTCCGGTGCTGCTCCATTCGAGATACTGCGGCCGCGAAGGCCAAATCTCTGCTGCGATTCCTCCTACGTGCTTTACGCCGTGGGGTTGCTGTCGCAAGGATTCCCCGAGGTCGCCCTGTCTCTGTTCAAGCGCTACCTGACTGTGGCAGATGAGGAAAATCCCAAATTCGAAGCACGAAATCCGAAACAAACTCGCGAGATGTAATTTCAATGATTGTTTTGAAATAGTTTCATCGCTAATGCACCCGCGCGGCAATTTCCGCGAGGAGATCCATCTGAGTTAAATCCTCGGCGCACGGCCGCAGGATAAATTCATCCACGCCCATGTCGGCCTGACCTTTGATCGCGTCTTCTACTGCAGTGGTTGAGACCGGTAACGTGCGCAACCGTTTCGCCGCGAGTTCCGGATTGTACCCATAGTTGGCGCTGATGTAGTGCGTCGCGTGATCAATCGCGTTCGGCCCGAGCGCAAAGTAGCTGGCACCGACCCAGCGCGGTTTTCCCCGCCGGCGGTTCTTTTTCCAAGCTTCCTCGATGTCACGCCACATCCTGAGCATTGCTTGGGGCTCTCCGCCGCCCGGTGCCATGTAGCCGTCGCCCCAATTGGCGATGCGCTCGACGATTGCCGGCACATAACCGCCGATCAGCAACTCCGGTCCACTCGGCCGCTGTGACCGCGGCCCGATCGGGCCAATTTCCTTCGACAGCGCTTCGCCGGCCCAAAGACGCCGCAGGATCGCCAACTGCTCTTCGGCGCGCTTGCCGCGCCGGTGAAAATCGAAACCGCTGGCTTGATAGTCGTTAGGGCGCACGCCGATGCCGAGTCCCAGAGTGAGTCTGCCGCCCGAGATTACGTCGAGGGTCGCCGCTTGCCGCGCCAGCAAGGTGGTTTCGCGCGTCGGCCCGATGACGACACTGGTCATCAGACCGATGCGTCGGGTTGCGCCGGCTGCGAGCGCCAGCACTGTGAGCGGTTCGAGTGATTGGGAAACGATCCGATCGGTGACGACCAGACTTGAAAATGGACCGGCCTCGGCACGGGTGGCCCATTCGAGCATCAATTCGCCCGACGCCGCGGGGATGCGGCTGGGTAAGCCTATGGCGATACGCATGATTTCCTCCGATCAGAAGCGTTCGATGTAGCTCAGGTACACTCGCATGCGGGAATGACGGACAAGCATCCATACGCGGCAAGGCGCGGAGAATTGCCACGGTCCAATCAACATGAATGCTCGCATCAAAGTAACGATCCGGGGTCGGTGATGTCAACATGACACGCGGGTCGCCGGGCAAAATTGCGCCTGCCGTGCTATCCTGAATTGCCGCTGGTTTTTGGGCGGCTCGAGCCTTGGGAGATTAGCAAATGGTTTGGTTGCAGCAGTGGCAGAAAGTTCGCGCGTCCTTCGCGCATACGCCGCAGGCGCTCCGGCTGGTATGGCAAACCAACCACCTTGCGACCGTGGGCTTGGCGCTTCTGACCCTGGGTGGGGCGCTGCTGCCGGCAAGTCAGGCGTGGGTCGGTAAGCTCATCGTCGATGGCGTCGTGGCGGCGATTCAAAAAGGCAACGATCCGGAATTGGCAAGAACTGTCTTTTACTATTTGATCCTCGAGCTGATCCTGTTCCTGCTCAGCACGGGCATCAGTCACTCGCGCCGGTTGATTCAACAGCTTATTCAACTTCAGCTCACTAACCGGATTCGCGCTGAAATCATTCGCAAGGCGCTGACGTTGGACTTGGCCTTCTTCGAACATCCCGATTATTACGACCGCCTGCAAAACGCTCGGCGCGAGGGCGGCTACAAACCGGTCGAGCTGATCAACGACACCTTTCAAATCGTCCAGAACGTGATCACCTTGATTTCGTTCGCCGCGTTGATGCTGCGCTTCAGCCCGTGGCTGGTTCTGATTCTGCTGGCGACCAGCATCCCCTCATTCATCGCCGAAACGCGTTTTTCCGAGCAAGGTTTCCGGCTGCTGACCCGGCGCGCGCCTGAGACCCGTCAGATCAACTACCTGTCGCGGCTGCTGACCGAAGACAGCGCGGCCAAGGAGATTAAGCTCTTCAATCTCGGCGACACGCTGTTGACGCGCTACACCGACTTGTTCGCGAAATTTTTCGCCGAAGACAAATCGCTCGCGGTCAGGCGCGCCGCGGTCGGATTTAGCTTAGGGCTGATTGCAACGCTGGGTTTTTACGGCTCTTACGCGTGGATCGTCTGGCGCACGGTTCAGGGCCAAATTTCCCTCGGCGATATGACGCTCTATCTGACTATTTTTCGCCAGGGCCAATCGACCTTTCAATCGATTCTCGCCGGTCTCAATAATATCTACGAGAATAATCTGTTCATGGCCAACTATTTCGACTTTCTCGATCTAAAGCCGCAGATGCAAGTCGCGGCAGGGCAGCGAAGGATGCCCGCTTCGATCAAACACGGCGTCGAATTTCGCGGTGTCGGATTTCGCTATCCCGAGAGTGACGAATGGGTATTGCGAGGGATCGATTTGACCATTCGTGCCGGCGAGAAGATCGCGCTGGTTGGCCACAACGGCGCGGGAAAAACCACGCTGATCAAACTGTTGAGCCGGCTCTACGATCCCACCGAGGGGACCATCTTGATCGACGGAGTCGATATTCGCGAGCTCGACCCGCTCGATCTCAGGCAAAAGATCGGCGTCATTTTTCAGGATTTTGTGCGCTATCATTTGCCGGCTCGTGAAAACATCGGTTTCGGCCAGATCGAAGCGGCGGCCCGCATGGATCGTATCGTCGAATCTGCGCGCAAGAGCGGCGCTCATGCGATGATTGAAGATCTGCCTGAAGGATACCAAACCATGTTGGGGCGCTGGTTCAACGGCGGCCACGAGCTGTCGCTCGGCCAATGGCAGCGTATCGCGCTGGCGCGCGCGTTCATGCGCGACGCCGAGATCTTGGTCTTGGACGAGCCGACCGCGTCGCTGGACGCGCAAACCGAGTATGAAATCTTCCAGCATTTCAAAGAGCTCACCGAGGGCAAGATGGCAATCCTGATCTCGCACCGTTTTTCCACGGTTCGCATGGCCGACCGCATCGTCGTCATTCAAGGAGGTCGTATCGCCGAATTGGGCAGTCACGAGGAACTGCTGCGCCGGGAAGGGATCTACGCCGAGCTGTTTAGCATGCAAGCCGAAGGATATCGTTAGCAGGCTGCGTTGGAACGTTGGAGTAATGGAATATTGGAGTATTGGGGTCTTGAACCCATCACTCCATCACTCCATTATTCCAGTCCCTGGGGGGCAATTGAGTGCAATTTGTGTGCGACGATCCACTTCGCCTGCGCAAGCGCTTTAGCTGATCCCTTTGCGCTCGAGAAATGCCCTAAATCCCTCACGCGGTGAGTTGGGTTTGAGTTTGCTGCGCCGGGCGTTTTGCTCGGCGTCGAAACGTTCGCGCCAGCCCAAGCCGACGTCATCGTTGAGCAGCCGTTTGATGCCCTGGACCATGCGCGGATCGTTTTCACTGATCTGTCGGGCCATGGCGATCGAGGCATCGCGTAGCCCGGCGCAGGGCGCGAGCTGATTTAGCAGGCCGATGCGCTCCGCTTCCTCGGCTTTGACGGTCCGTCCTGTATAGAGCAACTCCTTGGCTTTGGGCGTGCCGACAACGAGCGGCAAAGACCAGGTGGAATTTGCGCGGCCGTACTTGGCGGCGAGAAATTGAATCTCGGCGTGCTCGCAGCCGATGCGAATATCGAGCATGCTCGCGAGTTGCGCGCCGGCGCCATAGGCCAACCCATTGATGGCGCCGATGATCGGTTTGGTAAATGTCGCCAGGTGCCAATTTGCTTCACGCCGGACTTCGCTGCGGGCGGCCATCTCCTCGGGAGTTGATTTCACCATTTGCATGATATCGCCGCCGGCGGAGAATGCGCGTGGTCCGGCGCCGGTGAGAATTACGACTCGAACATCGTCGTCGCTCTCGATTCGCGTCAGTTCCTGATCGAGCTCACAGGCAAGCTCGTAGCTGAGAGCGTTTAGTTTTTCCGGGCGGTTCATGGTGATGATGACGATTGTTTCTACGCGCTCGGTAAGAATGTTTTGATAGCTCATGGCCCGCTCCTTGACTTCAGCGCGCATTACAACAGAAAGGTTGCAGTGGGGCAATCAGGCGATCTGATGGCGAGCTTCAGCTAGGGGCGACCGGCCGGTCGCCCCTACGGATCGGCTCCAAACACGAGACACGCGACACGAAGGCGGTTTTATGTTCGCACCGGCTCGTAAACCAGCGCCTGTTTGATGGCGGCGTCGATCTGGGGTGCCATGGGGCTTTGGATTTCCTCGGCGATGTGGCCGATGGCGCCGAGGGTGCGGCCGATCAAGGCGAACGCTTTGGTGATCTGCCACGGGTAGCCCATATCGAGCGCAATGGCAGCGATCGCGCCAGTCACGTTGACAGGAATCAATCGCTTGCGGCGCTCGGTCGCGACTTTCGATAGCGCCCGCAACAGCTCGCAATATTGGCCATAAACGCCGGTCTCTTTGGCAATGCCGAAAAGCGTATCGGCGCGCGGGTCGCCTTCGGCATGAGTGCGATGGCCGATGCCCGGCATTCGCTGTTTTCGTTTCGAATAGTCATCGTAGATCGAAGCCGCAGTAGCGGCTAAATCGGAATTTTTCGCGTCACGGGGAAGCGCTTCGATCAGCATTTTCGCCGACCATTCCGACGAGCCGAGATGCACGCTGCCGGCGCCGCACAGCGCGGCCGCGACCGCGGCTTGCATCGCCTCGGGGGCGCAGTGATAAATGAGCCGCGCCGCGATCACGTGCGAGACCATACCGTGCTCGACCAGAATAACCAGAAGGGCGTCGAGCATCTTTGCTTCATTCGCGGTCGGCAGTCGCCCGCGCAGAATGAGCGACGTCATCTCCGTGAAGGTAATTTTTCCGACCAATTCGGTATTGAGATCATAGCCGCGCACGAGAATGCGATGCAGCTCGGCCTTGCCGATGCCGGTGACGATTTTGGCCTGTTCCGCCATGAGTATTTTCCTCCATGAGTAAGTTTCGATGGGCGATACTAAGCCAGGCTCGCGCGCAGCGTCAAATGCCTTGTCACGCGGGGTTTATTTCCTTCGGTTTTATGCCTAAAATGCCGCCAAGTTTAGAGTCCCTCTGAGGTTCGCGCCGACCCTTCGGTGTACTCAGAATAAACTCCGGTCGGCATCCAGGTTGCGGTTTAAGCATGAATCGGCGGGCCCGCCTACGCGGGAATACGCATGTAAGAATCGCCTCTGACTGAATTGCTCGCCTAGAGTGAAGTCATTTAGTCGAGACCCTACGTGCGCTGATTCCTACGCTAGCCGAAGTGAGAGCGAGGTAAGCAAAACAACGATGGGCGATTATATTAAGGAGCATTACGATTTCCCGCTGACCGAGGTCAGCCAGAATAAACCGCTCAAAGGCCTGCGGGTGATCGACGCCGGCAATATGGTGGCGGCGCCGTTCGCGACGGTTTTGCTCGCGGATTTCGGAGCGGACGTGATCAAAATCGAACACCCCAAGTATGGCGATGGCCAGCGTAAGCTGGAACCGATTATGGACGGTATCCCGCTCTGGTGGAAATCGGTGTCGCGCAATAAACGCTGCATCACCCTCGATCTCGGCAAGCCGGAAGGCGCGGAGATTTTCAAGCAGCTCATCAAAGGCAAAGACGTGGTCGTGGAAAACTATCGGCCCGGCACCTTCGAGAAATGGGGCATCGGGCCGGCAGTCATTCGCGACATCGATCCTCGCGTCATCCTCCTGCGCATTTCGGGCTTCGGTCAAACCGGGCCGTATAAGAATCGCGCGGGGTTCGGCCGCGTCGCCGAAGCGATGAGCGGCCTTACCAATCTGATCGGCGAACCGGACGGCCCGCCCATGTCGCCGGGCTATCCGCTGGGCGATTTAATCGCTGGGATTTTTGGTTCGCTGTCGGTCATGATGGCGCTTTATCATCGCGATACGCGCGGCGGCGAGGGGCAGGTCATCGATCTGGCGCTGTTCGAAGCGGTGTTTCGTTTCTTGGATTTCGATCCGATCCAGTACGATCAGATGAAAGTAATCCATAGGCGCACGGGGAACCGGGTTGCCTACGTGGCGCCGAGCTCAATGTTCCGAACCAAAGACGGGAAATATCTCACGCTCGCGGCGAGCACGCAGAACATCTGGTTGCGTCTAGCCGAAGCGATCGGCCGCAAGGATCTCACTACTGATCCGAAGTTCATCGATAATCCGGCGCGGGTGGAAAATTCCGTTGAGTGCAACGGCATCGTCGGCGCGTGGATCGAGCAGCACACGCGTGACGAGGTGATCGAGCATTTCGATAAATTCGGCGTCGCGTACTCGGCCGTATTCGACATGGAAGATGCCTTCCGCGATATCCAATACCGCGCGCGCGAAGCGATGGTACGGGTGCCGGACCCGGACCTCGGCGAAGCGGTCGTGCAGAACGTCGTGCCCAAGTTCTCCGCCACTCCCGGCTCGGTGGATTTTCTCGGCCCCGCTATGGGCGCGCACAACGAGGAAATCTACGGCGCTGAGCTGGGCCTATCCAAGGATAGGCTCAAAGAGCTCAAAGACGCCGGGATCATCTAAATCCTCTGTTCGCCGTTGTTTGTGGGGCGGGTTTGAAACCGGGCCCTACGTCTCTGGCGAAAAATGTTTGGATGAAGTAGTGAGTCTGAAATCACCGGCATAGATCATTGCCGTCCGAAGCGAACCCACAGCCAGAAGGATCGACTTCTATGCTGACCCATCTTGCGCCGCCACAGATCCGGGCAACGACCGGCCTGGAGCTTGCGGCCGGTGTGTTTACGAAATGCTCTGACCGGTTGGCCACGCAAATATCGATTTCGCTCACCTCCGGAAAAAGAGACGCCAGGCAGACCGAACTTCGCATCGGGATCAACGGCGACATTTATGGCGGCATGCGCGCGCCGCTCGAAATCGGCAGGCGCCGCGTCGATATCGCCTACGTCAATCCCGCGGCGCTGGTGACCATGGCCTATCGCGGCAAGGGCTACTACAAACAGAAAATGGAGCTGCGCGTGCTGGGCTGTTTCCCGTCTTGGGACCGCATCGCGCTGGTGGTCGACAAGCATCTTGGCGTGAAATCGCTCTCCGACATTGCCCGGCGAAAAATCCCGCTTCATGTGTCGACCCGTCTGTCCGGCGTCAACAACGGAACGTATTTTACGATTTCGACGATCCTTTCTTTATACGGATTGTCGTTCGACAAGATCAAACGCTGGGGCGGCAAAGTGCAAGAGTGCGGCCGTCCCTTTGCTCCGGAGCGGCTGACGAGCATTGCGAAGCGTTCGATCGATGCGGTCTTCGATGAAGGCATCAGCACGCCGGGCGGTTGGCTGGACCAGGCGCTCGACAACGGTTACGAGATCATTCCTCTCGAACCGGCGATCGTTAAAAAGCTCGAACAAATCGGCTATAACGGAACCGTGTTGCCGAAAAGCCGCTTTCGCCAACTCGGAGACGACGCGCTGACGATCGACTACAGCGGCTGGGCGCTGGTGACGCATCGCTGGCTGCCGAACAGCGTCGCTTACGCGGTCATCGAGACGATCGACGAAAGACAGAAAGTAATCCCGGTCGACGACGATCGGCCTTTGGATATGCGCAGTCTTTGCCGCAGCACGGGAAAGTGCCCGCTGCACGTTCCACTCCATCCCGGCGCGGCGAAGTACTATCGGGAGAAAGGCTACCTTTAGGAGTGATGGGGTGTCGGGAATTGGAGTGATGGAGTAGTACTGTTTTGATCCGAGCGACCCATCACTCCACCGCTCCAACACTCCATCACTCCATTCTTTTTCGGGAGGTTTTCTCATGAGCTACCAATTCATCGGCCGGCCGGTGCCGCGTACCGATAACACGGGGAAGGTTACCGGCGAAGCGCGTTACACCTCCGATGTTCTGCTGCCTGGAACGCTCTGGGCAAAGACGCTGCGCAGTCCGTATCCCCATGCGCGCATCGTGAACATCGATGCGTCGCGTGCTGAAAAAGCGCCGGGCGTGCGCGCCGTGCTTACGGGCAACGACGTGCGCGGGATTCTTTACGGGCGGCGCTATCGGGATATTTCCGTTCTAGCGCAGGATCGCGTTCGTTTCATGGGCGAGCGCGTTGCTGCGGTGGCGGCAGAGACGCTCGAGCAGGCCGAGAACGCGTTGGAGCTTATTCAAGTCGATTATCGAGAGTTACCCGCGGTTTTCGATCCGGAGTCGGCGCTACAGGAAGGTGCGCCGCTCATACATCCCGACGTGAATACCTATAAGGGACTGCCCAAGCCCTTGGATCAGCCGACGAATCGTTTCGTTCACGACGTGTTCACGCGCGGCGACGTGGAGGTCGGGTTCAAGCAGGCCGACGTGATCGTCGACAATACCTTCACGGTTGCGCGCGTGCATCAATCGTTCATCGAGCCGCACTGTTGTCTCGTATGGATCGACGATCGGGAGCGCGTACAGATGTGGTCGCCCAACAAAGTGCCGCATGGATTGAAACAAAGCCTGTCACAAGCCTTCGACATTCCCAAGGAAAAGATTCGGGTAAATCCGGTAGCCATCGGCGGCGACTTTGGCGGCAAAGGCGCGCCCATCGACGAGCCGGTTTGTTATTTGCTCGCCCTTCGTAGCGGCCGGCCCGTGAAGATGGTGATGGAATACCGCGAAGAATTCTTTGCCGGGGCGCCGAGACATGCGGCGATCATTAAACTGAAGACCGGCGTCAAGCGCGATGGCACGATCGCCGCTCATCAGATGGATGCGTATCTGGATGCCGGGGCCTATGGTGGCTTTCGCCCCGGTGCGGTCATTAACGGCATCGCCCATGCCGGCGGCTGTTACCGGGTCGAGCACGCGCGCATCGCGATCTCACGCGTGTACACGAACAATCTCCCAGGTGGGCAGATGCGCGCGCCGGGCGAGCCGCAAGGATTTTTCGCGGCGGAATCGCACATCGACTGCGTGGCGCGCAAGCTCGGCATGGACCCCTACGCGTTTCGCATGAAAAATCTCATGGAAGAGGGCGACTTCACGCTCACCGGCGGCCACTATCGCGCCATCAAAGCCAAGGAGACGCTCAGGGCCGCTGCAAAGGCAGCGGGATATTCAGCGGCGAAACCGCAATACATCGGCCGCGGCGTCGCCATGGGGTATCGCGGACCCGGCGGTGGCACGACGTCGCTCAAGGTCGGGCTTAGTCCCGACGGTGTGATCGTGATTCACACATCCTTCTTCGAGCAAGGGACCGGCACTTACACGACCTTGAGACAGATCGTTGCCGAAGAGCTCGGCGTTCCAGTAAGTGATGTCACCGTGGTCAATGTCGACACCGACGCAAGCCCGTGGGATGCCGGCACCGTCGGCAGCCGCGGCATCCTGGTTTCCGGCACCGCGTCGCGACTCGCCGCCATAGACGCGCGCAATCAGATCTTCAAAATAGCCGCGCGCCAGCTCGAAGCGAGCCCGGACGATCTCGAGATTGTCGACAAACAGATCCGCGTCAAAGGCACGCCGACAAAAACGGTGGGGCTGGCAACTATCGCCACCGCCGCGCACAACGTCATCGGCGAAGTGATCGGGCGCGGATACTGCGATAATTTGGAATTGATGGCCGAGGAAAAAGCCCACGGCAGCTCACAGCCCTTCACGACGCATGCCTGCATCGTCGAAGTGAGTCCCGACACCGGCAACGTGAAGATTCTGAAATACGTCGCCGTCCAC
>Ga0210114_1000336_pt1 | contig 12186 bp, 14 predicted proteins | sample MayberryNW_TuleA_FD_185524 | JGI IMG/M metagenome (GOLD analysis project Ga0210114, IMG submission 185524) | Wetland microbial communities from San Francisco Bay, California, USA, that impact long-term carbon sequestration - MayberryNW_TuleA_D2... | ecosystem: Environmental > Aquatic > Marine >...
TGGGTGCGAAAGCGTCCTTTGAGTCCTGGTGCCTGCGCTTTCCACGACTCGCCCCTTCGTCCCAGTAGGTCTACTAACCAACGAACTCCTTAGTAGTTTAGGCACAGAGACCCTAACGTAGCACCGGCACGATTCAAATCCCCGTAGTGCCGATCACTCCGTCGAGGGACTGGCGTATCGCGCGCGCCCACGGAGCGATTTCGTGGGTCCATTGCTGGCTTCGTTGTGCTCGGAGGTAAACGAGTGCGGCGCGCAGGCGCGCGCGCTGGCTCGCCGTGAGATGAATCGGCCGGCGCGCCCTTTTGGCGCTGATTTGCTCCTCGAAAAATTCCCGCAGCGCGAGCCAATGCGGCCAGGCGCGCGCGCCAAAGTGTTGCTTGATGATTCCCGCCCAACTTGCTTCGGCATCGTAGGTTTCCGGCGCAGCGGCGTAGTCGAAGCAAGTCGCCAGCGGGATCAAGCTCAACTCCGCTTGGAGCATCGGATTATTGAGATAGCCGTAGACGCACTCCGCCAAATTCGGATCACGTCCTAGCAGCGGTCCGATGTGAAGCTCATCGCTCATAGTGAGATCGTTGACCGGATAGTTGTCCCACAGCAGCAGCGGGCGCTGCACTCGATTGGCGATGCGGCGCGCATGAGCGCGCGAAAGCTTCTCGCACACAACTGCCGGGCCGGTCCAAAAGCACGCAACATCGGCGGGAAGGTAACGCGCCAAAGTTTCCAGGAAATGCGCTTCGAAGCGGCCGAAGACACGTTCGAGCAAACGATCTTCGCTGTAATAGGATGGGCATATCCACCACTCGATATTCTTCCACGAGGCGGGTTGTGCCGAGCAGATGCGGTCGAGCCAATTGCCTTCGGCGCGCGCCAGACTGTTTTGGAAAGCACGCCGGTCGCGGTCGACGGTCAGGCGCGACGGAATATCATCGAAGAGCACCGCGAAAGTGCTGATGCCGGCGTCGTAGAAACGCTGGGCTTTTTGAAGCAGGTGCTGAATCGGCTGGGGGTCGGAAAAGCACAAACCTTCGCCGGGATGAAAGCCGTAGACAAAGTCGATCCGGCTCTGTTGGGCGCGCTGGATCAACCGGTTCAGTTTTTTCCAGAGGTCGTTGGGATAAGGCTTGCGCCATAATCGACGGTGGTAAGGATCATCCTTGGGCGCATAAAGATAGGTATTCATGCCGCGGGCAGCGCCTAGCTCAAACAGCGCTGCGCGCTGAGCCATCGACCAGGGCGCGCCGAAGAATCCCTCAACCACGCCGCGGCGCTGAAATGTCAACGGTTTTGCCATGAGGCGATAATCTCGCACAGGGTTAACGAACGGACAAGCTTTGCCGGCGGTTCAGTGCGAGCGCACGAGAAAGATTTTAGGGGGAGGAAGATCTTCAGTCGGAATGCAGATCAGTAAGGATTTCTCATTTTGAAATTTTCAGCGGCGCTCAGCTTTTGTGAGAGATCTTGATCCGGCCGAATCACGCCAGGTTTACTTGCCAACCCGCGCGTCATTACGTAGGATCAAACCGATGTCTCCGGCCCATGAAGCGATGCTTGACTGAAGTGATCGGCGCAGTGATTTTGACCCTCTGGCTTGCGCCGAAGGCGCAGGGCGCAGCCAGCGAAGCGAAAGACATGGTGCGCGTTGCTACCGGAGTTTTCTTGATGGGCAGTAACGATGGGCCCGAGGATGAACGGCCGCAGCACAAGGTCGATCTCGGCGCGTTTTTAATCGATCGAGTCAAGGTGACCAACGGCGCCTTCGCGCTATTTCTCAATGCCGTCGGCCCGCGTGGCCCGCGCGGCGAAAATTACTTCGACGTCGATGACAATGACGCGCGCATTCACCGGCGCGACGGCAAGTGGCAGGCGGACCCCGGTCATGAACATCATCCCGTGGTGGAGGTTTCGTGGCCCGGCGCGCTCGCCTATTGCGCATGGCTCGGCAAACGCTTGCCGACCGAAGCGGAGTGGGAGAAGGCGGCGCGCGGTACGGACGGGCGGAAATATCCCTGGGGAAACGAAGCGCCGGACCACACGCGCGCGCACTTCGGTGCCGGTTGGAACGACCTGCGCCCGGTCGGCAGCTTGGCCAAAGGCGCAAGCCCCTATGGCGCTCTCGACATGGCCGGGAATGGTTGGGAGTGGGTGAGCAGCGCCTACCGGCCTTACCCCTATCAGTCGAGCGATGGCCGCGAAGATTTGACGGCGCAGCAGGTACGCGGCACGAGAGGCGGCGGTCATGATTCGCGGCCCAGCGAACTGACGACCTCTCATCGTGGCCGCCACGTATCGCGCAACCCGCGCGGCGGGCACCACAACATCAGTTTTCGTTGCGCGCGCTGAACTCCTCGGACTGCCTTTTTCATGTCATTTTACCTCTTAATGCAAGGCATTCTGATCGGGCTCGTGGTAGCGGTGCCGGTCGGGCCGCTCGGTTTACTGTGCATCAATCGTGCGTTAATGCTGGGGCCAACATGTGGGCTGTTTTCCGGCTTGGGGGTGGCAACCGCCGATGCTCTCGCCGCGGGTATCGCCGCTCTCGGTATTACGTTGATCTCCGGCTTATTGAGCGAATATCAGCTGCTGCTGCGTTTGCTCGGCGGCGCCTTCCTTTGTTTTCTCGGATACAAAATTTGCATTGCCGAGCCGGCTAATCAGGGCGCGACCGTGAACGTCAATGGTCTGTTGAGCGCCTATGTGACCACTTTTCTCCTGACTTTTTCGAATCCAGTGACAATCATTTCCTTTGTCGCGATCTATGCGAGCTGGCATGTGCCGAGCCTCGACGGGCATTACGTTGCGGCGGCGACCTTAACCGTGGGAGTTTTTAGCGGGTCGGCCCTCTGGTGGGTTGGGTTATTCCTCGGATTGACGACGTTCCATGACAAGTTCAATCCGCGTTTTCTTTTTTGGGTGCACCGGGTTTCGGGATTGATCATCGCCGGTTTCGGCGTCATCGTGCTCCTGAGTCTGTCGCCGCTGAGCGCAAGTTTGGGAATCAAGTTTTGAGCGCGAACCAGGAATTCGTCGCATACGCCAACCGCGGCCGGGGTATTCCGGTGTGGATCAATCTGAGCCTCGGCGCTTTTTTCATCGCGATCAATTTATATCAGTTCATTTATTTACCGCTGCACCTCCTGCCCAGGAGCATGAGCTGGGCATGGACACTGGTGCCGCTGGCGCTTTTGACCAATCCATTTTGGAGTCTCATCCACGAGACCATTCATGACCTGTTTCATCCGAATCCGGCGGGCAATGCGTTTTTCGGCCGATTTCTCTCGATCCTGTTCGGCGCACCGCTGCGCATTCTACGGCTGAGTCATCTGTTGCATCACAAATTGAATCGCCTGCCCATTGAGGGCACGGAGTTTTACGATCGTGCCAATAGCACCAAGGCGCGTGCCGCGCCGCGATACTATTTTCAGATTTCGCTCGGGCTGTATTTATTCGAGCTTTTAAGCCCGTTCTATTTTTTTTTGCCACGGCATTGGCTGGCCCCGATCGAGAAACGATGTTTTCGTCCGGACTCCGTCAGCGGCTTATTGATGCAAAATTGCTTGGATGCCGAGTCGCTGCGCGAGATTCGTTTCGATGGTTTGTTGACCCTCATGTGGATAATGCTGTCGTTGCTTTGCTACGGCCAGCGCTGGGCGGTATTCGCGGCGCTTTTGCTGGCGCGCGGCTTTCTAATCTCGTTTTTCGACAACATTTTTCACTATGGGACTCCGGTCGGCAACATTTTTTATGCGAAAAACCTCAGGCTACCGGAGCCGCTCGCCAAACTCTGGCTAAACTTCAACCTTCACGGCCTTCATCATGTCAACCCGGCGATTTCTTGGATCGATCTGCCTGCGGCCTTCGATGCCGAGGCCGCTAAGTATCAGGGCGGGTACTTTGAAGCAGCCTGGGGGCAGCTGCGCGGTCCGATCGCGGCGCAAGATTTGCCGCAGAGCGCGCCGGCAGTCCGATTGCGCCCTTTTTAGCCTTGTTTTTGAAACAGCAGGACGGAGTACCAACCGTTGGCATCGGTGAAGTGCGCTAACGGGCGCAGACCGAAGAATTTCAACTGCTCTTGGAGACGGTCCGGGTCGAATTTGCGGCTGATCTCAACGAGAATTTGTTCTTCCTTGTTCCAGTTAAAACTTGTGCCGGCGCTGGGAAATACGATCTCCTGGTCTGCTTCGGCGATGCCGTACATTTCGATTCGCCGCCACTCCGGGTTGAACCAGGAATGATAGCGGATCTTGGTCAAATCGAAGTTGCTATGAAGCAGGCGATTGATATTGCGAAACACGTTTAGAATGAACTCGGCCGTCACGCCTTGGCTGTCGTGATAGGCGGCTTCCAAAACATTGACCGGTTTCAGCCGGTCGGCGCCGAGCAAAAGATAATCGTCCGCTCCCATGGCGCTGGTCAAGGCACGAAAGAATCTCGGAAATTCTGTGAGATTGAAGTTGCCGATGCTGCTGCCGAGAAAGACGAACAGGGTCGGCAAGTCCTTCGCGATGGCGCGGAAACCCTGCTCATAGCGCGCGTGCAATCCCTCGAACTCCAGGCTCGGAAAATCGCGCTGCACGGCATCCCGTGAGGCGAGCAAGCCGGCCAGGCTCACGTCGATCGGCGCAAAAATGCTCCTGCCTCGCTGACGTACCTGCTCGGTCAACAGATGCACGGTTTTTTTACTATAGCCGGCGCCGAGCTCGACGATGCATTTGACCGGCGCGGCGCCGATAATCTCAGCGGCGTGAGTATCGAGAATCGAGTTTTCCGTGCGGGTCAGATAATATTCCGGCAGTTCGCAGATCCTTTCGAAAAGTTCGGAACCGCGCTGGTCGTAAAGGTGGTGGACTTCCAACCAGCGGGGTTGGTCCCACAGGGTCATTAGGATTGACAGTGCCGGGCTCGAGTCCAGGTGGTCGTCCTGGGTCGACCAAATCCCCGGCTGGCGCGCTTGCCAACGACTTCGTTCGGCTGCCGAGAAGAGGATTTGCGGTGTTTCTTGTGTCATGGATTCCGAGACTATAAAAGAAATTGGCACATGATGCGACCGACTTGGACAAAAAACGCGTTATGAGCAACGACGCAACCCGCATCGAGTTTTGCGATGTCAGCTTTAGCCTGGCCAGCGGTCGATCGCTGCTCTCCCATTTGACTCTGCAGGTCGAAGCAGGTGAAACGCTGGTGTTGCTCGGCCGCAGCGGCTCAGGCAAGACCACCACTATGAAGTTGATCAACCGGTTGATCGATCCGACCTCGGGCGAAGTCCGCGTCGAGCGCAAGGCGACGCTCGACTGGGACCCGATTCGGCTGCGCCGGCGAATCGGTTACGTGATTCAAGAAGTCGGCCTGTTCCCGCATTTGACGGTGGAAGAAAATATCGGCGTCGTGCCGCGCTTGGAAGGATGGGCGCCGGCGCGAATTCACCAGCGCGCGCGCGATATGCTGACAATGGTCGGCCTCGATGCCGAGCAATTCGCCGCCCGGCTACCACGCGAGCTGTCGGGCGGTCAGCGCCAGCGCGTCGGCGTGGCGCGCGCGCTGGCGGCCGACCCGCCGGTGATTTTGCTCGACGAGCCGTTCGGTGCGTTGGACCCGATTACACGGCGCGAAATCCAGCGCGAATTCTTGACGCTGCAGCGCGAGTTGAAAAAGACCATGGTGTTCGTCACGCATGATATCGGCGAAGCTTTTTTGCTCGGCAGCCGGATCGCGCTGCTCAAGGACGGCGAGCTGATTTTACTCGGGCCGCCCGAAGACTTATTGCGGTCCCAACACCCCGAGGCGCGGGCGTTTGCTGAAGGGTATTCCGAGCGCCCTAGGGCCGGGAGCCCGCCATGACCCTCGGCGAATTTCTGGAGCGCCATCGCGGTGAAATGCTTGAGCTGACTTTGGAGCATTTATTTCTCGTCTTCGTTTCGACCGGCCTGGCCATTTTGATCGGTGTTCCACTCGGGATTTTGCTGACCCGCAGGCCCGGCCTGAGCAAACCCGTGCTCGGTTTTGCCAATGTCATGCAGACGGTGCCGAGCCTGGCGTTGTTCGGGTTTCTGATTCCACTCAACATTTATTTATTCGACATAAAAATTATCGGCGGCATCGGTGCGCGCACGGCGATCGTCGCGCTCGTCCTCTATGCGCTCCTGCCGATCATTCGCAACACGTTTACCGGCATCAGTTCGGTCGATCCGGCGATCCGCGACGCCGGCCGCGGCATGGGCATGACCGACCGGCAGTTGCTGTTTCAAGTCGAGCTGCCGTTGGCGCTCGGCGTGATTATCGCTGGCGTGCGTGTGGCCACGGTCATCTGCGTCGGCACGGCGACCATCGCCGCCGCGATCGATGCCGGAGGCCTGGGCCGTTACATATTTCGAGGCCTGAGAGGCAACGATAATTTGCTGATTCTCGCCGGGGCGCTGCCGGCCGCGTTGATCGCACTAGGCGCCGATCTCGCGCTCGGCTATGTCGAGCGCACGATTCAGTTTGCCGGCCGGATCAAGGCGACTTCAAGGAAGCTCGTTGGCTTGAGCGTGATTACGCTATTGATCGTCGCCGGCACGGCGTATCTGTTCGCGGGCAAGAACGTCGGACGGATTGCCGTGGGGTCCAAGGACTTCACCGAGCAGGTGATTCTCGGCGAGATCCTCGCTCAAGCGATCGAGGCACGAACCGGTTTGGCTGTCGAGCGCCGCTTCGATTTGGGCGGAAATCTCGTCCATGAGGCATTGCGCGCAGGCGAAATCGATCTCTATGTCGAATACACGGGCACGGCATTGCTGGCGATCTTGCAAGCCCAGCCGCTCAAGGATCCCCAGGAGGTTTATCGGCGCGTCAAAGCGGAATATGCCAGGCGATTCGATCTGGTCTGGACCGAGCCGCTTGGCTTCAACAATACTTTTGCCGTCCTGGTTCGGAGCGAGGACGCGGAAAAGCTCGGCTTAAAAACGGTCAGCGATGCGGCGCGGGTGTCGGCGCAATGGCGCGCCGGGTTCGGCCAGGATTTTATGTCGCGCGCCGACGGTTACGCCGGTTTCGTGCGCACCTACGGATTCCAGTTCCAGGAAACCCGCGAGATGGATCTGTCGCTGACCTATCGAGCTTTGGCCGAGAAGCAGGTGGACCTCATTGCCGGCAACTCCACGGACGGCTTGATCTCCCGTTACCAACTTGTCCAACTGCACGACGACCGCAATTATTTTCCGCCCTACGACGCCGTTCCGCTGGTTCGCCAGTCAGCATTGGAAAAATTTCCCCGGCTGCGCTCGACCTTGGCGGAGCTGGGCGGCATTCTGACGGTCGAAGAAATGCGCCGACTCAACTATGCGGTGGACGGCGAAAAACGGGCACCGGCGGAAGTCGCGCGGGAATTCTTAAAACGTAAAGCCATTTTGTCCTAAGGTTTCGAGCGGGAATTGTGGATTTCCTCGAGCTCCGCACAATCATTCCACGTCGTCTTCCCTTTACCACAGCGGGAACTTTGCGCTATGACTGGTCAGCAAGCAAAGGAGGCTTTTATGATCAAGACCACCGGTGTTTATCATATCGGCATTCCCTGCAACGATGTCAGCCGGGCCGTCAAATTCTACACCGAGATTCTCGGCATGTCCGTCGCGAAGCTCAATAACGACGATATGGGCAAAGGGCTTGACCGTGCCGACCTGCGCTGTGGTGATGAAATGGTCGTGTTATTCCAGCGGCCGAGGCCGCTGGAAGGAGACTACATCGAAAGAGAAGGGGCGACCCACCAGGCTTTCAGCGTGAGCCGGGAGGATTTCGAAATTGCCAAGCAGCGAATGAAGGAATGGGGTGTGAAGGTCCACTCGGTGGCGAGCGTCGACCGGCCGAGCGGCAGCGGCTTTTACTTCTTTGATACTGAAGGTAATTTGCTCCAGCTCTACGCGCCGCCTGCCCAGAAAAGCTAATCAGAGCCGGCCACCAACAAGAAGACCACAGCACTTGGAGCAGAGCGCAACGAAGCCGCAACCAAAATCTCAGAATATTTCCCTCAAAGGGAGACGCAAAGTGGCAAAGAGGTGAATCCGGATCTAGCGCCTTTGCCGTGCCCCTTCCATTGTGGTTAATTATCTCTGAATTCGAACTGGGAGAGATGATGCAAATTTCGCGAAGGCAATTTCTGCTCGTGCTGTGTTACGTCTGTTTGGCGTTTTCGGTCGTCCCGGCGCTTGCTCAGAGCAACGCGGCGGCTCCGTTGATTACGGTTTACAAGACGCCGACGTGAGACTGTTGCGATGGGTGGGTGGTACACCTGCAAAAAAATGGTTTCAAAGTTGAAAAGAAAGTGCTCTTCGGGAAGAACTTCACCGATTTCAAGCGCAAGCAAGCGGTGCCGGAAAAGCTTTACGCCTGTCATACCGCCTTAATAGGCGGCTACGTGATCGAAGGCCATGTGCCGGCCGACTTGATTCAAAAACTGCTGAAGGAAAAGCCGCCGGTATCCGGTCTGGCGGTGCCCGGGATGCCGATCGGCTCGCCCGGGATGGAAGGCGGCAAGCCGGAACCGTACGAAGTCTTCACATTCGATAAAAACGGGCGGACGACAGTGTACGCGAGGAGATAGACCGATGAAGTGGTGGAGTATTGGAGTGGTGAACATGAGAAAACGTAGCTTGCTCCGAATAATCGCCTGCTTGATATTTCTGGTGATGAGTGGCCAGCCCTCGGTCGCGCAGGAAAAGAAGAACATCCGCATGGTTTTCGTCAGCCTGGCTTGGAATAGCGAAATTCCTTTCCGGGTCGCGCTCGCTCGTGGTTTTTTCAAACAACAGGGCCTGCAGGTCGAGCCTATTTTGATCCGCGGCGGACCGGCAGCCATCGCCGCGCTCGTTTCCGGTCAAGTGGACTATGCGGCGATCGGCGGCGCGCAGGCGGTGTTTCGGAGCAAGGCCCGCGGCCTGGATTTATCGATCATAGGCTGTACGTCGAGCACGACCAATTACATTTTGCTCGGCGATAAGCAGACGCGGACCGTGGAGGACCTCAAGGGGAAACAGATCGGGATCACGGGAGCGGGCACTTACTCTGAATTCGCCATGAAGACCTTTCTCAAGAAACACAACATCAATCCGGAAAAGGACGTCGTGTTGCGCGCCATCGGCGGCACCGTGTTGCGTGCGGCTGCGATCGAGAAGGGCATCATTGCGGCGGCGCCGTTCTCGACTGAGGACGGTGTGAGGTTGATCAAAGCGGGTTATTCGGTGATCAGCAATCTCAGCGAGTCTTTGGGCATTCCGCAGAATATCCTGGTGACCCGCAATGAAATGCTGGAAAAGTATCCCGAGACCAGCAAGCGCATGCTCAAAGCCTACATCCAGGGCATTCATCTCGCAAAATTTAACAAGAAAGAAGCGATCAAGGCGGGATACGAATCGGGCTTGCAGGGCGATCCGGAAATCGTTAGCGCGGCATGGGATCTTTACTCGCCTGGCCTGACGTCGGATTTGTCTATTGCCAGAGCGGGTCTACAGCAGATGCTTGATGAAGACATCCGCGCCGGCTTGGTGGATAGGAACTTTACTCTGGACCGAGTGGTTGACGATCGGATTCTCAAGACCGCGCAACAGGAGCTCAGAGCCGAAGGCCGGATCAAGTAAGCGATGAACGGGGTTTTGCCGCGTGGCGAATCGGCGCCGGAAATTGTCTTGCGGCAGCTTGCGGCGGAACGTGATGGAGCGAGGCAGCGCTGGAGTATCGCTTGGGATATAGCGAATCAAGGCAGCCATGCAATAGCGATCTCCGGGGTCCGTTTGCCGCACGGCCAGTTCAGGTCAGACGATCACCGATTTGACCCGCCGCTGGATATCGCCCCGGGTGAGACCCGACAATTTGATGTCGGTGTAAGCTGCGATGAGCCGGCCGGGCTGGTTACTGAAAACGCCTTTGTGATTTTCACGGCGCGCTGGTCCGGGAAGGCATGGCGTATCTTCGTTCGGATTCGCGTGATTGTGAACGCTGCAGGCAAGCCGGAGACCGAGACTCAACTGATCACGACACAGCAGGTGGGGTTTTCGGGCGTGGCATCTTAAGCCGGGCCCCCGCGAGGAAAAGGGATGGCCGATAAAGAAAAGGAATTTTACATTCTTCAGCGCATGCGCGGCTGACACAGCAACTGAGGCCTCGGCTTCGAAGAGACCACGGGTATGGTCTCTAATACTTTGAAGATGGCTCAAAAGGATGTCGTCGCGGCGCTCAAGCGCTTGCGCGCCCAGCACGGCGACGATCCGGAATATAAAAAGCTCCGAAAAGATTTGCCGAAAGACTGGCCGATCTAGGATCGTTTCTGGTTTCGAGTTTCTGGTTTTTAGTTCCCCGCCGCCGTCAATTTGATTCGGAACGTTTCCCGCGACATCGGAGGCTATTTACCGGCCGGAGGCAGCCGGACCTCGGGCTGGCGCAGTCTCAAATCCTTCACACCACCCCAGAATTCCCTTTTGCCCGTCATCGCCTGCACATGGCCGTCCCATTCGAGCGTGAAGGCAGTGAGTCCGAGCTTTACCGCGTCGCGGACTTTGGCTTGAGTCGTGTCGTCCCTTGCGAGTTGACGAATTACATCGATCTGGCGACTACCATGACCTTCGTCTTCGTCGGCGTGGAGCTTGTAAGTCTCCGCGGCACGCGGCGAGAAGGCGTAATGGCCGGTCAGCTCGCGATAGACCTTATCGGAGATTTTACCCGCGCCACCGAGCTGGCTCTCGACGAAGGCAAGCATGGCGACGCCTTCGAGCGCGGAGCGGCGCTGACAGCACCCGATGATCATTTCGATCGCCGCCAGAGTGCCGGGTGCCGGCTCGGCATGGTCAGCCTGCAGGCGCGAAATGCCGCCTTCCTCGAGAAACTGCAGCATAATGTCCACGTGCGTGGGTTTGCTGCCGAGCTCTTCCATAAAGTTTTCCAGGATCGTGTCCATGACCGCATATTGCTTGGCCGCCACGGCGTTGACGGCCATGTAGCCGAAAAAGATCGGGTTGGTTCGGACTCTGAGATAGTGCTGCACTTCGCCGAGGATAATCTGCTCGCGTGTCCAGCGGTGCTTAATAATTCCGTCAAACCACGGATGCTGCTCCATCGGCACCTCGGCGGCGTAGCTCCAAAGCTCATCGACAAATTCGTCGGGTGACATGAGTTATCATCTAGCGCAGTGAATCGCTAATGTCTATGTGTAATTGAACCTTCAAGCATCATCGTTCTGGGTGCGCGGTTTGAGCAGCGCGCTTCGGGGCCGCGTTGGATACCCCCAACCGGGTGCCGTCGTTTTATTTGCCAGGCTTCTTAGACCTCGCCTTAGAAAATTTTGCCGATAAAGAAACAATCATCGAACTCGATTAAAAAAAATCGATAGTACCTATTGAAATGGCTTTCGGAACATTCATATGATTGTTTTTTAACTGAACAAGCAATTGGGGTGCGGGAAATGGCTTATGCTCAATCGTTAAGGGTGATCGGGCAATCGCTAGATGCAGCCAGGTTGGTCAACTTCGAGCTCGAAAATGACGGACAATCCTATCTCATGCGAAGTGATTCTCTCACTCAAGCGAGCGAATGGATTTTGCGAAATGATATTCGTGAGAACGAGTCTACGGTGGCAATGAGCCCATCCGGCACGGTTAGCCGATCGCTGGTTTTCACCCAAGCAGTTGTTTCACGCCTCGATGCGCAGGGACAAAGGCGACGAAATAGTTCTTCATCACGAGCGGAGGCTTCGAAAGGCATCTCTCAGCTCTTGCGCACCCTAGGCGATCATCTTGACAGCGCACAGGCAAGAGCGTTTCGTATTTCGTGGAGTCCTCTCTCGGTTTCCGTCGAATATCAGAGAGTGCACGGAGCGGAGGATAGTAGAACGTTTAGCGTAGAGAAACTACAGGAGCTGAGTTCGCGTACCAAGTTCCGACAGTCCACTCCAGCTCGATTGGGTCCCAAGTCGCCGGAGCCAACTCCTTATATTCCCGCAGGTGAGTATCTAAAGCACACGAGGCAGCGTGATCGTTAGCTGCCCTGTTTGCTCCCCTACGTGATGAGTTCGTACTACGATAGTTGAGAGCTTTCGCGTCCTGCCTAAATGTTCTAGCGCGCCGATCTATTAAGGAGTCCATAATTAAGTAACTAACAAAGCGACCGAGGGCCGAGCCCTGGAGATTGCGGGCATAGGACGGAGAAGGTTATTTTTCAGGCCCA
>Ga0210114_1000337_pt1 | contig 12182 bp, 12 predicted proteins | sample MayberryNW_TuleA_FD_185524 | JGI IMG/M metagenome (GOLD analysis project Ga0210114, IMG submission 185524) | Wetland microbial communities from San Francisco Bay, California, USA, that impact long-term carbon sequestration - MayberryNW_TuleA_D2... | ecosystem: Environmental > Aquatic > Marine >...
AAGGACGACATCTATGCCTTTATCTTCGGGCAGAAAGGGCTGATGGCCGGACTCGGCATTCAGGGTAACAAGATTACCAAGATAAATCCGAAATGAGCCCGGCAGCCGGTGCAGCCCCCGTCGCGCAACGGATCTAGTGTAGTGTCTCACGCTGTTGGTACTTTATCCGGTGTATAACCATCACGAAGATCCTGACGCGGCAGAGTCGCAACTGAAACTCGGAATATCTCGCGCAAAGACGCCAAGGCCGCAAAGGTCGGAGAATAAAGGTCAATAATTTGTTCCAAGATAATTCACTCTTCCCTTCGAACTTGGCGTGCTTTGCGTCTTGGCGCGAGTCGATTCCCTTGTTCGAGAATTTCCGCTTTGTTATCTCGAACAATAAATGCCTTCATTTAAGAGTCACTACACTAGAGACTGGAACGACCTGCCCTACAGAGTCAGGAACGGCAGCAGCTCCCGGACGTTGGCAACGGCCTCCAAATCGTTTAGCCGCTCTATGACAGCTTCGGTCCGTGATGGCCCGAACACCGGCTCCAGCAAGTCCCGCACCTTCGCGTTGACGCTCTCACTATCCATCGGGTTCTGCTTGGTGCCATAAGCATGGGGTATGAAGTGGTTCAGAGTGCGGCCGTCTTTTAAAACCACCTCCACCTTTGCGCTGCGGGGGGCCTCGGGGTTCATGAGAGCGGGGTCCGCCACTAGATTCACTCGTCCCTTGACCGCCAGCACCGCGGGGTCTGACATGCGCTGGTAGGAGCGGGTAGAGGCAAAGGTGATGTTGCCGTCGACCAGCGCCATAGCGATCATGTGCTGGCAGTTAACGTCCGGCATCGAGCGGTTGTTCACAATGCGCGCGCCGTCTTCCGGCAGCCGAACCGTGATGTGCTCCACATTCTCCACGGTAAGGCCGTGCCGACGGTAGAGCGCGAAGAAAGCATCGAGAGCCGACTGAATGGGATAACCTACGGGGTAGGGCTTGATCGCCGTCTCGGTGACGAAGAAGCGCTCTCCCAAATCCTTCACCATCTCACTCGGCTTCGGTGAAGGCGAGAGAGCTTCCAGCACGTTGTGCTCACCTTCCAGTACATCCCAAACACCGCTGAAGCCCGTTTGCACCATGATGGCGGCAGTGACACCGTTGCGTGCTCCCATGCCTGCGAAGTCGAAGGCCTTCTCCACATGCTCCGAATCCCGCACCCAACTCCAAACGCCGGAAACCTGCTGGGCAGCGTAGGACAGCACGTAACGCATGCCCGTCTGGTCCAGCTTGGCGAGGGATGCCGCTGCCGCCGCACAGCCCATCGTCGAACTGGTCCCTTCCGCGCTGCGGTGCCCGCCGCGCACCAGGTCCGGCCCCAGGGCCATGAGGAAGCGGCAGCACACGTCATAGCCAAGAACCACGGCGCACAGGAGTTCCTCGCCCGAGCTGCCTTCGCGCTCCGCCATGGCCAGGGCAGCGGGCACCACGGAGCAACCCGGATGGGCCTTGGTCACCGGCTCAAAGTCATCGGTCTCATCGGCGTGTCCAAACATCCCGTTCGCCAGCGCGGCGTTCACGGCGGAGCTCTTTACGTCGGTGGCGAGGATAGAGGCTTCGGGCACGCCGCCCTGCAGGCGCACATAGCGGATAGCCAATTCTCCCGCCTTGAGTCGGGAGCCGGAGACTATAGCGCCGAGAGAATCTAAGATGCGCTGTTTGCCTGCCTGCGCAACCTCCGGTGGCAGGCGACGATGTCTGGCCTCTGCCATGTACTCGGCCAACTGGCCGGTGATATCCGTGGCAACCAACATGAGCGACGCTCCGTTTTGAGGTTAAGACCCAACAGCGATCAGCACGTCCCACGAACGTGCGATATCATAGAACTCCCGTTATTTTTGCATCGGGATGACTTCGCTCAAAAGCTTGCCCAACGGCCTGAGATCCTTGGAGCCGGGCGCGTCGGTGTCGAAATAGCCCAGGCCGTCCTTGCGCTGCTCTTCGGGGGGAATGTGATCTTTAGGGACGTCGATGCGCCGCGAGTTTTTGGCATCCCCCGGAATGCTCATGATCTTTTGAAATGCGGTCTGACCCGCCCGCGACAGATACCAGTTGATAAAGACCTTGGCGGCGTTTGGATGGGGCGCGCGATTGATCAGCGCCAGTTGGCCGAAGGCCGAGGAAATATTGATGCCTTCCTTGAAATGATAGGGCGGAAAATCTGAAACGGGAAGCCCCTGATTCTTCGCCTTCACCACCGTCGAGCCCTGGCACGGCAGGCACAAAGCGACTCTTCCGTTGGCCAGCCAATCCACGGCTTGCCGCAAGTCGCCGCTCATCGTCACATCCATTTCGCCGTAAAAACGCCGGATAAACTTCTCTCCAAGCTCTGGATGGTAGTAAATGAACCCCCAGGAACCGCCGGCGCCACGCACTTTGCGCAGGTCCAGGGAGACGATTTTTCCCTTGAGCTTCGGATTTAGAAAGTCCCAATAGGATTTGAAGTCGCCGGGTGTGATTTGTTGGGTATGGAAAGCCGGGTTGCCGCCCCCCGAAACGTTGCCTTCATACACGAAAATATACTCGGCTTCCTTGTCGACGTACTTGTGTTTGTGCTCCCACCACTTGGACGTGTCGCGGACTTCCGGCAAGAGCAGGGCGGGCTTGATCGGATCGAGAATTTTGTTCAAGAACAGCACCTGGTAAAGCGAGTTGCCGCCGCCGTTGTAAACATCGGCGAGAAATTTCTCGGCTCGCCTTTCCGCCGCGATACGCTTACTGAGTTGTGTGCCCGATCCGGTCACGCTGACCACTTTGATTTTAGGATAGGCTTTTTGAAATTCCCCGGAGTCGATTACTTTTCCGTAGCCGGAAATGTAAAGCGAGACTTGCCCCTCCTCTTCGGCGGCTTTGACGGTTTTATCCCATTCCGCCCGCCACGACTCGGCCGCTTCGCTCAGCGGCAACGAACTCCCGACGACCGTACCGGTAACCACGAAAAAGAAAAATACCCATGCGCGGGCGGCAATCATCTTGGCACCTCCTTGAGATCGTTGTGGAGATCTTAATGAACCGTGTCCCTAAAACAACAGGAAGTCGGCGATATCGGCATTTCCGACTGACGAGTGCGTGGCCTGCGTGTTGAAAACTGGATGCAGTGCAGGGTTTCAGCCCGTGAAAAACACTTTCTGCCGCGTTACCGCGGCTGCTCAGATAATAGATCGCGCCAGGAAACGGATTGACATTTTCCGCGATCATCGACTATAGGACCCACAGACACCGATCTATCGATGCTTTATGCTACGGCATCGACTCCGCGTCCAAGGAGAACAAGCATGCCGACCGTATTCAAAGTCTGTTTGATTGTGGTCAGTGCTCTTATCAGCGGCCCGATTTCAGCCTACGCGCAAAGTAGTCGCGTTTCGGACCGAGAAAAGATCGTCGTCACTTACCCTAGCAAATCGATCACGAACTTTCCGATTTTAGAAACGGCGCGGCAGAAAGGTTTCTTTCAAAGGGAGCATCTTGACGTCACTCTGGTTTACATCCGCGGCGGCTTGGACATCAAGACGTTGCTCACCAATGACGCCGACTTTGCGATGGGGAGTACCACGGCCGTTACGGCGTTTGTTGCCGGTGCTCCATTGCGCATCATTTTGAGCTACAACGCGCACGTCGATCAGGGATTGTACGCCCAAGCCAAGTATCGTCGCATCGCCGACCTCAAAGGCCAGCCGATCGGGTCACTGAATCCGGGCGGGCTCGTCGATACCATGGTACGGCGCATCCTCGTAAAGAACGGGTTGCAACCGGAGCGCGATGTGAATCTGATCACCATGGGGGGTACTCCCGAACGTTTCGCGGCGCTCAAAGCCGGAGCCATTGCGGCGACGATGTTGAGCTCGCCGTTTAATTTTCTCGCCGACAAAGAGGGATTCTCGAAACTGGCCACAACCCGCGAGTACGTCGACGTTCCCGGCACGGCTGTGGTCGTGCACGCGGAAAAAATCAAGACACGGCCAAACACCCTCAAGCGATTCATGCGCGCATCGTTGGGCGCGATGAAATATATCAGGGATCACCGACGCGAGACGACGGAGCTGATCGCCCGTGAATTCAACATGGATCAAGAGATCGCCGGTCTGGCTTACGGACAGTTACTGGAATTGCTCAGCCCGGACGGGCGAAATCGGGTGAGCGGATACCAATTGCTGGTTGACTTCGCTCGTGCGGCACAAAAAATCGATCGCCCGGTCAACGCCGCACAGCTCATCGACGAGACGTTGCTTGACGAATTGATGCGAGAGGGCGCCTTATCCAAATGAAAAAGCCGGGAATGGTCAGGTCGATCGAACTCCGCGCATTAAAGTCTTGACCGTATCGGCTGAATCATCCATTCGATCGCTGCCTCGAACTTGTCGAGAGCACCAGGCGGAGCTCATAGCTGCACCGCTGGTTGTTTCGTAAGCGCTGCGATGAGCTGCATGCTCTATGCAATGACACCCCTACCGGTATCCCGCATTAAGGTGGAACATGGTTGGGTGTCACCATGTAATCGAGCGCGCAGAAGCCGCATCTCTTCTTGCTTCGAAAAGCCAGTAGAGAGACCGCCGCGGGTCGCGCGCGAACGTCTGCCACCGAGGAAAAGATAACATGGCAGAGAAAGCACTCGTGGTACTGGGTGGAAGACTGATCGATGGCACCGGCCGGGCACCGATCGAAAATTCCGTGATCGTTATCCAGGCGGGCAGGTTCCAGGCGATCGGCAGGAACGGGCAAGTCTCCGTTCCACCCGACGCGCAGCTGATCGATGCCAAGGGCAAGACCGTTCTGCCGGGCTTTATCGATGGTCATGGCCACCTGGAAGATTTCCATGGAGAGCTATATCTCCATCTGGGAATTACCACCTGCGCTACGATCGACACCTACCAGGACGGTCCATGGACCCGTGCGCAAAAGCAGGGAACCGAGCTGAGAAAAATTCGCGGACCGCGGATTTGGATGTCAGGCCGGGCGATCGGTGCCGTCGGCACGGGGCACGATGTCCCGATCTCGAGAACAATCCGCGGCCACGTTATCGTCACGACGCCGGAAGAGGTGCGCCGAGCGGTGCAGCGAAAAAAGGAATTCGGCTGCGACCTCCTCAAGGTCAACGAATTTCTATCTTTCGATTTGCTGAAAATCGCCGTTGACGAGGCCCATCGGCTCGGCATGCCGGTCGCCGCGCATAGCTGGGACGTCGTCGGCTCTGTCAACGCAGGCGTTGACTCGATCGAGCATATCTGGTCGGTGGGCTACAGTTCCATTCCTTACGTCCCGTCGCGGCGCAAGCTGGCGGAGGACCGGTTGGGCGGGCGTATCGATCAGGAGCTTGCCGGCTCCTATTACCAGACCGAGAATTACGACGAGGTGATCGGCGCCATGGTCGATCACGGTGTCGCGTGGACTCCGACCATCGCCAAATGGCTGCGGCCCCTATCGCCCAGCGCCGAGCGTTTCAGGAAAAGAGAAAATGAAATCCTCAACGACCCCAACGCCGATCTCCCCGCCGCGGTTCGCACGGTGACCGACACGGCCTATGACAAGTTGTTCAAGCGCTACTCCTCCGAGCAGCTCGCTCGCGCCAAAGTCGGCTATGAGAAAGCCAACGAGTTCATCCGCCGCTTCGTCGAAGCGGGCGGCATTCTCAAGGAAGGTTCGGACCCGCCACGCGGAATGGCGGCCCTGCTGATGCACCAGGCCCTGGTGATGGACGTCGAGGCGGGCGTCTCGCCGATGACCGCGATCCAGGCCGCCACCCTCAACGCAGCCAAGACTTTCAAGAAGGATAAGGACTACGGCAGCGTCGAGCCCGGCAAGGTCGCCGACCTCTCGATCGTCGAGGGCGATCCACTCCAAGACATCTGGATGACACAAAACGTCAAGATGGTCGTCATGGACGGCAAGGTCGTGGATACCGGATTTACAAAATACAAAAATCCGCTTCCGTCATTCTATTCGTATCAAACCCTGCCGCTGGACCTCGAGATCGCGCCGTTGTTTCTCATCGAGGGCTCGGGTCCCACCGTTTTGAAAGTCCGGGGAGCGGGTGGGATGTGGCCGTTTCACCGGGTGATGCTGAACGGCGACCCGCTGCCGACTAGCTTTGTCTCCAGGGACGAGCTCAACGCAACTATTCCGCCCGAGGCGATTCCCAAGGCGGGCACTTACATCGTCACTCTCAAGTGCGAAGGAGAAGCTTTCCCGGAGTCCCACCGGACCCATCTCGTGGTGGGCTATAAGCAATAGCGCGCGCAAGCATCATGAAAGATCAGGTGCCCTTTGATGTCACCAAGGCGTTTGCCATCGGCGTCCATACGATCCAGCGCACAGATTTTCGAAGATCTCAGCCCACGGCGCGAAGAGGACGAATACGTTTCAGCGCATCGGCTTCGGCCGTTTGCGCCCGATGAAGGTCCCATCGAAGCTGAAGGTTCATCCAAAACCCCGCTGAGTTTCCGAAGTATTTCGCCAGTCGCAACGCTGTGCTCGGCGTTAAGCTCCGCCGTCGATGAACCAACTCGTTTACCCGTTGATAAGGCACTTTGATGCTCCGGGCAAGTTCCTGCTGGGATAATCCCATGGGCTTTAAGAATTCCTCGAGCAGCATCTCGCCCGGATGCGTAGGCTCTCGATTGACTGGGACGCGAACCATGACCGATCCTTTCCGATCCTCAATGGTAATCGAGGATCTGCACTTCCGATGGCCCATCGCTGGTCCAACGGAAACAGACCCTATATCGCTCGTTAATTCTAATACTGTATTGACCTTTCCTGTTTCCTGTGAGCGCCTCAAGATGATTCCGGGGAGGAATCCGCAATTCGTCGAGCCGTTCGACAGAGTCCAGTTGGTCTAATTTACGGCCGGCGACAGTCCAAAGGTCGCGGGGGCAGCTTTTCCGAGATGCCTTCGTATTGCGGCCATTGAACACATCTTCCGTCCCCTGGTCACCGAAGGACCGAATCATCTCAACCACGGTAGCATGGATTGCATGCTATCGACAATTGGCCTGCTCGAGCTTGTCGTGTATGGCTGCGTCGAAGCGGTAATGGTCGCTTCACTGTTAAGCTCGTGACGACATTCCATCCGAGTCGGACCAAGCTATCTCCTTGAGCAAGGGCCGTAAGGGCCGTAAGCGAAGGGCCGTAAGTAAGGGCCGTAACTGTCAGCCTTTCGTATTGCATTATCGCTCAAGCTGTTTCGCAACTAACGTCTCCCTGTTCGCGTCTCGATCGGCGGCAGACGCGGCGCAAAGGCGCTGATGATCGAGGGATCGCGGTGGAGCCGGCGCCCGATTTCCTTAACGCTTGCCCTGCCCCATTCACGCGCCAAATACACCAATCGTTGGCGCGATTTTGCTGATTGCACGACACAGTGCAGTAATGTACAGTTTGACCCGATGGAGGAGGGCGATCGATGAAAAGTTTATCATTTACTGAATTCCGCAAGCGCGCGTCAGAAATTTTGACTCTGGTTGAAAAGGGTGAAACCGTGCGTGTCATTCGCCATGGCAAAACCGTGGCGAAAATCGTTCCGGCAGACGCCGAGGAGAAGATTCCGTCATGGAAGCGGCCCGGGTTGAGGTTGGTGCGTCCAGGTGCATCGCTCAGCAAGGCGATTCTGCAGGAAAGGCGGAAGTCGCGTTGAATATTTTCTTCGATTCTTCAGCTCTCGCTAAACGATACATCCAAGAGAAAGGAAGCGATCAGGTTCAAGCCATCCTCTCTTCTGCTTCAACGTTAGCCGTCTCGGTGATCTGCGTTCCGGAAATCGTCTCGGCTCTGTGCCACCGTCGCCGCGAACGTAAAATTTCAACGGCAGAGTACCGCAGTGCGAAGGCATCGGTACTTTCGGACATCGACGACGCGACGGTCATTGGCATGACTGAGGAAGTCATAGCCCAGGCGGTCGCCTTGCTTGAGCAGTTCCCGCTCCGTAGTGCCGACGCGTTACATATCGCCTGCGCCTCGGAATGGTCGACCGACCTCTTCGTTTCCGCCGACGACCGTCAGTGCAAAGCTGCGAGAACGCGCGGTCTGCGAGTCGAAGCGATAACCGTATAGCCGCCGAACGCAACCCGGTCGCCTGCTCAGAGATCCAGACGTTGAACATGGAACGTTGAACTTGAACTTTCGCACGGTAACGCCTAAACGTGTGAGAAAGCGTTCTTTGTCTAGCTTGGCTATGGATTCGACGACCGCAATCCTTGGCCAGGTTGCGTATTCAATCAGGGAGGACGGCACATGACACTGCTTGGTCGGTTCGTCTTTTTTTCTGTCTTGGTATTTTTCCTGCAAACAATTTCACTTCGGGCGGAAACCGTCAGAGTTGGATTCCCGTCACTTGCGACCGGCTTCGCACCATCGTGGGTCACGGCGGACAAGGGATTGTGGAAAAAGCACGGGCTTGAGGTTGAGCTGATCTATCTCCGCGGTGGTTCCAGAACGGTTTCCGCGATGGTCGGGGGCAGCATCGATATCATCATTGGCTCCGACATCGGATCAATTCAGGCGATACTCCAGGGCGCGGAGCTCGTCAAACTCGGGGTCACGACGAATACGCTCGGTTATTCGATGCTGGGGCGGCCCAATCTCAGGAGCCTCAAGGACCTCAAGGGCAAGATCATCGGTATAACCCAGGGCCGTGACGCGTCGTATTCCCGCGTCGTCAAGGTCTTGCAGGAAAACGGCCTGGACGCCAGCAAAGATGTCAAATTTCTTCCGATCGCAGAAGGCCCCTCGGGGCGTCTTGCGGCGCTTTCGAGCGGTGTTATTCATGCGACGATGTTCACGCCGCCGACCGACATGATTGCCGAGCGTTCCGGCATGAAAAATCTCTCCAAGATCGATGTCGAAAACATTGGCGGCGGAATCACCACGATGAAGGCAACCGTTCAGAACCGGCGGGCTGTGCTGGTTCGATTTCTGACAGGTTATATCGAAGGAATCCATTATCTAAGGGGACACAAGGCTGAAAGCTTGAAGATCTTTTCGAAATACACGCGAAATCCGGATCGTGACGTCATGTCGTATCTCTACGAGGAGATCACCACGCGCGTAGCAACGGATCTGCAACCGGACAAGACCGCTGTGCGCGCATTGCTCGATCTTGTTGCGCTGGATTATCCGCAAGCGAAGCAATGGAGTGAACGGGATCATTGGGATACGAGTTTGATCGACGAGATTAAGAAATCAGGATTCCTGGACCGGCTTTACCGCTAAAGCGCGTCAATCGAGGATCACACACGCGAGGGTTGAAAGGGAAAAGAAAAGTTAGCACAGGCAGCAGGTGGATGTGATTGACCTTAAGTTTTTAGTCGAGGTCTCCGACTTTAAACGATTTGAACGGAGCGCAGCGCTTGAACTGCTTGAACGATTTGAACGGGCGCGTGCCAAGATGTGATTGACACCTTCTCCCGTCGGCGATATTTCTTTCGCAAGAAATGGAGAGTCATTACGTTTGGAACCGCGCAAACAATGAAACCATTGGAACCACCCGGAACCTTTTTGGTTCGTAACGACTTTAACGGACCCCGGACTCGATCCGGGGGGTTGAACGGCTTGAACGTTTTGAACCTCGCCCTTTTTGCGCTCTTCGGAGGAGACTCATGTCATTGCTGACACTGCAAATGCCGGCCCTTCCCGACCCGATCAACGTTGCCCTCCAACCCGCTAAGACGGCGTTGTTGGTGTTCGACATGATCGATCGTATCTGCAAAAACCAGCCGAATTGCACCGGGGTCATGGTGCCGGCCCTCGCCTCGCTGCTGGCGCGGGCAAGAAAAGCCGGCGTGTTCGTCCTGTATTCCACTCGAGAGCCGGAGAGCTCAAAGTGGATGCCGGAGGTCGCTCCCGTTCCGGCCGACCCGATCGTCAAGTCGTATGCTCAGGACAGATTCTACAACACGGATCTCGACAATACGCTGAAGGCCAAGGGGATTACGACGCTGGTTCTTACCGGCTGGAAGGTCAGCGGCTCGGTGGTCTATACATCGATCGGAGCAACGCTGCGGGGGTACACTGTCGTTGTACCCACGGATGCCAGCTTAGCCGCGACGGACTACGAAGTGGCGATCGGCCAATTCCAGATATTGAATCAGAATAGCGCGAACGCCACGAACGAACCGCTGAAGGCGAACGCCTCAACCCTGAGCCGCACGGATATGATCACTTTTCAGTAGAAAAGCACATCGATCCGCGCCCCTACTTTGTTCGCTCGCTTATAATTTCTCGCATTTCATAGGTGCTTCAACGCTTCAAGTCGGGGAGCCGCACCGCAATAGCGATTACGTTTAGCCGATTCACGAGGCTGCCTAAGTCCCTTCCCCATCACGAGCTTGCCTGATCCGACGCGGAGCTAGGTGGAAACTGCCGGGAGTTGCCATGACAGACCCGTGGATATACAATAATATACGTATATCAACATGGCTCAGAGGTGTTTATGCAGGTCGCCAAATGGGGAAATAGCTTGGCCGTGCGCTTGCCCGCCGCGGTGGTCGAGGCGCTCGATTTGAAGGAAGGGGATCACATCGAAATCGAAGTGGCGGGAGCCCGCCGTTTCGATATTAAGAAGGCGCCCGGCGCCCGGGAGCTCCTCGCGCGCCTGCGAAAATACCGCGGGCGTCTCCCCAACGATTTCAAGTTCGACCGGCTCGAGGCCAATGCCCGGCGGTAAGAGTTTTTTCGACACCAACGTCCTGCTCTACTTGCTTTCGGCGGAGACCGCCAAAGCGAACCGGGCGGAAGAACTGCTCGCCACCGGGGGCGTCATCAGCATTCAGGTATTGAACGAGTTTACGGCGGTTACTTCACGCAAGCTAGGCATGTCCTGGAGCGAAATCAAAGACGCGCTCGGCGCCATTCGCGCCGTTTGCGACATCGAGCCACTGACCGTTCAAACCCACGACCGCGCGGTTTCAATCGCCGAACGCTACGGATTTTCGATCTATGACGCGACCATCGCCGCTGCGGCCATCGGCGCGGGCTGCGCGACTCTCTACAGCGAAGACTTTCAGGACGGCCAGGTTGTCGAGAAACTGACAATCCGCAATCCTTTTTCGTCTTAAAGCGGCAGCGCTCAGATATCCGGTTGAATACCTCGACCGGACTGTACATGCGATAGGGCAGAAGGAGATCGCGATGAAGAAGGCCCAAGAACGGCGCATTGCAAAGACCAAAGACACCGAAAAGTTTTGAGCACAAGAGGCGATTTGCTTCGCGCCATCCCCTGCCTCCTAGTATACGCCCGCTAAATAAAGCAATACGAAAGCCTGGCACCATGTCATCGGCTCGGGTGACCGTGACGAAGTTAAACATGGTCATGTTGAAAGGGATGAAAAAACTGCGACGTTCTGGTTGGACCCAATTCGATTGCAGAGCAGTGGCGGCTTTTCGCGAACTGAACTTTCACGGATCGAGACGATGGTGAGAAATCATCGCAAAGCTCTTATGGAGGCCTGGGATGAGTACTTTGGCAAGGCCGATTGAGACACCATTAATTGAAGATGTAACGATTTCCAGCGACACACTTTCCGTGGAGCTTAGCGACGGTCGCAGTATCTCCGTTCCACTTGCGTGGTACCCGCGGTTGTCTCATGCATCTTCACCTGAGCGCAAGCGTTGGCGGCTAGTCGGCCGCGGCGCCGGGATTCATTGGGAAGATCTTGATGAGGATATCAGCGTCGAAAATCTACTAGCCGGAAAGCCATCGGGTGAAAGTCAGGCATCCTTCAGCAAATGGCTCGCGCGACGGTCGTCGAAAAAGCGCTTCAGGATGTCGCGCCGAAAAGCACGCGGTACGGAGTAGAGAGTCAGATCCGGCTGTGGTTCTTTCCAATCAACGTCTTACGAAGTTGCCTTCTTTTTTATACTTGCCCAGATAATATTTTCGATCCGCATTGCTACGAAAGATCACCTGGCGCTGATTACCCCGACAAATCACATGGTAAAATCCCCCGCATACTCCACCCTCGGCTTCAGCGCCATGGCCGCCTCCATACTCCGGCTAAACTCAATATGTCAATACGAAAGCCTGGCGCCTATGAGCCCTGGTGAGCGATGAGGCGGGGGATTTGAGCAACCTAATCGGATCACCGTTTGAGAGAACGCATCAGCCGTTCCTTGATGGCCGGCGGCATAGTTAGAAAGTCGCCGACGATTTGCC
>Ga0210114_1000339_pt1 | contig 12133 bp, 16 predicted proteins | sample MayberryNW_TuleA_FD_185524 | JGI IMG/M metagenome (GOLD analysis project Ga0210114, IMG submission 185524) | Wetland microbial communities from San Francisco Bay, California, USA, that impact long-term carbon sequestration - MayberryNW_TuleA_D2... | ecosystem: Environmental > Aquatic > Marine >...
CGTTATCATGACAAGCATTGCCTTGACTAGCTTCCAAGTAGTTTATGCTCAGGTAATTGATCGAGATGTAGAAGCACCAGCAGCTGGGCTGAACGGTACAGCGAGCACAGAATCCCCAAATGTGTCTATTGATATTTCACCATTAGAGTCACTACCACTTAATGGAACCGTTACAATGAGCCTCGAAGATGTAGTCGATACCAACATGAATGAGATACCACCTCAGGGAGTAACAGTCGTAATAAGCAACGAATCCGTGACCGTGACTAATCACGAAGTAACAATAGAAGAACCTGAACTAGAGCCAGAAGAATCACAAGCGCCAATAGAAGAATCGGCAGCGCCAGAAGCTGGTGAAGATACTGGCGAAGATCAAGGAGCCGGAGGAGATGGTGGGGAAGGAAACGGAGCCGAAGATGATGATGATGGGGGCGAGACTGACTAGAGCCCTTACCTTTTTTCTTTAGATTACCGCCTTTTCTGTCCTTACAAATTCTTCGAATTCTCTGCTAGGTATCTCTCTTAATTCGACACCTAGTTCCTCAAGAAAGGAACAGATAACACAGAATCAATTACTCAGATTCAGAATCTATTATAGTCACTTATGGCCTAGAGTACATTGAAACGATTAGCCTATAAACAAAGCTAGATATCGTCTCCCCCTGTGTAAGATTCGATACTATTAGGGTCCAGTATACTCATTCTCAGAAACATCTGATAGGCGTCACCCGCTCCCGAAGGATTCTTTACAAACTACAAGGCGCCACCACTCATAGGTATCTATTCCACTAACTTGTAAGCTACAAGTTTGTTTTCCTGCATAAGAGGTATTATGATCGCACTTTGGTTTGGTATAAATCCTAAGTCGGCAGCCCCTTGTGTGTGTAAATCTATCAAAGTTATATACTCTGCTCCGTCCGAGTTAACACTATAGATCTTTCCTGCGGGGTTGTCAGTAACATAATAGCGTGTTCCCGTAGCGTCAGATTCTATTCCATCAAGGCCGCCAAAAGGAGAGGTCGTTCCTTCCTTTCCTAAACTGTTTATGTTCTTATTTCTTAAATCAACAAATTCTATGCCAGCTCCAGGTTTACTCATTTCTCCCACCGAAGCAATAATTAATCTATTTTTAGAATTATCAAAATGCAAACCATTAGGGCCATTTAATTGTGGGCTTTGTAGCCAAGCTTTTAGAGACGTATTATTACTATCCTTAGCGCTAGCATCTAGTTTGTAGATAGTATTTGTAGCTGTATCAGATACATAGATATTTCCATGATCATCTAACGCTACATCATTAAGAAAAGCACTTCCTGGTGCGTTGAAACGCTTGATTATTTTTCCACTTTCAATATCTATCTCGACTAGATCTGTGATATCTGAAACATACAATCTACTACTATTATTATTATAAATGGCCATACCTTTTGGTGCGTTTAGTCCTGTTATCCAATTTAATTCAACGATGCTCCCATTAGAAGGTGAAACCTTAGAAATGAATCCGTTCTGATCTTTCTGATCTGGTTTTCCATCTATGTTAGAAACGAACAATACATTTTGTTTAGGCGCATAGACCACTGATTCTGGATTATTCAAGTCATTTGGTGTTTCCCATAATATGTTGATACTTGTCTGTTCTACCCCTCCTTGCTGCTCTTGTGCCTGTGCTTGTGCTAGATTACTGTTCTTAGTCACATCAATACTGATTCCGCTGAACAATACTATTCCTAATGTAGCTACAAGAAGCAAATAGGTCAAAACCCCTGATTTCTGTGGATGCCTTCTAAGATTTGCGATCAATGTCCAATAGTTACGAAGAATGAGTAATAAACTTAGCACTGCATTTTCCTTAGTGTGGGCTCACTGTACTCGATATACGGTGTTAATTGACGCTTCTGATCATGAGCAATCGATGCAAGTTCGGTCTTGCTATTTATATCTAAAACTATCAAAATGGACAAAGACTGCGCCGATGAATATAAAGAAAATAAAGGAAGATATGAATGAATGTTAGACCTTTACATGAAGAAATGTACTGACTGCGGTTGTCAAAGAACGATATCCTTTAAGCGGGAGCCAAAGCCTTAGTAAGCATGATCTCTCCACAGGGTTATATCTTCTGTACTGGAATAGTTGAACCCATTTGCCAGCAATGTTCAAGTCTTGTTCAACATAATTTCTCGATAATCATTACATACCTCCCAGGCTGTAATTATGCTAACAACTGTCTCAAAAAGTAGGATCAACCGGAGCTCTGCTTCTTAGCCGATACTTGAGATCTAATTGAAGCCAGGGATTGATCAATTTGATATACCGCCAATTTCTCTCTGCCAAATATCTCAAACTTTTGAAGAATCGTTTGAAATAGGATCTCTTCTTCAACTTGTTCGCTTACAAACCATTGTAAGAACAGGTATGTGGCACGGTCTTTTTCTTTTTCAGCAATTTCCACTAAGCCGTTGATGAGCATAGTAACAGTCTGTTCACTCTTTAAGGCGGCTCGAAAAGTAGATTCTAGTGAATCGAATTTACCTTGCGGTCGTTCTATTGCTGGAATTATAGCTTCGGCCTCAGCATTATTAAGATAATGGACGAACTTTAACATGTGTGTATTTTCCTCAATTGCTTGTTCGAAAAAGAATGCTGCACTTCCATCATATCCAGTTCTTTCACACCATGATCCCATCGCAACATATGCATTGATCGCTGATGCTTCATAAGCAATTTGATCATTGATCGCTTTTTCCATTTGTGATGAAATTCTCATTCCAACATCGTTAGTATCTACTGATACCTATATTTTTTTGGAACCTCGTGAATCTTTTAATACACTTTAAAGTCTTGCCAAACCCCCCTTGGGTATCTGATTAGCCAATTTGAGACTTTGACTGAACTTGTTCTCTAAGGACGGTATGTCATAACCAGCATGTTTTAATATAGTTTGAATGTCTTTCTGGTTAATCAATATATTCTTCTTCATTATATGTCTAATCGTATCGTTATTTACTTTTTTACGCCGTTATTGGGTGTCGTTTCAGAGTGTATTGTATAGTATTTGTTAGGAAACAAACTAACAACGTGATTAGTCTGTTCCCCAAGGATTATCGATAACAAATCGCCAAGTTCCGTCAGGCTGTTGGCGTAGAACGTCTGCGGATTTAGAAGTTATATCAACATGTTTGCCATCAGATCCAGTTCCCCTAAATGACCATTCGCTAGTTACAAGAGCAAGATCACTTGCTTTTAGTACTCTCTTTACCTTGAGGTCCAACTTGCCGTTCATATCAATGAAACCGCGCAGGCTTTTTCGTATACCATCAGGGCTTTTAGCAAGCTGTCCTGGTTGAGAAGCAAAACATGCGAGAGGTTCATATAATGTCATTAAGGAATCTAGATCTCCGGCATTAATACCATCTATCACCGAATTGAGTACTTCTTCAGGAGTCATCTTCCCAGACATGTGTTGAATCAGCATACCTGATACTATAAGTGTATTTATATGTGGTTCTGTTAACCTCATGGGTCTTAATCACGGGTCAGGTTAGTTAACCTGTCAACTATCGGCTAGTTGATCTAACTAGCGACTTATATCTAAAGACTATGGAATTGGCAATGATATTAGTAATGGAACTGTTGGGTTACCGAAAAGTGGAATATTTTGAACTTATTGCAAGAAGCATCAAACTGCTTGTTATAGCTACAGTATGATTTGCTTCGCCTAATTTTGGAGACCATTTACACTCATTGAATGCTGTATCAATGTGTCTGACGCTATTATCAGGATACAACGGTGAGAAGAAGACATTGATGTCAGCGGTAAACATTTCTTATCGTCCTCATAACAAAATCTATTTACTATTAGCTTGATATAGACACCTGAAGATTGTTCACGGTTAATGCATTCATAGCACTAGGTATTCTGGTCTTAGTCTATGTATTAATCATACAAAGAAGACAGCTTGGCAACATCCCCATATGGACATAAATGACAATCGGAGCACTATTTATGGTGCTCTTGCAGGTGATAAGTGTAGAATCTGCTCTTGAAGCAATTAACCTGGATATTATACTGTTTCTCTTTGGTATGTTCAGTATCGTTTCAGCTCTAGAGAAATCAGGAGTTTTAGGTGTAGTAGCAATAAACATGGTGTCAAGAACTAAGGGGAATCCAAATTATTTACTATTGGTGTTTGTCGTTGGATTAGGCATATTATCTGCATTTCTAGTGAATGACACTATTGCTATGTGTGCCTCTTGCAATCTATGTTATGAGATCGGTTAAACCGATTCCTATTGTGTTATTATTTAGACTTGCATTTGGAATCAGTATAGGCAGTGTTATGACCCCCATAGGTAATCCACATTACCTTACCCTAAAAAGGATAGTTAAACATATTGCATTATAGAATAATGTATATCTCTAGTGATATTGTAACAGAAAGCTAATGCACTTCCTGATGAATCTGATATTGATGATAAATCTGACCCAGATACGTATGAAGCTGTGAATAACGCTGAGATTGCGTTGCTAACACTCTTTGAGCATTTGGTTGGAATCTATATGTTATACTTCATATTGGAATGGCCTAAAAAGGTCTCTGATCCCATAACACGACAGGAATTGTATATCTTAACGTTCCAAAAGATACAGGAAATACAAATCCAACTTTTGAAAAAATTCTCTCATCCCGAACAGGTAGTAAATAATAGGGGGATGATCATTGAGGATTTCTTTATTCTGAACGAAGATAGGTTAGAAAATTCATTTAATCACTTAAAGCGCGTGGGATTCGGTGAACAAGCAGAAGCACTACTTGATCAACTGTGGAAATTTAGTTCGCCTTTTGTTCCTGACGCCTTTGGCCTTTATAATTATAGTGAGGAATTTCAGAGAAGGCATAAAAGTAAGGTCCAAAAGGCGATACTCAGAACAGCAGATTGGAGGAGAATAGCAGTAGTAGAAGGAAGGCTAGCACATAGAAGGCTAGTAAATAGAGAAGCAGTAGAAATAATTGCAAAGTTAAAAGAACAGGGAGCAATCACTGAAGAAGAGTTTGAACGTATCAAGAAAAATGGATTTAGTGGAGATGACTCGTAAATGTGGTTTAGCAAACCATGCTAGAAAGGAAAGAGACACATAAGAGGTCGTCCTCAAAAATAAGAAGATTATTTCTTGGAGGTTACTAGTGAAGAAGTACATGATGGCAAGTTGCTAAAGAAGTTGATTGATAATGCTTCTGCTGCAAATAACAATGTAAAGGGCGCGTTAGCAGATGGTATGTACGATAGTAATAATAATTTTAGATATCTATCCAAGAACCATATTAAAGCTGGTATAAAGACAAGAAGCAATTCCAAGGTTAGACCGACCAACTGTAATGCCAGAAATATGTCAGTAATAAGACAACAGAAAAATCTCAAAAGATGGAAACATAGCGTGAGCTATGGACAAAGGTGGATGGCAGAAACGGTATTCTCATCTATTAAAAGAACATTTGGCGAGTATGTGACTGCAAGAAAATTTCAGAACATGACCAAGGAATTGATTCTAAAAGCGTCACTGTATAACATGTTTGCTACCATGATGTAGAGAGATATAGATAATGTACGAAGGGATAAAATGGATTATGCAACAGAGCTTTGATTCACATAAATATTCCGCCTTCTTTTACAAAAATATATTGAGTAGTGACAAGTATACCGGGGTATATGCAGAAATTATTTCGGATGATTCATCGGACGAAACAGGTATAATACTGCACTATGAGCCAGTAAGTAAGTGTAGTCATATAGTTGACCCAATCTAATTGTTCCTTCTAAATTATTGGGGAAAGGTTATTTCCCCATATTCTATTTCATGGGACTTTTTACCCATGCACTGTCGCTTGCACCAGCTATAAGAATACTCATTGATGCCAGGTTAGTAAATGGAACATTAACCAAAAATAGAACTATTTCCTAGGTCGAGGTATTGGACTCTTGGGCGGGCGCTTCTGTTAACCTATAGCTTATTTTCTGGTATTATTATTCTAAGTTAGACTGCCATATTACTCCCAGTCAGCTCAATACTTTGTGTCCACTCAATTAATAATTCACCCATTTTGGCCTGTAGTCGATAAAAATGTATTCAATATCTTACCAATCTCAGCAGGATATTGATCCGGGACTGCATGACTAGCACCTTTGATCTGTACAAGCCAGGCTCCTGGAATTTTTTCTACAATCTTTAATGAATTGACATGTGGCTGGTAGAAATTATCATCTGTTCCAGTTATGACCAATGTGGGTTTAGCCAATTTCGCAAGCTCCTCACATGCACCACTCCAGGTTGGATTGTCCTCCCAATGCTTTCCTAAGTTATTCTGATTATTCGCCATTTCAGGGTTCACAGCAGGCTTCAATTGTTGGAGTGTTGTAATGTTTTCAAACCCTTCAAGAGATTCAGGATGTAGTTTGACCCATCCTGATCCTAATGAGGCAGATACGAGCGATTTTATTTGCTCCTGAGTAATGGAAACATTTTTTAGAGAATTGTTTACGATTTCAGATTGCAAATTTAGAAACTCAGGTGGTTTAGGTGTATGATCTTGTCCGCCACATGATGAAGCAACAAGTATGAGCCTGTTAACCTTATCTGGATACATCATTGTAAGCTGTTGGGCTAAATATGATCCAAGAGAATATCCCATAACATCTGCTTTTGGTATTTTCAGAGCATCAAGCAAACCAGCTGTATCGTTTCCTAGTTGCTGAGGAGTGTATGGATTGGTACCAAGTGTTGTGTTTCCAATTCCACGTTGATCAAACACAATCACTGTGTGATTTGAAGAAATACCCTCTAGAAGGGATGGGTTCCAGGCATCCATATTATCAGAAGCGCCACTGAAAAGTATTATAGGGTCACCGTTTCCAAACATCTTGTACGCAACATCAATATCTCCAACACGGACTTTTTCTAATGGGATATCTTGCATATTTACCGAATTCGTAGTATTGGAATTCATTAGGTCTGGAGATAGTTGACCATACACTACTTTAGTAATGTCAAAATAACCATGGTTACTAATTGATGGGCTTGCGATAACAAGCGTTGATATGACAACAACAAAGACTAGATGATCTTTCCTAACAAGTTTATGACGTGACACGAGCCTCATAAAAACTGTGAAGTATTTAAAGTGGATCTTATCCTAGACAATAAAGAGTTATGCTTCTCCTCTAGCTGCTATACCTTTTCTTCTGTACTATACTCATTCTCTGTGGATACAAAAGCTGCCTATTGTTAAGGTATCTGTAGTAGTGTTATGGCAGAGTTATGATAAATCATATTATGACCCTCAAAACGAAAAGAATTTGCTATTAATCACATACATAGCACACTAGGGTAATTGAGTAACATTGCTGTATCTAATATTATGAGTGAATTGATGTATGTAAAAAAACCAGATACAAAGACGAGAGAAATACCTGCAGAAAAGCCGCTAACTACCAACCATAGGACACTAATCTTTACAATCGGCGTAGTCGTGGGAATATCATTACTGATAGGAGTTGGGTTCGCATATATGGGATACACTTCGGGTCACTTTTCAGAGGTATATACACTCTGTAAAGGCGATGTATTATCGCAAGTGAGGATAGGAACATACCAATCTGCGGACGAGATTATTGAGGCACTAGGATCCTGTGACGGAGTAACCCACTAAAGAGGAGAACCTATACCTAGATCCTAGTCGACCTTTCTTTTTTTAACTAAGTTACACCTATTATTCTACCATTTCTTGACTATCTGGTTAACTATTATCCTTTCATTCTCCAGCGCTGCATGATATTCGCTACTTTGTCTCTTCTGTGTGCTTGTAACCGGCGGATCTAGCCATCATTAAGAAGGTAAACACAAACAGCAAAGGCACAAGGCATCTAGGACATCATTTGAACTTGAAAGGGTCTTGTCTAATTCCCACAAGTTAGCATTTGGTTTATTGGTTGCTGTTCTTAGTGCGGTAGCGACCTTTGGCAATTTGTGCGGATCCACTCTCAATTGGTGTGTTGATACCAATCGGTGGAGTAATTCAAGCATTAGTCTGTGTTTTGTTCTAAAGTTTACAGAATGAATAAGTTGTTCACCGCCGCATGTCCTTGTCTGTAGTAAATAATCTTTAATCTTATCGTCATATAATGTTACATCTGAAATTCCATAATCCTTGCAAAGTTGTCTTATCAGAAAGACTGATGATCCATCTATGAAGCAACGGCAGATATGGTAGTTCTGGATTAGTGAATGTATTAGTGTGCGCATACTATCTGCGTCCGCATGCTGTACCTCCCCCTCATATACTACTTCCATTTTTAAATTGAGTAACACATAGACCAAACTTTGATGTTGCAGCCCCCGGGTCCGCACCTAACCACCTGGTAACCTCTGGCATTGTGCATACTGCATCTGATGTATCATATTTATCTGAGAATACTACCTCCAAGTCTGCAGGGTTAAATATCGCATCAAGACCAGATTCAAAGCACAGATCGTATTCCTTTGCAAACGACAATGACTTCTTTTGTATCTCTATTTCTTCAGATGTATAGATCTTGCCAAGACCTGTTTTATAACTGAGATACATTCTGTGATAGAAACATTTGTCTTCTGGTTGTTGCCTTATGATATCCATTAAATCGTTAACTTTAGAAGGAGTCGAACAGAGGATTATGAGCGGGTTTGATTTAGCGTAATATCTTTCTAGTATCTCGATCACTTCCTGTGACTGACTTGAATCAAAGAATGAGCTTTCATCACATATTATTGCATGAACATCGGTTAGACCTCTCATACTCTTTAGACCTGTGTGAGAAGGAAAACATTCTACTCTTACATTATTGATATTACAGATTGTACTCTTATCGTCGAATTGTAATAAACTGCGTTCTGTAAATAATCTCTTGAATCTATTCATGAGATCGATTGTTAAATCTAGACGGGGTGAAGTAAGTAAATTAACACGACCCCCTGACCATGTATTAGAACTAGTGCACTTCCAACCTATGTAATATAGAAGAAATGTAGTTATTCCTAAACCTGCTGATTTGAGAATGTACAAATGTTTGTTCTTTGGTTCTGCTGGTTCGTCTCTCTCAAGGTAATCGATAATTTCTTTCTCATAATCATAGAAACCATGCTCTATACCGTTCTTCTTAGGCAGGCCAACCAAGTTCACGAACGTTCCTTGTTGTTGGTCCTTTGGTTTATCCCAGCGATAGAAATCCAGATTCTTAAATTTTGCATAATCGTCACTTCCTGATATATTGAGTAATGCCTTCCTCTGATCTAACTTCCTTTCTATGTCTTGTAATATTGTTTGATAACTCACTGTTTGTTTACTACCTTCTGCTGTTCTTCTGTTGTTCTATTTTTCATATCAAATACATACTTCATACATTTATCCAAAACATCTGAATTACTTATCAAAGCGAATTCGTCACGTTGTGCATTTCCAAATGCTTGCAACGCTGCTAACTTAACATTAGAAGATGATGCTGTTGACTCTTTGAATATCTTTAATGCTTCTTTCTGCATGAATTGTATTGCCGTCCGTGTCTTCATCCATTGCAATGGTAATTCCCTTTCGATTACATTGTTGAGTCGTTCTCGTGCTTCTTCACGAATATGTTTTAGATCTAATGATAGCTTTGTTATAGATTGAAGCTATCTTCAAATTCCTTTGTTCTTCAGGATTAACTTGTTTCAAGACACCTGCCTGTTTCAAATTCTGTTCTTTCTGTAAAAGTTCGTCGATTCGATAAGTTATGTAGTCCATCCGTTCGTCAATTTCTTGTTCCCAGGTCTTTTGCATACCTGCTTGCATTAAATTTCTTTTATTTGTTCCTGCCGCTATTACTTTAGACGGAGGAAGATACATTAAATTATTTTGGTTTAAAACCATATACTGTCTATATTATATTGAGACTTACCAAGTTATAAATACTATTGTTGGTTGGTAACGTTAGACAAACCCTTTTACGACAAGTCCTATCCCGCCAAAAAACAGAACTGCAAAAATGTATAGATTTATAGGGTTTTGGGGATCTAGTCCAGTCATACTTATAGGGGCTACAGTTACATTTGCGTATTGCCTGTTAACGTTATGACCAACATATGGAAATAGAAATAGAAATGAGACCAAGATTGATACAAGACCTGCTGCAGCTAAACCCCTACTATAACCCTTCAACACTTTTAGACAGTTCACATTAGTTGATTCTTATATAAAAGGCAGGAGTCCGTATGGATTTATAAATTGATCTCATCATCTCATACCTATCGTTACGAACGGACTCCTACCTATCGTTACCGAAGACTCACCGGTGGTATGAGAGGTATATTTGCATCGCGTGTACACGCACCTATTTTTGGTTAGGAATAAGTGCTACAACTATTACTCTGTATGGATAATAGATAAACATTATTGGGCGACCGCGATTATTGTCTGTGGTGGTAGCCACAGAAGGAACCTACACGGCCGACCCGGTTCCTTCAATATACGTTACCGCAGAAGTGACTCTTATACATTATTAGAAATGACAGCGGAAGATAATGGGGAATGTGTAATAACAGTCCTCCACCCCCCACCGATATGCATATTATTCCTTTACGGAGGTAATGATGCTATCATATCTCCTCTTATTATAGGTTGTGTCAGTTATCTATTTAGAGATCCATTTTCTACAAGCTCTATTCTCGTTTTCTACAATGACAATCCACTATGGTGTTCAAATATGATTCATACTATATCACCTATACACTCAAACAATCCACAAAAACAATGGTAATGTCATGGACATGTATACGGTAGTATCAAGGCAAAGTCTGATCAAATAGGGAGGACCGGGGGTCCATCCTCTTCCTCATTTGCTGCATTTTCTGGATTCATATCAAAATAGGCCAAGTATTCATGAAGTGCTATCTTTATCTTCTGCTTATTTGATCCAAAGTTCTCATCCTTGAGATCATAATAATAGTCCTCATTTTCTTCTTCTCTAGGTAACCTAAAGAAGTATAGTTTTGGTCCTAATGTCCCTAGTATTCTATGCACTTTTGGAGGTATGTCAACTGAAGCACCTATCCAAGAAAACATAATATTTTCATCATATCCTCTATGTCCTTGTGCTCCAGTATGGTTTTGATAGCCTTGACCATCAACTACTCTTGTAAGAATTCCCATTACCTGTAACAGTTCGTCATCTCTTGCCGAAAATATAGGTGCTAATTCTGATACCAGAAACAGCTTATTCTTAAGTCTTGGAAGTAAGTCAATTTCCCTTAATTTCTCTTTAGGCACTGAGGAATTATGAGATACAAAGGATTTTGGAGTGAAACTATCTAGATAGTAAACATGCCTGTTGCCTTTGAATGCCTCTATAATTATAGTCTTTGAACCACTAGAGGGACCAAGTAAAATGCCTGGAAGACTGGTAAGGTTAGCTCTTGCTTCTTTATTCGAAGCTTCTAGAAAACGTCCTGGAAAATTCCAGGCACTGTATTATAACATGTCCACCCAATTATCAGTGGAACAAATATTGTCAGAATCATCTTTTAATCAAAATCCAAGCCGATATAGTATCGGTGAAAATGAGGATGAGAAATCGCTCTTAGACGCAGCTGAACAGTAGTACAATAGGATGGTGGATGCCATTACAAGCAATTGTATTAATGATATGCCAAATGATACTGAGTCTGCATCTCAAATATTATCAGATATACAAGACAGCAAGCTTTCGGTAGGGCACAGTCGCGAAATTTTCGATACCAAAGACTTGTCCGAGCTTAATTTCGTGTATAATGATATTACCTTACAAGTATTTCCTACTCTCAAAATCCCAAATGGCCGTAGTAATAGAACAGACGCACTACTAAGGGAAGACGAACTAGATATCTCAGGTTTCTTACAAGATTAACACGAGCAAGATAGATATCCCTTACCACAACTTCATAATCTCTTGTTCTTCACCATTCATGCATGGAAGAATATTCTCACAGTCTAAGTATGGAGGTGCTGTGCCTTCTTCACAGATTAGTTCAAGTTTCTGTCTAAGGCAGTCTATGTCATTACAACAGCAGCAGTCGCTAAAAGAAATAATC
>Ga0210114_1000340_pt1 | contig 12119 bp, 16 predicted proteins | sample MayberryNW_TuleA_FD_185524 | JGI IMG/M metagenome (GOLD analysis project Ga0210114, IMG submission 185524) | Wetland microbial communities from San Francisco Bay, California, USA, that impact long-term carbon sequestration - MayberryNW_TuleA_D2... | ecosystem: Environmental > Aquatic > Marine >...
TTATTGCAAAAAGAATAGTAGAAGAAATTTCTGGAGATACAAGGATGAACATCTTTGTAAGAAAATGAATTCGAACAAGCAACTTGGTCAAAATTATTTAATTAATAAAAAAATAGTAACAAAGATAATAGAAAACTCAGAGATTAGACCTGATGAAACCGTATGTGAAATGGGTTCGGGTAAAGGTGCAATGACATTTGACCTATGTAAAACAGCAAAATCTGTAAAGTCATTTGAAATAGATAAGAAATTGTATGAACAATTATTCAAGGAAAGTTTAAAACATAAAAATCTAGAATTAATTAATGAAGACATTTTAAAATATGAAAAACCGTTAGCTTTTGATGTCTTTGTTTCTAATATTCCGTACTCAAGAAGTAGAGATACAATTTCATGGTTAGCAACAAAAAAATTTAATAGAGCTTTAATAATGGTTCAAAAAGAATTTGCTGATAAGTTGAGAGCATCAAAAACAGAAGCCAATTATAGGGCAATATCAGCCATATCACAATATTGTTTTGACATTCATAAATTATTCGATGTTGAAAAAGATGCCTTCTTTCCTAGACCAAAAGTAGAATCTGAAGCAATCAAGTTAACTCCAAAAAATTTAACGATTACTATGAATTTAATTTCCCTTATACATTATATTTTTTCTTTTAAGAATAAAAAAGTAGCAAAAATTTCAAAAAAAAATCAAATACATTTAGAGCAAAAAAACACAAGGATAAGGGAACTTAATCCAGTAGAGATTTTTGAATTGGCTAAAAAATTGCTCACCTTTAAGTGAAATATTAAATTGTATTTACCTAGTGACGACACTTTATTATTGATTGATTCAATAAATGGATATTCAGGTTTTTCAGCTTTAGAGATTGGCGTGGGCTCTGGCACCGTTTGTACAAAACTTAAGAACAATTTTGATTTTGTAGTAGGTGTTGACATAGATATTGAAGCTATAAGATATTGCAAAAATAATATCGAGTCACAAATAACATGGATATGTTGCGAAGTCGTTTCCTGCATTACTGGAAAATTTGATCTTATTGTTAGCAATCCACCTTACTTACCTAATGAGAAAGGTTTTGACATAAAAGATAATACAATTTACGGTGGAAAAAATGGAGTAGAGATGACTATCAAGTTTATACAAGATTCATTATCATTACTTAAACGTGATGGAAAGTTAATGATTATTGTTTCTTCAATTGGAACGATGAACGAAATAGATAATTTCATCATGGATAATAAGTTAGAAAAAAAGATAATAAATGAAAAGAAATTATTCTTCGAAATTTTATACGTCTACGAAATTCTAAAAAAATGTGTCTAAAAATTTTGCAAAATAATCATTTTTTAAGTAATTTCGATGCACGAGATGAGATCTGGTCCGTCATTTTTGAAAGTGTAGCACTTCCACCCAAATCATAGGTTACATATTTGTTTTCATTAATTACTTCTTCAGTAGCGCGAAATATCGCTCTTGATATATCTTTTTCTCCAAGAAATTCTACCATCCAAGCACCAGAGCATATAGTCGCTACTGGGTTTACCTTATTTTGACCAGCATATTTTGGTGCACTACCATGAGCAGGTTCAAACATTGCAAATTTATCGCCATAATTACCAGAGTAAACGTTGCCTATCGACCCAACATGGCCAGAAGCACATTCAGAAATAATATCCATAAATAAATTCGTACTTAATAAGATGCTTTCATTGAAGCGTTCTGGATTCTTTACCAATTGCTGCGTAACATTATCTATATAATACTCTTCTATATCGATATCTGCAAAATCCTTATTAATTTTTTCGACGGCTGACATGAAGATTCCATCAGTTTCTTTTAGAATATTACGTTTAGTAATAACAAAAATCTTTTTAAATCGACAATCTTTAGTTACCTCAAACGCTTTTTTTGCTACTCGTTCACATCCTTTTTTTGTAATTTTGCGTATAGCTATGGCTGAATCATCACTTGTTTTGAATTCTATTCCAGAATAAAGACCTTCAGTAGATTCTCTAACACAAACAAAATTGAGGTTTAATTTTGAAGTTTTGTATGTTTTAATTGGTCTAATATTTGCATATAATTCAAATTTTTGTCGGATACTCACAGCAACGCTTCTAGGGGCCGACGGGTCAGGAATTGTGGTGGTGGGACCTTTGAAGCACGCATCGCTTTCTGAGAGCATTTTCCAAACTTCATCCGATATATAGGAATTTGTTCTATTTTTTTTCCAATACTCTGAACCTGCTTCCACTGGAAGTAATTCAACTCCTGTATTACATTCCTTTAAGACCTTCATCATAGCGGAGACTAATTCTGGTCCCGTACCATCTCCCCTAATCACTATAGCTTTTTTTTGTGTCAAATTATCAGAAATTCACTAAAGCTAATCTATTTATATTTTATTTGGATCTCAATTCCATTTTTACTACCATGTCTTTTGTAAATGGTGGCATTAATGTAGAATTTGTAACCGTAGTAAATTCATTATTTTCAGAGTAATAAGAATATTGGATATCATATCTATCAAGATCAATAATTTCGTCAATAAATGCGCCGGTACTGTTATCAACAACATGAATAGTGTTATTATCAGATGTATAAATTTTAAGAAAATTGTCCATTGTCATCCTAATCGGTCTAATGTATTGTAGATGAATATTTTCACCAACCTCATCTGTGTGAATCAGGTGAATACATTCATTTCCATCTTTGATTTCTTTCCCAACAGAATCTGGTAATAATTTCTGCTTATCATCAACAAAAATTTGAATTATTGGATAAACATTAAATGTATCTACATTATGAGCTTTTAAGCATATATCTAACACAGGGGGTGGAGGAGACAGTTGCATTATAATAATTCCCGCCAAAGTAGCTACACCTATCATTATTGGTGGAAGTAAAAGTTGTTTTTTTCCAATCTTTTTTGATGGTTTTATAGGCTTAAACCGTCTTTTTGGCATTATGTACTTTATTGTCTTGGAATTTGAATATTAGAGTCTTTCTATATTATTTTTTCTCCTATCAATTGCAATTTTATGCATAAAATTGATAATTTATTATACAGATATTTTTGGTATTATTTAATAATCTTGAAAAGGAAAAAATGATATGAGAATAGTTCAAATTTCAGATATTCATGTGGGGAGTTATTTCAGACAAGATATATTTGACACATTAGTAGATGAAATAAATTCTATAATAAAACCTGATTGCATAATAATAACTGGAGATCTCACTGATGAGGGATTATTATTTCAATTCGAAAATGCTAAAAATCAAATCAGGAGATTAGATTGCCCCAATAAAATAATACTTGCAGGAAATCATGACTATAGACATACTGGATATTTAATATTTAAAAAATTTTTTCCATCCAGGAATCAAATTTACGAGTTCGATGACGCTGCTATTATAACACTCGGGACTGCAAGACCTGATAGGGACGAAGGAGAAGTAGGATACAGACAAAATTCCTGGATGGAGAAGACCCTTGCAAAAATCAACAAGGTGAAGATCATTGCAATGCATCATCATTTAATCAGTATCCCAGATACTGGAACGGATAAAGTGATTGTGTATGATGCGGGGGATTCTCTTAGATCTTGTCTTCAATCGTCTGTTAATTTGGTTCTCTGTGGTCATAAGCATAGACCTTGGCTATGGAATTTGGGAAATTTAAAAATTGCCTATGCAGGAACAGCAAGTTCTTCCAGATTTAGGGGTTTCTTTGAAAATTCCTATAACATCGTAGAAATATACGATAATAAAAAATTTAACTTAGATATCAAGATAGTTGGAGGAAAACGTTTTCCATTAATTGATTTGGTCGAGAAATACAAGCCATATCTAGATAGTTGATTTTTTATTTTATTAGAAAATTCCTAGTACTTTTTTATATTAATTCAGTTAAAAATATAAAATCTAATCACATACTTTTAATGAAAATTTTGCTATCGATAAATATCGATGGGGCATGCAGAGGAAATCCTGGTCCATCTGGGATTGGAATCTCGATCATTAAAAGAGATAAACTAATCTTAAGATATGGTGAGTTTATAGGTATTCAGACAAATATTCAGTCAGAATATTTTGCCTTAAAGAGGGCCCTCGAAATAGCGATTGGAATCGATAATGATATAATGATCTTTTCTGACTGTTTGTCAGTAGTTAAACAACGAAAAATAAAAAAGAGAGTAAGAAAAAAGGGGTTAAGAATGCTTACAAGGCAAATAAGTAATCTTGAAAAAAATTTTAACCATATATCTTATATGTTTATATGCAGAAGAAAAAATATCAATGTTGATAGGATTGCAAATCAAGCAATAGACGATTATTTTAATACGAACGATATCCCCTTAGATAGCAGGCAGCAATGAAGAATCAGAGTTAATCTTGAAAAAATAATGTAATAAAGGCATTTGACTGAGCTGCCGATATATAAGATTTAATCTAAAAGTTTATGTAACGAGTTATTGGATTTTATTTAAACTTGTTAGGAAAGAAAGATAAGAAGTATAGTTATATTAAGGATATTGTTATTATAATTATAGGAGTAGCAATATTCTGGTTTGCAGTGAAGATTTTTTTAAATGTAGATAACCCCTTTTACGTAGTTTCTAGTGGAAGTATGATACCTGTCTTGAACGTAGGCGATATTTTAGTAGTAAGAGATGGAAATTCTTTTCAAAATTTGAAAATAGGTGATATTATCGTATTTAATAGACCTGATGGTGCAGACAGGGTAATAGTTCATAGAATAATTGACATCACCGATAAATTCGGGGAAAAAATTATAGTTACAAAAGGAGATGCGAATGATGGAATTATTCCCGGAACAGACTTTCCTATTAGAGAAAAAGATTACATAGGAAAAGTAGAGAAGGCAGAATTGCCTTATGTGATTCCAAAGGTTGGGATCGTATTAAAATACATTAACCCACCAGTGAATTACATAATAATAGCAGGAATAATTGGTGCATTAATTTATACAAATCTAAGAAAGAAAAAACAAGAAAATGAAAAAATAGATAACAACGAAAATAGCATGAGCAGCAATGATGGGAATACTGGAAATAGATGAACTTCTCGAGTAATGATAAAAATATGAATTACCTGTTATACTGCGTTAATTTTTTTGATAATTGTTAAAATATCCTGATCAGTCAAGATATGATCCAAACCCACTTTTTGTCCTTCGAATTTAACACTATCGCCCCATACTAATGCGAATTTAAAATCTCTAAGCATATTTCTATGTAATTTAAGACAAATGTCTTTCACTCTTGTTCCTTTTCTCACTATTAGGGGTTCTTCAAAATCAGTTTCTTTTCCCTTTGGCCTCATGTATATCCTTATAAAGTCCAATTTTTGAAAAATAGACTCTTTTAATTTTTCTATATTTTTATTTGAATCTGCTGAAACTGGAATAAAGGTATCTGGAAAGTTTCTTACAATTTCATTTAGATTATTGTTATCAATCAAATCTATTTTATTTAGAACTGTTATACATTGCGGATAAACCCTATTTTCAGATAATACGTCAATCAAATCATCGGTGGTGAAATTTTTCTCTCTGATAGTTATTCTGCCATTATGTATGCCATAAATTTTACACATTTCCCTGACTAATGGTTCTGGGACCTGTATACTGGAATCCGAGCTTACCGATACACCGCCTCTTTCAGTTTTTGCAACCAGAACATGAGGTGGTTTTTTATTAACCTTAATACCAATCTCGGATAATTCTTTAATTAAAATAGAATAATGATGTGGTTGAAAAACATCTACAATTACTAAAACCAGATCGGCATTCCTTGCTACTGATAAGACCTTCTTGCCCATTCCTTTCCCTGAAGCAGCACCCTTAATTATACCAGGCAAATCGATTATCTGTATCTTTGCTCCGTGATAATTCATCATACCAGGAATAGCAGTTAGTGTGGTAAATTGGTATGAAGCAATTCTTGAGTTTGCATTTGTTAGGGCATTAAGAAGCGTTGATTTTCCAACACTAGGAAATCCTATGAGAACTACTGTTGCATCACCTTCTTTTTTTACATCATATCCAGTACTTCCTTTGCCAGATGATACTGTTTTACCGTGTTTATTTTCCTCGAGATCTCTTCTTAATTTTGCAATTTTTGCCTTTAAAAGACCTATATGGAATTCCGTAGCTTTATTTATTTGGGTTTTGTGTATTTCATCTTCTATCGCTTTAATTTTTTCAGGAATTCCCATTTCTATAATAATATAATGATCATAGACAATTAAAAAATCTTGTCTAGAAAATTCTAAAAAATTTCAAACCATGCATTATGGCTATTAGCGAACCTGATGCCATCATTAGGATCCATGGCATTGCAGGTAATTTTGGTGAGTCAAGAATAATCTGATGATTGTCAATAATGTGGGTTATATAGTCTCTGACTTTAGCATTCCAGATCTTGTATTCTATCTTGTGTTTTTTCAATATAGATTCTATTTCATAAATCACAGGACATCTTGCTGACCTAATGTGTTGAATATATTTCCTTGAAATTTCTACCTCTCCTTGAAGTGCTATTAAACCATGATTTATTTCTAAAAGTCTGACATGTATTTCCCAAGGTTTTTTCAATCTCTTGGCAAAGCCATGACCTATTTGTCCCGGTTTCTTATTTTCAAACTTCACCTTCTTAAATCCTTCAGCTATAAGAGTTTGAATTATTTCATCCTTTTTGATTTTTACCATCAAACTCAGGTGATCAAATTGTATATCCTCTAATTTTATTGATTCTTGTATTCCTTTTAATATATTTATTTTTCGAGGATATCTCGTAAGGAACTCTGACATTCGGTTATTAAAATTTTGAGCTCATGGTTATATTAAAATGCTATGTTGATAATACAACAATTCTCATGCAAGGGGTTTATATTCTCTAAGATAAATGTCGTTTTTGTAATCTATTGCAAGATTCTTCCAAGTCAATCTTCTATCAGTTAGAGGTACATTTGAACCACGAATAACAACTATAGGTATAGATTCGTCACTTTCTCCCATCATAAATGTTCCCATAGTTGCGAAGCAATCGGCAGAAGCCTTTAGAGTATATTTGATTTTTTTACCCCAGAGATCTTTTTTTCCTCTTAAATCTTCAACGGGTTCTATTCCGGAACATCCAATAGCTACACCGATAGTACCCACTCGTGTTGGCATCAACCTACTGTCTGAAATAATAACACCAATCTTCAATCCATGGTTTACAAGGAAGTGTGTTCTAATATTTTCAGCAGTAGTAAAAGGATCCTTTGGTAAGCATATTACATAATTTTCTGGAATATTAGATTTGTCTATACCTGCGTTCGGAGCTAAAATTCCATCTTTTATGGAAAGCAAAAATCCTGGTAATCCACCAAATATAATATCCGATTCTCTGATTACCATTTCAACAAATCTAGGATCCATATAGTACTGCCTTGCAAGTTTCTTTGCCTCTTGACTAACTTTTACTGTTGAAAGATCAACGAGTGATCCTTCACTCATAGAAACAAATTTACTTGAAATAACTATAACATCTCCCTCTTTAAAAATAAAGTCGGTCGATTCAATAACATTTGGTAGGTCAAAAAGCGTTTTTTTAGTTTTAATCTTTAAAGCAAATATTTCGATCAATTCAATATTTATGAAATAATCAATTTAGTTACATTTTTATTTTTTTAGAAAGTATTGATTCTTAGAAACGGAAATTTTGGTTGAAAAAAGAAAATGGGAATGAATATTACTGAAAAAATATTGGCCAGGGCATCAGGTAAATCTATCGTTTCGCCTGATGATGTAGTAATAGCGAATATAGATAAGGTTATGATGCATGACGTTTCTGGCCCTGGTGTCATTAAAGTTTTCTCCGAATGGGAAAAGAAGGGTATTAAATTAGAACATGTGTGGGATCCGGATAAAGTATGGATCAGCGAAGATCACTTCGTTCCTGCATCAGATACAATATCTGCTAATAATATTTCACTTTTATCTAACTGGTCGAAGAAATACAATATTAAAAAACACTATAAATATGGTTTAGGCCAGTATGGGATCTGCCATACATTATCTCATGAAGAAGGTTTGATTTTGCCTGGCGAGGCATATGTGGGCGGTGATTCTCACACAAATACTTCTGGAGCTATCGGAGCGCTTGCTGTTGGATTAGGTCATACAGATATTGCATATGTTCTTATGAATGGAAAAATTTGGTTTAAAGTTCCAGAGACATTATTATTCAAACTGAGTGGAAAAAAACCAGAACATATTATGGCAAAAGACATTATTTTAAAAATTATTGGAGATATCGGAACTGACGGTGCCAATTACAAGACAATGCAATTTACAGGAGAGGTCGTTGAAAATTTGGTGATGGAGGAAAGGCTAACACTTACAAATATGACAACAGAAGCAGGAGCTAAAAATGGGATAATTGAACCAGATAATACAACCTATGAATATTTAAGTTCTAGAACCACCGAGGATTATTATCCTATATTGGGTGACCGTGATGCAGAATATTCTGAAATTTATACATACGAAATTGAAAAATTAGAGCCTACCATTGCAAAACCATTCTCTCCTCAGAACATCACCGTCGCAAGAGAATTGCAAGGGATTGAATTGGATAAAGCATACATAGGATCTTGTACTGGAGCTAAATTGGAAGACCTTAGAATGGCTGCCAAAATCCTGAAGGGAAAAAAGGTAAGAATCAGGACAGAGGTGCTTCCTGCAGCACAGTCAATATACCTAAAAGCAGTAAATGAGGGATTGATGAATATTTTCATAGAAGCTGGTGCGGTTGTAGGTCCTCCAACATGTGGGGCCTGTTGTGGTGCTCATATGGGAGTACTCGCAAAAGACGAGATATGTATAAGTACAACTAACAGGAACTTTCCCGGAAGAATGGGTCATATCGAATCCAAGACATATTTAGCTTCACCTTTGGTGGTTGCAGCCTCAGCAATTAGTGGAAAAATAGTAGATCCAAGAGATGTGAAATAAACAAAATGAAAATTTTGAAAGGAAAGGTACACAAATATGACAAAGACAACATAGACACGGACGTCATTATTCCTGGTCCTTACCTTAAGATCCATGATCATAAAGAATTAGCAAAACATGCAATGGAAGGACTCGATCCTAATTTTTCAGACAAGATATCTGAAGGAGATTTTCTTTTGACAGGCAAGAATTTTGGTTGCGGATCAAGCCGAGAACATGCTCCAATAGCATTACATGAAGTCGGGATAAGGGCAATTTTATCACCTTCCTTCGCAAGAATCTTTTATAGAAATGCAGTAGACGGTGGATATTTGTTGCCTATTGAAATAGATAAAGACATAGTTATAAAAATTTCTGATCAAGATATATTGGAAATTGATCTAAAAGAAAATAAAATAACGAATTTGACTAAAAATGAGACATATTCTATAAAACCATTCCCGGAATTAATTTCAAAAATAATAAACGCAGGTGGTTTACTCAACTTTAGAATTTAGCAAATAACATATTTTTAAGATATTTAAAATTGAATACTAATATTCTGGTAATAACAAAAAAAGTAACATAAAAAATACCATATTATATTTTTTTTTAGATATGCAGAATACTCTAATTGTTTAGATAAATAAAAAAATAGATATCGCTAGCTGTATTCGCTAGCCCAGTATACATCGTTATTTTATTAGGTATCTCAGTCTTTACTATCTTTACCGTCTTTACTATCTTTACCGTCTTTACTATCTTTACCGTCTTTACTATCTTTACCGTCTTTACTATCTTTACCGTCTTTACTATCTTTACCGTCTTTACCTTCTCCGTCGGCAGTCTGACCTGCGTCAGATTGAGCAGCAGCTATTGGTGCAGGAACAATAGCATCAAATGTTTCTGCTTGGAGCACGTTACCCGTTACGGTATAGGTTGCAGCAAAAGGATCTCCATTTATAGTATGTAAGGCCAGAGCATTGCCTGCAAATGGCAGCGATGCAGCATTTATTGGACCACTATATTGAGGTGATATTAGACTAATAGCTACCGTTCCTTCTCCTAACGGCGCCGTTGCAAGACCTCCATAGAATGAATCAACGGCAGTATTATTTGCAAAATTTTGTAATACGACTACCTCAACTGGTTTACTTGCAGTATATGTAAGAGTTCCCTCGTAGATAGATCCATCAGTTCTTGGTGGTAAAAGAATAGCTAATTGATGTGCTTCATGACCAGGAAGTGGGTCTTGTGTAGAAGTTACCGTTCCTTGTTGAGCAAATGAACCACCCGTCTCTACAGATGATGCTTTTGGCTCTGGTGTGGCAGAAACAGCTGCGCCTTCAGTTGCATTAGTAGTGCCTTCAGTTGCATTAATAGATTCAATTTCACTCTCTTGTGCAAGAACAGTTGTAAAAGAAAATCCCGCTATTTGTAGACTTATAACTAAAAGTCCTAGAATAAATCCGGTCAGCATACTTGTATATGCTAATTTTTTCGACATGTGTAAAAGCTTGGATACACAGAATTTAAAGCTTTCTTCAGTAAAATTCTTCATATGAAAAAATATAGTCAATAAGAAGACTGACTGTGATGCATAATAGAAATTGATTCAAATCGTCAGAAAAACTTAAAGTCGTAGGCATTAAATATACAAACCAAAAAAATTTATAATTTCTGATTTTATCTCTATCGAAAAAGAAAATTAGATATGTTTTTCTACTGCTTCAATATGACATTCATGTCCCCTATGTTCTTTATTTAAAATAGACATTTCTTCTTCTGTAATAGGAAATCTTTCGGCATCGAGGTGAGATTGACCCTCCTTTTCTAATATTATTTTGTCACATTTATCACAGATTAATTGTAAAAATATCTTCATAGTAAAAATATTTAAAATATACAATATAATAGTTATTAAAAAAATAACTTTTATTACTTAAAAAAATTTATTTTGTTGATGGACAGTAAAACTTGCGGCTATTGTGGAAAATTATTTTTTGAGCTGGGGTGGCCTCATATTGAAGGAGACTCAAATAGAGGAGTCCTTAAAATCGAACATTTTTGTTCGCAAGAACATAAAGATCTTTTTTTAGGCTCTAAATAATAGCACTAGAATTTAGAAAAAATACATAATACACAAATTAAAGAGTGATATGAATAAAATTAGACTACCCTTCTAATGAGGGATCGGATTTTTCCTATTATATTATCTTTGATTTTACTTTCTCCCGTGCGTTCAAAGCATTCTTTACATAATGCTTTAAGATTTGCAGGACGATTATCTTTTAAAGAACCGTTAATGTGATAAAAAAATGGTGTATCTTTATTATTAAATTTTTTCGAACAGGCTTGACAGCGATGTTTGGCTCTTTCTAAAACTGTTTGTTTTATTCCCAAGTTTATCTTTTCTATTTTTTTCTTATTACCACTACCCGAATCTGTATTGAACATTTGAATATAATAATAGAGTATTTATTGTTAGAATTTATTCTTTCTGCCTTTAGTCAAGGTTATTTTTTTCAGACAAAATTAAAAATCAAGAGATTATTATTTTTCCATTCATTGTAGATGGATGTAAAGAGCAATAATATTCAAAAGTTCCATTAATCTTGGAAGCAATTGCAGTTACGAAATCCTGACCCGATGATAGAAATGATGTATTGATCCCCAATTCATCAACAATAAAGTCATGTTTTACAAAATCTTTGTTAACAATAGTCAGTTTTTGAGGATGTCCTAAATGAACATTTATGGTTGGGTTGGTATTGTTAAACAAATTGTTTTCGGCTATAAGCAACATTCCATCAGTTGATGTGATGGAACTAGTATCTGGATATAATAGATTTCCAATTCCCCATAGACTGCCTACAACTATAAAACATATGACAATTATAGCTATTAAATTATTCAACAATGTGGTTTTGTCTTTTATTTATACTACGTTAATATAAATCAGATAACTCGATATTAAAAGAGAGGCAATCGCAATAATAATACCCATTTTATGTTCCATATTTTACTCCACTTGAAACAATCGATCTTATGCATTCAAGAGCTGATAATATCGCTAAGTAACTAGTTCGTGGATTTTTAGAA
>Ga0210114_1000342_pt1 | contig 12115 bp, 10 predicted proteins | sample MayberryNW_TuleA_FD_185524 | JGI IMG/M metagenome (GOLD analysis project Ga0210114, IMG submission 185524) | Wetland microbial communities from San Francisco Bay, California, USA, that impact long-term carbon sequestration - MayberryNW_TuleA_D2... | ecosystem: Environmental > Aquatic > Marine >...
AGATCGGCGCCAATCAGCAGCTCCGTGCTCGCGACATCCGGGACCGGCTTCGCATCATGCGCGAACACGGGATCTTCCCGATCGCGAGGATCGTGGTGGCCAAGGATCCACTCCTGGCCTCGAAGAAGCCGGAGTGGTCGGTGAAGCACGCGAATGGCGGTCTCTGGCGTGACCGCCTGGATTTCGCCTGGGTGGACGCGTTCAACGACTCGGTCTGGATCTACGCCGCGGAGCTGGCGGCCGAGGCGGTGCGAATGGGCTTCGAGGAGGTGCAGTACGACTACGTCCGGTTCCCCGATGAGCCGGAGAGCCGGCTCGCGAGCGCGCTCTTTCCCGGCCGCCGGCCGGGCGAGACCAAGCGACAGGGCGTGACCCGGAACCTCCGCGTCCTGCGGGATCGCACCCGCAGCCTGGGGGTGCCGCTCACCATCGACGTCTTCGGCCTCACCACGAGCGCGAAGACCGACATGGGTATCGGGCAGTATTGGGACGATCTCGTCACCACCGCCGACGTGGTGCTGCCGATGGTCTATCCCAGCCACTACATGCGCGGGGTGTACGACCTGAAGCACCCGAACAGCGAGCCCTACCAGGTGATCCGGCGCGCGATGCAGGACGCGCTGCGCCGGTCCGCGCCGCTGGGCGAGACGGCCGAGATCCGGCCCTATCTCCAGGCGTTCACGCTGGGCCAGCCTCGCTACACGCCGGCCATGGTGCGGGAGCAGATTCGCGCCTCGGAGGAGCTGGGGCTCGAGAGCTGGGTGCTTTGGAACCCGCGGAGCGCCTACGACCCTGCGATCTTCCGCGAGGAGACGGCGTCGGTGAGCGTCGCACCGGACCCAGCCGGCGGTCCCGATCCGGGAGCGAACTGACCCGATCCGGCGTCATCTGCCCCGTTCACTCGCGCCTGGCGCGCCGGCTATCCGGCCGCCAGGCAATCTGTTAGCGGTACTTCCCTCCCCGGCCCAGCGCTTGCCCGCTGCCGCTTGACCGGCCTCCTGCCGGGCTTATTGTCATCCTTTCGTCCCGGATTTCTCTCGAGGGTGCCCCTCCGGCCGTCCGGCCGGCAGCGGCGCTCCAACCTCCACAGGAGCCCATGATGCACCACCGCACCCGCCTCGGCCTGCTGGTTGCCGCGTTCGCGCTGCTGGGCGCCGGTCGGGCCGTCGCGCAGGAGAAGGCCGCCGCGCCCGCGGGCGTGACACCGGCCGCGATCGCCCAGGGCGACAGCATCTTTCACAAGGACGGGCTGTGCTACGCCTGCCATGGCACGAACGCCGAGGGAACAGTGGGGCCCAATCTCACCGACTCCGAATGGCTCCAGGGCGACGGGTCGTACGACTTCATCGTCGCGACGGTCACCTCGGGCATTCCTGCGGAGAAGGCGAAGAAGGGTGTCCCGATGCCGCCGAAGGGTGGCAGCTCGATCACCGACGACCAGGTCAAGGCGGTGGCGGCCTACGTGTACTCACTGAGTCACAAGTAGCCGGTGCAGGTTCCAGGGCGATCTGAGGGCGCACCGCGGTGTGCCCTCAGCCGTTTCGGGCCGCAGATCACCAACGCCGCGGTTCACCCCGATAACTTTGGGCTCATGACCTCGAACCGCCTCGCGCACGCGGCCTCCGCCTACCTGCAGTCCGCCGCCCACCAGCCGATCCATTGGTTCCCCTGGGGTGAGGAGGCGTTCGCCGCCGCCCGCGCCCAGGATCGGCCGGTACTGCTCGACATCGGCGCCGTGTGGTGCCACTGGTGCCACGTCATGGACGGTGAGTCCTACGAGGATCCCGCCATCGCCCGCTACCTCAACGAGAACTTCGTCTGCATCAAGGTGGACCGCGACGAGCGGCCGGACGTGGACGCCCGCTATCAGCGAGCGGTGCAGGCCTTCACCCGCCAGGGGGGCTGGCCCCTCACCGCCTTCCTTACACCCGACGGTGACGTCTTCTACGGCGGGACCTACTTCCCGCCGGAGTCGAAGTACGGGCAGCCCGGGTTCAGGACCGTGCTCGCGAGCGTGCTCGACGCCTACCGTTCGCGTCGGGGCCAGGTGGAGACCCAGGCGCAGGCGATCCGGAAGGTGCTGGATACGCATCTCGATGAGAGCACGCCGGGTGAGCCATCCCCTGCCTTGCTCAAGGAGGCGGAGGAGCGCATCGCCCAGATGTTCGACCCGGTGAACGGCGGGTTCGGCAGCCAGCCGAAGTTCCCTCACCCCGGTGCCGTCACCTTTCTCCTGCACCGCTGGCACGACCAGCCCGACGATCCCACCCGAGCGATCATCGACCGCACGCTCCAGGGTATGGGGCGTGGCGGTATGTACGACCAGCTCGGTGGCGGCTTCCACCGCTACAGCGTGGATGCCAAGTGGATCGTGCCGCACTTCGAGAAGATGTCGTACGACAACTCGGAGCTCCTGAAGGCCTATCTCGACGCCTACGCGGCCTTCGGCACCGAGGAGTACGCCGACGTGGCGCGCGGGATCGTCCGCTGGGTACGCGAGGTGGCGTCGGACCCCGAGGCGGGGTACGCCGCCAGCCAGGACGCCGACGTGGGCCTCGATGACGACGGTGACTATTTCACCTGGACCCGCGAGGAGGCTGCCGCGGTGCTCTCCGGCGACGAGCTCGACGTCGCCACCGCGTACTACGACATCGGCACGGCGGGCGAGATGCACCACAATCCGGGCAAGAATGTGCTGTTCGTGGCCGCGCCGCTCCCAGCGGTGGCACGGCTCACAGGACTCGCGGAGGACGCCGCGCGCCTGGCCCTCGCTTCGGCAAGAAGGAAGCTGCTCGAGGCGCGGGGCCGCAGGCCGGCCCCGTTCGTGGATCGCACGCGGTACGCGAACTGGAATGCGATGATGGTGTCGGCGATGCTGCGCGCGGGCGTGGTGCTGGGAGACGAGTGGGCGCGACGCCACGCGCTCGCGACACTGGAGCTGCTTCGGCGCGAGAGTCCCGACGCCGATGCCCTGCCGCATACTCCGGGCGGAGTCACGGGTCTGCTCGACGACCAGGTCCAGACCGCGGCCGCGGCGCTGGACGCGTACGAGGCCACCGGTGACCGGGCGTGGCTGGCCTGGGCCGAGCGGATCATGGAGCGGGTGTGGCGGGACTACTGGGACGAGAGCTCGGGCGGATTCTTCGATACGGCACGGGGTCGAACCAGTGCGGAAGGGCTGCTGCCGGCCCGAGTGAAGCCGGTGCAGGACACCCCGACACCGTCGCCCAACGGAGTCGCGGGGATCACGCTGGTGCGATTGCACGAGCTCACCGGCGCCGCGCGGTGGCGCGAGCGGGCGGGGGCGCTGGTGGCCGCGTTCGCCGGCGGCGCCCTGGAGCTCGGGCTGCACGGCTCGGCCTTTCTCCTCGCGCTGGACTGGCACCTCAATCCCGGCACCCACCTCGTCGTGATCGGCGAGCCGGCGGACGTGGCCGCGGAGGAGATGCACCGGATGGCGCTGGCGCGCTTCGCGCCGCGCCGCGCGGTCCAGCGCCTCACGCCGACGGAGGCGGAAGCGGGTCATCTGCCACCGGCCGTCGCGGGGATGCTCGCGGCCGCGAGCGGCGCGCGCGGGTATGCCTGCGTGGGGACGAGCTGCAGCCTGCCGGCAACGACGGCCGAGGAGTGGGGACAGCTGCTCGCCAACGGCGCGCGCGTGTCATCCTGAACGGAGTGAAGGGGGACCATATCGAGCATGGCCCCCTTCGCTGCGCTCAGGGTGACACTCATTACCTTACAGTACCGACGCACCTCTTCCCAGGAGCAGAATCGCGTGGCCAAGACTGCGACCATCGAGACCAGCAAGGGCACCATCGTGGCCGACCTCTTCGACACCGAGGTGCCCAACACGGTGGCGAACTTCGAGAAGCTCGCCAACAGCGAGTTCTACGACGGCACCCGCTTTCACCGGGTGATCAAGAACTTCATGATCCAGGGCGGTGACCCGCTCTCCAAGGATCCCAACAACCCGCGGGTGGGCACCGGGGGCCCCGGGTACAAGATCAAGTGCGAGACCCACCTGAACACCCATAAGCACGTCGGCGGCACCCTCTCGATGGCCCACGCCGGCAAGGATACCGGCGGCAGCCAGTTCTTCATCTGCCACTCGCCCCAGTCCCACCTCGACCGGGTGCACACCGTCTTCGGACAGGTTCGCGAGGGAATGAACGTCGTCAGCGACATCAAGCAGAACGACGTGATCAACTCGATCCGGGTGTCCTGACCTGCATCTCGATTTCGCCCTGACCGCGGACTACGCCCTGATCGACCAGCAGGGCAAGCTCAGCGTGCTGGGGATTTTCCAGCACGTCTGGCTGACCAAGTTCCCGGCGGTCTGCCCTCGCACCCACCTGGTGCTCCGGGTGCGGGGCCGGCGGACGGAGATCGGGGTGCACACCATCCGTATCCGCTTCGTGGACGAGAACGGCGCCGAGCTGCTGGGCGGGGAAGGCACGGTGCAGTTCGGCGAGCCGCCGGCCGGCGTGACCGACGTCGAGGCCGGCGCGGTGTTGGTGTTCGACATCCCCCTGCCCCGCCCTGGCCAGTACGCGTTCGAGATCACCCTGGACGGTGAGCTCGCGAGCCGGGTCCCGCTCACCGCGGCGGTGGTCGGCGCATGACCCTGACCCGATCCGAAGCCCTGGCGCTGATGCAGGAGTACACGGCGTCGGATGCGCTGCGGAAACACATGTACGCCGTCGAGGTCGCGATGCGCGCGATGGCCGAGCGTGCGGGCGAGGACCCCGAGGCCTGGGGATTGGTCGGCCTGGTGCACGACTTCGATTACGAGCGCTATCCCAACGCCGCGCACTCGCCCCACCAGGAGCACCCGGCCGAAGGGGTGCGGATCCTGGCCGAGCGCGGACTGCCGGAGCCGATGCAGCGCGCGATCCTGGGACACGCCAATTACACCGGGGTGCCGCGTGACAGCGCCATGGCCAAAGCACTCTTCGCAGTGGACGAGCTGTGCGGGTTCCTGGTAGCCTGCGCCCTCGTTCGGCCGTCGCGGAGCCTCCAGGATCTCGAGGTCTCGTCGGTCAGGAAGAAGCTCAAGGACAAGGCATTCGCACGAGGGGTGAGCCGCGAGGATGTCATTCAAGGGGCCGCGGAGCTGGGCGTGCCACTCGACGAGCACATCGCGTTCGTGCTCGCCGCGCTTCGACCACAGGAGCGGGTCCTCGGGCTCGGGCCGGCGTGACCGGGCCCGCGGCCGACGTCGCCCAGTCGGTCGCCTGCGCACTCAACCGCGCGGCCGGGGGACGACCGATCCCGGGCAACCGGGTCGAGCTGCTGATCGACGGGCGCGACGCCTACGCGGCGATGCTGGAGCTCATCGCGTACGCTTCCCGCTGGATCCATTTCGAGAACTACATCATCCGGAGCGACACCGAGGGCTGGCGCTTCGCGGAGGCGCTGGCGGCGCGGGCGCGGGAAGGGCTCCCGGTGCGCGTGCTCTACGACGCGGTGGGCTCGATGTTCACTTCCCGCAAGCTCTGGCGGTTCCTCCGCGGCGTCGGGATCGAGGTCCGCGTCTTCCACCCGCTGCGCCCGCTGAACATCGTCACCAACTTCGCCCGCGACCACCGCAAGCTGGTCGTCGCCGACGGCACCGGCGCGGTGATCGGGGGGCTCTGCATCGGCTGCGAGTGGATCGGCGACGGGGACTCGATCCGGCCCTGGCGTGACACCGCCGCGCGGCTCGGCGGGCCGGCGGCCGCGGTGCTCGATCAGGCGTTCGCCCGAACCTGGGCGGTATCCGGGGCGCCGCTGGCCGACGAAGAGCAGGCGGGACGGGTCACGCCGGAGGGTGACGGCGAGGTGCGCGTCATCGTGGGGGAGCCGGGCCGGGAGCGCGCCTTCCGGGTGATCGAGCTGCTGGCGGCGGGCTGTTTGGAGCGGCTCTGGATCACCGACGCGTACCTGGTCGCCCCGCCGAGGTTGTTTCAGGCGCTGCGCGACGCGGCCCGCGACGGCGTGGACGTGCGGATGCTGGTGCCCGGCTCGAGCGATCTTCCGCTCATCCGCAATGTCTCGCGCATCGGGTATCGTGACCTGCTGCGCAGCGGTGTCCGGATCTACGAGTGGGACGGCCCGATGCTCCACGCCAAGACCATCGTGTCCGACGGCCGCTGGGTCCGCATCGGGTCCAGCAACCTCAACCCGTCCAGCCTGATCGGAAACTACGAGCTGGACGTCCTGATCGAGCAGCCGTCGCTGGCGGAGTCTATGGAGCGGCAGTTCCGGCTGGACATCGGTCGGAGCCGGGAGGTGCGCCGTCGCCCGCTGCGAGGACCCCGGCGCATCAGCGAGGCACTCCCAACCGCGCTGACCCGGGAGGAACCCGAGCTGGACCTGAGTCGTTATCGGCGCCCCCGACGCGACACCCGCCGCCGTGCCGTGCTCGCCCTGCGGACCCTCGCGAGCAACGCACGGCGCTCGGTGTTTCTCCCGTTGGCCGTCATCTTCGTCGCCCTCGGCCTGCTCTTCTTCGCCCTGCCGCGCCAGACCGCGTACGTCTTCGGCGCCATCTGTGCCTGGCTGGCCCTCAGCGCCGGGCGGGAGGCGTTCAGGCGGCGGGCGGATCGGTGAGGCGGACCGGCGGACCGGCGGACCGGCGGACCGGCGGACCGGCGGACCGGCGGACAGGCGGACAGGCGGACAGGCGGACAGGCGGACAGGCGGACAGGCGGACAGGCGGACCGAGTCTACTCTGTCATCCCGAGCGCAGCGAGGGATCTTCTCACTCCGGCTTCGGGACAACCGTTGAGAAGGTCCCTCGCTGCGCTCGGGATGACACGCAGGTCTGTCCGCGGGTATGAGGTGCGGGGTGCGGGGTCCGCCTTCCCGCCCCACCACCGCGACGCTTCAAGCCGGATGAGCATCCCGTGCGGGGCTGCCATCCCGGGGCGCCGGAAGTAGCATTCGACATCCTCCGGCGTCTTACTGTCTCACCCATGTGGATCGGAGTGCATGACCCTGCACCGAGTTGCCGTCCTGCTGGTCTGTGGGCTGGGAGGCGTGAGCCGTGGGCTGTACGGGCAGGAGCGGTCCGTCACGCTGGCCGATGCCATCCGGCTATCCGAGCGGGTCCAGCCGACGGTTGTCCGGGCCGCCGGAGACGTCGAGACCGCCGCCGCCCAGCGGCGCAGCGCCTGGGGGGGCTATCTCCCATCTCTCTCCGCCAACTCCTCGGCCAGCACGTTCTCCTCCGAGGGGCCCTCCCGGGTCGATCCGGTGACCGGCCAGCTGGTGAGTGGTAATTCCTCGAACCGCAGCCTGAACACAGCGCTCTCCGCCAGCCTGGATCTGTTCACCGGCTTCCGGCGGGGCGCGGAGATGGGCGCCGCGCGTGCCAACCAGACCGCCGCCGAGGCCTCGTACGTGGACGCGCGGTTTCAGCAGGCGCTCGCGACGACCAACCAGTTCCTGGACGCGCTCGCCTCCCGCCAGCTGGTCGCCGTGCGGGAGAGCAGCGTCCGTCGGGCCGAGGAGCAGCTCAAGACCTCCATTGCGAAGCTGCGCGCGGGCTCGGCCACCCGATCCGACTCGCTTCGCTCCCGCGTCACCCTGGGAAGTGCGCAGCTGGATCTGATCCGGGCGCAGACCGACCTTGCGACGGCGGAGGCCGATCTCGCGCGGCTGATCGGCGAGACCGGCCGGGTGAGGGCGCTCGACGATTCGGCCTTCTACCGGATCGTCGAGCCACCCGACACCGCCGCGCTCCGTGTCGAGGCCGAGGCCAAGAGTCCCCGGATCCAGAGCGCGAGTGCCGATGCGGACGCTGCGCGAGCCGGCCTCAAGGCCTCCCGCGCCGCCTACTGGCCCAGCCTCACGCTGTCCGTCAACACGGCATGGAACGCGAGCCGCTCGGCCGACTATGAGTTCTTCAATCAGCGGCAGGCCAGTCTGGGATTCCAGTGGCGCCTGTTCGACGGGTTCCAGCGTGAACTGGCGATCGCCCAGCGGGCAGCGAGCGTGGATGTGGCGGAGGCGACAGCCGCCGACGAGCGCCGGGCGGTCGGGGCGGAGCTCACCACACGCCTGGCCGAGCTGGAGGCGGCCCGAAGCCAGGTCGACATCACGCTGACCAGCGTGGTAGCGGCGGAGGAGGACCTCCGGGTGCAGCAGGAGCGTTATAGGCTGGGCGCCTCGACCATCGTGGATGTGCTCACGTCGCAGGAGGCCCTCAACCAGGCGGAGGTGGACGTGGTGGTGGCCCGGTTCGACTACCTTCGCGCCAAGGCGTCGCTCGAGGCTCTGATCGGACGGAACCTGTGAGCAGCTCGATCGCCGATACCGCCGAACGCATGGCCATGCTCCCGCCGGACGTGCCGCGTGACGCCGTCATCGTCACCCGGAATCTCCAGCGGGAGTACGACATGGGCGGCGAGGTGGTGCGCGCCCTCGGCGGGGTGGACCTCACCATCCGGAAGAACGAGCTGGTTGCGATCATGGGCCCGTCAGGCTCCGGCAAGTCCACGCTGATGAACCTGATCGGCTGCCTCGATAGTCCTACCGGGGGCGAGTACTGGCTCAACGGGCACCGGGTCTCGGAGTTGGGCGACGACGCCCTGGCTCGGATCCGCAACAAGGAGATCGGCTTCGTCTTCCAGACGTTCAACCTGCTGCCGCGCGCCACCGCCCTCCACAACGTGGAGCTGCCGCTGGTCTATGCGGGGATAGGCGCCAAGGAGCGGCGCCGGCTCGCGGCGGAGGCGCTCGGCCGGGTCGGCCTGAGCGACCGGACGCACCACCGGCCCAACGAGCTCTCCGGCGGCCAGCGGCAGCGTGTTGCCATCGCCCGCGCGTTGGTGAACCAGCCGAGCCTTCTCCTGGCGGACGAGCCCACGGGCAACCTCGACAGCACCACCAGCGAGGAGATCATGGCGTTGTTCGAGGGGCTGCACCGCGAGGGGCAAACCATCCTGATCGTCACTCACGAGCACGACATCGCCGAGCACGCGCTGCGGCAGGTGCATCTGAAGGACGGGCGGGTGGAGCGGGATTTCGTGACGGATGGAGGTGCGGCATGATGCCGGGATTCATGTCATCCCGAGCGCAGCGAGGGAGCCGCCCCGCCCGGTCGAGATCCCTCGCTGCGCTCGGGATGACAGTACTGGCCTTCGCGGCCTGCAAGAAGGAGGAGCCCCCGCCCGCCTACCAGGCCATCCCCATCGCCCGGCGCGACATCGTGGTCTCGGCCCTGGCCTCCGGCACGGTCCAGCCCGATACGGTGGTCGAGGTGAAGTCCAAGGCGTCGGGCGAGATCCTCGAGCTCAGGGTGGAGACGGGACAGGCGGTGAAGCGCGGCGACCTGATGGTGCGGGTGGACCCCCGCACGCCGAGCAACGTCCTCGCCCAGGCCAAGGCCGATCTCGACGTAGCGGAGGCACGGCTCGCCAACGCCACCTCGCAGAAGCGGCGTTCCGACGAGCTGTTCAAGTCCCAGTCCATCACCGAGCAGGAACACGAGAGCGCTCTGCTCGACTATGCCAACGCCCGCGCCGAGGTGGTGCGCGCCAAAGTTGCGGTCGACGACGCGCAGAACCAGATGGACGACACCAATGTCCGCGCGCCCATCGGCGGTACCATCATCGAGAAGCTGGTGGAGCGCGGCCAGGTGATCTCCTCGCCCACCCGCGACGTCGGCGGCGGCACCGTGCTCCTCCGGATGGCGGACCTCGGCCTGGTGCAGGTCCGCACCCTGGTGGACGAGACCGACGTCGGGAAGATCAAGGTCGGCCAGCGCGCGACGGTGACGGTGGACGCCTATCCCAACCGGCCGTTCGAGGGCACGGTGCTCAAGATCGAGCCCCAGGCGATCACCGAGCAGAACGTCACCATGTTCCCCGTGCAAGTGCGGATCGACAACCGCGCGGGCCTGTTGCGCCCCGGCATGAACGCCGAGGTCGAGATCCACGTGGGCGAGCGGGAGGACGTGCTCGCCGTGCCCAACGCCGCGCTCCGCACCCAGCGGGACGTGGGATCGGCGGCGCAGGTGTTGGGGCTCTCACCGGAGACGGTACAACAGGAGCTCGCGGCCCAGGCGCCCGCCCGGGGCGGGAGCGGGGCGGCGACCGGCGCCGGCGGGCAGGAGACGATGGGCGGGTCCGCGGCGGGCAGGTCGCCGGCGGACACCGCACGCGCCGCTCCGACGCGCCGTGCCGGAGCGCCGGGCGGCGGGCGCGGCCGCTCCGCCGACCCCTCCTTCGGCGGCCGCTACATCGTCTTCGTGAAGCGGCCGGACGGCCCCACACCGATCTGGATCCGCACCGGCCTCACCGACCTCGACTACAGCGAGGTCATAGACGGTCTCCACGAATCGGATTCGGTCCTCATCCTGCCGAGCGCGAGCCTGGTGCAGTCGCAGGAGGAGTCGCGCGAGCGGATCAACCGCATCACCGGGGGCGGCGGCGTGCCGGGGATGCAGCAGCAAGGCGCCCCGACCGGCGGGGCGCGGCCGCCGGGGACGCGCTGAGCCATGCTGCTGGGCGAGACAATCGCCGTCGCCTTCCAGTCCATCCGCGCCAACAAGCTGCGCGCGGTGCTCACGATGCTCGGCATCATCATCGGCGTCGGCGCCGTCATCACGATGGTGGCGCTGGGAAGCGGGGCGCAGAAGGCGGTAGAGGACCGCATCGCCGCGCTCGGCGCCAACGTGCTGACCGTCTTCGCCGGGCAGGGACGCTTCGGCGGGATCCGGATCACCGACCGGACCATCCTCAGCACCGACGACTACGACGCGCTGGTCCGGAACGCGACGCTGCTGAAGGCGGTGGTGCCCGAGATGCAGCAGTCTCTCCAGGTGAAGTACGGCAACCAGAACAGCAACGTGAACGTCGTCGGCACCACGCCCAACTACATCGAGGTGCGGAACTACAGCGTCCCGCACGGCCGGATGTTCACCTCCGGCGACGATGAGGCCCGACAGCGCTACGCGGTGCTCGGCGCGGCCGTGCCCCGAATGCTCGGCGCCAACCCGGCCGGGATGATCAATCAGACGATCCAGATCCGGGGCATCAACTTCGAGATCATCGGGGTCCTGAGCGAGAAGGGCGCGGCGGGCGGCTGGGGCAACCCGGACGAGCAGATCCTGATCCCGCTGCAGACCGCCAAGTACCGGGTGTTCGGATCCGACCGCCTGCGCTCGATGTCGGTACAGGTGGCGGACGGCGTGCCGATCGAGCAGGGTATGGTGGACCTGGAGCGGGTGCTCCGGCGGGAGCACAAGATCCGCCCCGGACAGGAGAACGATTTCACCATCCGCAACCAGCAGGACCTCCTCGCCACCCAGCAACAGACCACCCAGGTGTTCACCACGCTGCTCGCGAGCATCGCCGCGGTGAGCCTCCTGGTAGGCGGCATCGGGATCATGAACATCATGCTGGTCTCGGTGACCGAGCGGACCCGGGAGATCGGCGTGCGCAAGGCGCTCGGCGCCACCCGGGGCAACATCATGCTCCAGTTCCTGGTCGAGGCGCTCGCGCTCTGCCTCGTGGGCGGCGCGCTCGGGGTGCTCCTCGGCGTCGGTGCCGCGATCACCCTCTCCCGGGTCATGCAGTGGAACACGCTGATCTCGCCGGCGGCGGTGATGATCGCCTTCGGGTTCAGCGCGCTGGTGGGCCTCTTCTTCGGCCTGTGGCCGGCGCGCCGGGCCGCGAGGCTCGATCCCATCGTTGCGCTGAGGTACGAGTAAGGTGAGCGACCGGCCCCCGGTCAAGCGCCACCACTGGATCGTGCGGCTGACACACTGGCTCAGCGCGATCCTCCTGGTGGGATTGATCGCGAGCGGTCTGCAGATCTACGGCGCCTTCCCCCATTTCGGTCCCCGCGGTGAGCCCTACCCCCTGCCCAATCCGTGGGCCGGCGAAGGCTTTCCCAAGTGGGCGCGGCTTGGCGGGTGGCTGGCGGGCGGGCTCAACTGGCACTTCGCCCTGGCCTGGCCCTTCGTCCTTACCGGCCTGGCCTACGTCGTCTTCCTGGTGGTCTCCGGCGAGTGGCGCTCGTTGCTGTTCCGGCCGCGGGACATCCGGCCCGCGTGGGAGATGCAGCGCTACTACCTGGGGCTCCGCTCGGAGCACCCACCGCAGGGAAAGCACAACGCGCTTCAGAA
>Ga0210114_1000346_pt1 | contig 12087 bp, 14 predicted proteins | sample MayberryNW_TuleA_FD_185524 | JGI IMG/M metagenome (GOLD analysis project Ga0210114, IMG submission 185524) | Wetland microbial communities from San Francisco Bay, California, USA, that impact long-term carbon sequestration - MayberryNW_TuleA_D2... | ecosystem: Environmental > Aquatic > Marine >...
GGTTTCGGCGCTGGCCCGCCCGGATCTGCTGCTCGAGATCGAGGCGGTGGTGGATCTTTCGCGGTGATCGGTGGGCCTGCGGAGATGTAGCCCGGGGTGGCACTAATGCGCGCTTGTCTGTGTCCGGTCCTCCTGAGCATCGCTCTGGCTGCCTGCTCCGGGACGCCCCCCGCTGACAGACCCGCGGCAGACACACTGCCCGCGGCTACACCGGCCAGGGCCGACACGGTCGGACTCGTCGGCCCCGTCTGGCGGCTGGTCGAGTTCCGGGGAGGTGACGACACCAGACTGACCCCGGACGACCCCACCAGGTACACCCTCGAGTTCGAGGCCGACGGCAGTCTCTTCGCCCGCATCGACTGCAACCGCGGTCGCGGCACATGGAAGTCCAGCGGACCGAGCCTGGAGCTCGGCCCGCTGGCGCTCACCCGAATGGCCTGTCCGCCAGGATCGCTGCACGACCGGATCGTCAAGCATTGGCCCTACATCCGATCGTATGTCCTGAAGGACGGCCATCTCCACCTGTCGCTGATGGCCGACGGCGGGATCTACGAGTTCGTGCCCTCCTAGGGTCGTGGCGAGGCGCGATCGGCGGCAGCCACCGGCGCTCGCTGAGAGGTCCCGGTCATCCGCACGACGATCTTGCCGACGCTCTCGCGCGACTCCATGAGCCTGTGCGCCTCCGCCATCTCCTCGAAGGAGAAGGTCGCGCCTACCAGCGGCCGGATCCCCCGTGCCGTGACGAACGCCATGAGCGCTGCCCAGACCCTCGCGAGGCGCGGCGGGTCGGATAGCAGGTAGCCGACATGTGTCGACAGAAGGCCGTGGGAGCCTGGCGCGAGGGAGCGGATATCCGCCTTGGGAAGGTCGCGCCAGGTCCGTAGCCAGGAGAGCGGGTTCCATCGCTGCAGCGCGAGGCTCGCGAATCCGGCGACGACCACTCGGCCGAAGGGGGCGAGGACCGGCCAGACCGCGCGGAAAACTTCCCCGCCGACCAGCTCCAAGACCACGTCGAAGCGGTCTGGTCCGGCGGCCGACCGGAGACGTTCCTCGAAGTCGGCGCGGCGGTAATTGACCGCCGACTCGGCGCCCAGCCGCCGGATCGCATCCAGCTTGGCGTCGCTGCCGGCCAGTCCCACGGTGCGAGAGCCGAAGCGGGTGGCGATCTGGACCGCCGCGGTGCCGACACCGCCCGCGGCCGCGGTGACCAGCACACGGTCGCTGGGCCGGAGTCGCGCCATCTCCATCAACGCCACCCAGGCGGTCAGATAGTTCACCGCGATCGCGGCGTTCTCCTCGGTCGAGAAACCGGTGATCGCCGGGAGGGCCTGCCGCTCCGGCACGACGATCTGCTCCGCATACGCCCCATGCTGCGCACCGACGATGACGCGCTCGCCGGTTGCGCGGTGGTCCACGCCGGCACCGAGGATGTCGATCGTGCCGGTGGCCTCCATGCCCGGCGTGTACGGCATGGGCGGGGCCCAGCCGTATAGCCCCTTGCGGGAGAGTATCTCGGCGTAGTTCACCCCGATCGCCTCGACTCGCACCCGGACCTCTCCCGGACCGGGCATCGGGGCAGAGACCTCGCGGACGTGCAGGACCTCGGGACCGCCATGCCGCTCGAGAACGTACGCCCTCATCGCCACAACATAATGTGCCTGACGAGGAGTTCAGGTCGGCTGCAGCGCTCCGGCCGCTGCCGCGACGAATGGATCCTCGTCCGCCGTAGGCCCGTACACCGATGGTACCGCCACGTCGAGCAGCCGGAGATACACCTGCATCTCGCCCCGATGGTGGTACCAGTGGTTGAGCATGATCGTCCGGACCAGCCCGATCCGCGGCAGTGAGAAGATCGGCTTGCCCCCCAATGTCATGGTCCAGGGCTGGATGGCGCGGGCATCGTCCAGCCCGCGGAGGAATTCCATGGCCGAGGACAGCGACTGCCCCAGAGCCTCGAGGACCTCCCGCTTGTTCTTCGGCTCGGGTCGGTCGGCCCCGGGCCTTTCCATCGTGTCCAGCACGGCGATCTGGGCCACCCCGCCCGGGGTGGTGGCGATATGCAAAGCAAGTTGTCCCAGCGACATTGACTTGGGGTGAGGGCGCCAGCTCAGCCTGTCTTCCGGGATCCGCTCCAGGACCCGCCGCGTGCTCTCGGCCTCCTGCTCCAGCTCCGCGATGATGGGATCTACCAAGCGCATCGTTGTCTCCTGGGGAAATGATCAACAGTTCAAAGGTCGGAGTGCCATCCGGACGTCCCCCGTATGCTCTGCAGCTGGACCGCCCGGCGCAACACCGGGTGGGTCACAGGCTATAATAGCGGGGATCCGCACTCGAACTGCGGCGAGATTTCCACCCGAGTCGGCATGGAAAGTTTTCCATGAGCCCAAAGAGACACACGCAGAAGTCCGCCAAGCGCACCACCACGATCGACAAGAAGTCCAAGGGATTCACGGACGAGGAACGAGCCGCGATGAAGGAGCGCGCCCGCGAGCTGAGGCGCGCGGGCAAAGCGGACGGGGAAAGCGACGTGCTCGCGAAGATCGCCGAGATGCCGGAACCGGATCGCGCCATGGCCAAGCGGCTCCATGCGCTCATCAAGGCCAGCGCGCCGGCCCTCTCGCCGAAGACCTGGTATGGGATGCCCGCGTATGCCAAGGACGGGAAGGTCGTGTGCTTCTTCCAAAGCGCGCAGAAGTTCAACTCGAGATACGCGACGTTCGGCTTCAGCGACACGGCGAACCTCGACGAAGGCGCCATGTGGCCGACGTCATTCGCGTTGAAGGAGCTGACTGCCACCGAAGAGGCAGAGATCGGCGAGCTGCTGAAGAGAGCGGTGAGCTGAGGATTGATCTCAGCCTTGACAGGTGCAATCGCATGCACGTCCAGAAGGCACACGGCTTGCCCCAAGCCCGGAGTCCGGCACTGAGCCGGGATCTCACCTCTTGCGTGGAGGCCATATGTCTCAGCGCCTTCGGAGCTTGGTCGCCATCGCCGCCGCGGCCCTCGTGCTCTGTGTCGGATCGACCCCTCTCGCGGCGCAGGGCAAGGGCAAGCATTACGCGGTGTCCCGCGACAAGGCGGTCTCGGTGACTCGGGAGGTTCTGGTGCGGCAGGGCTACGAAGTGATCAGGATCGAGACCGACGGGCAAAGTCAGATCGTGCACTATCGGGCCGGGAACAAGGGGAAAGGGAAGGGCAAGGGGAAGCTGGAAAAGATGGTAATCCGGCGGGAGGCCGAGCGGATCATCTTCGTGGATACGCCCTCGGCCATTCTGGTGGACATCGATCTCCGGCTCCGCTTGTAGCTCGCAATTGCGCCGACGCTCTCCACCGGCTCCAGGAGGCGGCCCGGGCGCGTGGGACCGAAGAAGGGTGCCAGGATACGAACGAGCGCCACCGGCCATTCGAGACCGGTGGCGCTCGTCGTCAGGTGCCGTTCAGGGCGTCGCCGCCACAGCCGCATCGGCATCAAGGAGGCCGGATCCGGTCGCATCGGCGCCAAAGCAGATCTCCTCAGGCGTGGTGCCCCCCGGCACAAGGATCACCGACCGGCACCCCGCTGCCAGCGGAATCGCCGTGCTCTCGAGAATGGCCTCGGCCTGCGCCTGAGTCAGCGATGGGTTCTCTTCCAGCATGAGGGCCACCGTCCCGGTCACGTGGGGGGCTGACATCGAGGTCCCGCCCAGGAAGAACCAGCTGGTCTGTCCCCGCTGCAGCTGGAAGGGTCCGACCACCCAGGAGCCCGGCGCGGCGACGTCGAGGTCCTGACCCGCCAACTCACGGCTGGAGAAGTCGGTGATATAGAAATCGGCCGCAGCTGTGGGCTCGGGAACGTCGAGGCCGAACCACCAGGTCGGCGTGGCCCATTCCCGGATCCAGCCGCTCGCCGCAGCCGAGATCACCTGAGGATAGGCGCCGGGATAGCCCATGCCGGCCTCACCGCCGTTGCCTGCCGAGGCTACCAGCAGGACGCCCTGTGCCAGCGCGAAGTTCACCGCTGCTTCCACCAGCGGGTCGTTGCCACCGCCCCAGCTGTTGTTCACCACGAGCGGAGCGCTTCCGAGTTCGTCCCGCTTGAGCACGCCGTAATAGATGAGTCCCGCAGCCGACATCGAGCTGAACCACGAGCATCCGAAGGGGCGCGTGTTCGCGCTGTGCCGGGCCTTGAAACGCACCGGAATGACGGTGGCCTCGGGCGCGGTGCCCTGGAAGTTTGCGCCGGGGAACCGGAACCCGAGGATCGTGCTGGTCACGTGCGTGCCGTGGGCGCACACGTCGTTCGCCCACTGCTCGCCCCGAAGGACGACGACCCTGCCTCGGTCCGCCGCCCCGCCGCCCACGACGGTGGCGGCATACTCTTCGGCGATCCGCTCCTCCGGGAAGTACTGGGGCCAGGTGGAGAGCAGCCCCGTATCGAGCACGCCGACATAGACCCCTTCCCCGGTCCGGGTGACGTCGCGGGCACTCGAGAGCGGCTGGAGAGTCGCGTCCACGGCATCCTGGTTCCAGGTGCTGAAACCGCCGGTGAAGTCCTCGACCTGCACCAGATCGGTGGGCGGAGGAATGTTCACCTCCTGGTCGATCGCCGCGCCCTTGACGAAGGGCAGGTTCCGCACGTCGCGCAGCTGGTTGGCCCTGGCCTCCATGGTCAGGCCGTTGATCTCGGGCAGGAGGCTCTTCACCAGGCCGATGGCGTTCAGGCGCGCGAGCTGAGCCTGGGTTGGGCGAGATTTGAGCACGACGTTGATGCCGACTGGAGCTGAGGATGTGGCGTCTGCGAGGGAAGGAGAAGCGGGCTTGATGTCATTGGGCTCGGTCGTGTCTTCGGCGCATGCGCCGAGAGCGAGCAAGCCGGCTACCGAGAGAACGGCAAGGCGTCTCATATGAGGGCTCCGCAGGAGGGAACGCGGTTGCGGCTCAGCCGGAGCGGCCACTCCGGGAGCGCAGGTGGAGACAGACTTTCGGGCACAGCGCGCGTCGGACCACGCTCCAGATACGGTACGTCGAGCCGGCGCGGGAGTCAATTGTGTCTCCCGCGCCCATTCCCGCCAACGCACCGGTACGCTCCTGTGTGACTCGTCTTCGACGCCTTCGTCAACGCCATCGAGCTGGACCTCCGTCGTGCTCGCCGACGCCGGTTTCTCCCGGAGCGGCGCCGCACTCACAATTCCAGAACGAGCGGCCGACACGCCGCGTCGCCGCCGCATATACTTGCCCGAAGCGTGCCATGGACATCCTTCCATGGCATTCGGACAATGGTGGACGGCGGCTCGGCGAAGTAGGCCGAATCCGCCGTTAGGCGGGGCGAATCGAAGCGCAGGACGGTGCCGTCGGCCAGCTCGAGCGCCGGCTTGAGTCGGGCGTTGATGCGAATGCCATGGGAGGCGACCAGGGCGAGTCGGGTTCCATCCCCGTCAGCCGTATGGCTGATCTGAAGCGCGGGGACCGTTCGGTCACCGGCCGCGGAGCAGGCAAGCACGAGGGCAAGCCCCATCGCGGCCCTCATTCGCGGAGCAACTCCTCGATCCGGCGCGACCAGAGCCCGTAGCTCGCGTCGCCCACATGGAACTCTCCGTAGCCCTCGTATCGGATGTTCCCCTTCCTGTCGATGAGCACGAAACTGGGCCAGAAACGGATCCCGTACAGGTCCCAGGTCTTCCTGTCGTTATCCTGGGCGTTGGGGTACTCGATGCCGTGCTCGCGAAGCGCACGCTCGACATTCCCCCTGTCATGCTCCCCGGCATAGGGCGGGAACTCGGGGGTGTGGATCCCGATCAGCGTCAGACCCCGATCGCGGTACCTCCGGTCGAACTCCACCAGCGACGGGACCGTGTTGGTGCAATTGTAGCAGGTGAACACCCAGAAGTTGAGAAAGACGACGCGGCCCCTCAGCTCTTCCAGGGTGAGGGGGTGGTCGGCGTTGAGCCAGCTCCGGTTCTTCCAGGCCGGGGCAGGCCGAGGATGGTCTCGTTGCGGATCAGGGCTCCCCGACTGGAGAGCCGTCACCCCGGAGATCACGACGGCGAGTGAAGTGACGAAACTCAGACTATGACGCGGCACTGGCTCCTCCTCCAGGACGTCCCATGAGAGAACGACGCCGGCCGGCGATCGGTTTCTCCACCGGTAAGTCGACAGTCACCTTTTGCGCCGTCCTCCGGTCCCGTAATTTCCCGAGTGATGAGGCGCCTCCTCCGCCGTCCCCGCGCGTGCCTGGTGCTATCGTTCGCGCTGGGTGTTGCCGCGCCCGCGGCAGCCCAGCACCGGGTGGTCCTGCTCTACGACGAGCGGACCGACCTGCCGGGACTCGCCGTGCTCGACGCCCGCCTGGTACGCACCTTGACCGGAGAATCTGCCGGCGCGGTCGAGGTCTACCGCGAGGCGATGGACCTGTCCCGCTTCCCGTCGGACCGCCACCGGCTTCTTCTCAAGGACTACCTTCGCGCGAAGTACGCGGACAAGCGGATCGACGTGGTCATCCCCGTCCTGGGGCCGGCGCTCGACTTCGCGCTCGCGCACGGAGCCGAGGTGTTCACCGGCGCAGCATCCCCACCGCCGGCGGCGCGTGACCGGCGCGCTGATCGACGTTACGGAGCGGCGAGCCGCCGAACGGCTCGCCGCGGAACAGCGCCGCGAGCTCGCGCACCTTGGGCGGGTCGCGATCGTGGGCGAGCTGTCGGCCGCCCTGGCCCACGAGATCAACCAACCGCTCGCGGCGATCCTCGCGAACGCGCGCGCCGCGCAGGTTCTGCTGGAGGCCGACGGCGCAGCGTCGGACGAGCTGCGTGCGATTCTCGCCGACATCGCGGAGGACGATCTGCGGGCGGGGGCGGTGATCCACAGCGTGCGCGGCCTGGTCAAGAAGGGCGAGAGCGATCCGCAAACGCTCTCGATCAACGAGGTGGTCGGCGAGGTGCTCGAGCTGGCGCGCGCCGACCTTCAGCATCGCGCCATCATCGTCAGCACCCGGTTGTGCTCGCCCGCTCCACGCGTGGTCGGCGACCGCATACAGCTGCAACAGGTGCTGCTGAACCTGATCGTGAATGCCGCCGACGCGATGAGCGAGACTCCTCCCCCCGACCGCCTGCTGGTCGTCGCCACCACCATGCATGACGGCGGCGCACGCATCGAGGTCCGGGACCGGGGCAGCGGTATCGCCCAGGACGCGCTGGCGAGGGTGTTCGAGCCGTTCGTTACGACGAAGCCCGATGGCCTGGGGCTCGGGCTGTCCATCTGCCGCTCGATCGTCACGGCCCACGGGGGGAGCATGTGGGCACAGAACAATCCGGAGGGTGGGGCCAGGCTGGCCCTCTCGCTCCCGCTCGCCGCTGAAGAACGGATCGCACCCGTCGATGACCTCGTCCCTGCCGTCTAGCATCGGGCCTCCGAAGTATCCCATGCGCGCGGCCGTCGGGGTGGGAGCGCTGCTGGTAGTCCTTGGGGCAGTCCCACCGGCCTCGTCCCAGTCTTCAGCTTCCTCCAAGGACTCGGCGGGTACCGCGCATGCCGTGACCAGGCTCGCGGACGAGTACGTGCGTGAGACCATCGCGGCCTATCCCGAGTACGCCTTCCTAAGCGGCTTCACGTTGCCTCGCCACGACGGCCTGTCGGACAATTCGGCCGCCGCCTTTAGCGCCTGGGAGAAGAAGGAGGACCGCTGGTGGAAGGAGGTCGCCGCCATCGACCCGGCGTCGCTCTGGGGCAGGCCGGAGTGGATCACCTACGGATTCCTCCGCGAAGCGCTGGAGACGTCCCGGAGCTCCCGGGTCTGCCGCAACGAGCTGTGGCCGGTGAATCAGCTCTCCGGCTGGCAGGCCAAGTTCACCGCGCTGGCGGAGGCTCAGCCCGTCGGCTCCGCCGAGCGGCGCGACCAGGCGCTGGCGCGCTGGGGCAAGCTGCCGCGGTACCTCGACGACGAGCTCAGCCGCATGCGCGAGGGCCTGAAGCTGGGCTACAGCACGCCGCGACACAATGTGGAGCTGAGCCTGGAGCAGCTGGAGCAGCTCCTGAAGACTCCGCTGGCCGAATCCCCTTTCTTCAGCCCGGCCCAGCGAGACTCCACTCCGGGCTTCCGCTCTGATTGGCAGCGTCTGCTCGGCGACAAGATCAACCCCGCCATCCGCCGGTACGCGGACTACCTGCGAGCCGAGTACCTCCCGAAGGCCCGCACCGCGATCGCCGTCTCCGCCCAGCCCGGCGGCGCAGCGTGTTATCAGGCCGCGTTCCGCTCGGTCACCAGCCTGGATCGGCCGCCGCGCGAGACCTACGCCAAGGGCGAGGCCCGGGTGGCCCAGCACGAGGCCGAGATGGCGCGCATCGGCCAGGAGGCGCTGGGCACCGCCGACGTGGCCGCGCTCCGGGAGCGGGTGGATACGGACAGCGCCAACCGTTTCCGCTCGCGGGAAGAGATGCTCGCCTTCACCCGGGACGCGGTGGCGCGGGCGAAGGCCGCGCTGCCGAAGTGGTTCGGCCGCCTGCCGAAGGCGGAGGCGGAGGTCCGGCCCCAGCCCGAGTTCCTCGAGGCGAACGCACCGGACCAGTACGACGCGCCCGCCCAGGACGGCAGTCGCCCGGGCATCTACCGGATCAACCTGTATCACCCGGAGAAGAAGCTCCGCTCGAAGACCGAAGTGACCGCCTTTCACGAGATCTATCCCGGGCACCATCTCCAGATCGCGCTGGCGCAGGAGCAGCCCGCGGTCCATCCGATCAGCCAGCTGGTGGGGACCGGCGCCTTCGTCGAGGGCTGGGGACGCTACGCCGAGCAGCTGGCCGAGGAGATGGGACTGTACACCTCACCGTTCGCACGGGTCGGCCGTCGGAGCTGGCCGGGCCATGGGATGGTGGTGGACCCCGGTCTGCACCTGTTCGGCTGGAACAGGGACAGCGCGGTCCGTTACGTGCGGAACGGCGGATGGCCGGAGGCGGAGGCGATGGTGGACCGTGTGGTCGTGTGGCCGGCGCAGCTCACGGCCTACGACACCGGCGCGCTCGAGATCATCGCCCTGCGGGAACAGGCCAAACGGGAGCTGGGCGACCGGTTCGATATCCGCGAGTTCCACGACCAGGTGCTGGCCAACGGCGCAATCACGCTGCCGATGCTGCGCCAGGTGATCGAGCACTGGATCGCCTCGCAGAAGAACTGAGCGCGGAGGTGACCGATGACGACGCACGCTCTCGTTGCCGTGCTGGCGTTGGCCGCTCTCGAACTCAGCGGGTCCGCGGTGGAGGCACAGAAGCCCGCCGATCCCTGCGCGCTGCTCCAGCCGGCGGAGATCCAGGCGCTGGCCGGGAGTGCCAAGGTCGGCCCGGGAAAAGCCGACAGCACCTCGTTTACCCGCGCGTGCAACTATGAATGGGGAACCGGCGGGAACGTGCAGAGCGGCCGGTCCTCTCTCAGTGTCAGCGTCAGCCCGATTTCGGACGCCTTCCCTGGGATGGACCCGTCGCTGGTGCAGGAGGGACTGCTCGCGAAGGCCAAGGCGGGCGAGCCCAACACCGCGATGATCGTCGGCGTAGGTGACGCGGCCATCTACGAATCCGACGATCCGATCCGGGTGACCACGACCGCTCTGGCGAAAAGGAACATGCTCATCGTCAAGCTTGAATCGGCCGACGCGCGGGCGAAGAAGGTGCAGATGATCGTCTTGTTGAAGGCCGCAGCCGGAGGTCTGTAGGGATGCTGACGGGAATAGGCGCCCGCCGGTGAGACACGGCTTGCTTGACACCCCTGGTCCCGAGTCCTACGCTCAATCCATCCCCTGAACAATCCCTCCGCCGCGCCATTCTATCCGACGCCCCGAAGGGCCTTCCTCCCCAGATCAGGAGGTTCGCCATGGTGGCAGCAATCCCGCTCCGTTCCCTCCCGCTTCTCGCCGGCATCGCCCTCCTGGGCGCCGCGTGCAGTCGTTCCGAGAAGGCCTCGCTCGGTACCGAATCCGGGGCCGTGGCCGCCGACAGTGCCGCGCCGAGCGCGACGCCCGTCGCCGACTTCAAGTCGGTGGCCGCCAGGATCGTCAACCAGAGCGCCGGGGTGACCGAGGGTGACATCGTCCTCATCGCCGGCACCAACGAGGACCTGCCGCTGCTCGAGGACATCGCCATCGAAGTGCAGAAGGCCGGGGCGGACCCTCTCATCACCGTGAGCACTCCCGGCTTCGGTCGGCGGACGTACGACGAGGTTCCCGCCAAGTATGACAGCCGGACGCCTGAGCTCAACCTGAAGCTCGCCGGCCTCATCGACGTCTTCATCGGCACCGAGAACGGCGAAGGTCGCACCATGAAGGGGGTGGCGCCCGAGCGGATGGCCGCCCGGGGTAAGGCCTTTGCGCCGGTCGGGCAGCTGATGAGCAAGCGGAACGTGCGCAGCGTCTCACTCGGCAACGGGCTCTACCCCAACGAGGAGCGTGCCGAGCAGTTCGGGATCTCGCGCGAAGAGCTGGCCGGGCTGATGTACGGCGGCGTGGATGTGGACTACGCCCAGCTGCAGAGCACCGGAGAACAGGTCAGGAAGACGCTGGCGGCGGGCAAGGAGCTGCGGATCACCAGCGCGGACGGCACCGACCTGCGAGTCGGGATCGCCGGCCGGCCGGTGCAGGTGAGCGACGGCGTCATTTCGGCCGACGACCGCAAGAGGGGCGGAGCCGCGGTGTCGGTCTGGCTTCCCGCCGGTGAGGTCTTCCTCACGCCGGTGGCCGGAACCGCCAACGGCGTCGTGGTGGCCGACCACGTCTTCTATCAGGGCGACCGCGTGGACGGGCTGCGGCTCGAGCTGAAAGGAGGCAAGGTCGTCGGGATGACCGCGAAGTCGGGGCTGGATCCGCTGGAGCAGTACTACAAGGTTGCGGGATCCGGAAAGGATGTCTTCAGCGTCGTGGATATCGGCATCAATCCCGCCATCGAGGTGCCTGAAGGCGGAGCGGTGAACGTGTGGAGCCGTGCCGGCGCGGTCACGGTCGTCGTTGGCAACAATACCTGGGCCGGCGGCGACAACCGGGTGAATTTCAGCCTGTCGCCCGAGATCAAGAACGCGACGCTCGAGGTGGACGGCACGGCCATCGTCAAGGACGGCAAGCTGGTGGCGGGCCCCGCCGTGGCAGGTCGGTAAGCGCCGGAGACAAGAAGGACAGCCTGACATTCGAGGTGAGTTCGAGCGCCATCGGCGGGAACCGCTGCTGGCGCTCTGACTGTGCGGGAGCCGGTCCCGCCTGGGCGGCTCTTGATATCGGCTTGATGACCGGCGGCCAGCCTCTACGAGGTATCGATCGGTCCACTCTCCGGAGAACCCCATGGCCGCCCCCGCCAGCTCTTTGCTGCGCCTCACCTTGGTCCCTGTGGGCGCCGCCGCCCTCGTCCTGAGCCTCGGCGGCTGCGCCGAAGACGCGACCGCCCCCACCGGACCGGAGACACTGCAAACCCCTGCAGCCGCCGGCGCTGCCGCTACCGCCCCGCTCGTCTTCCGCATGGTGAGCGCGGGTGACAGCCACACCTGCGGCGTGACCACCGACAACCGCGCCTGGTGCTGGGGCCACAACTTCAGCGGGCAGCTTGGCGACGGCACCACGACTGACCACATCCGTCCGGCGCTGGTGGCGGGCGGCCTAGACTTCCGGAACGTGAGCGTGGGGAGCACCTACACCTGTGGCGTCACAATGGACGACCTGGCCTACTGCTGGGGCTACGGCCCGATCGGGGACGGGACCCCGTTCGCGACGCACCGTCGGGAGCCCGTCGCCGTCGCAGGCGGGCGCCGTTTCGGCACGGTCCGGGCGGGCCTCAACCACGCCTGCGGGATCACCACGGCCCGAAAGGCCTACTGCTGGGGCGACAGTGAGTTCGGGCAGATCGGCAACGCCTCGCGCCAGTTCCAGCTCACGCCGGCGGCCGTGAGCGGCAATCGCACCTGGCGCTGGATCAACCCCGGCGGGCTGCACACCTGCGGGGTCACCACCGACTCCCAGGCGTTCTGTTGGGGCCGGAACAACGAGGGACAGCTCGGCGGCGGCACGACCCGCTCGAGCATCGGCACGCCCGTCCTGGTAAGCGGTGGCCTCGGCTTCAAGAACATCTCGGCAGGCCATTTCCATACCT
>Ga0210114_1000348_pt1 | contig 12068 bp, 14 predicted proteins | sample MayberryNW_TuleA_FD_185524 | JGI IMG/M metagenome (GOLD analysis project Ga0210114, IMG submission 185524) | Wetland microbial communities from San Francisco Bay, California, USA, that impact long-term carbon sequestration - MayberryNW_TuleA_D2... | ecosystem: Environmental > Aquatic > Marine >...
CATTTGATAAATCCCCTTGGATGGAAATTTGATTATCTGGGAGTCTGTAGCATTCTGTGCTATTAAATCTAGTTTTGTAACAATTTTATTTCCTGATTTATCGTACACTATGATATCATATTTTATATCACCATTTATCTCTTTAGTGGAAAGAGCATCGGAAAAACGCAATTGTAAATTTGTGTCCTGGTTTGATATAATATTATCCATCCAAGTGAATTGCGCTAGAATGCCTCCTCTATCAGAAACTACTTCTGATGTTGTTTCGACTGGTTTTTCTTCTGCAGGTGAAAGATTAAAAGTCATTATTTTATCGTTCGTATTGTTCAGTTTCTGAGCAATTTTTATAATATCTGCTTTATTCAGTAGTAGATGGACGATGAAATTTTTTTCTTCAGTAAAAGGATCTAAAGCTATCGATCTTCCAATCAAAGGATTTCCATTAACTAACGCCTTAAAAGAATTGGCCTCACTAAACTTTGTGAGAGTTTTTGGTAACTTTATTTCTTCGTGGACAAATATATTATTTTTTTGTATTCGTTCCAAATCCCAATTGAAAGGCATAATCCATGACATATTACTTTCATCAGGATTATATTTAAAATCCTGAATCCGATCATAATAGGATATCACAGTAACGTTGTATTTTTTCCCTTCATCCATCAAATCATCTCTGTAGACATCACCTACACTTAACCAGGAATCAAACCTTGGAGCATTTTCTGGTTTAAATATATTTCTGTCATAATCTATTCCAAATATTTCAATTGAAAAGTGATACAAACCTCCTTCTAACAGTAATGGACCATTAATGGTAATATCTCCAGTTTCACTAGTCCAACCTCCAAGAAACGGTTCAGTAGAACCAAAGACATTGACAGTTTTGCTATTTGAAGGATTAATCTTTAACTTTAAACTACCTTGATGGGAATGGAAAAGGTCCCTCATCAACAGCTTACCATCTTTTTCAACAGTTATAAAATAGGAAACATGTTGGATAGTTTCATCAGTTTTTGCGTCAAATAGTCTCAATTCAAAAAATGCATTTTTTTTGCTATCAGCGGTGAGAATCTGAGGGCTAATTTTGGTATAAAGACTAGCCTCCCTATCACCTACAGAAGCGGGAGGTAAATTTTCTTCAAATAAACCATCAGCGAGAGCATCCTGAATCGAATTCAACAATAAAATATTTAGTGTAATAAAAAAAGCAATTAATTGTATAAAGAATAAAAACCTCATTTTTTGATTCATTTAACGAATTTAATGTATTAATCTTTTTAAAAAATCTTTCTTTTGAGAATTAACTGAGACCATGAATGTTATACAAATGGTTTTCACACTCATAAACTAATCTTGATAAAACAACGTGGGCTTCCAACCGCTCTTTTGAGATAGAATATGTCATATGAAACCTCTCTCGTGTACTTTGAGAAAAATGACCACTCTGAAATCCACCTATCACAAATACTATTTTTTTATTATTTGTTTCTATATTTTCGTATACAATATTTTTAAGATCTTTGAGTATACCAGTACTTGAAAATCCTATTACTTTATCTGGTTTGATAATCTTATCTAACAAGTTATCTAAAGTCATATTTTTTTCAACTTTTAATAAATACTTGTTGGAATCTTTTTTATCATATTTTATCTCCTTTTCTTTGTATAGTTTTGTTATTAATCCCTCAAATCTTCTATAGGATTTTGGTATATGTACTTGTTCTCCAATAAAAATAACTTTATTATCTATAGTATGAATATATACGTCAACCAGGTTCTTTAAGAAGAGAGGAGTTGATAATACCGATAACAAAGATATATGTACTAGATCTGGTCGGCCTCTTTTCCAAATAAAGTCTATGTTTTTTCCTTTCATAGCACTATAGTGGTAGCTCTTGTCCAGAAAAACATCATCAACCTTCTTACCTACTTTTTTAGAATAATTAATTATTAACGGGTTATTCCTTAATTCACTTGGTATAATTTCAAGTGCAGATTCTGCTAATACTATAGAAATGCGATATATCAAGATGGATCACTTAGCCTTGTTGTCTTTAATATTTGATGATATAAGTTTAATTTGATTGAATTTCCAATTTTCGATCATAATATTTTTATTTTCAATATACAAATATACGATTAGAATTTTGGGAAAACATAAAGCGAAACTATTGGCACACGAAAGAATTTTGATATTACTTAGGAGCGCATTTCAAGAACTAGGTCATGATTACAAATTAGCCAATGAGCAAGCTCAACTCGCTAAAAAAATTGCAAAAAGATTAAGACTAAAACTTCCTTACGATATACGTCAGTCATATTGTAAAAATTGTAAATTATTAATCTGTCCAGGTTTTAATTGCAGGATAAGAATAGGGAGATCAAACATCAAAGCAATTAGAATTACATGCCTCTCCTGTAATACTGTATATCGAAAATTATTTTGATATAATTACATTTACTTATTGAGAATAAGGATTTATAGGGGTTGAAGACTTATTGTGATACTATAATGGCTAAAGTTTATGATGTTCCGTCTGATAGATTTATTGAAAAATTAGCTTCGTATTTAAAAAATGATAAAAAAATAGAACCACCTGCATGGTCTTATTTTTCAAAAACTGGACCTCATACTGAAAAAATTCCACAAAATAAAGATTGGTGGTATATTAGATGTGCTTCAATATTAAGAAAAGTATACATTCATGGACCAATAGGTGTTGATGATTTACGAAGCAAGTATGGTGGGAATAAACAAAGAGGATATAATCTTGCCCACCATGTTGATGCTAGCGGGGGAATTATACGCACAGGTCTAAAACAATTGGAAAGTTCTGGGTACGTTGTTAAGAAAAATAAAGGAAGAATAATATCAGATGACGGAATGAAAAGAGTCGATAGGATAGCAACAGAAATTCACAAGGATTTACAAAAAACAAATCCCGAATTGAGTAGGTATTCTTGATAATTTAGAAAAATGTCTCTACCTAATCAAAATTCTAACGATGAAGAAGCACGAAGAAGAGAAGCAGAAGCTGATGCCATGAGGCAGAAGGTTTTGTTGGTGCTTTTAGAACCCACTGCAAGACAGCGTCTTGCAAATGTTAGAATAGTTAAACCTGAATTAGCTGGTGCTGTGGAAAATTATCTTATAAATGCCGCATCAACAGGAAGACTCAATCGCGCATTAACTGATGACGAATTGAAACAGATTTTATTAAACCTTCAAGCACCGAAAAAAGACTTTAAAATCAACAGAATATAATATCTTAAATACTTCTTTTAAATTAAATTTCCCATTAGGTCAATAATACCATAAAATGGTTCATTATATCAATCCAAATATTATTTTAAAATCTATTCAAGGGATGTCTAATGAAGTTAATTTTAATGATTTTAGATTAAAAACAGGGATAGAAAGTGTTGCAATTTTTAAACAGTTATTGAATTTTTTAGCTAAAAACAGAATTGGAATATGCTTAGATAAAAATGGAAAACAAATGTTCATATTTTCGAAGGTAGACCGAATTAGAGCATCGTTACTCGCACTACAATTGGGTTGTGATATTCAAGAATGTTCTAAATTATTGTCGTGGAAAGACTTTGAATACTTTACTTCTGAACTTTTGAGTTTATTTGAGTACCAGACGAAAGTCAATATTATCTTGTCCAAACCTCGAGCTCAACTAGATGTTATTGGGATAAAAAACGATTTTGCAATTACAATAGATTGTAAACATTGGAAATATAGCAATAAAACAACTCTTACAATATATGCTGAAAAACAAATAAGAAGGACAATGCTGTGGTTAGAAAGAGAAAAGAAAATAACTCGAGCTCTCCCTATGATAATAACACTGGATAATGCAATATTTAAATTTATTAATGGAGTCCCAGTTGTTCCGATATTGACTTTAAAATCATTTTTGAAAGAATTTGACAAACATGACCAATCTATTCTCTTACTAAAGAAAAACTGACTTTAGCCCATAATCAAATAATATCATTTTTCTAAGAGACAAAAAGAAAAAAAGTATCGAAAAAAATTTTACTTATTTATGTTGGACGTCTTAAACCTGATGCTATTACGTATGCTAAACCTACTGCTAAACCAAATGTCAATGGTATCCATACGCCGAAGGTATCCATATTAACAGGTACACTTCCAATACTGAGCTGTTGTATCAAATTACCAAATATGTCCATTTTCCTGTAGTAAATAATAAAAAGGTTGCTTATAAGCGTTTAAAATTATATTATTATATAAATCACGTTTTTAGCTAATTATTTTACATGATAATAAAATCCTTCACGATTGTTTGTAATTTATTAGGAAAAAATTAGATATATCCTCTGATCTTTAATTATCGTAGTAGTTTTCCTTAAATAACCCTAATTCTCTAAAGGTTTAATATGAAGATGCAGAAGGAAATGCGCAAATTCTGTCCAAAATGCAAAAGCCATACAACACAAGCTGTCTCTATCTATAAAAAAGGAAAAGATAGGAAAACAGCTTTGGGTTCACGAAGGCACGCAGAAGATAAAAAAGGCTACGGAGGCCAGAAATTTCCTGAATTAAAACGAACAGCTAAAACAACTAAAAAGATTACTTTAAGATATACGTGTAAAACCTGTCAAAGCAAATCAATGAGAGAAGGTATGCGTATGCGAAAATTAGAAATTGGTGCATAAATAGGTATTGTTTAGATTATGAAAGAAAATATATTAATACCAAAACCAAATAGTGCATTTCTAAATATTGAATGTTCAAAATGTCAAGAAAAAAATATAATTTATTCCCACACTACTTCTAATATCTATTGCAAGTCCTGTAATGAATTATTAGCAGAGAGATCAGGTGGTAAAGCAAAAATTAATGGGAATTTATTAAATTCTCTGGATTAAGTTTATCGTTATTGTAAACATGTTTTTCATAGCTGAAAGTTAACTTTTAAATAAATTTCTAGCAACAAGTAAATCATTTTTTTCATTTACATTTACAGCTATTCCAATACGATTCAAGATCATGTGTCTTTCATCAATAAAAGTTTGATCTTTAATCCTTTCCTTGAGATTGAATATGGTTATAGCTGAATAACAATAATTCCTTTTTTTATATTCAAATACTAGGCTAGGTTTTATGCATATTGAATCTACAATTTTTTTATCAAATATAATGGAATAACAGGTAGCATTAAAATCACATCTGTTCAATATCTTTATTATATCTATTTCTGAAAGTAAAGGTAGATCTGCGGATACCATAAATATTATATATTCAAAAAAATTTTCAATAATAAAGGATACGTCACTAGAATATCCTTTACCATTACCTTCAATGATTTCTACAGGAGGATGACAGTTATAGCTGTAATCTTGTAAAAATTTCATTGTTTTCCTAGTATTTTTACTTACACAGGCTATGATTTTATAGAAACAAGTTGATTTAATCAGCGCTTCAATGACATATTCTATTAACCTTTTTCCTTTAATTTTTATCAATGGTTTTTCTGTTTTGTAATCTCTCTTCATTCTTGTTCCTTCTCCACCTGCCATAACGACTGCAATAATTTTTTTATTGAAATTGTGTAAAACTTTATCTGGCAATTCTTTAAAAATTTATGTGTATTAGATAAATTAAAAATCTTGAAATCTCATTAGTTGCACCAATTGTATCCCCTGAAATACCGCCAAATGATCTATTTGCTATTAATAATAAGGTTATACTAGATGATAACATCGTTATCAGACATGCTATCATATAATAAAAATTGAATCCAAAAGTAATTAAGCTTACCAGTAAAATTAAACTTGAAATTAAAAATTTTTTTTTATTTTTCATTTCTTTTATAAATAATGAATTCATTCCTTTCCATGCAGATTTTCCTAGATAGCACTGTAAAACCATACTGTACCTAGCTAGAACTTCAGCTATGATTATAACAGAGATCAATCTAGATTTGTCCTCTATAGATGTAACTAATATTATCATTCCTATAATATAGAAAATTAGAACAACTGTTCCTGCTGTACCAATCCTTGGGTCAGACATTACTGTATGTTTAAACTCAAAAGATCCTTTAACCATCAATCCATCAGCGAGATCTGCTAATGCATCACTATGATGAAGACCAGTTATTCCTATAATAACCGCAGTAATAATAAATCCTAGCAAGAATCCTTCGAAAAAAGAAAATAAGAAAAAAGATAAAATTCCTATTGTTAAACCAATTATTAGTCCTATTAATGGGAACAAATACATATTTTGAGCGATAAATGTAATATCGTAACTCTTAATTGGAAATACTGTTAAAAATGAAAGGACAGAAAATATTCTATTAAACACCAAATAGAAAATTCCACCAATTTAAAAATCCTAGACTAATTATAATTGGGGTGGCTACAATTAGACAAAAAATAAGAATAGTTGTTTTCATTATCCTTACAGCCATTTTACATTTTTCAATTGATATATTTTCAACAGGTTTGCCTATACTATAATGATCTAATTTTTCTAATCTTACGCGTAGCGCTCCTGCCAATACAGAAATAGTTTGACCAGAATTGATACTAATTGTACTATTTCGTTCTTTCCTGAATAAGATTATGGAATTTTTCCAGTCCATTTTATTAATAAAGGCAGCAAATATCATTAATATTGCCGTTATCCTAGAGGGAATATAATTGGCAAATGTATCCGCCTTTGCCGCTATCCATCCTATGTTTTCAAAATAACTTTCCTTATAACCAACCATTGAATCAAATGTATTAATTATTCGAAAAATAAACGCACCTGCAGGCCCAAAAAGAGAAAAATAAAATATTGGCGATAGAATTCCATCTACAGTACTATCAGCAATAGATTCTATTGTTGCTGATAAAATATGTTGTTCATCCAAGTTTTTAGTATTTCTACTGACAATCATAGACAAATTTGTCCTAGCATTTTCAATATCATTGTTTTGTAAAGCTGTAGTAATTGCATTGATATGTTTTTCCATACCTTTTATTGCTATTACAGAAAACAAGATGAAAATTGATAAAATCATCATTAAGATAAAAGAAATATGATATAGATACACTAGCGAGATTTGAAGGATAAACCCAAAAAAAGCAATAGTAAAAATAGTAAAAATTACTCCGTTTATTTTTTCATATTTTTTATTCTTATCTCTTTTAATCTTTGGAATGAAGTAATTAATGTATTTTCCTAGCCATGCAACAGGGTGAATTCGATTATTTGGATCTCCAAATATCAAATCTAAAATTATCGATATAGATAGAATGACAATAAAGTGAATGGAGGATAGCATTATTGTTCTATTTTTAAAATTTTCTTTAAGATAAATTCAATATTTATTCTAGATTCAATAGTTGTAGCTAATAAGTCTATTTGTTCATTCAATCTTTTTTTTGAACTAAATTTTTTTAGTTTATTTGGATTATCATTGTAATTATTATTACCATCAAGAGAATCCTCAGGAGGCAAAAAAAATTCAAATTTTGGAATTATTCCTAGATTGGTCGATTTAGTTCTGCGCTCAATAAATTGTATCGCATCTTCAAGTATTTTCTCATCACCACGAAATTTATTAATAATAAATCCCTTGATTAGACGTTGATGTTTTATTTTTAACAATTTTATTGTTCCAAATATACTCGCAAAACAACCACCTCGTTCAATATCAGATACTAATATTACAGGACAATTTACTTTTTCAGCTAGTAACATATTAGCGATATCGAAATCTGCAATATTTATTTCGGCTGGAGAACCAGCTCCTTCAATTATTATTATATCATTTTCATTTCTCAGTTTATTCAAGGCATCCAATACAATAGGAAATCCTTTCGCCAAAACAAATTCATTATAATACTTTAATGCAGTCATTTCTTCAAAAAATTTTCCTGATACAAAGACATTGCTGAGATTATTTCCTAAAGGTACAAGTAGAATCGGGTTTAATTGCCATACAAGTTCTTTTCTTGCTGCAAATGCTTGTATTGCTTGTATCCTGGAGATACAGTGTGATTTTGAAATTTTCTGAACGTTAGAAGACATGTTTTGAGCTTTAAAGGGAGAAACTTTGTATCCTAAATTAGAAAAAATTCTACATAATGATATTACAATAGTGCTTTTGCCTGCTCCTGACGAAGTGCCTTGAACCATCAATATTTTAGCATTCATAAGAATTCATCATCATTCTTCTCATGTGGAATTATTTAATCCTTAAGCAACTTGTATTTATCCAAATTATTGTTGATATCATAAATTGCTTTTAACAAGGTCACATTGTCCCTATGAGTCCTTACCGCTACTCTAATAAAGTCAGTGGACATCCCAGTAAAACTAGAACAATCCCTAACTAAAATGCCATGAATATTTAACAATATTTTTTGGTATGCAATAGAATTGATATTTTTTAATTTAATTAAAAAGAAATTAACATCTGATCTTAAAGCATGAATGTTGCTTCCTTTTTTATTAAGTGTTTTATACATATAATTTCTTTCTTTTTGAATAATTTTTTTTGCCCTAGATATGTGTACTTGATCTTTTAAAGCTGCAATTCCTGCAATTTGAGCAATTCCATTAACACTCCACGGAATTTGAAATGATTTTAATTTCTGTATTAAATGAGGGTGGGCAATCAAATAACCTAAACGTAAACCAGCTAATCCATAAGACTTTGTCATCGATCTTAGAATTACTAGGTTTTTATATTCTTTTATTTTAGATATTAGGGACTGTCTTTCAATATTATTTAGGAATTCTATAAAACTCTCGTCAAGCAGTAAAATTGTCTTGGAACTATCAATACAACTTATAATTTTCTCTATTATGTCAGTGTTCACTTGCCCTGTAGGATTATTAGGATTGCAAAGGAAAATCAGACTATTATGATTATTTTTTGATTTTTCTATAACTAAATTGGCTTGTATTTGCAATTTTTTTGACAATGGTATATAATCTATTTTCATTCCACACCTTTTAGATGCCAATTCGTATTCACAAAACGTAGGATATATTATGATGGAATTCTTTAACGAAACAGCCCTTGCAAAATTATGAATTAGCTCTGTTGCACCATTGCCTACACTTATCCAATCTTTATCAATACCATGCTCTATATAGTCTGCAATATTTTTTTTGAGTAAATTACAGTTTGAATCGGGATAAATATGGGATATTTGTTTTAAATTTTTTCTAATCTCTTTTAGAACTTGTCTAGAAATACCTAATGGGTTTACATTGGAACTGAAATCGATTTTAACTTTAAAATAATTTTTAGTAGAATATATACCTCCATGAGAACACGAATCAAGATTGATCAATTTTTTTCTTCCTTGTAGATTATTTTCCTGATTTACATTGATACTATCACCAAGATTTAACAAAACTTCACTATCTAAAATATCACTATCAATTATCATGTAAATGTTTTTTTAAACTTGAATAAAGATTATTAAAAAGGTATCAAATAGTCCTTATTATGTTTAAAGTTGCACTAATTGGTTCTACAGGTGCAGTAGGCCAAGAGTTTGTTATTGCACTCAAGAACCATCCATGGTTTGAACTGACAGCAATAGCTTCCTCAAAAAGATCGGCTGGCAAGCGATATATTGATGCACTTCGTGATGATAGCACAGGTATTTTAAAATGGCATAATAAGGAACAAGTTCCTGAGTATATAAAAGATAAAATCATAAGGAGTGTTGATGAAATAGACCCAAAAAGATATGATCTAATATTTACAGCAGTTGAATCATCTGACGCACAAACAATTGAACCAGAATTTGCAAAAACTACACCTGTTATCAGTACCGCCGCTGCATTTAGATATCAAGATGATGTACCCATCCTAATTCCGGGAATAAATGATGACCATATCGAATTATTGAATATACAGAAGAAAAAGAGAAATTGGAAAGGATTTATTTGTCCGCTTCCTAATTGTACCACTACAGGATTAGCAATTACATTAAAGCCCATCCTCGATAATTTTGGAATTAATTCTATTTTTATGACATCCATGCAGGCCCTTTCAGGTGCAGGACGATCTCCAGGTGTAGCAGCACTTGATATTATAGAGAATGTTATTCCTTTTATACCTAAAGAAGAGGAAAAGGTGCAAGTCGAAACCAAAAAAATTTTAGGAACCCTTACCAATGAGTCAATCTCCTCATCAATGATTAAAGTAAGTTGTACCTGTACTAGAGTGCCTGTTTTGGATGGACATACTGAAACTGTCTTTGTTGAAACACAAAAACCTTCAGAACCTGAACAAGTTAAAGAATCTATGCTAAAGTTTTCTAAATCAATAAAAATTAATGATCTACCTTCCTCTCCCAGTGAATACATCATAGTCCATGATGATCCTACTCGCCCTCAACCTCGAATAGATAGAGAAATAAATGATGGAATGACTACGTTTGTAGGTAGATTGAGAAAAGATACAGTATTTGACAGTGGGATAAAGTATGTTTTGCTTTCACATAATGAAAAAATGGGCTCTGCTAAGGGTGCTGTACTTTTAGCTGAGTTACTCAAAACTAAAAATATGATTTAATTTTATATTAAATTAAAATTCGATTTGAAGAATTAATATTTAAGCCAATGATTAGTTAGATTGGTTGGTAAAGAGTTGATATTAAGTCAGTGATCCACGAAATCACAATCTTGAACAGGGTTAAGAATTATTATGAATTAACAAAACCAAAGATTTGGTATTTGCTAGTATTTACTGCGTTTGGATCTGCTCTGACTGCATCTTTATTATTTAATATACCGATAACTCCTTTAACTTGGATGCTACTTCTAGGGGGAGTTGCAGCCGGTTCAGCAGCTGCTGATACTATTACGGGTTATAATGATCGTGATATCGACGCTATAATGGAAAGAACCAAAGACAGGCCTATTCCATCGGGAAGAATTTCTCCAAGAAATGCATTAATCTTTGGTCTTATTTTAACTGCTATTGCATTAATATTTTCCTGGCTAATCAATTTGTGGGTATTTTTATTAATGCTATTTGGCTTATTTGACAATATTATAGTTTACAGTAAATGGCTAAAGCGGCGAAACCAGGCAAATATTATCCTTGGAGGATTTTCAGGTGGCGTTCCTGCATTAATAGGATATGTTACTGTAACTACTCAAAACTTGGAAATTGGTTTAGTTATGGCTGGTCTTGTATTCTTCTGGATACCAACGCATATCTGGAGCTTAGCTTTGCATGTAAGAAAAGATTATCAAAAAGCCAAAATACCTATGTTGCCAGTAGTTTGTGAAGAGAAAAAGGCAGTAAGAGTAATCGCTGCAACCACTTTGATAATGGTTTTATTTAGTATACTTCCTTTCTTCTTTAATCAATTTGGACAAATATATTTAATTACTGCAACTTTGTTTGGTGCTATAATGATGGGTCTTTCTTTATGGCTATTACTAAAACCTACAGAAAAGGCATCATGGACAGTTTTTAAATTTTCAAGTCCATATCTTACAGCAGTTTTCATAGCATTTATGGTAGATGCATTTTTTCATTAAATGTCATGGACAGATTCAGTTTCTTAAATTAACATTTGTTATACTTAACACAAGTAAATTATTAAATAATATCCAAATATTAGTATAATTAATGTCCTCAAATCATGAATCTGATTCCTCAGTGGAAAATATAAAATCATGGGAGGTAGAATCGCCATCATCGATTGAAGAATTCGATGACTATTCAAAAGCTCTGGATCTGTTTAATATTAAATCAGATCAAGACGAAGATACCATATTGTATGAGGTTCAAAAGTCTAAAATAAATGGTTCTGTAATTAAGAGAATTCCAATTCTAAATACTAAACAATCCAAGAAAAGAAAAGAAGAATTAGAAAAAAAGAGGCTAGCACAGAATCGTAATGTGCAACAACAGCAACAACAAAAACAAGCACCAACACAAAATAAAAATAAACCTCAAGATATAAAATATAGAATTGTTATCTTGGTAATTATAATAGTTGCTTTTTTAATATTATTATATGTTTTAAGTCAATTAGTTATATCCTCTGATACATTA
>Ga0210114_1000349_pt1 | contig 12049 bp, 16 predicted proteins | sample MayberryNW_TuleA_FD_185524 | JGI IMG/M metagenome (GOLD analysis project Ga0210114, IMG submission 185524) | Wetland microbial communities from San Francisco Bay, California, USA, that impact long-term carbon sequestration - MayberryNW_TuleA_D2... | ecosystem: Environmental > Aquatic > Marine >...
CGAGTGGATCCAACGGATCATCGATCACGACGGCACGGCGTCGGGCACCGGCGGCATCGAGCTCTGGATCCGGCTCGGCGTGGCGCTCGGCGTGCCGCGGGAGGAGATGGAGGACGAGCGGCACGTGCTCCCCGCGGCACGCCTGATCTGCGAGTCGTACGTGCACTTCTGCCGGACGAAGCCGTGGGTGGACGCGGTCGCCTCGTCGCTCACCGAGCTGTTCGCGCCCAAGATCCACCAGCAGCGGATCGACGCGTTTCCCAAGCACTACCCCTGGATCCCGCCCGAGGCCCTGGACTACTTCAAGAGCCGGCTGGTCCAGGCCCCGCGCGACGTGCGCCACGGGTTGTCCATCGTCCAGCAGCACTGTACCACGGTGGATACCCAGCTCGGTGCGTTCCACGCGCTGGCGTTCAAGCTGGAGATGCTGTGGGCGCTGATCGACACGATCCACCATGCGTATGCGGAGCCGACGGGGTGAACCAGGAGTCCGTGCCCGCCCTCTGGAAGCTCGCCCGCATGGATTTCGACGCCGTGCGCAACCGCCCGGTGCTCCTCTACCCCGAGGGCGCCGTGCTGCTCAACGACACGGGAAAGGCGATCCTGGAGCTGGTGGACGGGCGCCGCAGCGTGCGCGAGATCGCCCGCATCCTGGGCGAGCGCTATCAGACCGACGTCACCGCCGACGTCACCGAGTACCTGTCGCACCTGGCGGAGAGGGAGCTGATCCGTGACGACTGAACGACCAACCACACTGCTGGCGGAGCTGACCCACCGCTGCCCCCTGCACTGCCCCTACTGCTCCAATCCACTGGAGATGGTCAGGGCGCAGGGCGAGATGAGCACCGAGGACTGGAAGCGAGTGTTCACCCAGGGGCGCGAGCTCGGCGTGCTCCAGCTCGGCCTCTCCGGCGGCGAGCCGCTGGTGCGCAAGGACCTCGAGGAGCTGGCGGTCCACGCCCGCGGCCTCGGCCTCTACACCACCCTGGTGACCTCCGGTCTCGGCCTCACCCGCGTGCGCGCGGAGCGCCTGCGCGAGGCGGGTCTGGAGCACATCCAGATCTCGATCCAGGACGCCGACCCCGAGGTCGCGGAGAAGATCGCGGGCGTCAGCTCGGTGAAGCAGAAGCAGGCCGCCGCCGCGATCGTGAAGGAGCTGGGCTTCGCGTTCTCCATCAACGTGGTGCTGCACCGGGCCAACCTCGACCGCATCGGCCGCATCATCGATCTCGCGGCCGAGCTGGGGGCGGATCGGCTGGAGCTGGCCAACACCCAGTACTACGGCTGGGCCCTGGAGAACCGCGCGATGCTGATGCCCACCCGGGACCAGGTCGCGCGCGCGCAGGCGACGGCTGAGGCGGCCATGCGGCGCTACAAAGGCGAGATGCAGATCCTGTTCGTCCTGCCCGACTACTTCGAGCAGTACCCGAAACCGTGTTATGGGGGTTGGGGCCGGCTCTATCTGGTCGTCGCGCCGGACGGCAAGGTACTGCCCTGTCACGGAGCCACCCAGATCACCACGCTCACGTTCGACAACGCCCGGGACCACTCGCTGGAGTGGATCTGGCGCGAATCCGCGGCCTTCAACGCATTTCGCGGGGATACCTGGATGCGGGAGCCCTGCCGGAGCTGCCCGCGCAAGACCGTCGACTTCGGCGGCTGCCGCTGCCAGGCCTTCGCGCTCACCGGGGCGGCGGAGAACACCGACCCCGTGTGCGTGCTCTCTCCCGACCGGGAGCTGATCGATGCGGCGGTGGCGGTGCCGAGCGACTCGACGGAGTATCGCTACCGCGTGATCGCCGAGCCGCAGCGGGCGTGAGCTCCGCGATCGAGGCCGAAGGGCTCGGGCGCGACTACGGGTCGGTCCGCGCGCTCGAAGGGCTCGAACTGGTGGTGCCGCACGGCAGCGCCGTCGGCCTGTTGGGTCCCAACGGCGCGGGCAAGACCACCGCGATGCTGCTCCTCGCCACCCTGCTCTCCCCCACCCGTGGATCGGCCCGGGTCTTCGGTCACGACGTGGTGCGCGACCGGCGTGCGGTGCGGCGCCGACTCGGCCTGGTGTTCCAGGAGACTACGGTCGACGGTCTCCTCACGGTCGAGGAGAACCTCCTCTTCGCCGCGCGCCTCGCCGGGCTGGGCGGGCGGCTCGCGCGCGCAGCCGTGTCGGACGCGATGGGGCGCGCCGGCCTCGCGCAACATGCCCGGCAGCCGGCGCGTGAGCTCTCGGGCGGATGGCGCCGCCTGGCCGACGTGGTCCGCGCCACCCTTCACCAGCCCGATCTCCTCATCCTCGACGAGCCGACCGTCGGTCTCGACCCCGAGCACCGCGACGCCGTCTGGGCCCTGCTCGATGCCCAGCGCAGGACCCACGGGACCACCGTGCTCTTCTCCACCCACTACCTCGCGGAGGCCGAGCCGGCGGATCGGGTGGTGCTGCTCGCCCGTGGCCGTGTCGTGGCGGACGACGCACCGGGCGCGCTCCGCGCCGAGCTGGGCGAGGAGATCGCGGAGATCGAGGGCCCCGGCGCCGATCGACTGGCGCGCGCTCTCCGCGGGCTCGGAGCGGCACGGGTGGTCCTGAGGACGGGTCGCGGCATCCGCGCCGGCATCACGGGGCAGCGCGAGCCGGTGGTGGAGCTGGCCGGCGGCGCGCCGGGGATCGAGCGCTTCACCCTGCGGCCCACGACGCTGGAGGACGTGTACTTCGCCCGCACCCAGAGTCACGCGGACGCCGACGTGCCGGAGCCGGTGTGAGCGCCTGGAGCACGGTACACGGCATCGTGGCCCGCGATCTGTCGCGGGCGACCCGGCAGACCAGTCGGCTGCTCGGCGGCGTGGCGCGTCCCTTCATGTGGCTGCTGCTGGTGGGAACCGGATACAACACCATCGCCAGGCTCGAGAGCGGCCTTCCGTATCAGGCGTTCGTCGTCCCGGGCATCATCGTGATGGCGGCGCTGTTCGGCGGCACGCTCACGGCCGTCTCCACCGTCTACGACCGGGAGTTCGGCATGCTGAGACTGATGCTGGCCAGTCCCGCCGGGCTCCACGCGGTGCTCGCGGGCCGAGCCATCGCCGCGACGCTGGTCGGGGTGTTTCAGGGCGGGATCGTGCTGGCCTTCGCGCCCCTGGTGCTGCACCTCGGCGCGGAGCGCTGGCTGATGGGCCTCGCCGCGCTCGCGGCGGTCTCCGCCATGAGCGCAATGCTGGGGCTGCTGATGGCGGCGCGGATCCGTTCGGTGGAGAACTTCGCCGGGATCATCAACGTGGTGCTCTTCCCCCTGCTTTTCCTGAGCGGGGCGCTCTATCCCACCGACGGCATGCCCCCAGGGCTGCGCGCGGTCGCGCGGGCCAATCCGGTGACCTACGCGGTGGACCTCGTCCGACACGCGCTGGGCCAGCCGGCGGAGGTCGGCAGCCTGACCGCCGCGGGCGTGGTGCTGGGCGTGCTGGTGCTCGCGTTCGTGCTGGCCGCTCTGCTGTTCGACCCCGAGCAGCGGTTCTTTCCGCGGCGTCCCGGGGCCGGCGCGGCGGTCAGTTCACCCTGATCCGTCCCACCATGCCGTGCGCGACGCAGCCTGCGCGAGGGACAGGTGGAGACCGGCCACCCCTACGGACAGGGTTGGCGCGCCGGCAGTCGGGTAAGCTCGACGCGCTGCTCTACCCGGGACCGCACCGGCTGGCGGACCCGTCCGCCGGACGGCACCGTCGCTTCGATCGCGATCGCGCGTAGGCGACGCACCAGTCCGGATTGGGGCGACCAGTAGATGTCGCCCTCCTCCTCGACCGTTTGCCGCACCGCGATCGGCACCGTATCGCCCCGTGGCACCGTCTCACGCGACTCCGCGCGTGACCGTAGTCGGAGATGGGTCAGCGGCCGTCCGGCGACGGCCGTGTCGGGCAGTCTCGTGATGGTGAGGGAGGAGTCGGACCATGCTTCGCCGGGCGCGAGCGCACGCGGCGGGAGCGGCGGAAGGAGATCCCGGGCCGCGGTGGAGAGGTCGGCGAGCTCCGCCACCTCATCGGGAACGAACGGATGGGCATGCTCGCTGTAATGGCCGTCGGGCGCGAGCAGACCGCGGTACCGGCCGCCGATCAATCCGTCGGTATCGGCCGTGACCTCCTGATCCCCCGAGCGACGGCGCAGCTCGAGCGAGTCGTACCACGCCTCGATGGCGACGCCGCCAGTCGAGTCGCGGGCGCGGAAGCTCCAGATCCCGTCGCGTTCCACCGTGGCGTCCACGCCCCCGCGTGCCATCTCGGTCTTGACCTCGCTCCGGGAGCGCTCGAGGAAGCGGGCGCACTGGAGCTGGGAGGCGGAGTACCGGGGCGTCTGTCCGGAAAGAGAGGTCGAGCCGATCACCACTGTCATCCCGAGCGTAGCGAGGGATCTTGCCCGGGTGTTCCGGAAACCCGTCAACAAGATCCCTCGCTGCGCTCGGGATGACACTCGTGGCTACGCCTCCGCCATGAACGGGTACCGGTAGTCCTTCGGAGGCGCGAAGGTCTCCTTGATCGTCCGGGGCGACACCCAGCGCAGCAGGTTGAGCACCGAGCCCGCCTTGTCGTTGGTCCCGCTGGCCCGGCCGCCGCCGAACGGCTGCTGGCCGACCACCGCGCCGGTCGGCTTGTCGTTCACGTAGTAGTTGCCCGCCGAGTAGCGGAGGGCCCGGTCCGCCTCCACGACCGCCGCGCGGTCCTGGGAGAAGATCGCGCCGGTGAGCGCGTAGGGTCCGGTCCGATCCACCAGCGCCAGCGTCTCCGACCACTGCCCCGCCGGGTACACGTGTACCGTCAGCACCGGGCCGAAGATCTCTTCGCACATCGTGCGGTACCCGGGATCCTCCACCTGCAAGAGCGTCGGCTCCACAAACCAGCCGACCGAGTCGTCGGTCCCTCCACCGGCGAGGATCTCCACACCGGGATCCCTCTTGGTCTGGTCGAGGTAGCCCCGGATACGGTCGAAGGCGCGTCGGTCGATTACCGCGCCCATGAAGTTCCGGAAATCGGCGACGTCGCCCATGCGGATGTCACCGATCATGCCCACCACGCGGTCCCGCACCTCGGGCCAGAGGGTATCCGGGATGTACGCCCGAGAGGCCGCGCTGCACTTCTGTCCCTGGTACTCGTACGCGCCGCGCACCATCGCGACCGAGAGCGCCTCCACGTCCGCGCTCCGGTGGGCGACGATGAAGTCCTTCCCGCCGGTCTCGCCCACGATCCGGGGGTAGCCCGCGTAGCGCTCCAGGTTCTCGCCGACCGTGCGCCACAGGCTCTGAAAGACCGCCGTCGAGCCGGTGAAATGGATCCCCGCGAGATGGCGATCGGCCAGCAGCGTGCGGCTCACCGCGATCGAATCGCCGGGCAGGAAGTTGATGACGCCCGGCGGAAGTCCCGCCTCCTCGAGCAGCTTGAAGAAGTGCCAGTTGCTGAGCGTCGCGCTCGCGGCGGGCTTCCACACCACCGCGTTGCCCATCAGCGCCGGCGCGGTCGGCAGGTTGCCGCCGATGGCCGTGAAGTTGAACGGTGTAATGGCGTAGACGAAACCTTCCAGCGGCCGGTGATCGAGTCGGTTCCAGGCACCCCCCGCGGACTCCGGCTGCTCCCGGTAGATCCGCTCGGCGTAGTGCACGTTATAGCGGAGGAAGTCGATCAGCTCGCAGGCGCTGTCGATCTCCGCCTGGTAGGCCGTCTTGCTCTGCCCCAGCATGGTCGAGGCATTGAGCAGCTGGCGGTACGCCGTGGCCAGTAGCTCCGCCGCCTTGAGGAAGACCGCCGCCCGGTCCTCGAAGCGCCAGTGGCCCCAGTCCCGCTGCGCCTCGACCGCGGCCTTGACCGCCGCCGAGATCGTCTCGCCATCGGCCTGGTGAACCCGCGCCAGCACCCGCCGATGACAGTGGGGCGAAACCACGTCGTGCGTGTCGCCGGTCCGGACCTCGCGGCCGCCGACCACCGCGGGGATCTCGATCGCCTGGGCGCCGACCGCGCCCACCGCCGCCTTCAGCGCGGCACGCTCCGGCGTGCCGGGGCCGTAGCTCAGGACCGGCTCGTTGCGCGGATGGGGGATGTTGAAGATGCCGCTCATCGGTAAATGCCCCGGGAGGAAAAATCGTAAGCTAACCCGTCGCCCTCCACGCCGCCCGGCATTACCTTCGGGTGGCCGTCAGACCTCCACCCCGAGGCTCCGTGCATGATCCGTGGCTCCGCCGTCGCGCTCTGCCTGCTGCTGGCCTTCTCCGCCTGTCGCGGCTACGACTACCAGTCCCGCATCTCCAAGCCCGACGGTCTCGTCCCCGGCGACCAGATGGCGCGCTACGGCCGGGAGCAGGCCCAGTCGGTGGCCATCGCCCGGGCCTTTGCCGCCGCGCGCTCGGGTGATTCGCCCGACGCGCTGGCGGCCCAGGCCGACAGCGCGGTGCGCTACGCCCGCACCCTGCCGGATGTCGTGAACGCGGTCGCCGATCCCCTCAGCAGCCGCCTGACGGTCCAGTTCCGGAGCGGGTGGATCGACGGCATCGTTCCGCTCGACGACGGAAAGAAGGCGGCGGAGACACCCGGCCTCCCCGGCGCGCGCGCCCCGTGACGGAGGGCCGCCAGGTGACAACCACCCTGCCCGACCGGGAGGCAGCCAGCCGGCTCGGCAGGCGCCTGGTGGAGGAGCGGCTCGCGGCCTGTGCCCAGGTGGTGGGCCCCGTCTCCAGCGTCTTCCGGTGGCAGGGAGAAGTCGAGTCGGCCGGCGAGTGGTACTGCCACCTCAAGACCACCGCGTCGCGGGTGGAAGAACTGATCGCCCGCATCCGGACGCTGCATCCGTACGAGACGCCGGAGATCCTGGCGGTCCCGGTGACCGAGGGCAACGAGGCCTACCTGCGGTGGATCGCGGACTCGGTCGCCGACGCCTCAGCCCGACACCAGCCTCGATGACGGCCACGCCCTCCACCTTCCTTCGGGTCCGGCTCCCATGACCAGTCGCGCGCGCCTGGTGACCGCCCTGCTGATCGTCGTGTTCATCGCTTTCCTGGTCTACTCCACGCTCGAGGTGCAGCGCGTGGAGTGCACCGTCACGGTGGACTTCCAGGGCGAGCGAGGCACGGCGACCGCGTCCGGTGCCACCGAGGAGTCAGCCACCGAGCAGGCGCAGACCACGGCCTGCGGCCCGCTGGTCCAGGGCATGGACGAGAGCATCGCCTGCGGCCGTCGGCCGCCGACGGCGGTGAAGTGCCGGACGCTCTGACCGGCCGGTGACGGCCTCCCGCTTTCCCCATCCGCTGACGCTGCTGGTTGCCTGCATCCTGCTGGCGGCCGCCCTGAGCTGGGTGCTGCCAGCCGGCGAGTACCAGCGGCGGGAGGATCCGGCAACCGGTCGCAGCGTCGTGGTGCCCGGCACCTACGCGCGGGTCGAGGCCGCGCCCGTCGGCCCCTTCCAGGCAATGGTCGGTATCCCACGGGGGATGATCGCCGCCGCGTCGGTCATCTTCTTCGTGTTCCTGGTCGGAGGCGCGTTCGCGGTCGTGGAGCGGACCGGCGCCCTCGGCCGCCTGGTCAACTCGCTGGCTTCCTCGCTCGAGGGACGGGGACTACTGGTGATACCGGTGGCGGGGCTCGCCTTCGCCACCGGCGGGGTGCTCATACAGATGCAGGAGGAGCTGATCGCCTTCGTCCCGGTCCTCCTCCTGCTCACCTCCCGGCTTGGCTTCGATCCCATCGTGGCGGTCGCGATGAGCCTGGGGGCCTCGGCGGTGGGCGCATCGTTCAGCCCCATCAATCCCTTCCAAGTCGGCATCGCCCAGAAGGTCGCGAGGCTCGATCTCCTCTCCGGCTGGCAGTTTCGCCTGGCATTCCTGATCCCCGCGCTCGTCATCTGGATCGCGGGAACGATGCTCTACGCGCGCCGCACGCGAGTGCCCGTACCGGCCTCGAGCACGGCGCCGGTCGCCGGCGCCGGGGCTGGCGCAGGCCACGCGGCGGTGCTCGTCACCGTCGTGCTCGCCTTCGTGGCCTTCGTCGTCGGCGTGCTCCGCTTCCACTGGGACTTCGACCAGCTCGCCGCGGTCTTCTTCGTGATGGGCGTCGCGGCCGGACTGCTCGGCGGACTTGGGCTCGCGGCCACGGTGGATGCCTTCGTCGAGGGCCTCCGCTCGATGACGTTCGCCGCGCTCCTCATCGGGTTTGCCCGGGGCATCTATGTAGTGCTTGAGGAGGGCAGGATCGTGGACACCATCGTCCACGGGTTGTTCACGCCCATCGCGAGCCTGCCGGTGACGCTGTCGGCGCTCGCCATGCTGGCCGCCCACGCGGTGATCCACCTGCCGGTGCCGAGCACCAGCGGCCAGGCGGTGCTCACCCTTCCGCTCCTGGTGCCGCTGTCGGACCTGATCGGCCTGAGCCGCCAGGTGACCGTCCTCGCCTACCAGTACGGCGCCGGCCTGTGCGAGCTGCTGACGCCGACCAACGGCGCCCTGATGGCGATGCTGGCGGCCTCCGGTGTGCCCTACGAGCAGTGGATCCGCTTCGCCGTGCCGGTCCTGGGCGCGCTGGTCGCACTGGCCGCGTCGGCGATCGGCGTCGCGGTCCTCGTAGGCGTCTGAGGCTCAGGCCTTCGCGCCCGCGAGGCCCGGCACCAGCTTCTCGAGGAGATCGGCGGTCTGCACCGCACCCACCTGGCGGCGGGCCTCGCGGCCGTTCTCGAAGACGATGAGGGTGGGAATACCCCTGAGGCCGAAGCGCGCGGGTGTGGCCGGATTGGCTTCGGTGTCGAGCTTGAGCACCAGCACCTCGCCGGTGTGCTGCCTGGCGAAGTCGTCCAGGATGGGCGCCATCATCTTGCAGGGCCCACACCAGTCGGCGTAGAAGTCCACCATCACGGGTACGCTCGACCCGTCGACCACCTTGTCGAAGGTGGCATCCGTCACCGGGAGCGGACGGTCCAGCCGGATCGGCCTGCCGCAGTTGCCGCACTTTGGACCTTCGGCCAGCCGGCTCAGGTCGACGCGGTTGGGCTTGGCGCAGAAGACGCACATCACGACGACCGGTTTCATTGACCACCTCCAGCTTCGTCACTCTGGAACGACACCCAGCTCAACGTATAAGGTACCGGCGCCTCGCGGACGCCGTGACTGGCTTCACAGAGGAACCAACCGGTTGGCACCACTGTTGCGTCAGTAAGCATCACCCTACTCGCGGCAGGTCCTAATGGGCGAACTGACCATCCGGGAAATGGAGCAGGACGGCGACTTCGCCGCCTGGTACTCCGAGCTCATCGAGCTGGAGGAAGAGGAGGCGGGCCGAACCGGCAGCGCCGACGAGCGTTACCTCATCCTCAGCAATGAGATCGGCGACTGGATCGGGGGCCTGCGCTACTGGCTGCGCGGGGGGGTGGCCCATTTGGTGGACGTGGTCGTCCTGCCGCAGGAACGGCATCGGGGCCACGCCCATCGCCTGCTTGCCGCCTTCGAGGAACGGGCCGTGGATGGCGGGGCGCATCTGGCAGAATTCTGGACCGACGACGAACGGTCCGAGGGCCTGCTCGCGGCGCTCGGCTGGACCCCGATCCTGCACCGGCAGGAGTACCTGGGCCGGCGTCCCTGGACCCTCATGGAGAAGCGGTTCAAGGCCCCCCGCCGACCCCCAGACCTTCCCTGACCCGTTGGCGTCAACCGGACCGGCCGCGCTATCTTGAATGGCTGGTCCGGTCTGCATTTACGGTACTAACTGCCTCCAGGGATCCCCATGGGCACCATCACCGACGCCACCCGAGAGATCGAGTCGAAAGTCGAAGTGCTGCGCGACCTGGAGGGGAGGGTCGGAGAGCTCATGGAGCAACACGAGCGGAAGCGGGAGGTCTGGTGGCCGGCCGATCTGCTCGGGCCCGCGCCTGAGGTCGATCCCGATCAGCACCTCGCCGCGCTACGGGCCCAGGCCGACGGCATTCCCGACCACGCCCGTGCCGCGCTCGCGCTCAACATGCTGACCGAAGAGGGGCTGCCCCACTTCCACCGACTCCTGGCGGTCTATCTCGGCGACGAAAGCTTCTGGCGGCTCTGGAACAATCTCTGGACGGCCGAGGAGGACCGGCACGGTCAGGTGCTCCACGACTACGCCCGGGACACCCGCATTTTCAACCAGCGGAAGGTCGAGGAGATGCAGTTCGAGTACCTCCGGCGGGGATTCCATCCGGAGTGGGACCGCGATCCCTATCGCGTCTTCGTCTACACCACCGTCCAGGAGCGCGCCACCCAGGTCTCCCACGCCGAGACCGGGAAGATCATCGGCGAGTACGAGCCCAGGCTGGCGGAGGTGCTCGCCCAGGTCGCCAAGGACGAGGCGCGGCACTACGCCTTCTACCGCACCGTGTTCGAGGAGATCCTCAAGCGCGACCCCGACCAGGCGCTCCACTCCGCCTCCTTCATCCTGCCTGCCATCGATATGCCCGGGATCACCATCCCCGGCTTCAAGGACCTCGCGGAGGTGATCCGCCGCTCGGGCATTTACGGGCCCCGGGACTACCTCCGGATCGTACAGGAGCAGATCCGCTACTGGAAGATCGAGAGCCTGCAGGGTCTGGGCGAGCTGGGCCGCACCGCGCAGGAGAAGATCATGGGCATCCCGGCCCGGCTGAAGCGCATCGCTGAGCTGATGGAAACCCGGGCACGCGCCAAGACCTTCAGCTTCGAGGTCGTGTTCAACCGCGAATTTGCGATGGAATGAGGCCGTCCCGAACCCGCTTCCTCCTGGCGATCGTCTGGCTCGTCGTGGCCTGCGGGGGTGACGAGAAGCGGAGCGCGGCGCAGCAGGAGCCGAGGGTTTCCCTCCCCCCCGACCAGGCGGACGCCGAGGCCCTTGGTCAGGAGGTGCTGGAGCTGGTGGACCGGGCGGTCGACTACCGTGGCTCGCACCGGGGTCGGCCGGCCTCCTCGCTCCGACAGCTGGGCATCGACAGTCTGACTCCTACGACGGCGCGACATCTGATCAACGTGAGCCGGGAACCGGTGGTAACCGTATCATTCCGGAAGACGGACGGCAGGCACATCACATCCTGCCGGGGTGACAGCCATATCCTCGAGGAGTCGTCCATCAACGCCGGCCGCTTCACCTTGATGTGCACCTCGAGCTCCGGCGCACAGCGCCCCATCCAGGTGGGGGGCTTCGGGCGCTAGAGCGGCAGCCCGCTGCGTTTCTCCCTTGGTTCCTTTCGCCCTCGATACCGCTGCCCGCGTCATCGTCGTCGTAGCCCTGGTCTACGCGTCGGTGGTGGCTCTTACTCACTGGGCCGTGCGTCGCCGCAAGATCGGCCCCTTCGGCCCGTGGCCCCGGCTGGTGCGCCGGCTGAGCGATCCTGTGCTCCTGCCGCTGGAGCGGCGGGTGATCCGGTTCGGGGGCGGCCCGCAGGACGCGCCCCTCTGGCTCCTCGGGATCGTCATCGTGGGCGGGCTCGTGCTCGTCAGCGTGACCAACTGGATCCTGGCCATGACGGGCACGCTGGGCGCCCTGGCCTACGCCACTCCCCGCGACTGGATCCGCCTGGTGGTGGGCTGGGCCTTCTCCCTCGTCATGCTCGCGATCTTCGTCCGGGTGATCGCCTCCTGGTTCGGGGTCTCCGAATACCGGTCCTGGATGCGTCCATTGGTGCTGCTCAGCGATTGGATCATCCGGCCGATCCGCCGGATGCTGCCTGCCGCCGGCATGATCGACTTCAGCCCCATGGTGGCGTGGCTCGTCCTCTGGGTGGCGAGAGGGTTCGTCCTCGGCCTGCTGTGAGGCCGTCCGGTCCCGTCACGCCGAACGCATCGGGAGCTCGCTTGCAGCTTCGGGTGCAGCCCCGTGCCTCCCGTGACGAGATCGCCGGGATCAGCGGTGGCGCCATCCGGGTGCGGCTCATGGCGCCGCCGGTGGACGGCGCGGCGAACGACGCCCTGCTGCGCTTCCTCGCCGCCCGCCTGGACCTTCCGCGGGCCGCCCTGACCCTGGTCTCTGGTCACACCGGCCGGACCAAGGTCGTGACGGTGGACGGGGTGTCGGCAGAGGAGGTCGGGCGGCGGCTGGGCCTGTGAGC
>Ga0210114_1000350_pt1 | contig 12044 bp, 13 predicted proteins | sample MayberryNW_TuleA_FD_185524 | JGI IMG/M metagenome (GOLD analysis project Ga0210114, IMG submission 185524) | Wetland microbial communities from San Francisco Bay, California, USA, that impact long-term carbon sequestration - MayberryNW_TuleA_D2... | ecosystem: Environmental > Aquatic > Marine >...
CTGATACCAAGTCATGGAACGAATGGCAAATTCCTGGGGAAAATCCATTGCCTTATGCTGTTTACGTTGATGAGCATGATATGGTATGGATTAGTGATTTTGCATCAAATTCATTGCTACGGTTTGATCCTATCCTAGAAAAATTTGGAGAATTTAAGTTACCTACCAAAGATGCCAAGGTACGCCAAATATTAGGAACTCTTGGAGAGGTTTGGGGAGCAGAATCTAACATGGATAAACTTGTTAGAATCCAAATGAGTATTAAATAAATGAGTGTTAGATTATAGTATCATAGAACATCAATCAGCAGAATTAATATTTATACTTAAAATCCCCAATAGATTAATGAAACTCAAAAAGAATTGTAAATACAAAATGAGGCAAGTTAGAGGATATTATTACTGGAATAAATCTGTATAAACCAGTTTCAGAAGAATATATTACTGCAAAAGCTACGCCTTCGAAATATCCAGAAGATAATCAAAATATCTTTATAATATTGATGAAAAATTTGTTCCATTGTCTCAAAATTTAACGCTTATAAATTATCAAAATGCTCAGATAATATGTATTTATATTGAGAAGGAAAAAAGTAATAAACAAGAAATAGACATAGATACTGAAATTGAAACTGGAGAAGAAAAAGAAGTTTTATTACCATCATATATATTCATTGCTCAACATACAAAAGATCAATTTCCTTAAATCAATAATTGAGGGAGAATTTCAATAAAAAATATTAAGTGTACAAAGATGTGGACATATCTGATACACTACTTCGAAAATGGAAGTCTTTTTTCTGGTTCGTATTTTTCAACCAATTCGGATATAGGAAATCTTCTTCCTCCTACTATTTTTATATCAATATTTACATTTTTTTCTTTTACTTCAATAATATTATAAGTATCCTCAAATATACCTCTATATCTCCAAGAAGACGATGTTCCCGCATAAGCAATTATTAAATTTCCTAAATTCCATAACCATGGTCTATGTTTATGTCCGCATAAGACTAATGAAACACTGTTTTCGGTTAAAATTCTTAAAACATCTCCAGAATCTAAAATACCTACCAAATTAGTAAATCCTGTATCAGGTATAGATATTAAATGATGATGCATAGCAACAATCTTTATTGTATTGTTGTCATAAGTTTTTAATATTTCATTTATCCAAAGATTCTGGCTATCTCCTACTTCTCCTTCATCTCGATCAGGTAATGCAGTATCTAATGAAAGGATCACAATATTCTCAGTATCTGATTTGAATTCATATACTTTTTTCGATGATGTAGGAAAATACTTTTGAAAAAGTAGATATCCTGTATGACGATAATCATGATTGCCAGGAAAGATTATCAGATGTGGACATGTAAATTTTTTAAGTTCATCTGAAGCTTTTTTAAATTGAAAAATTAATCCCTCATCAGTTAAATCTCCAGAAATAATTATTGCATCGGGATTAAGGTCATTTATCTCATCTACTAGCATATTGAATGCTTCTTGTTTGAATAACCCACCTACATGTAAATCTGATATTTGAACGAATTTCATCAAAATATCAATTGCTTTCTAGTATTTATAAGTCAATGTTCACTAAGAATTTTTTATTTATTGAATATTTAATAGTATCAAAACTAACTTCTTTAAAAATCAATAGTCAGTAATATCAAAGCCAGTTAATAAAAATTGATTGGTAAAATTTTAAAGCATTAGATTTTGATTTCAGCAAATCGCCTTAATATTTAAACGATTTTAATAATACTGGAACTCCTTTTAAGAATATGAAGAGATGTTATTTTATTTACTATATTTTCAACACTGAAATATTTCATATTTTTATAATATGTGCACTTCTTTAGGATTTATCAGACATTCAGATGATGTCTTAATTAGATCTTTTTCATTATCAAATCAAACCGTTTCAATGTATTAAGATAAAGATATCTATTTAGCCTATGAAACGCAATCAACGCTAATCATTACTCCATTTAAAGATCAACTTTAGAATTACTAATTTCAAATCTACAATTTAGAAATGGATTTACTTTTGTCTGAAAATTTTCTTCTACAGATGAATAATTATTAATTTTAAAGTGAATAAAATTTTTTTGTAATTCTAATTTGTTACTTTATAACAAAACTATCTATTAGATTAATGGAACGCTTGATTCAGTACTAATGTTACTTTAATTATTGAATTTTATGATCACAACATATATAAATAGATAACTCTATTGTGGACACATGTTAAGTAAAACTGATCAACCTAAGTGGATTTCTGCAGCTCAAATAGGAATAGGAGCACTAGCAATTATTTTATCCATATTAATTCTAATTAATCCGATAATTTCCATAATATCTCTTGTAGTTCTTGTTTCGGTTCTTCTATTAATAGTAGGAATTGAAAAAGTTATCGCAGGTATATTTGTTAAAAATAGGGCACGCTTTTCAAATTTAGGATTAGGTATACTTGTAATTATATTAGCTATAGTAGCAATGGCATTTCCTGTTGGAACAAGCGTTTTCTTGGTTATACTACTTGCAGTTGCATTACTATTTGATGGTATTTCAAGAATTGTACATGGTCTAGGACATAAAAACCAAAGCAAACTCGATCGAGCTTTTACTATAGGTGTCGGTGCTATTGAGATTGCGCTTTCTATTATCATATTGGCATCACCTGCATTTGGATTTGGCTTAGTTGCAGCCATCATAGCAATAGCGCTTTTAATAACAGGAATACAAATTCTCGTAGCTGGATTAACTGGTAGAAGGATGTCCGTACCCTCACAGGATCATAATAATAACATTAAATAACTGGCTATTCAAATTATTCTCATCTTGCATTTGTGAATAATTTCTTCATTTTATTATCTAAGCATCACTTGAAAGGATTTACATTAAAGTTAAGAAATTTCTATTAAAAATGTAAACTTATAATATATCATTAAAATTAATATGTCTAACAATAACCAATCATACTGAGTGTAGTAATATACCTTCTTTCTTGTATCGTAGGAACGTTTTGAAATTTCCATACAAGGTTCTGTAAACTCTTTGTCGGGTTACCAAGTAGTCTCTCAAAAAACTTCGGATTATTTTTAGGTATAACTGTATCTCTTCGAATATACAATACTCCTATCAAATAAAATGTTAAAACCATTAATCTCGATAAAATTTTCCAATCTTGAAAATCTCTTTTTAGTTTGTTTTAAACAATTCAATATAATACCATATTACAAAAATAAAAAATAATGTAATAACGTAAATAACTATAGTCCAAATTCATATTTACAGCTATAAAATTTCTCGTTAATATTTAAAACTATAAAAATTACATAGGTAAAGCTAAAATATAAGCTTTAATTACAAATATAGCTGTTTTGAATAATGGGTGTCAGAGGCTACAATAACACCCACTTGGAGCGTAACAATCTAGGAGTAGCAATTATTAATAGAACCTGTATGAATAAAAATTTGGATTAGAAAGATTACATAATTATGTTAGAGAAATATCTGATGGTTTTTTATATTATCTTGTATCTGACTAGAAATTTACAGAACTCTAAATTATAAATATAAAAGTTTATACTTAATTAATCATGCTTGTATATCTTATAATATCTTACATTTGTCACATTCTATACACGTGAAATTTATTATGTAATTCAAGTAATAACTTCTAACTATGCTTCAAGTAGTAGATAAGATAAATATCACAATTTTAGTTGATAATATTACAGATAGACTATTACCTAATTTATCTTTTGTAAAACGACCTCCAATGATAAGTAATAAAAAATTTACCAAACCTCCTATTGCAGAACATGGTTTTTCAGCATTAGTAGAGATATCCTACACTTATAAAGAGAAGATATTTAAAAAAAAGTTTCTTTTTGATACTGGTGTAAGTAAAAACGGTATAATTTATAATTCGGAGATTTTTAATATAAATTTTGAAGATATTGAAACAATAATTCTAAGTCATGGACATTTTGACCATTTCTCAGGGCTAATAAGTGTCCTAAAGAAAACTAAAAACCCTATTGAAATAGTTACACATACAGATGCATTTCTCAAACGATGGATTGTTTTTCCAGATGGTAGAAAAGCTAGAATGGATATACTGGATGAGAAAAATATTAGGAAGTTTGGTGGATTAATAATAAAAAATGATGGTATAAACTATTTACCAAGACCAAAATTAAAAACTAATAGCAATAATAATAAAAATAAAGATAGATTTGATAAAAAAAATCAACGAATACTGATAACAGGAGAAATACCAAGAATTACAAATTTTGAAAAGGGTTTTCCTTTACAATATAAAGAAGGAAGAGATCAAAACCACCTTATTGCAGATCCCTTAGTTAAAGATGATCAAGCCTTAGTAATGTTATTAAAAAATAAAGGTTTAGTTATTTTAACTGGTTGTAGTCATGCCGGGATAATAAATACTATAAATTATGCTACAAAAGCTACAGGAATTAAAAAAATTTATGCAATTATTGGAGGATTTCACTTATCAGGGGGAGAAGAATATGATGATTATATCACTATGACAATTACTGAACTTTTGAAGATTAATCCAGAATATATAGTTCCATGTCATTGCACTGGTTGGAAAGCTTCTAATGAGATAATCAGAACAATGCCACAGAAATATCTCCAAACAAGTGTAGGATCTACTTTTTGTTTTAATTAATATATTAGTATAAGATATAGTTCGAAAAATTAAGTTCAATTTATACTGTGATTATAGATAATAATTTTATTTTAAATTTTAAAATTGCTAATTGACTAGATGAATGATATTTAATTTACAATAAACTAGCTCATTTATATTAATAAGTAAGATTCAAATGCCCAATTACGAAAACGAAATCGGATTGGTTACCACGTGATTAAAATTATCAATAGTTTAACCATCCTTAGTCTAGATCAACATAATTTTACTCAATAATGAAGATTGCAATTGGTATTGAATAATGCTAATCCACTTATAGAATAAAATTCTTAAAAGATTAATGGAATCATCATCTATTGAAAAACTACAAAAGTTAATTGACAATAATTATAAGATCGAAAAGATATCTCCTTTAATTTTTGGATCAGATGCTGAAATCAATATTGTTAGTATAACCTTAGTTTCAGAAGATGGAAAAAAGGAAACTATTCGAGCATTTGGTGAAGAATCTCACCGAATAAGAGAATATATTAGAAAAAACGATCTCTTTCAAGTTCAGTGGTTCTAATAATATCAAAAAACAAAACAAAGTGTACTGCTGTCTAGCAAAAATCAAACATTAGTACCATTCTGATGATAACTATTTTCATGAATAAAATCGTGAAACAGGCTGAATAAATCTTAATAGATATTTAGTAACCTCTCTTCATCAATTTATTTTACTATTTTTGATTTTATAAAAGAAGATATACTTTTTGATAAGACATATATTTGTTTTTGGAATCCTACAAAAAAGAAAGTTACTGACATACCTAATAAAATACCACCAACTATATCAAGAGGATAATGTAATCCAAGATATAGTCGAGAAAAAATTACTAGTACTGCTTCTATGACTAACAATAAAGTTATTATTTTGCGTCTTAAGTTACCACGATATAAGCATATTACTCCAGTTGCACCAGCCGTTACTATTAATGCGTGACCTGATGGGTATGATTTTTTCGAATCTTCTTCTAATAGATGTATATTGTTAGCTAATTCTGGTCTATCTCTATCTATTATATTCTTAATTTCTCCACCTATCATTACTAAAATTAGGATAGATAATCCGGTTATAATAGCAGTTTTTCTTCCTACCTCACCTCCTAATAGAAACAGAGCAATTAAGACAGGACCCCAGGTATACTCTCTTCCATAAAAAGTTATATACACCATAAATTCATGAAAATATGCATTCAAGGAATTTTCTGAAAAAAATGCTTTTGCAGAATTATCTAATATTATTAATGGATGATCTTGCTTAAAATTTATAGAGTATAAGAATATAGTTAGGAGTAAAAAAGAAATAAAAAGGGTAGAAGATACAACTAAGTAAGTATTAATCATGGATAATATCCCAAAGAGGTATTTAATATTTTAATATATCATAATTTGGCGCTTGTAAGATTGATAATAATTTAAGTTTAAAAATTTAAATTACTTTTATTTTTTAAATATAATTGCTTTAATTATTTTTTGATATCAATTTTTTCTTAAATACGAGTATCACTCTAAACTGAAATTTTAGTATACTAAGGCTATTTGCTTTAATTTCTTGGTATCTATCAAGTAATACCATGATAAAATCAATAATGATACAATATAAAATAAATAAATTGATAATGTTAAAACATATGTATGACAACATTACAGACGGATATAGATGAAATAACATCAATATTATGCAAGACTTTTGAAATGGCAGGTATTGAGAGAAACTATGATGATTCATTTGGTAAAATTGGAAAAGTTCTGTTTCGTTATGGAATAAATTACAACCCAAAAGAATTACGTATTGTATTTACTTTATGCATGCAAGAATTTTTTGAATCTATTCCCCAAGAACAATGGAAATTAAATGAGCCATCTTTTGTAAAGGAGTCTGAAATATATGCAATTAATGGATTTAAAAATTGGTTTATAGAACAGGTAACATAACAAATTAATTAAAATACTAATTACTAAGGTTAATTAAATCAGACGATTGTTTTTTTTGTTGATGATAGTTTAATTTAACAAATTTATTATTATTATAAATTAAATAATTAGTAATCAATGATAACAATTTGATAAATTTTAGATAGTAAATAGGTAAAATGTCATAAATGTAATTTTTAAATAACATGTTAGTCAATAGGAAATATGAGCCAAATAAACGGTAATAAAGATAATTATCAGGAAGATCAAGAAAATAGTAATTCTCAAACTAGTAACTGGGTAGACTTAATCGGTGCACTTTTTGATCGATTAACAGGAAAAGAAGCAATAATAACATATGAGTTTGACAATCTTATAATAGATATACCAAGAGCATCTGGTCCTGGAGGAAAAGAATTGGGATCGGCAAAATGGACTATAAACGGGAAATTAATAATAAAGGCTGAAGCAATAAAGAAATAAACATACTAAAGGATGATTATTGACTGATGGACTGGGATAATATAATAAAATCAAAAAAAAATGTACGCACAAAAGATAACATTTCAATAGGAAATGTAGCTGCTAATTATGACAATTATATACTAGTAATAGATGGAGTAATAAATAAACATAGATATAAAATCTCAAAATCATCCATTGAATCTTATAATGGATCTGAAATAAGATTAAATATTAATCATCAAAATTTAAAAATATTCACTGAAGATTTTTACAAAACTGATCAATCAAAATCTATTGAAAGTATGTTTATGGATATTCTTATTAAAGGATTGAGTTTTATGAGTGGCACTGTAAAGATAGCTATTCAGGATCATGATTCTTTAATCATAGATAGTGCAGACAAAAAAATAAAACTACATGTAATTGATCCTTCTTTTTTTGAAATTCCTCTAGAAGTTATAAAAGATAATAAGATGACGAATTTTTTGAAGTATGTCAAGGAAGCAAAAGAATTTGCTCATAAACTTACAGAAAATGGATTAACAGTGTTTATACTAAATAAAGACGAGAATGCAATTACACTGGGAAAAGATGCCAGTCCTTCTTTCTCTAAATTGATTACACGAAGTGATGATATACAGATTGATAGTATACGAAAATCAATGAAGCTTGCAACTGATATTAAAGAGGAAGACAAATAAAATTTTTTGATAATCTTTTAGAGATGAAAGAGCCGGTTAACCTGATTATTAGGTAGTTATTATAGTATATTATTCAAGTTTTAAATAAATTAATAAAACTATAGCCCTTCTTATGATACCAAAGAAACGAAAAAGACTATGGAGGATTGGTGTATAGTAGAAGTTTTTGCTTAATAGATAGATTATACTGCTGTTATTGTTGAAGCATAAATCAGTGTTAATTATACTATTTAATAATTTGACATTAATTAATTATCAGACACCTAAAGGATGAACATAACAATAGAGTAGTTTATGACAGTGTGTCAATAGGATAAAAAATTAAAAAGAAATGATTGAGGTTTTAAGATCTACCTAAATGGTGGATTGTCAAAGCAATATGCAATAACATTAAGTGTTACTGTAGAGGTATTTCCTATATTTGTTATTACCGTTGACCAACCCCCTCCAAATGGAACGTCTCTAGGTTGATTTATGAATGTTGTAAGTGAATCATCATCTTTAATATCAGATCCAAACAAATTATATCCTCCATCTATTGTGAAATCACCAGGATCACAAGTAGCGGATGCTTGAGTAAAATTACTAAGCGGTGCAGAGGTAGAAGAGTTGTCAACGCGATATATATTAGAAGAGTTTAGTTGGGTAATACCTATTGGACCTTGAATTCCTTGAGGACCTGCTGGACCTTGTGGACCTGGTGGCCCTTGAGTTCCAGTTCTATTATCTTTTCTATCATTATTTTCCTCGAATTTATTAAACTTACAGAATTCTACTGAACTTACAAAAAAGCCTTCAAATGGACCTGTTCTACATTCATATTTCTTATCTTCGGTTGGATAGGCGCTATAATAACTATCGCCATAATAGTCGTCATATTCTTGAGCCATTGCATTTGAAAGCAAATTAACATTTAATGTTAATACTGACATTAGCAAAGAGCCTATTAAAAATAGTCCAAAATATAAAATCTTGTACATATTTTGATAAAACTTTTAGAATATTTGTAAAATTCTAAGAATTATATAATAATAAATTAATTATATAATGAAATTACATATTTGTATTAGAGAATAATCTATGAGTATTCATTTGCTTTTTATTCTAAAAATAATAACTAAAAATGTTTTATAAAATAATTTGTTTCTGAATTATTTTATATTTTAATGATAATAATAATTATCTTTTGTTAGATTCAGTAGATAAAAATAAAAAGTTAAGGATTGTCGAAGCAAGTCGCAGTCGCTACTACAGTCACAGAGGTTAATTCCTAATGCGGTTCTGAATATTGGTTTCCATCGATTAAAGACAATACAAAAGATTATAGAATACTAATTTGATCAGCTTTAACATAACCTCCTTATAAAATAATGCCCTTCAGTATTGAGCGTTGTGACTAATTGTCAGTCATTTCAAAGCTTCCTTCAACTTCAATTGCAGTTGTGTTGATAGTTGCTCTATAAATTTTTTCAGGATCTATTTAAGACATATTGGACATTGTATACCCTGTGGACTGGACAGGTTGCTCCTATATCACCCTTGGGACCGACCTACTGGACCCTGCGAACCTTGTTTGATATCAAAATTGTAGAAGTTGACTATTAAATTAAGTATTTAGGTAGAAGTATCATAATACAAATGCATTGTATTGTCACTAGATGATAATAAAAATATGTGGGATTATATTTTATGGACAGTAATTACTTCCATCTTGTAATACCATACAATCCTCTTCTATATTTACGTCTGTAGCATCAAGAACAGTATTATTTGGATTACTGATGTTTGTATCATTTCCCATAATAGCGCTATTATTATCTCCTATTTCTTTATCAAAATCTTGAATTGTCTCAAGACCTGGATCGGAAGTATTTGCAGTCTGTGCGACAGCAAAATTAATTCCATTAGTATATCCTACAAAGAGGAAAGAAAACACAGCACTGACTAGTACTACTGCTATTACTACATTAGTCGTTTTTATCATTACCAATACTATAGAAGATTATTATAAAAATTTTTCTAACTTCATTCTCCTAATATTACTAGAAAATCAATTCCCACATATACAACAGTATAAAGTACAGCAATTTATCATTTTTATTAGATTATGCTAAAAATTATCAATAATATAATATTTCTTGAATAATAGTAGTTATTACTACTTATTATTTAACTTTAAACAAGTCTAACAATGTAAAGGAAGTTATTCAATTAGTATGTAATCTATTGTATGTTTTAGAAACAATTAAAAAATATTCTATTCCTTTGATAATCATACAACATAAATAATAGTCTAGAAATAGAGAGGGTTCTTAAATTTATATGACCTTATTGTGAATCTATTAATAATAATCAAAATTAAATAATATTTTTAAACTTTTAATTTGAATTTAGACTCTTAATTGGATAAGATTAAAATTTGCTTTTCTCGTATATATTTAGACGATGAAATTGAATTTACTCAAGGCAATTAAAAATACGCACAGACATCCAATTAATATTATATTACATTGTATTGGTTTATCACTCTATGTTATTGGAATATATTTTATAATTTTTTACTTTATGGATCAGAATAAATCTCTATTATATGGTATTATTTTGTGGGTGAGCGCAATTAGTTTATTTATCTGCGGTCATATGATAGAAGGCAATTTAAGAGCAATGACATTAGTTGTTATGTATAAGTATTTGAGATCCTTTTTTAGAAATTAGAGCCATAATTTAATGCAATAAATTACTTAATTTGAAATGAATTGTTTAATCCAATTTATGTTGTACTTTGCTATTAAATGTAATAATCTTTTTTGATTTGATAACATGACTATATTATGATACAGATATGGCAGTATAACAATATAAATATCAATTTACGAATTGATTAATTAATTTAGTATTTATTTATAATAGTAATCAATTTCAAATAATAATTATAATTATAACTTTTTTATTTTTTTATTCTCTTATGAATCCTTTTTTTTCAAAGAATCCTTCTTTAACCCAATTTTCAAATTCTTTATCGGATAGTCTTTTTTTAGCTTCAGTGATAGATTTAGCATCGTCTCCTACTACATATCTTATCTTTGGATTATCAGAGGTTATTGCTTCTAAAATTACATCAGCTACTATTTTAGCAGGAATGGCATATTGTATCAATGACAAAAATGCTTCAAATATTTTTTGAGTAATCGGTTGATATGGAGATTTTGGGTCAGCGAGGGAATTTTTAGACATTTTTATATTTTCATAAAAATTTGATTTTATCACACCTGGCTCTATCAAAATTACCTTAATTCCAAAATCTTCTAGTTCATACCTAACAGATTCAGAAAATCCTTCTACCGCAAATTTACTACTTGTATACGCTGAATTCAAAGGAATAGCCATTTTCCCAACTATTGAACTTAAATTAATTATTATACCGCTATTTTGGTTTCGCATTATGGGTAAAACTGCTTTTGTTACTCTAACTAACCCAAAAAAATTAGTTTCAAATTGTTCCTTAAATTCTTCAATTGATAGATCTTCAACTGTTCCTGCAATATTGTTACCTGCATTGTTAACTAAAATATCAATTCTACTGGTTTCTTGAATTATTTCATTTATTGCATTTTTTATTGAATAGTCATCGGTGACGTCGAGTTTAATGATTTTAAGATCAAGATTTTCTTTTTCAGCTATATCTTTTAATTTATCACCTTTTTCGACATTTCTCATAGTGGCATACGTTTTAAAGCCATTTTTAGCTAATAAAATTGAAGTCTCATAGCCTATACCTGACGAGCAGCCAGTAATTATTGCAACTTGTTTCAATTTTTTTCCACTTATATGATTTGAATAATATGTAATCGATAAACTTTTCGTTAATTTTATTGTTCTTTACTGTCTTGGACATTGGTAGAAAGTTATTTCAATAGTTATAATAAAATTATTTGAATTCATATTCCTCTATTTACTTATAAATGAAATTATCCAGACACAATAAGTCTTCTTCACTTTAGCAGTATTAGTTATTATTCTGAATTGTGGACATATTAACAAGAAAAACTCGAAAAAAATAATGCCAAGATAAATCTATAAATTCATTGTGAGAGAATTTTTCATTTTTCATATATTTTTTGTTATTTGCAAATTTTCTATTTTAATAGTTTTCATTTAAATTTCTGTTCCTCATACTTTAATTTTAGTACCATCTATTTTCTTTAATCAATGATTATATTATAATATTAG